>Ga0081539_10003273_pt1 | contig 20317 bp, 14 predicted proteins | sample TabmetS4T2R2_FD_71023 | JGI IMG/M metagenome (GOLD analysis project Ga0081539, IMG submission 71023) | Tabebuia heterophylla rhizosphere microbial communities from the University of Puerto Rico - S4T2R2 | ecosystem: Host-associated > Plants > Roots > Rhizosphere ...
GACCATAAAGGTCCGCGCCGCATCTCAACGCATCCGAACGACCCGAACGACCGAACGTTCGGAACGTTCCGAACGTTCGGAACGTTCCGAACGTTCTAGTCGATCTCGATGATGCCCCAGCTCTTGCGCTCTTCGGGCGTGGCGTCGACGCCCGCGTAGGCGAGCGCGGGTGCCGGCTCGGGTTGCGGCATCTTGTCGACGGCATAGCGCTGGACTTCGCGCGCCACATCTTCCGGCGACGGCGGCGTCGGGCGACAGTGCAGCCGCACCCAGAGCCGCAGAACGGGATCGGTGAAGCTGTACTTCTTCTGCCGCGCCGTGACGAGATCGACGTCCTCGAGCCACGACAGATAGTCCTTGGTCGACCCCGGCGTGCGATGCAGGCGCTGCGAGATCTCGGTCAGCGTCAGCGGTTCCTGGTCGGCGAGGATGTCGAGGATTGCCTTGAGCGCGCCGTAGCCGCGGGCGCGATGCAGGCGCAACTCGTAACAGAAGCGGCACCAGCTGGTGAGGTCCCCGTCGCTCGACAGCAGTGCCGTGAGCCCGCTCACCGGATCGGCGGCGCCGATCTCTGCCATGGCCTGGCCAAGCGCACGTACATAGGCGGACCGGCCGTCAGTCAGCGCCTGCACGGCGCGACCGAGGTAATCGCGATCATCGGTGGCCATCTGTTCGTAGCCGTTGAACGACGGCGCCAATAGATCGGTGACGTCGGGCGCCGCCATCGGCGGCAGATGCATGACCTCGAAGCGCGCGGTGGCGTCGCGCAGCAGCCGATGGGCGCGCGCCACGTAGCGTGTGGTGAGGATGAAACGGTTCGGGCTCGCGGCCAGTCCCTCGAGCAGATCGCGCAGCACGTGACGCAGGCCCGGGAAGCTCTCGAAGGTCCGCAGTTCCAGCACTTCGTCGAGCAGGAACGTACACGGCTCGCCGCCGGGTCCACGCGCGTGATCGAAGAAGGCCAGGAGTGTATCGAACGCTTCGCGCGCCGTCGTCGGGGTACGTTCCGCGCCACCGATATCGCGTCGGGGGAACGGCGCGGCCGACACCACGGCCTGGAGAAAGCGCTCGGGCGTCGTTGCGCATCGTTCGACGTCGATGTACTGCGCGGAACCGCGTCCAACGCGGTCCCGCACTCGCTGCAGCAGCCAGGTGCGCCCGCTGCCGCATCCGCCAAGGATGACCGGGATGCGCGAAGGAACCGCCTCGAGCGCGCCGGTGACGCGCCGCTCGAACCCAGGTTGTGCGCCCGTCATTACTACTTCCCCCGTCGCGGCCCCGCGTGCGGGACCGCGCTTAGTCGTCAACGGACCCTGCGGTCCGTCTAATGGTGTCGCTCACGCATCGGGAGCCGGACACCGCGTGATTCCGCCGTTGCGATCGCCTCCGCGTAGCCCGCGTCGGCATGTCGCGCCACGCCGGTGCCGGGGTCGCACGTCAGGACGCGCTCGAGGCGCTCGTCTGCCTCGTGCGTTCCGTCCGCGACGACCACCATGCCCGCGTGCAGCGAGTACCCAATTCCTACCCCGCCGCCGTGATGAACCGACACCCACGTGGCTCCCGCCGAGGCGTTGAGCAGCGCGTTGAGGATCGGCCAGTCCGCGATCGCATCGCTGCCATCGCGCATCCCTTCCGTTTCGCGATAGGGCGACGCCACCGAACCGGTGTCGAGATGATCACGGCCGATGACGATCGGCGCGCGCACCTGGCCGGCGCGAACGAGCTCGTTGATGCGCAGACCGAACCGCGCACGATCGCCATAGCCAAGCCAGCAGATGCGCGCGGGCAATCCTTGATACGCCACTCGTTCACGCGCCATGCGGATCCATCGGCACAGTGCCGGATCATCTGCGAACAATTCGAGCGCGGCCTCATCGGTCACGCGGATGTCGTCGGGATCTCCGGAGAGCGCGGCCCAGCGGAACGGTCCCTTGCCCTCACAGAAGAGCGGTCGCACATATTCCGGCACGAAGCCCGGAATGTCAAACGCGCGCTCGACGCCCGCCCGCTTTGCCTGCGCTCGAATGTTGTTGCCGTAGTCGAATGTCACCGCGCCGCGGTGCTGCAGCTCCAGCATGGCTTCCACATGCCGTGCCATCGACGCCATCGAACGCGCCACATATGTGTCGGGTTGCCGTTCGCGCAGCGTGGCCGCTTCAGCAAGTGACATGCCCGCCGGCACGTATCCATTGAGCGCGTCGTGCGCCGACGTTTGATCCGTCAGCACGTCCGGCACCACGCCACGGTCCACGAGCGCCGGCAACACCTCGGCTGCGTTGCCTTCAATCGCGATCGATCGTGCCAGACGCGTGTGACGCCACTCGTCGACGCGGCGCAGCGCGTCGTCGAGACTGGATGTCGCTTCATCGACATAGCGCGTTGCGAGTCGTCTGTGAATGCGCTGCGGATCGACTTCGATGATCAGGGCGACGGCGCCGTTCATCGTGGCCGCGAGCGGTTGGGCGCCGCCCATGCCGCCGAGCCCGGCGGTGATCACGACTCGACCGGTCAGATCGCCACCGAAGTGCCGTCGCGCCGCGGCCGCAAAGGTCTCGTACGTGCCCTGCAGGATGCCTTGCGTGCCGATGTAGATCCAGCTGCCCGCTGTCATCTGGCCATACATCGTCAGGCCGCGATGCTCGAGATCGCGAAACGTTTCCCATGTCGCCCATGCGGGCACGAGCAGCGCGTTGGCGATGAGGACGCGTGGCGCGCGATCGTGGGTGCGGAACACGCCGACCGGTTTTCCCGATTGCACGAGCAGCGTCTCGTCGTGCTCGAGGCGACGCAGCGATGCGACGATCGCGTCGAACGCTTCCCAGCTGCGCGCCGCCTTGCCCGAGCCGCCGTAGACGACGAGATCGTCCGGACGCTCCGCGACGTCGGGGTCGAGGTTGTTCATCAGCATGCGCAGCGCCGCCTCCTGCGGCCATCCTTTGCAGGAGATGGCCGAGCCGCGAGGAGCCCGGATCGTGCGCGTGCCGATCGTCATGACAAGACCAGCCACGGAACGTTGGCCCTGAATGCCCTGGCCACATGTCGTGGCTGGTCTGCTCTTTCTGTTGGCGCGCTTCGCGCGCCGAGCCCGTTATGCGATCGGGACATCGAGGACGAAGGTCGCGCTTCGAGTTGCATAACGGGCTGTGAGGAAGAGCGCGGTGAAGACGCTCGCGAAAGATCAGAAGGTAAGAGTGCGGCGCCAGCTTGTCAATCGGTTTGAGAAAAAATCTTTCAGTTGACTTTCATCGCGCACGCGCGTTCGAGATCGCCGGAGGCGATCAGTTCTGTAATCGCGGCGACGTCACGCGACGGCGGACGATCGTCGTCGAGCGGCGGTACGCGATCGCGGAGCCGCGCGTGTGCGCGCGCGAGCGGCGGCGACGTCATCAGCGGTCGCAACAGGTCGTGCGCCTGCGCCGCGCACAGCAGTTCGATGGCCACGACCTGCGTCGCCAGCTCCACGGCGCGAAACGCCTTGAGCGTCGCCGCCATGCTCATGCTGACGTGGTCTTCGCGGTTGCCCGACGTCGGAATCGTGTCGACGCTCGATGGATGAGCCGTGGTCTTCAGCTCCGACGTCAGAGCGGCGGCGGTGACCTGCGCCATCATCAGCCCCGATTGCAGTCCGCCGTCTCGCGTGAGGAATGCCGGCAGCCCGCTCGAGGCCGGATTGACCAGCCGATCCGATCGCCGTTCGCTGATCGTGGCAAGCTGCGCGAGGCCGAGACAGAGCACGTCGGCGGCGACGGCCACGGGAGCGCCATGAAAGTTTCCGCCCGAGAGGATTTCTCGCGTGTCGGCGAACACCATCGGGTTGTCGGTGGCGGCGTTGGCCTCGGCGTCGAACACCTGACGCGCGTAGCGGAACGTCTCACGCGCCGCCCCGTGCACCTGCGCGGCGCAGCGCATCGAGTACGCATCCTGGACGCGCCCGCAGTTGGCGTGCGCGGCGTTGATGGGGCTGTCGGCGAGCAGACGACGCAGGTTGTCGGCGGACACGATCTGCCCGGCGAGCCCACGCGACTCGTGGATGCGCGGATCGAAGGGCCTGGTCGACCCCTGTAACCCATCGATGCTGAGCGCTGCGGCGATGTCGCTCGCCCGGGCGAGACGCTCGGCGGCGGAAAGCGCGAGACCAAGCAGCGCGGTCGACGGCTGCGTGCCGTTGATCAGCGCGAGACCTTCCTTCGGTTCGAGCACGATTGGCGAGAGTCCCGCACGGCGCAGCGCCTCGCCGCCGTCGATGCGGCCCTCGACCGCCCATGCCTCGCCTTCGCCAATCAGCACGAGCGAGAGGTGCGCCAGCGGCGCGAGATCGCCGCTCGCACCGACCGATCCGCGCGATGGCACCACGGGATGCACGCGACGATTGAGGCATTCGAGCAGCCGATCGAGCGTCTCGACGCGAATACCCGAATACCCCTTTGCCAGCACGTTGGCGCGCAGCGCCATCGTCGCGCGGACGACCGGAACCGGCAGCGGGTCGCCGACGCCGGCGGCGTGACTGCGCAGCAGGTTGACCTGCAGGCTACGCAGTGAGTCCGCTGGTACTTTCACTTCGGCGAAATCGCCGAAGCCGGTGTTGATGCCGTAGGTCGGCGAGTCGCGATGCGCGAACTCGTCGACGACCTCGCGCGCCGCAGAGACGCGCGCGCGCGCCGAGGAAGCGAGCGTGACCTCCGCAAACTCGTGCGCGATTGCAGTGAGGTCATCCAGCGTGAAAGAACTTCCATCGATCAGAATCATTACGCCTTACACCTGATGATCCTCAATGCCTCTGTGCCTCGGTGTGTCGTAGAGGTGTGATCGCTGGTCGACACGTGAACATCGCTCCCCTTACGATATACCTCGAATGTACAAGCCAAACATCGCGGTGCTTGGCGCCCAGTGGGGCGACGAGGGCAAGGGCAAGATCGTCGACATGCTGACACCGCACTTTTCGATCGTGGCCCGCTACCAGGGCGGTCACAACGCGGGCCACACCGTTTACGTCGAGGGCAAGAAGTTCGTCCTCCATCTGATTCCATCGGGCATTCTGCATCCCGGCGTCACCTGCATCATCGGCAACGGCGTCGTCATCGACCCGCAGGCGTTGTTCAAGGAGATCGACGAGCTGGGACGTCTCGGCGTCGATGTCGACGGGCGCCTGCTGATCAGCGAAAAGGCGCACGTCATCCTGCCGTATCACCGCGAGCTCGATGTGCTGTCCGAAGCGCGTCGCGGCGAACGGAAAATCGGCACGACGTCGCGCGGGATCGGCCCGGCCTACGAGGACAAGATCGGCCGGCGGGGCATCCGCATCTGCGATCTGCTCGGCGATCCCAGCGCGCTGGCCGAGGAAGTGCGCGAGAACGTGAGCGCGCGCAATCGGATTATCAAGGAGAGCACGCTCGACTGGAAGCCGCTGTTCGATCAGCTCGTCGCCTACGGCGAGCGGATGCGTCCGTGGGTGGCCGACGTGTCGCTGCAGATCGATCGCGCGGCGCGCGAGCAGAAGAACGTGTTGTTCGAAGGCGCGCAGGCGACGCTCCTCGATATCGACCACGGCACCTATCCGTTCGTCACGTCGTCCAACGCGTCGATTGGTGGCGTCTGCACCGGGCTCGGCGTGCCGGCGCGCGCCATCGGCGGCGTGCTCGGCGTGGCCAAGGCCTATACGACGCGTGTCGGCGAAGGCCCGCTGCCAACGGAGCTCCAGGGCGATCTGGCCGAACGACTACGCGAGAGCGGTCAGGAGTACGGCGCCTCCACCGGACGTCCGCGACGCTGCGGCTGGTACGATGCGGTCGTGGTCCGCTACTCGGCGCGTATCAACGGCCTCGATGCGATCGCCCTCACGAAGCTGGACGTGCTCGACGGCTTGCCCGAGGTGAAGCTGTGCACGGGATACCGCGGCCGCAACGGTGTGGTGTCGGAATTTCCAGCAGACCTGCGGGTCGTCGCTGGCTCGGAACCTGTCTACGAGACGCTGCCTGGATGGTCGCAACCGACGAAGGGCATCACAGAGTTCGAAAAGCTCCCTCGCGAAGCGCAGGCCTACATTCGCCGGCTCGAGGAGGTGAGCGGCGTCGAGTGCGCCATCATCTCCACAGGATCCGATCGCCGCGAGACGATCGTGAAGCGGGGATCCGTCGTCGAAGGGTGGCTCACCCCGCTCGCTTCGCCGCCGCGATGAAGCGCTCCACCGCGTGTGCGTCGATGAATCGCTGCACGCCATGGGGATCCGCATCGACGAACTCGAGACCCGCGCGATAGCGTGGCGCGCCGTTGAACAGCTCGAAGCGCGCCCATGCCACGACGGCGTTGAAGCGTACCGGCCGCTTCGGATCAGGCAGCGAGAGGCGGACGCGCTGGTTCGGGCGCAGCGTCACCAGCGACGTGACCATCGCGCCCGACAGCGACAGGTCACGTAACGCCGCACTGTTGCCGTCGATGAGCACGTCGATCCCTTCGACAATCGCAAACCGTGGCGACCGTCGCGTGCCCTCGTGGTCGAGCATCATGCACGGCGCGACGGTCGGTTCGATGGCCGCGGCATTGGCTGCTGCTGTCGCTTCATCGTTCGTGCTGCCGCTCTGCTCCAGGACGACGATGCGGATCTCGCACGAGGTGAGGGCCGGGTCGGCTTTGATGCGATCGATCAGGGCGCTGCCGCGCGAGCTTGCCGCGAAGAGTTGGTCGATGGCGACGAGCGCGGGCCGCTGGTCCGTGATGACTTCGAGCGCGCGCAAGGCCTCTTTGTCGGAAAACGCGAGGGCGCCGCTGAGGCCGTCCAGTGCCTGAAGCGCCGGCAGACGAGCGGGTGGAGCAATGAGAACCGTGGCTGGCACTGGGGTCGGATCTTTAATCGGCGATTTTTCACCAAGGTAGAGTCCAGCAAAACGCCGGGGATTCGCCCGCGGACGCCTTTTTGCTTTCTCCATCAATATGGAGGATCGGGCACCGCATGTGTTGCTGGTCGAAGACGACTATGACACCCGCGAGATGTACTCGTTCTACCTGAGTTACTCAGGGTTGCACGTGACGGAGGCCCGCACGGGCCGCGGGGGACTGGAGCGGGCGCGCGAAGAGCGGCCCGATGTGGTCGTTACCGATATTGCGATGCCCGAAATGGACGGCCTCGAGCTCTCCCGCCGGCTGCGAGCGGAAGGGCCGACGCACGATGTGCCGATTATCGCCGTCAGCGGCCAGGCGTCCGATCGGGCGCGCCAGGCGGGCGCGGACATCGTGCTCGAAAAGCCCTGCCAGCCCGATCACCTGCTGCGGGCCATCGAATACGTGCTCGGCGATCGGGACTGAGCACAGCACCACCTGATTGCACGACCATGCGCATCGCGGACCATAAAGGTCCGCGCCGCAACACAACCGGTGCATCGCGGACCATCCGCCTTCGCCGAAGGCTACGGCGAGACAGGTAGAAGGTCCGCGTCAGAACTATTTGGATGTGACGCTCGAGGCACGAATGCGCGGGCGCTCGCCGCCGGTGCCTTCGGCGGTGCCTATGACGTGCACGTGCGCACCTTTGCTCGGCATCGTCGACCCCGCTGCCGCAACCACTTCGACGCGATCGCCGCCGTCGCGGACCCAGAACGTGTTGCTCTGCGTCGATTCGACCTCGACGTCGTTCACATCGACGCGGCGTCCCGACACGAAACTCGCGTCCCTGGCGAGCTCTCCCAGCTTCGTCAGCGGCGTCTGGTCTCGCAGCGCAGGCATCGGACCCTGCTTCGGGTCATCGATACCGCCGCGGAACTCGAGCTCCTCGCGCGTGTTCCCCGGCGTCGGACGAGGATCGAACGCGCCGGGCCCGTTCTCACCCGTTGTGCCGACGCCCACCCGGGTGGTGTCGCGGTCCGGTTTCGATGGTCCGCGATTGGACCAGTAGATGAGCCCGAGGCCAACGATGATGAACAGCGCGACCACCGGTCCGAGATAGCTGCCGAGCGCGGCGCGTCGCGTCTCGCGGCTGAGCATGCTGTTCGGCGGATTCTGAGGCTGCATGGTCTCGTTGTAGTCCGGCGGGTTCTCCCGTTCAGCCATATCTCTCTCCCGACGCCCGAAAGTGCATGAGGCGTACCGGTCGAGTGAACATGTTTGGCTCTGCTGAGGCCGGACACTACGCGGTCGCGGGTTTTCGGTCCGGCTAGGCCGGAACCACATGGTTACGGATACGAGGGCGGGGGCGGAGGGGGCGGTTTGTTGGGCGTGCCTCCACGTGCCTCCGCGTCGATGACGTCGGCAGCCTTCTCGCCAGCCATGTAGACCGCGCTGATGATGAAGAGACCTGGAATGCGTGGAAACACCGACGCGTCGACCACACGCAGGCCGCTCGTGCCGTGAACTTTGAAGTCACTCGACAGCACGCCGCCGCGATCGCGGGCGCCGATCGGACATGTGCACGACGCGTGGTGGCCCCAGGCATTGTCGCGCACGAACGTCTTGATCTGTTCGTCGGTCTGAATCGCGTCGCCGGGCATTTCCTCGGCCGCAATCAATCCCTCGCGTTTCAATCCGGCCGTGAGCGTGCGCACGAACTTCACGCCTTCCACGACGGCCTCGGCGTCGCGTCCCGCGGCGTCGTTGCTCTCGTCGAAGTAGCGGAAGTTGACGTTCGGCGTGTCGCGTGGGTCTGCGGATCGCAACGTCACTTCACCCGACGTGTTGTTGGTATGGCCCTTCAACACGACCCACGTCAGGTAGTTCAGATGTCTGCGGATGTCCTCCGAGTAGCCCGGCGCGTAGCCCGTGAACTTGGCGAGGAGTGCGTAGCAGAACAGATCCGGCGTCGGGCGATCCAGTCCCGATCGCATGACGATCGAGAGCAGGACGCCGTTGGTGCCGTAGACGCCTGACCGGTTCTGCTCCCATTCGCGATAGATCGGATCGTGCCGCGTGAAGGTGGCGCCGCGCAGCGCGTCCCACGTGTCGAAGGACATGCGATTGACGACCGCAACCTCGTAGCGATCCTGCAGGTTCTTCCCGACGCCAGGCAGATCGACGCGAGTGGCGATGCCGTGCCGGGTGAGCTGCTGTCGATCGCCGATCCCTGAGAGCATCAGGAGCTGCGGAGTGTTGAACGCGCCGCCGGCAAGGATCACTTCGCGCGTCGCGAAGGCCTGACGGACGGTACCGGGCCCGGCGCCGGGCCGCGGGTGTGCGCGATAGAGACGATCGCCTTCGAGGAACTCGACGCCGACAGCGCGGTGCCGATCATCGAACAGGACCCGTGTCGCCAGCGCGCCGGTGTGGATAGTCAAGCGATCCCGCCGCGTCTTCTGTACCTCGAGCAGCCGTTCACGCGGGCCGACCCGCACGTGATCCTTCGTCGTCATCGGCGTGTATCGCACGCCCATGGTGTCGTCGCGGATTACGCGCCAGTCGTTCGGATCGCCTTCGTCATCGGACAGCTTCGCCAGGCGGAACTTGGATTTCAGCGCGGCGCGCGCGGAGTCGAGCAGCACCGTTCGCAGGTTCCGATCGCGAAACGCAGCGTCCGGGACCATGCGTTCCGTCTGCAGCCATCCGTCCCAGCCGTGGCGGCTCGGGTTGAGACCGAGCGCCTTCAGGGTGCGATCCCACGGACGGTGATGACAGTTCTCGATCAGCTCGAAGTACGTCCGCATGCGATCGGAGCGCCACGTCGGATCGCCCGTGAGATCGGCCAGCTCGTTCCAGTCCGCGTCGTGCGGGTAGACGAAGATCAGCGCGTTGTGCGCGGCGCAGCCGCCGAGGGCCCCGACGCGTGGATAGAAGACGCCGTCGGCATCGCGTCCGTTGAACGTGCGCTGGTATTTCGGATCGCGCTGCTGCTGGGTGTCGTTCGCGTAGTGGCGGACGAAGAAATCCCACCGCATGTCGGCATTCTCGGTGGCGAACGGATGAAACGCCGGCACCTGGTAGTCGGCAAACGTGTCCGGACCCGCCGTCTCGGGATCGGCTCCCGCTTCGAGCACCAGGACCGTGTGCCCGCGTTCGGCAAGACGTGCGGCCACAGTACCGCCACCGGCACCAGAACCCACGACGACGTATTCAGCTTCGAGTCTCACTAGGTCGCTGAGCTAGGTAGTTGGGCAGTTGGGTAGTCGGGTAGTTGGGTTTGTTGGCGGGCATGATGATCTCGTTGCTGCGTCGATAGCAAGAGACGCCGAAGCGAAGCGACCCATCTACCCATCTACCCATCTACATAGTCTTGATGAAGCCGATGAGCGCGCGCTTGTCGGCGTCGCTCAGCGCCGGCTCCTCGGTGAAGAAGCTCGTCCCGAAGTAGTGCCCCTTGTTGACCACGAAGTCCTTGCACTTGTTGAGCGACAAGAGCATGTCCACCGTCTGTGGGTCGGCAAACGCGTCGCGGCCGCGACGCAGATCATTCTTGATGCGCGTCAGCAGCGCCACCATCATCTTCGCGCGATCGGCGCGCTCTCTCGGTGTCAGCTCGTTGGGACCCAGCATGTCGACGTTGGCCAGCAGGCTGATTGGAAAGCCGCGCGGTATCGGACCGATCTCCACCGCGCCGTTGCGGAAGAACATCGGCAACAACCGCTGACCGATGCCGAGCAGGCCGCGCAGCTCCGACGGGATGTAACCACTCGGCACCGACAGCACGCTCTCGGCCGTCGTCCGATCGATGGTGCCGACGCCGGGTCCGGTGTCGTTGGCGAAGATCGGATCCTTGGGCCGGCGTTCCGGCCACAGCATCTGCTCGATGGCGTCGGTGAAGACGCGCATCCGCGCCTCGACCGACGGACTCACGTCGAAGCGGCCGATCGTGTTGTTTTGCAGGAAGGGCGCCGTGGACCACGCCGACACGAGCGAGGCCGGGCGCGTGAACCCGCGGCCGCCACCGGGCAGCGGATAGTCGGATGCGGCGCCGGTTATCGGGTGACGTACGGTCACGGAGCCGACCGACGGAAGTTCTTTGTACGACGCCGACGAGAAGTTGTCCCAGATGTCTCCGGCGATCGCGTTGGTCGCGATCGGGCTGCAGACGTTGGTCTGCAACAGCGTCGAGGGCACGCGCAGCTCGCTCGACAGATAGTTGTCGTTCAGGAAGTCGTCGGCCAGCACGAGGTCGCGCATCGGCCGCTTGAAGTCGTCGGTCTTGGTCCATTCCCAGTAGCGATTCCAGCAACCGAGGTAGTCCTTGCCGTTGCAGCTGGCGAGATCGAATCCTGCGGGTAAATCCGGCAGCTTGCTCGAGTGGCAGCGCGCGCATCGCTCGGCGAAGACGGTCTTGCCCTGCCGCAGCGTCGCGGCGTCCTCGGTCAGGAATGCCGGTCCGCCCGGCGCGTCCTTCAGGTAATGACCTCCACTGGCGCGGAGAAGGAAGCGCGCCATCATCGGCGTCTGCATTTCCGTCGACTGCCAGTAGACGGAGTTCTTGCGCGCGTCGGCGATCCTGATGGGCGTGATCTTCTGGCCGCCAATGATCGGCCGGAAGTGGAGCAGCCATTCTTCGCTGAACAGGCCGATGTTCAGATACACGCGGTTCAGCGCCCCGAGCGCGCCGACGGAGTCCGCTCCATCCTTCAGCACGCGTGGCGTAAAGACGGTGCTCGGCGGGACGAAGAACTGCGCGAGTGGATCCGAAGCGGGCACGAAATCGTTGAACTGACGGTTGTCGAGACCTCCTCCGCTGATCGTTTCCTTGCCCCACTTGCGTGCCTGCGCCATCCGCGCCGGCAGCATGTAGACCGCGTTCATCGTGCGCGGGTTGTTGATGTTGTCGCTCGAGACGAGCGAGGTGTCGAGCGTTCCGGGTCGCGAGGCATGAAAGAGCTGGAAGAAGAAACTGCGCGGGTTGTTCGTCGCCTGCCAGTTGAAGATGCGATCGACCCAGAAGAACTGTGCCCCGACCGTCGAGCTCAGGTTGCGCCATTCGGGGTTCTCGGGGTCGGCCGGCGGTCGCACGGGATCGGGGCCGATGTGACAGAACCCGCAGGAAAGACCGACGCGATACGGCTTCACGAGGTCGCGTGAGAAGTAGTAGCTCGGGTCGCGGTAGTAGCGTTCGGAATCCCATCGCCGTCGGGCTGCGTCGTCGAAATCCGGGTTCGGAAACAGGCGCAGGCCGACGATGCCCGACGGCTCGCCGTAGTAGGAGCCGACGGAGACGCCTTTGCCGCGGGCGCCGATCGCGACCCCCGGATACTTCGCCGGATTGGCAAATGGATCGGGCGGACAGTTCGGATCGCGCATGTCGAGCCACAGGCCGTATCGGTTCGGATCGGGCCCGGTGGCCTTCTTGAAGCACGGCTCGTTGATCAGGCCGAGGATGCGGAAGCGATTGTCGCGGTTGTAGGGCAGCGTCGGGTGCGACGACAGCGTCTTCAGGTAATCGAGCGTGCCGAAGCTGGTTGCCGAGATCGAGTCCCAGAACCGATCGTTGCCGCCAGTCCACACGTTCCACATGTTGCGGCCCTGCACCTCCTCGCGCGTGAGCGGAAGGGCGCCGTCCATGTCGTGGAAGTAGTCTTCGTCGGCGGCGGGAAAGGATGCGGCGTTGCGGTTGGCTCGCATCGCTTCGTCCAGCACCTGACCGGGCTTGCCCTGTGACGCACAGCCGATCGTCGCCAGCGTTAGCAGTGCGAGAGCAAGGCGTTGAAGGATCGGCGTCGCACGCATGCGGCGGTCAGCTTACCATCGCGGACCATAAAGGTCCGCGCCGCATCTCGAGAGGCCGGCACCGCATCGCGAGAGGTCCGCGCCGCATCTCGACGCTGGTCTGCCCTTGTCGGCGCGCGATCGCTGTGCTTGAATGACGGCGCCCCCATCGAAACCGAGGACGCGATGTCTGACGTGATCTTCGAGCCGCTGCAGTTCCGCAACCTGAAGGTCAAGAACCGGGTGTTCCGCTCCAACATCTCCGGCCGGTTCGACAACTACGACGGCTCGGGCAATCAGGCCCGCATCAACTGGGAAGTGAAGTTCGCCAAGGGCGGCGTGGGTGGGATCATCTCGTCGTTCGTGCCGGTGCAGATCCGCGGGCGGATCATGCCGAACTACGCGACGATCGATACCGACGAGCGGATCCCGTTCTGGCGCGCGGTCGGCAAAGCAGTTCACGAACACGACTGCCGGTACATCCTGCAGCTGAGCCATGGCGGGCGGCAGCGCGACGTTCCCGGGATCGAATACGCGCTCGGCCTCAGTTCGACCGACAAACCCGATCCGCTGCACGGCTTCGAGTGTCAGCGCATGACGCTCGCCGACATCAAGGAAACCGTGACGGCGTTCGCCGAGGGGGCGCGTCGTGCGCGCGAAGCCGGCCTCGACGGCGTCGAGCTGCATGGCGCGAATGGGTATCTGATTACCCAGTTTCTGAGCTCCGCGATCAACGACCGCAAGGACGAGTACGGTGGTTCGCTCGAGCATCGCGCGCGATTCGTGATCGAGATCGTCAAGGCCATCCGCGCGCGCGTCGGTCGCGATTTCCACCTGCAGATGAAGATCAGCGCCACCGACCACAACAACGCGCTGCTCCGGTTCGAACGGCCCGGGAACACCGTGACCGATTCGATTCGCGTCTGCCAATGGCTGGTCGAGGCTGGCGTCGATGCCATTCATGTCTCGACTGGCAGCTCCTTCCCGCACCCGAAGAATCCGGCTGGCAGCGATCTGCCGATGGACGTGCTCGCGCAGACCTACGAGGTGCTCGCCTCGAGCGGGGACAACACGTTCCGCAATCTTCAGCTGTTTCGCAATCCGCTCACGGCGCGTCTCTTCCATGATCAGTGGCTGCACGCTGGCGTGCCGGCGGATCGCATCGAAGGCGCGAACCTGCCGGATGCGCGCGCGATCAAGCAGGCTGTCTCCGTTCCGGTCATCTGTACGGGCGGATTCCAGAGCGCCTCGGTGATTCGCGCCGCGATCAATGGCGGCGACTGCGACGCCGTGAGCGCGGCGAGGCCGCTGGTTGCCAACAACGATCTGGTGAAGCACTTCGCCGCCGGTCGCGATCGCGCGCCGAAACCGTGCACGTACTGCAACAAGTGTCTCGTCCACGTCGTCGAACACCCGCTCGGGTGCTACGAGGAGAGCCGCTTCAACAGTCGAGACGAGATGATGGCGCAGATCATGTCGGTCTTCCACCCGACGGCGTGGACATGACTCCTGACCGTCAGCGGTTGTTCCGAAGGGCCCTGCTCGTTCTCATCGCGCTGTTCGTCATCGTCGGGTTGTGGGCGTTCATCTCCATTCGCAGCGAATCGACGGAGACGTACGCCGACATCCAGGAGCACTTCAAATACGGCTCGATCGGCAGCGAGCCCGGCGGCTCATTGCTGCAGCCGGTCGGAGGCGTGTTGCCTCCGTATTGGATCTTCAGGTCGCTGCCATCGATTTGTCGCGAGAAGCTGCCGGGCGGGTACCAATCGCTCGGCTTCATCGTCGAGAAGGGACATGACCTGCCGGTCGGCGTGTCGCGGCGGCGGCGCCTCGGGATCGATCAGGTGGGCCTCAATTGCGCCGTCTGCCATACGGGAACCGTTCGCGAGACGGCGACCGCGGCGCCGCGGATCGTGCTCGGCATGCCGGCACACCAGCTGGATCTGCAGCGCTTCGTCGAATTCGTCCTCGACTGTTCCCTGGACAATCGGCTGACGACGGAGAACATCCGCGGGCGGCTGCCGAGATCGGGACCGTCGCTGATGGAGCGGACCCTGCTGCGGTTTGGCGTGGTCGATCGGCTGAAGATGCAGACGCTCGATCTGCGCAACCGCATCGCGCCGATTCTGGGCGACACGGTGCCGCGATGGGGACGAGGCCGCGTCGATACGTTCAATCCATACAAGGCGATTCAGTTCAACTGGCGTCTCGATCAGCTCCCTGCGTCGGAACGGATTGGTGCAGCCGACTTTCCATCGCTGTGGAATCAGAAACCGCGCGAGGGGATGCACTTGCACTGGGACGGCGACAACGACTCGGTGGACGAACGGAACCTGAGCGCAGGTCTGGGGGCGGGAATCACGCCGGTGACCGTCGATCACGCCAGCTTCAAACGCGTGCGCGACTGGATCTGGACGCTGCCGCCGCCACCGTATCCCTTCTCGATCGATCGCACGCTTGCGGCACGGGGTCAGACCGTCTACCAGCAGGAGTGCCTGAACTGCCACGCCGATCATCGCTTCCGTGACGGCGTCACGTCGGGCATGCGCGTCGGATTGGTCGAGCCGATCGATCGCATCGGCACCGATCGTCATCGGCTCGATTCCTACACCGCGGTCTTCGCGACGAATCAATACTCGCTGTTTCCCGCGTCGCAATATCGCTTCCAGCACTTTCGAAAGACGGACGGGTACGCCAATCAGCCGCTCGACGGGATCTGGGCGCGCGCCCCGTATCTGCACAACGGATCGGTGCCGACGCTGCGGGATCTGCTGGAACCGGTGGAGCGGCGTCCGGCGGCGTTCTTCCGCGGCTACGACGTCTTCGATCAGGTGAAGGTGGGATTTGTCTCCGATGTCGGCGAAGCGGATGGCCGCGCGTACTCACGCTACGACACGTCGATCCCGGGCAACAGCAACAGCGGCCACTTGTATGGCCTCTCGCTGGCGGATGAAGACAAACGGGCGGTCGTTGAATATCTGAAGACGTTTTAAATGCGCCCTCGACTCTGGGCTCTAGGCTTTCGACTCTGGACGGTGTCAAACGCTGGAACAACCGCGGACCTGTGACAAGCCCAAAAGCCAAAAGCCCAAAGCCGAGAGCCCTTGTGGATCACTGAGGCCGTGATGACCTCCATTCGGCAAACATCTTCCGGCCGCTGGTTCATGCGCGTGATGTGGATCGGCATCGTCGCCAACCTGGCGCTGGCGATACCGACGCTGCTGTATCCGGCGATGATGCTGGCTCGCAATTCATTACCGCCGGCCGAGCCGTTGCTGTGGCCGCGGTTCGCGGCGCTGCTTCTGATCCTGCTCAGCGTGTTCTACATGCCAGGCGCCAGCGACCCGGATCGGTATCGCGCGAACGCGTGGTTCGCGATCGCGTCGCGGCTGGTCGGTGTCGTCTTCTTCTTCGTCTTCCAGTCGTCCGAGTATCGGATGCTGGGGATGGTCGACCTCGTCTTCTTCGTTCCGGAGGTCATTCTTCTGACCGTTGCCCTCCGTCGCGCAGCGGCAACGGCGTCGCTTGCCTCCGGAGCGCGTGTATGACCCGGTGGCTGGCGCCACGCACGTGGCTGGTCCTCGGCATCCTCGCGCTGCTGCTCGTCGCCGGCGGCGTCTTCACGTACGTCGCGTTGTTCCGCGAGCAGCCGGCACCATACTTCGCATCCGACGAAGAGCATTTTCTGTACGGATCGATCGGCACCGAAGGACAGGACGGCATCCCGTATTGGATCTGGCTGGTCCTGCCGCGGATCTTCCCGGAATACCTGCCCGCCCCCGGCGGCTGGGCGTCGATCGGCGTGCTGGCGCCGGACGGCCACGAGATGCCGATCGGGTTGTCGAAGGTCACGGTGGGATTTCCACGCGTCGGGATCAATTGCGCGATCTGCCACACGGCGAGTGTGAGGACGACGCCCGACGAGGTGCCAAGGATCTACGCCGCCGCGCCGGCGCAGCAGATGGCGCCGCAGATGTATCTGCGCTTCCTGATGAACTGTGCCGCCGATCCGCGCTTCACGGCCGACACGATCCTCGCCGAAATCGACAAGAACTACACGCTGTCGGCCATGGAGCGGGCGTTGTATCGCTTTGCGATCATTCCGCAGACCCGGCGCGCACTGCTGCAGCGTCGCGAGGAAGAATCGTGGATGGATCGCAATCCGGACTGGGGCAAGGGACGCATCGATCCGTTCAATCCGGTGAAGTTCCGCTATCTCCAACAGCCGATCGATCGGACCATCGGCAACTCGGACATGGTTCCGCTGTGGAACCTGAGCGCGCACAACGGCTATGCGCTCCACTGGGACGGGCTGACGACGTCGCTGCAGGAATCGGTGCTGTCGTCGGCGATCGGTGACGGCACGCCGGTGAAATGGGTGGATCGCGACTTCGCCAAGTGGAACAACACGACGCCGGGGGAGATGTCGAGCCTGCGGCGGGTGCAGAACTTCATCAGCAACGCGCAGGCGCCGAAGTACCCGTATCCGATCGACTCGGCGCTCGCCGCAAGCGGCCGGCCGATTTACCAGCAGAAGTGCGCCGAGTGTCATGAAATCGGCGGCAAGCGAACGGGCTCTGTCGTCCCAGTCGATGAAGTTGGTACCGATCGTCATCGTCTCGATATGTGGACGAAGAACGCGGCCGCGACCTACAACGCCTATGGCGAGGGGCACGCGTGGAAGTTCTCCAAGTTCCGCACGACGACGGGGTACGTGTCGGTGCCGCTCGAGGGACTGTGGCTGCGCGCGCCGTACCTGCACAACGGGTCGGTTCCGTCGCTCGTGGACCTCTTCGAGCCCGTCGAGCGGAGGCCGCGACGATTCTGGCGCGGCTACGACCTGTACGATCCGGTCAAGGTGGGCTTCGTCACCGAAGGCGCCGAGGCGGAGCGCGTCGGAACGCTGCACGAGGTCGAACGCTCGGGCAACAGCAACATCGGTCACACCTACGGCGTCGACCTGCCAGCAGAAATGAAACGAGCGCTGATCGAGTACTTGAAGACGCTGTAGGCATTTGCGATTCGTGATTTGTGATTCGTGAATCGTTGGTGATTCGTGAATCGCGATTTGAGAACGATGGATGATTGTGGCAATGAGCGGTTGGCTCGTCCTGTCGCAATCGAGTCTCGACTATTCACCGATAGTTCGCAAAGATCACACATCATCGATCGGCAATGAATCCAACATGACAGATCGCGAATCACAAATGAAGCGCACGCATGCGCGCGATCGTGAGCTTCTGCCGACACGACCAGTAGTCCTTCCACGGATCCGTCAACGCCCTCGCGAGGCGGCGCGGCACGGTCGCGATCGTAAAAGAGGCGGGATCGAGTGACGCGCGCAACTCCGGCCAGGTGATCGGCATGCTGACCGGCGCGTGTGGGCGTGCGCGAGTCGAGTAGGCGGCGATCGACGTGTTCGTGCGATTGTTGCGCAGGTAGTCGATCAGGATCTTGCGCTCGCGGCCGGCCCTGGCGAACTGCGTCGTGTAGGTCTCCGGATCCGAGCGCTCGATCGCCTCGCTCAGCGCGCGCGAGAAGTCGAGGCACGCGGACCAATCGGCATGTGGCGTGAGCGGTACGACCACATGAAGTCCGCGGCCGCCAGTCGTTTTCGGGAACGACTCGAGGTCGAGCGCTGCCAGCGCCTTGCGGACCGTACGCCCCGCCTCGACGATCTGTGTCCACGTCACGTCTTTGCCGGGGTCGAGGTCAATCACGATCCGGTTCGGCCGCTCGACGTCGTCAACGACGGAGTTCCAGGTGTGGATCTCCAGCACGCCCATCTGCACCAGCCCGACGACCGCGGCGATGCTGTCGGCGATCAGGTAGTCACCCAGCTTCGTCTTTTCCTGGATTTGAACCCGTCGCAGCGCGTCAGGTGCCCAGACCTTCGAGTGCTTCATGAAGAAGCAGTCGCCAGAGAGTCCCTCAGGACAGCGGACCAGCGTGAGTGGACGGCCGACCACGTGCGGCACGATCCAGTCGGCGATGCGTTCGTAATAGCGCGCGAGGTCGATCTTCGTTGTCCGCGGATCCGGATAGAGGACGCGATCCGGATGAGAAATGCGGACCCCGGCGACGATGCTCTCTCCGCGCTTTCCGCGGACCATAAAGGACCGCGCCAAATCTGATTGGCTCGAGGTCCGCGCCGCGTCTGATTGGCTCGAGGTCCCCGTCGCATCTGACGGCGCGGTCCGCGCCGCGGTCCTGCTGTTGTGCGCCAGAGAATTGCGGCGCGGACCGTTACGGTCGGCGTCGGTGGGCGGAGCGACGGGCTGCTCGCGACGGACCTCGTGCGGATTCTTATCTGCGCGCAGCCCTTGAAACGATGGGTGACGGATCTTGCCGTCGCCGGTCCATTCGGTGAACACCACCTCGCCGACGAGTTGCGGCTTCACCCAATGCGCGTGACGAGCAAGCGATCCTGCCGGCGTCGGCTCGAACGGGCACGTGGCCATTTCGATCCGTTCGAGCCTGCGTCGCAGGTCGAGCGCCAGCTTGTGTGGGAACCCGGTGCCGACCTTCCCGGAGAAGACCAGCCGCGAGCCTTCGTAATAGCCGATGAGAAGAGCGCCGATGCCGAGACGGCTGCCCTCGGGATCGGTGAATCCGCCGATGACGAATTCCTGGCGCTGCACACACTTCGTTTTCACCCAATCGCGGCTGCGGCCGGCGCGATAGGGCTCTCGGCGCAGTTTCGAGATGATCCCTTCGAGGCCTGCCTTGCAGGCGTGCGCGAAGAACGTGTCACCCTTGCCGTCGACGTGCTCCGAGTAGCGGATTCGTGCCTTTCCTCGAGGCAGAAGCGTTTGCAACCGCGCCTTGCGATCTTCAAGCGGCAGCCGTTCGAGACGCTCGCCGTTCACTCGCAGCAGGTCGAAGACGAAGTAGACGAGCGAGCCGCGCGCGCCCTCGCCGGAGGACGCGTTCTGCAATGCTTGAAAACTTGTTCGTCCGTCCGGGAGCACGATGGCGACCTCGCCATCGAGCAGCGCATCCTCGACGCCAAGGGCGGCGCCGGCGTCGACGACTTCAGGAAACGCCGCCGTCCAGTCCTTGCCGTTGCGGCTCAGAAGCGTGACACGTCCGCGCCGGATCCGGCAGCCGATGCGGTAGCCGTCATATTTGATCTCGTGCAGCCACTCGTCGCCTGAGGGTGGTGCCTTGACGAGCGTCGCGAGCTGCGGCACGTAGTCGGACTGTGGCATCGATGCCCTGGCCGCCGGTGAGCGCGCGGCCGATCCTCGCCGCAAGCCGCATCGCCGTCGAAAGATCGCGGGCGCTGTACGAGCGGTCGGACTGAGAGTAACAGAGAGACAGCGCACCCAATACCGAGCCGGCGCCGATCACCGGAACCGCGATGGCGGAGCGCGTAGCGAGACGCCGGTGCAGATCGGCGATGGTGTCGCGCCCGGTGCCGGTGGGTTGACGCCAGGCGAGCTCGCTGGCGATGTCGGTGCGCACCACCGGCCGCGCCGTGCGGATCACCTCGGCCACCGTGCTGTCGCGGTCGCTGCGCCGCACCCGATAGGCCCGCACCAGCGCCCGCAGTAGTCGCGCACCGGTGGCGGTCGAGTGGGCTGCCGCGATGCAGCGGATCGTCGACGGGCTCGCAAGGTAGACGAGCGAGAAATCCGCCAGGCCAGGTAGTGCGGCGCGAACGAGCCGTTGGACGGCCGCGAGACGTGCCGCTGCGGACGTATCGGTGAAG
>Ga0081539_10003274_pt1 | contig 20316 bp, 23 predicted proteins | sample TabmetS4T2R2_FD_71023 | JGI IMG/M metagenome (GOLD analysis project Ga0081539, IMG submission 71023) | Tabebuia heterophylla rhizosphere microbial communities from the University of Puerto Rico - S4T2R2 | ecosystem: Host-associated > Plants > Roots > Rhizosphere ...
TGGGCCGGCGCGCGATGATCGCCTTCACCTATGGCATCTCGGGCGTGCTGCTGGCGCTGTCGGGCTATCTGTTCTCGATCGGAGCGCTCAGCGCGCAGACGCAGACCATCGCCTGGATGGTGATCTTCTTCTTTGCCTCGCCGGCTGCGAGCGCGGCCTATCTCACGGTGAGCGAGACCTTTCCGCTGGAAGTCCGCGCGCTCGCCATCGCGCTGTTCTATGCGGTGGGCACCGGCATCGGCGGCGTGATCGGACCTGCGCTGTTCGGCGCGCTGATCGATACGGGATCGCGGGGGAGTGTGTTTATGGGCTACCTGTTCGGGTCGGCCCTGATGATCGCGGCGGCGGCCGTCGCCTGGCGTTACTGCGTCGCAGCCGAGCGGCGCTCGCTGGAATCTGTCGCAAAGCCGCTGGCATTTGTGGAGTAGGATATGATGGATCAGGAACTGGCTGAAATGCCCCTGGAAGATATCGCGCCCGACGACGAGGAGACGCTGGACTCCGTTCCGGTGCCGAGTTCGCTCGTGCCGCATCTGAGCGAGACCGCGGTGCTGCTCGACATCGACGGCACGCTGCTCGACCTGATGCCGACGCCGCGCGAGGTCTGGGTGCCTCCGGGATTGTCGAAGACGCTCAATCGCCTGTTGCAGCGGACCAGCGGCGCGCTGGCGCGCGAGCAAGCGTGGGGGCACATTTCCCAGTGGTACTTTCTCATCTGCTGGTTTCCGCGCATGTTCAGCGGCATCCACTCGCGCTGCGACCAGCTGGAGGTGCGCAAGGATTGCGCCCGACACTTGCTTGTCGAGGACCTCGGGTATTTCCGCGGCCAGATAGGCGGAACCCCCGATCACGTGGAGCTCTATCAGCGGATCGGCGACGACATGGGATATCCGCGGGACGCGTGGGACCGAGCCACCCCGATCCCGGAGATGAACGCGATCGTCGACTTCTTCCGGCGCCTCGCCTACGAGATTCCGTGGAGCGCATCGCTGTGCACCACGGCCTTCATCGAGGCGGAGGTTGTGGAGGTCTCGCAGACGGTCGGCCAAGCCTTGGCGAAACACTACGGCTGCCGGCCCGATTGGGGCGCCATGAACTACCTCGTGCACGAGGAGGTCGAGCGGGAGGAAGCGGGCGAGACCGAAGGAGCCATTCTCAAGTACATCCGAACGGCCGACGACCGGCGGGTTGCAGAGGACTCGATGCGCGAGATGCATCGCCTTCTCACCGCATACGCGACGGGACTCGCACGCGAGCACCTCGCGGCCACATAATTCGGCTCACGGGCCTTGGTGCGCGTCGCCGTTACGCCGTCAGCGCCACCTGCCGCCGCGCCAACTCGCTCTCGATCACGGTCAGCCCCAGCCCAGGCATGTCGGGCAGGTGGAACAGCCCGTCTTTCGCCATCGGTGGAGCGACGAAGACGGCATGCATACGCGGCGAAGGATCGTTCAGCTCGCAGGGCTTGGTGGCATGTAGCTGGGCCGCGACGACATGCATGTTGGCTTGATGACCGATGGTCGGCTGGGTCTGGTGCGGCACCAGCTCCACGCCGTGGGCCTGGGCGAGCGCGACGCAGCGCTGCAGGCCGGTGATACCGCCCATCTTGATGATGTCCGGCTGCACCATCCGCACCCCGGCATCGATGAGGTCGGCCAGCGCCGCAAGGGTGTAGGTCTGCTCGCCGGCGGAAACGGTAATGTCGAGCTTGCGCGCCAACTCTCCCGACTGCCTGACATGGTAATGCTGCACCGGCTCCTCGAACCACCAGTAGCCAAGCTCCTCCAGCGCGCGGCCGACGCGCATGGCGCCGCTGAGCGAGAAGCCGTTGTTGGCGTCGAAGGCGAGCGGAAAATCCGGCCCGACGAGTTTCCGCACCGCGCGCGCCTTGGCTATGTCGCCGGCGATGTCGATGTCGACCGTGCTGCGGTCATTGTCGAAGCGGATCTTTATCGCTGCCGGCTTGTCGTTCAACCGCCGCTCCACCACGCGAAGGACCTCGTCCACGGTGCGCGTGCCATTGCCGCCGATCGAGCTATAGAAGGGCAGCGCCGTGCGCCAAGCGCCGCCCAGCAGCTTGTAGACCGGCTGGTTCAAGTACTTGCCCTTGAGATCCCAAAGGGCGATGTCGAGAGCCGCCAGCGCACCGGTCAACGCACCCTCCGGCCCGAGCTTGACCAACCGGTGCAGCAACTTGTCCTGGATCACGGCGTGGTCGAGCGGATCGGCGCCGATCACCGCGGGCGCAATGTCGCGCGTGAGGATGCCGAGCGAGGTGATGCCGCCCTGCATGGGGGATGCCTCGCCCAGGCCGCACAGCCCGTCGTCGGTCCACACGCGCAGGAAGGCGCTGCCGGCGGTGGGCGGATCCTTCGGGTCCCAACGGAGCTGCAAGACCTCGATACGCGCGATCTTCATTCCAATCTCCGATGCATGCTGCCCTTTGCCACGGCGAGCCTGCACCCTGCTACTGTGCCAACCGTGCCAGTCCGGCAGCCGCCGCGATGGATCAAGCCACAGCTCACCCGCCTAGTCGATGAAGTACCCGGGCGAGGCATGGTTCAAGCGCGGCCTCATCGAGCACAAGGAGCGGCTCCGGTCCTTGTTCGCGTGCCAGAGTTGCCGCCCGCTTTCGCGAGGTCGCCTGCAAAGTTGAGATCGAAGGCGTCGAGTCGAAGCGGGTCGACCAGCTCTGCGCTCCCTGGTGGTGGGGGCCTGGGGAAGCGGTAAGCCGGAACCAGCCGGCATCAGGAATTGGTCACGCCATCCGCCCGCAGTTCCAGCTTCCTTGCCTCGATGTCCAGCAGCGCTGCAAGCTCACTTAGGCATCGCTTGTCGCCGGCCAGTACCACCCGTTCCGCCTCGATGCGAACTTGCCTGGCTTCGCGAGAAAGGGTCATTGCACGCTGAAGCAAAACGATCCTGTCGGACATCGTCTACCTGCCTGGCACTCCGAGGAACGACAAGCAGGGCGCGTAGTTCCATGCTGCGGGACCGGCCTTTGCGCTGGCTCAGAAGGGCAGCCTCCGCGCCTTAAGGCGTCGTTGCCCCTCTGGCTTTGTCATTGGCGGCTTCTCAATGTCGAGCCGCTCGAGCCCTCTGCTGGTAGGGATCATCAAGCCGTCCACCTCCTGGACGAGCCCCAAGTCCGTCAGTCGTTTGGCGTCGGCTTCCCGGACGTCGCCAGGGCCAAGAATGCCTAGTGCGATCCGCCGGAGCGTCGCCTCTTCGTGGGGACTAAGGCAGGCGCGAAAACTTGCCATGCTCGCTTCTCCATCGCTTGCATGAGCGGGAGCGCGGCGGGCGCTTGAACTGTGCCACTGTCTCTCAGCCGTCGGCGCCCGGAACTCACCCCAGCCGACGATGGGTAGATGGTGCGCTTTGATGGATCAGCGTCAACTACTTATATGTCGAAGTCCGTGAACCGTGCGCTATCGCTCGTTCCTCCGTTCCTTCGTCACAGCACCTCTTCAGCACATAGTTAGTAGACCGGAACGCCTTAGGCTCTGTCCCGCAGCTCGGTTACGTTCTGCGCCTGCGCGCAGTGCGCGCAGCAATAAACGCGGCCTGCCTTCTCCAACCCATGGCCTACGATCCGGATGCCGCAGCTCGCGCAGACCGGTGCCAGCGCGTGAATGGCGCATTCGAAGCTGTCGAACGTATGCGACTCGCCGCCCTTCACGACCTGAAACGCCTTGTCATAGTCGTTTCCGCAAGTTTCGCATCTTGCCATGGTCGGCTCCTAGGGCCTCTGCGAGTGCGCACCGCCCGCTTGGGAAATTCCTGACAAGGCCGCCGTCGCCTGGCCGGTCTTGGCTGAATTCGCGAGGTCGGCCAGCGCCAGAATTCCAACCAGTCGCTTGTCGCGGTCGACCACCGGCAGACGGCGAATCTGCTGCTCGGCCATGTTGCGAGCGACATGCGCGGTGTCCTCGTCCTCGAAGCAGTATTTGACTTCCTCAGTCATTACCTCGCGGACCCGCGCCGACGGCGACTTGCCGGCGGCCACGCCACGCACGGCGATATCGCGATCTGTAATCATGCCGACCAAGCGGTCGTTCTCACCAACGGGGAGTGCGCCCGCATCGATGTCCAGCATGATTTTTGCCGCTTCCTGAAGTGCTTGATCGGGATTGACGGTCTTGACGTCGCGGCTCATGGCTTCTTTGACAAGCATCGGTTCCTCCCTCGTTGGAAATCGGATTCGCCGTCGTCAAAGGAAATGACCGCTCCTCGTTTGCGGTTGCAAGGTCGGCACCCCCGGCAGGGCAAATACCAGAATCGTGGTTCCGGCGAGCCTTGGCATACAGTGGCCTTGCCGGTTCCCTGTCTCCGAGGAGGGAGTAGGCGGTGACCGCCCGTGGCTAGTCAGCACCGCCCGTTGTCGCGCTGCAGGGCTGGCATTGCGGGATCCCTGGCTTCCGGCCCTCCGTAACGCTTACGTTTGACTGAGAAAGGGACAGCATGCCAGCAACGGACCCCAACAAGTTCATCATCGACCTGCTTCGCGCGGTATATAGCACTACGGGCGGAAGGCGGCCGCCGGTATGGACAGCGGTCGAAAAAGTTCAGGCCAAGCTCGGCACGACAAACAACGAGGCCCTCGATGTCGCAATCCGGCTCGCAGGGAGAAAGGGCTGGCTTCGCGCAGATGGCGATCCGGCGTCATCCATAACGCTCACCGTGCAAGGCTTGTCGGCCCTTGAAGCGTCGTCGATCTGAGGAAGATCGTCCGCCTGCGGCGGGTCAGCGGTGCCAGTTGTCGCGCTGCAGCGCCTGCTCCACGAATCCGCGGCAGAGAATGACAGACCCGGTCACGCCGGCCGAGGAAGGCTGTTCGGTCCCGCCGCATGGCCGATGCTGTTCTCGGGAATGGACGTGGCGCCGATGATCAGCCGCATGCCGTCACGCAGCGGCCGGCGGAAATCAAATCCTGTCGGAACCGTAAGGATCTGCGCCGCCTTCGCCAGTCTCTGAATCGAGCTTCGCGACAACCGCAGCTCGCTCGCCAGGAGCCGATCGGCGCGCAGCCCGATCTGTCGGGGTACCAGGCACTCGATTTCCAGCAGGACTGGCCGCAAGCTCTGCGAGAGCACGCGCTTGGTCACCAGGACGTCGTCGAATTCCTGCACATGCTCGGTCCAGCGCTTCAGCCCGGCGACGTCGAAGGCGAGGCCGCGAACCAGATCGGGATCGTTCGCCTGAAGTGACAGCAGGAATTGACGACCGAGTGCTGTGACCTCGCGACGCTCAACGATGGGTCGGTTCCAGGTGCTGTCGCAGGCCGTGCATCGATAGATGAGCCAGGCATCGATGCGCCTGCCGTTCGCATTGACCCTGATCTTGCCGCTGCTGCGAAAGCATCGAGGACCGCGGCATCGGCTGCAGGTGAGCCAAGGTTGAGGGGCTATTCGAGGAGTAATCGTCCATAGCACGCGTAAGGTATGGGACACGCCGGCTTGCCCTTCCCGTTGGGAAGCTCAGCGAAGCGACGGCAGGAGCGAGGCCCACGGAGGGCGCGGCGTGGCAGAGACGATCGAGAAGCGGACAGAGAACAGCTCAGGCGGCGGTCGAATGGACCCGCGGTCAAGCCGCGCCCTCAGGCAATGCCAACCGGTCTCGACCGCCGCCCCGACGAGCTTGTGCGCAAAAACAGACGGCGCCGCATGAGCGTCGCCGCACGATCGGGGAACTGCTGAGACCGGCGTTTACTTAGGCAAGGGGACTCGACCGCTTTCTGCTGACAGCGCACTGCGTAGCCGAGGGGCCTGGATTTGACAAGCGGGCAGCGGCAAGCCCCGAACGATGGTGGGGTCGAGCTTCAATCCGGCTGCCGTGTCAGCCTCATCGGGGCACGCGCCGTTTCGCTCTGACGTCGCCAGCGTCTGAGATGGGTACTGAGCGGCTTCTGGCGTGTGTAGGATTCCGACATGGTGGACAGATCCAGACTGCATCTTTCGCTATGGAAGCAAGCGCTGGGCGTTGTGCCCGACGAAGTGTGGGACAGAACCAACCTGCAGACGCTTGTCCTGGCTGACAACGATCTGACCGAGATTTCCGAACGTGTCGGCGATCTGCGTGATCTGCGGATGCTCGATCTCGGCCACAATAGGCTGCGTGAGATACCCGCTCGCATAGGCGAGCTCGAAGGACTGGGCGACTATCTGTATCTGCACGACAACGCGCTGACGACGCTTCCTCCCGCGCTGCGGCATCTGAAGCGCTTGCGCTACTTGAATATCAGCGAGAACGCGTTCGAGGTCCTGCCGGAGGGGGTAACGGAGATGACCGGCCTGATCGAGTTGCGCGTCACTGACAATCGCCTGACCAGCCTTCCGTCATCGATTTCCAGATTGGTTCGCTTGCGCGAGCTGCACGTGCGCAACAACCAGCTCACCACATTGCCAGACGCCGTTGGCTCGATGGTGGAACTCCGTCAGATTGATCTCAGAGGCAACCCGGTCACCACCTTGCCCGAGACCATGCGAGCACTGCCGCGACTCGAGAAGCTTGATCTTCGATGGATCACCACGCTCGATCCGCCCAGGTGGTTCGCCGAACTCGAGGCCAGGGGCTGTGTGATTTATCTCTGAGCAGGCAATGCCAAGCGCCGACTTTGGGGACCATCCATGATCCTGACTGACTGGTGGTACGCGGCCATTACGATATTCGTCGTGATGGCGATGCCGGGGCCGGCAATGTTGCTCGGTCTGGCGGTTGCCACGCAGCACGGCGTTCGGCGCAGCCTTTACGTTGGAGGCGGCGTACTCACTGCATTCTCAGTCTTTGCGTTCCTGTCGTTGAGCGGGATTGGTGCGCTGGTTCTTGCCGACCCGGGGGTATTGACGATGCTGCGATGGTTCGGCGTCGGCTATCTTGCGTGGCTCGGAACCAAGGCATTTCTCCGCTTCAGAGCGGCTTCGTCCAGCCAATCGCTTTCCGACGCTGTCAGCGCGGCAGAAAAGGGCAGTTCGTTCTTCCGCCACGGGTTTCTGATGAGCATGAGCAACATGAATGCCGTGCTGTTCTTCACGGCTATTTTCCCTCAGTTCATTGACGCAGACGCACCCATCGCTCCACAAGTCGCACTCCTCTATGTCACGTTCTGCGCCTGCTGGCTGGTTGCGTTCATGTCGTACGCGACGCTCGGTGCGCTCATACGCGAACACGTTCGGACTTCATCGGCAACGAGGTGGCTGCATTTGTTGAGCGGCACAGTCTACGTTGCGGCGGCCGGCATGCTGGGATTCAGGCGATGAGGCGGCCGTCTCGCTTGGGTCGGCCCATGGTCAGCTCTTCGGCTGGGCGGGGGTAAAGCAATAGATGATCGGCACCGGCAGCAGCGGATTGCCGGGCCTGCTGGTGCAGGCGTGACTACGGCCGTCATGGAACTGGTCCGGAGCGTAGACCATGCTGCGCGGCACCCTGAGCCAGCCATGGCGCAGGTTGGGCGGCTGCGACATGCCCTTGAGTTCGGGAATGTAAATCTCCCAATACCCATCATCATTCTTCTGTGCCCGCACCGGACGGCAGTCCTGCCCGTTGCAGCAGGACGCGCCGTCCTTGTAGGTCCAGTCCTTGTACTGGCCGTGGTTCTGCTCATGCCCGCAGCCGAAGGCGCCAAGTTCGCAGTCGCCTTCGGCTCGCGCCAAATCGCCGACGCACGCCAGGCCAAGGGACGCAACCAGCGGCCAGAACAGTTGGCGCCACGGTTTCATGCGACACCTCTTCCAACGGTCGGCATGAGTCCTACCGGAACGTCGGCCCCGGCGCACCCTGCCGAGAGAGACTGGCCAGGCTCACCATGGCGTCGAGTTCCTTGCGGGTCTGCATTGCCAAATCGAATCGACACTGCGGCCGTTCGGCTGGAACAGTCGGATCTTCCGTGGCATGGATCCGATCTCACCTGTTATCGGCAGAAGAGGCGTGCCATGGCTTTACGAGTTCTTCTATTGGCCGGAAATCCAGGGCCGCGGCGAGTTCGTTCGCCTCGCGCTGGAAGATGCAGGGGCTGCCTATATCGATGTGGCGCGCGGCCTGGAAAGCGAAGGGCGCGGCGTTCCCGCCATGCTGGCCATCATGCGCGGCGCGGGCACGTCGCATATCCCGTTCGCCCCGCCGTTCCTGCGCGACGGCGAGACGATCGTCAGCCACACCGCGACGATCCTGCTGTATCTCGGCGCGCGGATCGGACTTGCGCCAGGCGATGAAGACGGCCGGCTGTGGACGCATCAGATCCAGCTCACGATTACCGACATCGTCAAGGAGGTGTATAATTCACACCATCCGATCGACGAAGATAAGTGGTTCCACGAACAACGCGGTGAGGCGATCGCGCGCGCCGCGGTCTTCCGTAGAGATCGGATGCCGAAGTTCCTGGGCTGGTTCGAGCGGGTTCTGGAGGCGAATCCGGCGGGAGCGGGTCACCTGGTCGGAGGCTCCGTCACCTATGGCGACCTTTCCTTGTTCCAGTTGGTCGAGGGATTGCGCTTCGCGTTTCCTCGCGCTTCCGAGCAAGAATTGGCGAAGCTGCCGCGCGTGACGGCCCTGCACGACGCAGTGGCGGTGCGGCCGCGCCTGAAGACCTATCTGGCCAGCGAACGGCGCGTACCGTTCAAGGAGACCGGCATCTTCCGCCGCTATCCCGAGTTGGACGGTTAGCGCTATTCCAATCGTTCGCGTCTAATCGAACAGCGCAAGGTCGATCGCGTCGCCCATCTTGCAATAGCCGCTATCGCTCGGGTGCAGGCCGTCGCCGCAATCGTCGACCGCGCGCATCTGGGTCGGGATCTCGGGATCACGCAGCGCGGCGTCGAAATCGGCGATACCGTCGAACGCCCCGCTTTCCCGTATCCAGGCATTGACCGTGACCCGGTGCCTTTCCCGCGTCGGATTCCAGGCATTTGCCATGAAGGTCTCGTTGCCGAACGGGGTCAGTGTCGCGCCGATCAGCTTGATGCCGGCGCTGTGGGCGCGGACCGCCATCTGCTGCAGCCCAGCGATCATCTGCTCGGCGGTGACCTCCTCCTCGGGCTTGGCCCAGCGGTTGCGCAGATCGTTGGTGCCGAGCATGACGATTGCGTGTGTTACGCCGGGCTGCGCCAGCACATCGCGGTCGAAGCGCCGGAGACCACTGTCGCCGCGAATGTCGTGCAGAATCCGGTTGCCGCCCAGTCCGTTGTTGACGACGCCGATCGGGCGTCCACCGCGGGCGACGAGGCGGCGGGCCAGCTGGTCGGGCCACCGGCAGTAGGCGTCGATCGTCGAGATGTTGCCGTCGGTCAGCGAGTCCCCGAGTGCCACCACGCCGCGCGCCTCGCTCGAGGCGAGCACATCGACGCCGCACAGGAAGAACCACTGATCCGACAGATTGCCGACCGGCATCACCGGGTCGACAACGAAATTGCCGGGTGGCGAGATGTAGTTGGTCTGCCTTGCATAGCGGCCGGTGATCGCGAAATTCGCCAGCACTTCGCCCGGCAGATGAACGCTGACCGCAAGATCGGCGAGCGGCGGAACGGAAAGCTCGACCGGGTCGCTGAACAGCACCGCACCGGCCGCGATCACAGCCGAAACGCTGCCGCCGAAGGTCACCTTGCGGCGGCTGTCCGCGACGATCGCCGGCCCCTTGTCGCGCAAGGCGACTTGCGCCGCACCGATGGTCAGCGGCCGAATGCCGTAGGCGTTCGAGATCCGCAACCGCAGCCGGTCGCCGCCGAGGCTGATGCGCGGGTTCATGCGCAGCGTATGGTTGTTGAACCCGACAACACCTTCCGCCGGCGCGGGCGCTGCCGCCCAGGTTCCCACCCAATGCCTGTCGCTTCGCAAGACCGACCTCCATCCCTCTGCGCTTTGTCCAATCCTGCCGCTGCAGTTGCCTCGATCGCAATGGGTTTCGGCCTGCCCGCGAGGCGGCCTTCTACACGCACGTCCATGCAGTCACGATTGGCGGATCAGTGTTGCCCAGTCGAAGGTCCCTGCTTGGACGGCAGCAGTCATGTTGTCGAACGCCGTCCGGTCGATCCGCAGGAAGGAAACTCGGTCGCCAGGGGCCAGGAACACCGGTTGGTCGCGGCGCTGATCGAACATCCAAAGCGGCGTGCGGCCAATGAGATGCCAGCCGCCCGGACTCTCGAACGGGTAGATCGTGGTCCAGTCCATGACGATGGCGACCGAGGAGCGCGGCACGCGCACGCGCGGCTCCGTACGTCGCGGCAACACCAGCGACGGATCGAGCCCGACGATGTAGGCCAGGCCCGGCATGAAGCCCAAGTGGTAGACTTTGAAGGCCGAAGCGAGGTGGCCGGCGATCACCTGTTCGGTGGATCTGCCGGTGCGTGCGGCGACTTCCCGGAGATCAGGGGCAAAGTCGGAATCGTCGTAGCAACAGGGAATGGTCACGTCGCGGCTGCCGACCTCGGTCGCAAATCCCTGCTCGATCATGCGCTCGATGGCAGGCTGGAGCTTCGCCCGCGACGTGAGAAGCGGATCGTACGTCACCATCAAGGATCGCATCGTGGGGACGGTTTCCACCAGGCCGGCGAGCTCGCCAGCGGTTCGCGCGCGACCGATCGCGGTGTGCAATGCGATCACCCGGCCATTGATTTCGGGCGAAACTTCGTTGGCGAATTCGACGGTGAAGGCGGTGTCGCCGCAGGACAGGTACCGGACGCTCACATCCGTCGGGATGGCTGCGTCGTCGGCCGACGATCGGGCTCGGGACCGGCCCTTGCCCGGCTTCACGCCCGGTAGTCTCCCTCGCGCGGCAGGTCGGTCAAGAACATGACGCCGGGTTCGTGGGTAATCATGAATTCCGGGCGGCTTTCGAGGGCGACGGCTTGCGGTGTCACCCCGCAGGCCCAGAACACGGGCACTTCGCCCTCATGGATGGCGACGGGATCGCCGTAGGTCGGGCGACCGAGATCGGCAACACCGATCTTTTCCGGACTGCCGACATGAATGGGCGAGCCGTGAGCATGCGGATAGCGCCCCGACAGCTCACGAACCAACTCGACTTGGGCTTCGGGGATTGGGCGCATCGTCATCACGGTCGGTCCGTGGAAGCGACCGGCCGGACGACAAGGAACATTGGTGACAAACATCGAAACCGTGCTGTTGCACTCGACATTGCGCACGCTGACACCGGCTTCGATCAAGGCATGGTCGAAGGTATGGCTGCAGCCGAGCAGGAACGCGACGAGGTCACCTCGCCAAAGCTCACGGATCTCCTTGCGCTGTTCGGTCAGCTGCCCATGGCGATAGACACGGTAGCCGCCGACATCGGTTCGAAGGTCGGCTCCTGGCGCCGAGCGGGCGGGCTCAGGATCGCCCGGGGGCGTAATCTCGATGAGCGGGCAGGGCTTGGGGTTGCGCGTACAGAATGCGGCGAACTCCGGAGCAGCCTCCCTGGGGAGAATAACCAGATTTGCCTGCTGGTATGCCGGACAATGTCCCGAAGTGGCGCCATGCCACTCGCCTCGCCGGGCCAACGTCCGCAACTCGGCGGCGGACTTGACTATTCGAGTCTGTTCCATGCCGGGCCCCCAAGCGGCAACCACTGGGGGCAATGGGCCGCTGCTCGCTTCACGCATTAGACGCCGAGCACTTCAACCTACGCGGGACCAGGCAAAAGTTCCAAATCCCAACGGCGGTGTCAATCGCGGCTGCCCAACTGAGAGTTCGTGTCATCATGAACGAGATGCAAGATGACGGGTGAACCCGGCATCGATTTGTTTCACTCTGCCGACTCCCCCCGGCTGCCGGTTGTGTGAGAGATTCGCGGCAGGGGGAGCCTAGATTGCAACCGGGCCAGATCGACGTGCTGCGGAAGGTGGTCCTTACAGCGATAGCGTTCGTCGGCCTGCTGCTCGCGGTGGGAGGCCTGACGCCGGTGACCGCGGTGGAAAGCGTGCCGAGCAGGCTCGTCCTCGATCTTCCGGAGTGGCTCGCGTTTCCGTTCGTCGTCCTGATGTGCCTGGCGACGGTGTTCATCGCCTTGCAGCTGGTTCCCGGCATGCGGCCGCGACGCGACTTGCAGGAAGCCCGGAAACGGGCGGTGATGGCGCAAGTCATGCTGCTTGCCGTCATACTCTTGGTCGGATCGAGGGAGCATCTGGGAATCCATCTCGGCGATGTGGTGCGGAGTTTCATGGACCCGGCCGGTGCGCCTGCGTTGGTCGCCATACCCGAAGCCGAATTGCCTCCGGTGGTCCAGTCCGGATTGGTCAGCGGCGTCATGGAAGGGCTCTTGCTCGCGCTCCTCTTCATCGCGTTCGCCGTCATGACATGGCTCTTTCTTGCCCTCCTGCCCGAGCAGGGCGGGGGTGTGCCGACCCCCGTTGAGGCTCAGCCCCTGCGCGCGGCGGTTGAGGAGAGTCTGGACGACCTGCGGCACCTGCCCGATGTCCGCCTCGCCATCATCCGATGCTACGACCGCTTCGAGAAGGTCCTTGCCACCGCCGATGTCCGGCGCCCGCCGTGGCAGACCGTCCTCGAGTTCATGCGGACGGCTCTGAAGCATCCGAGGCTGCCCGACGCCGGTGTGCGCGAGCTGACGCGCCTGTTCGAGATCGCCCGTTTCAGCCGGCACGAACTGGGTCCGGAACATCGCGAGAGGGCCTGGCAGGCCCTGATGGCAGTGAAGGCGGCCCTCGAGGAAGAAGAGCGTCATGCCCCCGTATCGTAGGCGCGTCTGGTTCGGGCTCCTGGGCCGCTACCTGGTGTTCGCCACCCTCCTGGGTCTGGTCGCGACGTCCGTTTATGCGGCGGTCGATGCCGATGAACGGCCGGCTGTCCTGCGGCTCGCGGTGGCGGCCTTCGTCGGCGTGGTGCTGATCCACATCTACAATCATATGCGCCAGCAGCTCGAAAACACCCAGCGCTCGGCTTTCGACGAGGCGCGCCACCGGCAACCCACCGAGGTCAAGATCGCGACCGTCGTTGTGCGGCTGAAGGAGAGCGTGCAGCACGGCGTCGCCAGCGCACGGTACTTCAAGGAGTCGTTGTGGCCGAGGCTCGTTCGGCTGAGCGAGGAGCGCGGCCAGCGCGAACTCTTGCAGGAACCGCCCTCAGGTCGGTGGCCTCGGCGCGGGCCATCGTTGCGAGTGATCGCCGAGCTCGTGCGACGAATCGGAGAGCAGCCATGAAAGTCGGCGAGGTCAACGAACGGTGCCAGGGCGTTCTCGAAGCGCTCTCAAGGATCGTTGTCGGCAAGGAGCGCGTTCTTCGCCAGATCATGGCGGGGATGCTGGCCAACGGACATGTCCTCATCGAAGATTTTCCGGGCCTTGCCAAGACGCTGATCGCGCGACTGTTCAGCCAGGCGCTCGAGCTTCGGTTCAGCCGAATCCAGTTCACGCCGGACCTGCTGCCAGGCGACATCACGGGCAGCTCGATCTACGATCAGCGCGAGGGCCGTTTCGAGTTCAGGCGCGGCCCGATATTCGCCCAACTGGTGCTGGCCGACGAGATCAACCGCGCAACGCCGAAAACCCAATCGGCGCTGCTCGAGGCGATGCAGGAGAGGCAGGTCACCATCGAGGGGAAGTCCTATCCGCTCGAGCCGCCGTTTCTGGTCGTCGCCACACAAAATCCCATCGAGCTCGAAGGCACCTATCCGTTGCCCGAAGCCCAGCTCGACCGCTTCCTGATGCGCATCGCCGTCGGCTATCCCGAACGCCAAGAGGAAAAGGAAGTGCTGCGACGTCGGCGCGAGCGACGCCAGGAACTGGCCGAGGTGCCGCGGGTCGTGTCGCATGACGAGCTGCTTGCCATGCAAGCCTCTCTGGAGGACGTCTACGCCGACGACGCAATCGACGAGTACATCGTCGACCTTGTGCGGGCAACCCGTTCCGACGATCGGGTGGCGCTGGGCGTCTCACCGCGCGGCGCGCTCGCGTTGCAGGCCGTCGTGCGAGCCGAGGCGATCCTGCAGGGTCGCGATTTCGTCACGCCGGACGACGTCAAGGCGATGGCGGTGCCGGTGCTCGCCCATCGCATCATCCTGCGGCCCGAGCTTTGGGTCGCGCGGCTCTCGACCGCCGAGGTTGTCGACGACGTCCTGCGACGCGTGCCGACACCGAAAGTGGAGGCGACCTGACCATGCGCCTGTCGCCCCTGTTTGGATCGCTGGCCGTCCTCACGGTCTGGACGGTGGTGCTGGGGCTGATCATCGGCCGGTTCGAGCTCTTCCTGGCAGCCGTGCCGCTGGTCGTGGCCTTGCTGTCGGCCCGCAAGCCGGTTGCCGCGTCGAGCGTGGCGGTCACGGCGAGGCTTTCCTCGACCCGACTGGCCGAAGGCGATCGCCTGGATCTGGTCCTTGCCGTCGCCTGCACCGGCGCAACGGCGCCGTCGGTTGAGATCTTTCTGCCCCTGCCGGACACCTTTGTTTTCGTCGAGGGCCGACCTCACCTGGCAACCGACCTGAGGATGGACGAGACGTTCGAATGGAAGCTTGCCGTGCGCTCGACCGCCCGTGGCCGCATCCGGTTGGGACCCTTCAACGTGCGCGTGTCGGACGACTCCGGCCTGCAGTTCGAGGAAGCACTGGTGGGTTCGGCCGTCGAGATCGAGACCTACCCGCGCATCCCCAGGATCCAGCAGCTGCCCCGACCGTGGCACACGCGATCGTCGTTCGGCAATTACGTGGCTGCGCAGTTCGGTGCTGGGCTCGAAACCGCCGAGACCAGGCTGTTCGCCGCTGGCGATCGCGTGCGCCACATCAACTGGCCCGCCTCGCTGCGGCTGGGCCGATTGTATGTGAACCAGTTTCATCAGGAGCGCAGCGCCGACGTGGTGCTTCTGCTCGACACCATGGCGGAGACCGGGGCGCCGCCGCATTCGAGCCTCGATGCCTCGGTGCGGGCCGTCACGGCCCTGGCGTCGGCGTACATCGCCCGCAAGGATCGCGTGGGCCTCGTCGAGTTCGGCGGCTATGTGCGATGGCTGAAGCCTGCCGCCGGCCGGCACCAATGGGAGAGGCTGCTGCGGGCGGCAATTCCGGCCAGCCAGCACTTCACTTACCTGGCCAGGACGCTGGACTATGTACCGGCCGCCGCCCTGCCGCGGCAGGCCCTGGTGATTGCCGTCAGCCCGGTGATCGACGAGCGCTTTACCCGCGCCATCGTCGATCTGGCGGGGCGCGGCTACGACGTGGTGCTTCTCGCTGTTTCCCCGGTCGAGCTGACGCGGCGCGTGCTGCCCGATTCGCCGCTCGACGACGTCGCCTGCGCGCTGTGGACGCTCGAGCTGGCGTCTCGGATCCGGCAATTGCGCAACGACGGCATCACGGTTGTTGAGTGGCGGCCGGCGCAGCCGCTCGACGTGGCCCTCGCATCGCTGGCGCGCCGCGCGCCTCAGCAGCGCGCCGTCCGATGAAACGGCTCGTCCCCGCGCTCGCCATCCCCATTCTCATGGGCGTGCCCCTTTGGGTAGAGACGTCGTGGCCGGTCGGCATTCTCGCTCTGGCGAGCGGCGCTTTTTGCCTGCTCGCAGTGCTCCGGGCGTCTCTGTCGCTGGCGACCACAGCCGCCACGTTGGCGCTGTTCTCGCTGGCGCTGGCGCTTCGGACATCGTCCTCGTCAGCCAATGTGCTGGTGATGGCGATCTTCGGGAGTGCCCTCCTGTTGCTGGTCGAGGCCACTTACCTGTGCAGACGCTTCGAGGGAGCCTTTGTCACGCCGTCCCTGTGGCGCCGCACCATCGCTTGGTGGGCGAGACGCGCGTCGATCTCGCTCGCGATCGCGATCGTCATCGCCTTTGTCGCGCCCCTGATTGCAATCGCGCTGCCCCCGTCGTGGGCGCCCTTCGTCTCCGGCATCGGTGTCCTCGCGACCTTCGCCGCGGCCGTCGCGTTTGCCTGGCCTGCCGTAGATGACTGAACCAAGGCGGTGCGCCATTCAATTGCCTCACTGCACTTGGTAACCGCAATCGACGTGTGCCGTTCCCTATAAGCACGATGCGGCGCCAACCGGTTCGTTGTCACAGGCATCGAAACCACCCAACTGGTGAGCACCGCCGAGCACACCGATCGTTCACCAATGAAGCAGGACTCCCGATGTTTCCCCTCCTCGAGACGGTACGTCATACCTTCCATTCACAAACTCCATCGGAGCGATTGGCAAAGTTGCAAAGAGACAAGCAGGAAGCCCGAGACGGCATCCATCGCGTCCTTGACGGCCTCGCCCGCCGCAACAGCATCCCGCAAGGCGAGATCGAGCGCGCCATGGACGATTTTGCCGATGCCTTGCTCGAGGACGCGACCGCCGAGATCGAAGAAGAAATCGCGCTCGACCTCACGCCGGATGACGAGGAAGGGTAGCCCTGTCGGGCGCTCGGCAGGGCGGCGTCCATGCCGGCGTTGACACGATTCACGAAGCTGCTGGATGCCGCCAGCCGTCGCGGTTAGAACTAGGCCCGTCCGCGAAATCGACGAGCAACTGCAGAGAGACGACCATGCGACCGAACAAGATCAAGCAAATGTGGCGTGCCGGGCAATGCGCGACGCTGGGCTGGCTTTCCGTGTCCCACGGATTCAGCGCCGAGGTCATGGCACGACAGGGCTTCGATGCCCTGTGCGTCGACCTGCAGCACGGCACCGCGGAAATGAAGGACGTTGGTCCCCTGCTGCAGGCGATCTCGCAAACCGATACGGTCCCGGTCGTGCGGGTCGCATGGAACGAGCCGGCGGCCATCATGAAGGCCCTGGACCTCGGCGCCTACGGCATCATCGTACCGCTGGTGAATACCGCCGAGGAGGCCGCGATGGCGGTGGCCGCCTGCCGCTATCCGCCCGTCGGCATGCGCTCGTCGGGGCCGGTGCGCGCCGTGCACTACGGCGGCGCCGACTACGTGGCGCATGCCAACGACGAGATTGTCGTCATGGCCATGATCGAGACGAAGGAGGGCCTCGCCAACCTCGATGCCATCTGCGCCACGCCCGGCCTGGACGCCGTCTATATCGGGCCAGCCGACCTGTCGTTCGCCCTGGGGCTGGCGCCGCGCGGCGACAACCCGGACCCAATCCATCTCGCCACGTGCGACAAGATCCTGGCGGCAGCGCACAAGGCCGGCATCAAGTGCGTCATGCACTGTGCCAGCGCGGCGTTCGCCGCGGGCGCGGTGAAGCGCGGCTTCGACATGGTGATGCTGACGTCCGACCTGTCGTGCATGATCGCCGGCGCGCGGATGCAGCTCGACGAGCTCAAGGCCAAGAGGAGCTAGTATCGGGTGACAGCGCGTTCCTTCAGAAGAAGGCGAAATCGTTGCTGATGAGGGCGCTGCGCTGCACGTGGGTCAAGGTGACGCTGTTGTTCGAATCGTAGGTGATGACGGTATCCGCGCCAACTTGCGTCGCCGCTGCCATGACGGCGGCGAAATCGGCAAAAAGCGCATGGTCGAACCGGATTACGTCCACGGCACCGCCGGCGACGAAGTCGGCGATGCGATCATGGCCGAAGCCGGCGGCGAACGTGAAGGTATCGTTGCCCACCTTGCCGTAGAGCTCGTCCGATCCGGCGCCGCCGACGAGATTGTCGTCGCCACGCGCCCCGACGATCAAGTTGTCCAGCGCATTGCCGGTCAGCGTCAATCCGGTCTTGCCGGCATTCGCGCGCAGGATCTCGAGATTGTCCGCCAACGCATAATCAGCGGCAGCATAGACCGTATCCGTCCCTTCGTCGGCCCCTTCCAGCAGCTGGTCGGCCGCGCTGTTCACATAGTAGGCATCGTCGCCCGCGCCACCCAGCATCTCGTCCGCACCGCGTCCGCCTTGCAGCGTGTCGTTGCCAGCCGCGCCGATCAGCGTATCGGCGCCCGTATCGCCGATGATGGTGTTGTCGAACGCATTGCCCGTCAGCGCCAGGCCCTGCTTCCCGGCATCGGCGCGCAGGATCTCGACGGACGTTCCGTCGGCGAGAGAGAAGTCGGTGGTTGCGAGGACGGTGTCGGTGCCTTGGTTCGCCGTTTCGACGACAAGGTCGCCGGCGTCGACGCGGTAGGAATCGTTGCCCAGCCCGCCCAGCATCGTGTCGTCACCCGCCCCGCCGATCAGCTGGTCGGCACCGGAACCGCCGAACAACATGTCGTCCCCGTCGCCACCGCGCAGCACGTCAGCCTGGTCCGCCGAGGCAACCACCGGCGTCAGCCGAAAGACATCGCCGGCTGTAAGAGAAACGACATAGAGATTGCCGGCACCGTCCTCCCCGAAGGACGCAATATTGGTGATCGCGGTCGGCACATCGGGCACGAGTTGCGTGGTGCGGTTGGTCGCAACCCAGGCTGACCCGTCGAAGTGGAGCGTGAACAGCTTGTTGTCGACGTAGTCGGCGAAGAAGTAGTCGCCCTGCAGCCCCTCGCTGACGCCGCGATAGGCGTATCCCCCCACGATCGAATGGCCGATACCGTGCGTGTACTGATGGATCGGGAAAGTCAGAGTGCCACCGGCCAGCGGTGTGTTCGGCGAAAAATCGAGGGTCCCTTCATAGCGGTCCCAGCCGTAGTTGGCGCCAAGGGCGCCGAGGTCGACTTCCTCGCGCTTACTCTGTCCCACGTCGGCGATGTAGAAATCGCCAAGACCGCGATCGAAGCTGTTGCGGAACGGGTTGCGCAGGCCGAGCGCATAGATCTCGTCGGCTCCCGCGACGCCAACAAACGGATTGTCGGCTGGAATGGCATAGTTGCGCGACGCATCGCCCGGGAATCCGTCCGTGCGCACGTCGAGGCGAAGCATCTTGCCCAGCAGCACGTTGATATTCTGGCCATTGTTGTTGGGATCGCCTTGTCCGCCTCCGTCCCCCAAGGCGACGTAGAGGTAGCCATCCGGACCGAAGCCAATCCATCCGGCCTTGTGGTTGAAACGATCCGCGGGTTGATCGACGGTGAGGATCTTCAGCTCGGAGGCCGGGTCGGCGAGGTTCGGATCGCTGGCCGAGACCTGATAGCGACGGACCTCGGTGTCGCCGCTGGTGTTGGTGAAATCGACGTAGAAGTAGCCATTGGTCGCAAAGTCCGGGTCGAACGCAAGGCCGAGCAACCCGCCTTCCCCGTTGGTCGTGACCGACGAGGAGATATCGAGGAAGTTTTCCGTCAGGACCTCCCCCGTGACCACGTCGAGGATCTTGATGGTCCCCTCGCGTTCGACGATGAAAAGCCGCTCCAGATCACCGGGTGGTGCGCCGACGAAGATCGGCTGGGCCAGTCCATCGGCAACCCGTGTCGCGGCGATCGAGGTGACATCGCCTTGCGGTCCGTCGGGGTTGAAGCCGTAGATCAGGTCCCGCCCGGCAGTGCCGATCAGAGTGTCGCTGCCGTCAGTGCCGACGATGAGATTGGCATTCGACATCCGAGACGCTCCTTGTCGTGATGGGGAGGGGTGCGGTGATCCTGCAGCCATTCTGGCCGCCGGCGCGACAGCCGCCCATTCACATCACTTTGAGTGTTGTTACCGATCGAGAATGCGCCATCATGCAGGCGCGCAGCTCACGCCAACCAGCGCCATCGACGGATCGCGGCGTCCTATGACCTCGTCATGTCCGTTGCCGGCTGCCAACGACAGCTCCCCGCGCGCGCTCGGCACCGAGGCTGGGCAGCTTGTGCTCCTCGGCGAAGACGTGGGAGTAGAGGTTCGCGATCCACAGCTTGCCCTCTTGCGTCATGCGCAGATTGCTGAGCGCGGTGCCGATGTAGGGGCTCACCGTCGACCAGAAGAACTTTGGATACGCCGCCCGCAGATCGGCCGAGCTGGCGTAGCCAAGCGTGCGGTTCATTCCTGTTTCCTCGAATTCGGTGAACAGCGCCGAAATCTTGCGCATGTAGCTGAGATCGGCGAGCTGGCCGATGAGGTCGGACGCGCGCAGCAGGGCCGGGTACTCCGACGGCGCCTCGCCTTCGTTCTCCAGCGGTACCGGAAAGCGCGTGTATTCGATATTGGCGCACAGGACCTCGACCTCGATGTGGCGGTTCCTGGCAAATCGCTCGCGCACGAACAACTTGCCACGCTCGATGTGATAGGGCGTCAGCGACGCATCCGTCGCTCCCTCCGACAGCTCCACCGTCTCCTTGCCCTTGCCCGTCACATAGCGTCCTGGCCGGTCGTTCCGGCAGATGCCGCGGACGTAGCCGATGTCGTGGCAGAGCAGCGAGATCATGAAGTGCAGCCAGTCGCGTGGACTGACTCCGCCCTCGCGCAGGTGCTTGCCTCGCAGCACTTCCTGGCCGACCAGCGTCACGCAGATCGTGTGGCCAAGATCGTGATAGGGCGCGTCGCTGTTCGCAATGAGCTCGAGCGCCATGTGGCCGACGAAGTCGATTATGCCAGGA
>Ga0081539_10003275_pt1 | contig 20314 bp, 16 predicted proteins | sample TabmetS4T2R2_FD_71023 | JGI IMG/M metagenome (GOLD analysis project Ga0081539, IMG submission 71023) | Tabebuia heterophylla rhizosphere microbial communities from the University of Puerto Rico - S4T2R2 | ecosystem: Host-associated > Plants > Roots > Rhizosphere ...
TGGCCGACACGGTGGACGCGCTCGGCTCCTACCGCCGCGGCGAGGCGGCCCTCGAGATCATGAAGAAGCCGGACATCGGGCCGTTCGGAGTCGCGGCGATCACGCTGAGCCTGCTCGTCCAAGCGGCGGCGCTGACCACTGCAGGCCCGGGCGCGGTGATCGCCGCGTGGACGGCCGGGCGGTTGGCCATCCCGGTGGCCTGCCGCCGGGGCGTTCCGGCGGCCCGGCCCGAGGGCCTGGGCGCGCTGGTGGCCGGTACCGTGCCGGTTCCGGTCGCCGTCCTCGTCGCGGCCACGGTGGTGGGTGCGGCCGCCGCCGCGGTCCCGGGCCGTCCGTGGCACGGGCCGCTCGCCGTCGCCGCTTCGCTGGCCGTCGTGTTTCTGCTGGTGCGGCATACCGTGCGGCGGTTCGGCGGCATCACCGGCGACGTCCTCGGCGCGGCCGTCGAGCTGGCGACGACGGTCGCGCTGATCGTGCTGTCGCTGTCGTGAGCGTGCGCGACGGCACGCTTCAGCCCGGCGGCCGCGGACGGCCGTGAGGGTGCAGGCAGCCGGGCGCGAGAGGCGGTGACTTTCCAGGCCCGCGTACCTCTGAAAGCGCGTCAGCGCACCGACGTCTGGACGAACGGCGGCTTCACCACCCGCGCTCCGGCCCGCCGCCCGCGGATGTCGATCTCGACGACGTCGCCGTCGGCGATCCCGGCCGCGGTGTCGAGCAGAGCCAGCGCGATGCCGATCTTCTTCGTGGGCGAGAACGTACCGCTGGTCGTCTCGCCGATCGCCTGCTCGCCCGCATAGACCCGCATGTGGCCGCGGGGAATCCCGCGGCCGGTCAGTTCCAGGCCGCGCAGAAGGCGGCGCGGCCCCGCGGCCTTCTCCGCGATCAGCGCGTCGCGGCCCCAGAAGGCCGGCTTGTTCCAGCCGACCGCCCAGCCGGAGCGGGCCTGCACCGGGGTGATCTCCCGCGTGAGGTCCTGCCCGTGCAGCGGGTAGCCCATCTCGGTGCGCAACGTGTCCCGGGCGCCCAGGCCGCACGGCCGCACGCCGGCGCCGATGAGTTCGTCCCACACCGCCGCGGCGTCCTCCCACGGCACCACCAGCTCGTAGCCGTGCTCGCCGGTGTAGCCGGTGCGGCAGACGATCAGGGTGGTGTCGCCCAGACCGGCCTCCGCGAACGACATGTACCCGTGCTCGTTGGGCAGGCCCAGCCCGGCCAGCACCTCGGCGGAGCGCGGGCCCTGCACCGCCAGTACCGCGTGCTGTCGATGCTCGTCGCTGACCGTCACCCCGGCCGGCGCGGCCGCGGCGAGGCGGCGGACGACCTCGGCGGTGTTCGCCGCGTTCGGGATGAGGAAGACGTGGTCGTCGGCGAACAGGTAGGCGATCAGATCGTCCACCACGCCGCCTTCCTCGGTGCAGCACAAGGTGTACTGCGCCTTGCCGGGCGCGATCCGGTTCAGGTCGTTGGTGAGGCAGGAGTTGACGAAATCCGCCGCGCTCGCACCGCGGACCCGGGCCTTGCCCAGGTGCGAGACGTCGAAGACGCCGACCCCCTCGCGGACCGCAGCGTGCTCCCGCAGGACGCCACCGCCGGCGTACTCCAGCGGCATCTCCCAGCCGCCGAAGGCGGCGAATTTGGCACCCAGCGCGACGTGGTGCTCGTGCAGCGGCGAACGGAGCAGGGCATCGGTGGCCTCGGCAGACATGTGAGTCAACTTACCCGTGACCTTGGAAATCGTTAGAGTCGCGGGGACAAGCCTCACACCGGTGCAATCGCGCCGGAAACGATCCGACCAGCCGGAGCGGCCCAAAAGGCGCACGGCCCGATGTCCGTGGAGAGCCGCGTGAGCCAGCCCAGTCTCAGCCTGGTCGACACCGACCCGGCCGAATCGGCCGTCGATGCGATCGTCATCGGCCTGCACAGCCAGCCCGACGAGGACGGTGCCCTGCTGCCGGCCGCGGGCGCCGAGAGCATCGCCGCGGCGTTCGACGGCAAGCTGACCTCGACGCTGGCCCTGCTCGGCGCGAGCGGCGCCGCGGGCGAGGTGACGAAGCTGGCGACGCTGGGCACCATCGCGGCGCCTCTCGTGGTGGCGGTCGGCCTGGGCGACGAGCCGTCCGGGGCCGCGCCCGAGCTCGAGACTCTGCGCCGCGGCACGGGCGCCGCGGTCCGGGCCCTGGCCGGCAGTGGCACGGTGGCGCTCGCGCTGCCGCTGCCGGACGACGCGGACGCGCCGGGCGTGCTGCGCGCGATCCTCGAGGGCGCGCTGCTCGGCGGGTACCGCTTCGCCGGCTACAAGACCACGCCGCAGCAGAACCGGCGGGAGCCGGTGTCCGCGCTGCAGGTACACGTGCCGGACGCGGGCGACGCCGCGGCCTCAGCCGAGGTGACCCGGGCCGAGGTGGTGGCTCGCGCGGTGCGGCTGACCCGGGACTGGGTCAACACGCCGCCCAACCAGTTGCGGCCGCCCCGCTTCGCCGAACTGGTGGTCGAGGCGGCGGAGGGCACCGGCCTGCAGGTCGAGGTGCTCGACGAGGAGCAGCTGCGGTCCGGCGGGTACGGCGGGATCATCGCGGTCGGCCAGGGCTCGGAGGCCCCGCCCCGGCTGGTGCGCCTTTCGTACGTGCCGGAGGGCGTCGAGTCGCCGAAGCGCGTGGCGCTGATCGGCAAAGGCATCACGTTCGACACCGGCGGCATCAGCATCAAGCCGGCGGCGGGCATGTGGGAGATGAAGTCGGACATGGCGGGCGCGGCCGCGGTGGGCGCGGCCATGCTCGCGGTCGCCGCGCTCAAGCCCGCCATCGCGGTGACCGGTTACCTGGCCATCGCGGAGAACATGCCGTCCGGGTCGGCGTACCGGCCGGGCGACGTGATCACCACGTTCAACGGCACGCGGGTCGAGGTCTTCAACACCGACGCGGAGGGCCGCATGGTCCTCGCCGACGCGATCGGACGGGCCTGCGCGGAGGGCACCGACTACGTGCTCGAGACGTCGACGCTGACCGGTGGCCAGGTGATCGCGCTCGGCAAGCGGATCGCCGGCCTGATGGGCTCGGACGCGGGAGTCGAGCTGGTCCGCTCGGCCGGCGAGGCGGTCGGCGAGCCGGCCTGGCCGATGCCGCTGCCGGAGGAGGTCCGCAAGGGCATGGAGTCGGACATCGCCGACATCTGCCAGACCAACGCGAACCTGGACCGGGCCGGGCACATGCTCCAGGGCGGCGTGTTCCTGCGCGAATTCGTGGCCGACGGCGTCGAGTGGGTGCACATCGACATCGCCGGGCCGGGCTACCACACCGGCGAGGCCAGCGGGTACTGGACCAAGGGCGGCACCGGCGTCCCGGTGCGTACCCTGCTGGCGGCCATCGAGGCGCTCGGCTGACGCACTGGTCCACCGGCCGATCAGCTCCGCCGCTTGCGCCGTTCGTTGTAGTCACGCATCCGCTGCGGATAGCCGACCAGGTGCACGTCGTAGATGGGCACCGCCAGCTGATGGGCCAACCGGCGGGCCACCTCGGGCGACTCGATCCGGCGCCGGGTCCACTCGCCGTCGTGCGCGACCAGCAGCACGGTGGTCTCGGTCACCGTCGTGCGCGGCTCGAGAAACGCCTCCACGCCGCGCCGGGTGCGGGTGAACTCGGCAAGATGATCGAGATCGGTACGGTTCGCCGGACGTCCGGCGGCGCGGCCCGGCTCCCTGCGTCGCCGAAACCAGGCCACGGGGCGCTCCTCACACTCCATTGCCCGCAAGGGTACGACGTTTCCGGGTGTCGCAGGGCACCTGACTGCATCGAGCGGTTCCCCAAGTGACAAGATGGCCAGGAAAATACTGTGACCGTTTCCATTGCGGCGACGACGGCGAACACTGGAGTCAACGTGAGCCAGCCGAACGGCGGAACCTTCGACATCGTCATTCTCGGCGCCGGCAGCGGCGGCTACGCGGCCGCCCTGCGCGCGGCCGAACTCGACCTCTCGGTCGCCCTCATCGACAAGGCCGAGCTGGGCGGCACCTGTCTGCACCGCGGCTGCATCCCGACCAAGGCGCTGCTGCACGCCGCGGAGATCGCCGACCAGACCCGCGAGAGCGAGCAGTTCGGCGTGAAGGCCGATCTGGTCGGCATCGACATGGCGGGCGTGAACGCGTACAAGGACGGCGTCGTCGGCCGGCTGTACAAGGGCCTCCAGGGCCTGCTGAAGCAGGACAAGATCACCATCGTCGCCGGCGAGGGCAAGCTCGTCGCGAAGGACGCCGTCGAGGTGGACGGCCGGCGCTACACCGGCCGCAACATCATCCTGGCCTCCGGCTCCTACTCGCGTACGCTGCCCGGCCTGGAGCTCGACGGCAGGCGCGTCATCAGCAGCGAGCACGCACTCAGGCTCGACCGCGTGCCGTCCTCCGCGATCGTGCTGGGCGGTGGCGTCATCGGCGTCGAGTTCGCCAGCGTGTGGAAGTCGTTCGGCGCCGAGGTGACCATCCTCGAGGCCCTCCCCCGCCTGGTCGCCGCCGAGGACGAGGACATCTCGAAGCAGCTCGAGCGGGCGTTCCGCAAGCGGAAGATCAACTTCAAGGTGGGCAAGCCCTTCGAGAAGGTCGAGCACACCGAGAACGGCGTGCGCGCCACGGTCCAGGGCGGCGAGACCGTCGAGGCCGAGGTCCTGCTCGTCGCGGTCGGTCGCGGCCCGACCACGGCCGGCCTCGGCTACGAGGAGCAGGGCGTCACGCTCGACCGTGGTTTCGTGATCACCAACGAGCGGTTGCACACCGGGGTCGGCGACATCTACGCCATCGGCGACATCGTGCCCGGTCTGCAGCTGGCGCACCGCGGCTTCCAGCAGGGCATCTTCGTCGCCGAGGAGATCGCCGGACGGAAGCCCGCGGTGATCGACGAGATGGGCATCCCCCGGGTGACGTACTGCGACCCCGAGGTCGCGTCGGTCGGTTACACCGAGGCCGCGGCCAAGGAGAAGTACGGCGCCGACAAGATCTCGTCGTACAACTACAACCTCGGCGGCAACGGCAAGAGCCAGATTCTCAGGACCCAGGGCTTCGTCAAGGTGGTCCGGGTCGCCGACGGCCCGGTGGTCGGCATCCACATGGTGGGTGCGCGGATGGGCGAGCTCGTCGCCGAGGCTCAGCTGATCTACAACTGGGAGGCGTTCCCGGAGGACGTCGCCCAGCTGGTCCACGCCCACCCGACGCAGAGCGAGGCGGTGGGCGAGGCCTTCCTGGCGCTGGCCGGCAAGCCGCTGCACGCGCACGCCTGATTCGATCCCGTCCACGAAGCGGTTAAGGAGTTCTGAGACATGCCGGTATCGGTCACCATGCCGCGGCTGGGTGAGAGCGTCACCGAGGGCACCGTCACGCGCTGGCTGAAGCAGGAGGGCGAGCGCGTGGAGGCCGACGAGCCGCTGCTCGAGGTCTCCACCGACAAGGTCGACACGGAGATCCCGTCGCCGGCCGCGGGCGTGCTGACCCGCATTGTCGTCGGCGAGGACGAGACCGCCGACGTCGGGAGTGAGCTGGCGGTCATCTCCGGAGACGGGGAGGACGAGGGCGCCGGGGAGCCGGCCCCGGCCCAGCAGGCCGAACAAGAGCAAGCTCCGGCCGCCCCCGCCCAGGAGGCGCCCGAGCCGGAGCCGGCGGCGCCGAACACCCCGTCGACCGAGAAGCCGGTCGAGGAGGAGGCCCCGGCACCGCAGACGGCCGCCGCGTCCGCGGAGGGCGTGGCGGTGAAGATGCCGGCGCTCGGCGAGAGCGTCACCGAGGGCACCGTCACCCGCTGGCTCAAGCAGGTGGGCGACACCGTCGAGGTGGACGAGCCGCTGCTCGAGGTCTCCACCGACAAGGTCGACACGGAGATCCCGTCGCCGGTCGCCGGCACCGTGCTCGAGATCAAGGTGCCCGAGGACGAGAGCGCCGACGTCGGCGCCGACCTCGCGATCATCGGTTCGCCCGGCCGCGCGCCGGCCGCCGCACCGGCCCCGGAGCAGCAGGAGGCGCCGCAACAGCAGGAGGCCCCGGAGCAGCAGGAGGCCCTGCAGCAGGACGAGGCGCCGCAGCAGGAGGCGCGGGAGGAGGCGCCCCAGCAGGCCGCCCCGGCCCCGCGTCCGCGGATCGAGTCCGCACCGGCGCCGGACATCGCGCCGAGCGGCGAATCGTACGCCGGACCGGCACCCGAGACGGAGGCCGCCGAGGAGCCGGCCGCGGCGCAGCGGTCCGCCGAGCCGCCCGCGCCGGCCCAGGCGGCCGCGCCCGGAGCGGAGAGTGTCCAGGGCAACGGCGCGGGTGACGCCGGCTACGTCACCCCTCTGGTCCGCAAGCTCGCCACCGAGAAGGGCGTCGACCTGTCGAGCCTCACCGGCACCGGGGTCGGCGGCCGCATCCGCAAGCAGGACGTGATCGACGCGGCCGACAAGGCGGCCGCCGACAAGGCCGCGGCCGCCGCCCCGGCGCCCGAGCAGCAGCGGCCCGCATCCGCACCGGCCGAAGCAGCCCCGAAGCCGGCCCCCAGCCCGCTGCGCGGCCGCACCGAGAAGCTGACCCGCACCCGCGCGACGATCGCTCGCCGCATGGTCGAGTCGCTGCAGATCTCGGCGCAGCTGACCACGGTGGTCGAGGTGGACGTCACCACGATCGCCCAGCTGCGGAACCGGGCGAAGGCCGACTTCCAGGCGAAGAACGGCGTCAAGCTCACCTTCATGCCGTTCTTCGCGCTGGCCGCGGTGGAGGCGCTCCGCCAGCACCCGGTCGTCAACTCGTCGATCGACATGGAGGCGGGCACCGTCACCTACCACGACGCCGAGCACCTGGGCGTCGCGGTGGACACCCCGAAGGGCCTGATCGTCCCGGTGATCCGGGACGCCGGCGACCTCAATCTTGCCGGCCTGGCCAAGCGGATCGCGGACGTCGCGGAGCGCACCCGGAGCAACAAGATCGGCCCGGACGAGCTGTCCGGTGGCACGTTCACGCTCACCAATACGGGCAGCCGCGGCGCGCTGTTCGACACGCCGATCATCAACCAGCCGCAGGTCGGCATCCTGGGCACCGGCGCGGTGGTCAAACGCGCCGTGGTGATCGCCGACGCCAACCTCGGCGAGGTGATCGTGCCGCGGTCGATGGTCTACCTGGCGATGAGCTACGACCACCGGATCGTCGACGGCGCGGACGCGGCCCGCTTCCTGGTCACCGTCAAGGAGCGCCTGGAGGGCGGCAACTTCGAGGGCGACCTCGGACTCAGCTGATCCGCACGACGGGCGAGGGGCGCCGGTTATCCGGCGCCCCTCGTTTTGAACAGGTTCATTTCCGGGAATGATGGCGCCATGCGGATCCTCATGGCCGGCGCGTCCGGTTTCCTCGGTACGCACCTCGCGGACCGGTTGCGCGACGCCGGGCATCAGGTCACCCGACTGGTCCGCCGGCCCGCTGAGCGGCCGGACGAGGCGACCTGGCGGCCGGCCCAGGGCCAGCTCGATCCCGCGCTGGTCGCCGGCGCGGACGCCGTGGTCAATCTGGCCGGGGCGAACATCGGGGACAAGCGCTGGACCGCCCGCTACAAGAGCGTGCTTCGCTCCAGCCGGGTCGACACCACCGGCACGATCGCACGGACGATCAAGCAACTGCCCGACGCGGACCGGCCGCACACCCTCCTCCAGGCGTCGGCGGTCGGCTGGTACGGCGACACCGGGGACACCCCCGTGACCGAGGAGGCTCCGGCCGGCACGACGTTCCTGGCCGACCTGTGCCGGGTGTGGGAGGCCGCGGCGCGGCCCGCCGAGGACGCCGGCACCCGGGTCGTCCTGCTCCGGACCGCCCCGCTGGTGGACGCCACCGGCGGCCTGCTCAAACCGCTGCTGCTGCCGTTCCGGCTGGGCGCGGGGGCCCGGATCGGCGGCGGCCGGCAGTGGATGTCGTGGATCGCGCTGCCCGACTGGCTCGGCGCGGCGGAGTTCGTGCTCGACCGGGCCGACATCGCCGGCCCGGTCAACGTGGTAGGACCCGAGCCGGAGACGAACGCCGAGTTCACCAAGGCGCTGGCCCGCGCGGTGCACCGGCCCGCCGTGTTGACCGTCCCCGGATTCGTGCTCGATCTGGCGGTCGGCGAACTCGCCGGCGAGATCCAGCGGAGCCAGCGGGTGCGGCCGGGGGTGCTCCGGCGGGCCGGGTTCGTCTGGGCTTGCCCCAACCTGGACGACGCTCTGCGGGTGGCGCTGGGCAGCGAAGCCCCGACACCACGCTGATCGACAGGCGCGGGCTTGTTAACCTGCCGCTGATGTCCGCCACCGCTACCGCCCCCGCCACCGCCGAGGATCATCCGGCGCCCCCCGTCACCCGCCTGTCCGCCCGGCACTGGCGGTCCCACCTGCTCGTCGCCGTGATCGCGGTGGCCCTGGCGGTCTACGTCGTGCACGGCCTCTGGCAGGCTCCGTACGGGAACGCGGTCGCCCACAACGTCGGCGACCAGGCGTTCTTCGAGTGGGTGCTGGCGTACGGGGTGTACCTGCTGGGCCACGGCGGGGACCCCTTCTTCACCCCGCTCTTCAACGCGCCGCTCGGGGTCAACCTCGCCGCGAACACGTCGATCACCGTGTACGCGATCCTCCTGGCGCCGCTGACCAAGCTGGCCGGCCCGCAGATCACCTTCGCCACCGTCCTCACCCTCAACCTCGCGGGCTCGGCCTTCGCCTGGTACGCGTTCCTGTGCCGCTGGGTGACCCGCCATCCGCTCGCCGCCGCGCTCGGCGGCCTGTTCTGCGGCTTCGCCCCCGGCTTCGTCTCGCACGCCAACGGCCACCTGAACTGGACCGCCGGCTGGATCGCGCCGGTCGTCCTGTGGCGGCTGCTCAAGCTGCGCGAGTCCGGCCGGTGGCTGCGCAACGGCGCGCTGCTGGGTGTGACGCTGGGCATCGGCTTCTCGATCGCCGCCGAGGCGTTGTTCTTCACCGCCCTCGCCGGCGGCCTCTTCGTCGTCACCTGGGCGCTCGCCCCGGCGACCCGGAAGGAGGCGCGGGCCGCCCTGCCGACCGTGCTGGCCGGCCTCGGCGTCACCGCGGCGGTCGCCGGCGCACTGCTGGCGTATCCGCTCCACATGCACTTCGCCGGGCCGCAGACGTTCGCCGGCACCGGCTTCAACCAACGGCACTACGCGGAGGACATCGCGTCGTACTTCGCGTTCTCCGATCGCACCCTGGCCGCCTGGGCCGGCCTGGGCAACGGGTCCCTGGCAGCCAATCCGACCGAGCAGACGTCGTTCTTCGGCGCACCTCTGATGATCCTCACCGGGACCGTCATGGTCATGCTCTGGCGGCGCGCCGGCCCCGGCCGCCGCGCCACCCTGCGCGCCCTCGCGGTGGTCGCCGGCGTCTTCTTCGTGGTGTCGCTCGGGCCGCGGCTGCTGGCGTTCGGCACGGAGACCGACATCCCGCTGCCGTACGCGCTGCTGCAGCGCCTCCCGCTGTTCGACTCCGCGCTGCCGGGCCGGTACGCGCTGGCGCTGGTCGGCGTCATCGGGGTGCTCCTGACGCTCGCCGCCGAGCTGGTCCTGCGCGGTTCGGTTCGGCCGGCCTTCGCGGCGGCGCTCGCGGTCGCTCTCGTGCCGATCTTCCCGCTGCCGGTGCTGACCTCCGCCCGGGCACCGGAGCCGCGGTTCATCGCGAACGGCAGCTGGGAGCGGTACGTGCCCGAAGGCGGCGTGCTGAGCGCTCTGCCGTTCGCGATCAACGTGGCCGCGGACGGGCAGCGCTGGCAGGCGTACACCATGGCCCGCGGCGGCCGGCAGTTCCGCATCCCGGACGGCTACTTCCTCGGCCCGGACACGGAGGGCAAGCAGGGCAAGGGCCGGATCGGCGCGCGGCCCCGGAACACCGACTGGCTGTTCCTGCGCGCCGCCGTCTACGGCTATCTCGCCGACGTGACCAACCGGGACCGCGCGCTGGCCCGCGCCGACTTCGAGTACTGGGGTGTGGACGCGGTGTTCCTCGCCGATCAGATCACCGGGCCGGACGGCATGCTGTTCCGCTCGGCCGTCGAGATGACCGCCACCGAGCTGCTCGGCCCGCCGGAACGGGTGGACGACGTGCTGGTGTGGCGGATCCGTCGTGGTGTGGATCCGGTCGACAGGTGATCCCGGCGTTAGGGTGGAGCGCGTGACAGCCTCCACGCTCACCGTCCTGCGTCCGGGCCTGGTCGACTACCGCGAGGCCTGGGCGGAGCAGCGGCGCCTGCACGAAGCCGTGGTGACGGGCACGCGGCCCGACACCGTCCTGCTGCTGGAGCACCCCAGCGTCTTCACCGCCGGCAAGCGCACCGAGCCGGCCGACCGGCCGTCCGACGGCACCCCGGTCGTCGACGTCGATCGCGGCGGCAAGATCACCTGGCACGGGCCGGGCCAGCTCGTCGGCTACCCGATCATCCGCCTGCCCGACCCGGTCGACGTGGTGGCATATGTGCGGCGCACCGAGCAGTTGCTGATCGACGTCTGCGCCGAGTTCGGGGTGGCGACCGAGCGGGTCGAGGGCCGCAGCGGTGCCTGGGTCCGCGCCGACGGCCGCGGGCCCGATCGCAAGATCGCGGCGATCGGCATCCGGGTGTCCCGCGGCGTCACCCAGCACGGCTTCGCGCTCAACTGCGACTGCGACCTGTCGGCCTACGACCGCTTCGTGCCCTGCGGCATCCGGGACGCGGGAGTCACCTCGCTGAGCGCCGAGCTCGGCCGCCCGGTGACCGTCGCCGACGTGCTCCCGGTCGTCGAGCAGCACCTGCCCACGCTGCTGTGATGGCCCTCTACCGCGATCCGCGGGACCGGCGGATCTTCGTCCCCAGGAAGGGCGGCGGGGTGGCGCTGAACTTCGCCCACCCCGTCGCCTGGGTGATCCTGGTCTGCACGACGATCATCCCGCTGGCGATCGTCGCCGTGGTGACGATCGCCGTGCTGGTCTAGGGCGCGATCCGGTTCAGGTCCCGGGGGAACGCCGTCACCTCCCGGACGTTCGCCACGCCCAGCAGCCGGGCCACGAAGCGCTCCAGCCCGATCGCCCAGCCGCCGTGCGGCGGCATCCCGTACCGGAAACCGTCGAGGTATCCGGCGTACGGCCCGAGCGGCTCCCCCGCCGCGGTCAGCGCCGCGACGTAGTCGGAGTACCGGTGCAGCCGCTGCCCGCCGGTCACGATCTCCAGCCCGCCGAAGAGCAGGTCGAAGCCGTTCGAGTAGCGCGGGTCGGCCGGGTCCGGGTGGGTGTAGAACGGCCGCTTGCGCATCGGGTAACCGGTGACGAAGACGAACTCCGAACCGTGCTCGCGAAGCGCCCACTCGCCCAGGGCCCGCTCGTGGACCGGCGCCAGGTCCGGCTCGTCCGCGGGCGCGCCGGCGATCTGCAGCGCGTCGGCGAAGTGCACGGCGGGGATCTCGGCGGGCACCTTCGGCGTCGGGATGTGTGCCCGGGCCGAGATCGTGGCCATCATGACGGCGAGTGTCCGGGTCAGCGCGGCCATCACGTCGCGGTGGTCGGCGACGAAGCCCATCTCGGCGTCGAGCGAGGTGTACTGGGCCAGATGACGCCCGGTGTCACTGGGTTCGGCCCGGAACACCGGCCCGACCTCGAAGACGCGCTCGAAGACGCCGACCATCAACTGCTTGTAGAACTGCGGCGACTGCGCCAGGTAACCGGGCCGTCCGAAGTAGTCGAGCCGGAACACGTTCGCTCCGGACTCGGTCGCGGACGCCACGATCTTCGGCGTCTGGATCTCGACGAAGCGCTGCTCGCTCAGCGCCGTACGGAACCCGGCGGTGGCCGCCGCGGCCACCCGCAGCGCCCGCCGGCGCACGGGATGCCGCAGCGCGAGCGCCGCGTGGTCCAGCTGGGTGGGCAGGGTCGCGGTGAGCGCGGGGCGGTGCAGTTCGAAGGGCAGCGGTACGTCGACAGCCGCGAGCACCCGGATCTGCGGGGCGGTCAGCTCGACGCCCCCCGGTGCTTGGTCGTTCGGCGTCACGGTGGCGTCGACCTCGACGACGCTCTCCTCGGTCAGTTCCTCGAGCCGGGCTCGCATCGCCGGCTCGGCCACCACGACCTGGCTGAGCCCTTCGGCGTCGCGAACGATGAGGAACGCCACCGACTTGAGCAGCCGGCGGCGGGAGATCCAGCCGGCGATCGTGACGGACTCGTGCACGTGCGCCTTCAGCTGGCTGGAGAGGATGCGTTGCATGGCGTGTGACCTCCTCCGGTTGCTGCAACGCGGCCCCGGGGAGGTGTGGGCGAGCGGGATCCTCGCGGTGCCACCACACCTTCGCGTCCGCCGTGGACGGGCGGGCGCCTCTTGACCTGCTCGGCTCGGGAGTGTCTTCACGCCCCGGCGCTCGGGCCACCTTCACAGCTGCCGGTGGCTCTCTCGGCCGGCGTTCGGAGCGCTACTCGGTTCCGTCATGGCCTTGCGGTGGACGTTAACAGGACGCGACCGGCAAGCGACAAGGGATTTACCGGTACGGCGTGACCGCGGTCACATCAGGGATCACGTGAGCCTCGTCGCCCCTCTCTCGGCAGGGGCCTGTTCAGGCGTAACCTCGGGGCTGTGACTATTGCTCCCGAGGGCCGCCGCATGCTGCGCATCGAAGCGCGCAACGCCGAAACTCCCATCGAGCGGAAGCCACCGTGGATCAAAGTCAGAGCCAAGATGGGCCCGGAGTACACCCAGATGCGCGGTCTCGTGCAGAAGGAAGGTCTGCACACGGTCTGCCAGGAGGCGGGCTGTCCGAACATCTACGAGTGCTGGGAGGACCGGGAGGCCACCTTCCTCATCGGTGGCGACCAGTGCACCCGGCGCTGTGACTTCTGCCAGATCGACACGGGCAAGCCGGCCGAGTTCGACGCCGACGAGCCGCGCCGGGTCGGCGAGTCCGTCGCCACCATGGGCCTCAAGTACGCCACCGTCACCGGCGTCGCGCGCGACGACCTGCCCGACGGCGGCGCCTGGCTGTACGCCGAGACGGTCCGCCAGATCCACAAGCTGCAGCCCGGCTGCGGCGTGGAGCTGTTGATCCCCGACTTCAACGCCGATCCGGCCCAGCTCGCCGAGGTCTTCGGCGCGGCGCCCGAGGTGCTGGCGCACAACGTCGAGACCGTGCCGCGCATCTTCAAGCGGATCCGCCCCGCGTTCCGCTACGACCGCTCGCTCGACGTGATCACCCAGGCCCGGGCGGCCGGCCTGGTCACCAAGAGCAACCTGATCCTGGGCCTGGGCGAGGAGCGTGCCGAGATCTCGCAGGCCCTGCGCGACCTGCACGCGGCCGGCTGCGAGCTGGTGACCATCACTCAGTACCTGCGGCCCACGCCCCGGCACCACCCGGTGGAGCGCTGGGTGAAGCCGGAGGAGTTCGTCGAGCTGCGCGAGGAGGCCGAGCAGATCGGCTTCGCCGGCGTGATGAGCGGACCGCTGGTCCGATCCTCTTACCGCGCCGGACGCCTGTACCGCCAGGCCCTCGAAGCCCGCCGCTGACCCGTACGCCGATAGTCGGGACAAAACAGCTCGACTGCTCAAAAATCGGAGAGATGCGGTCCCGACGTCAGCGGTGCGGCTTCTTCGTGCTCTTCCTCGCCGCCGTCGCGGTCACCGTCCCGACCGTACCGGTCGCGGCGACAGCCCGCTGTTCGTCCGCGGCATCGGCCACCTACCGGCACTCCTTCGACGGCCCGGAGGGCACCGTCGCGGTCACCGCGACGCAGCCGCTCTGCGCCGGCGAACGACAGGCGTTCTCGCTGGCGTCGTACACGATCTCCAACCCGGGCAGCTTCCTCTACGACCGGGCGAGCGGGACGATCAGCTCCGCCAACGGTCGCCTCTCCCTCGCCGTCGCGGTGCCGTCCTGCGCCACCGGAGTGACCGCCGTTCTCGGCACCGGACTGCCCACCGAGACCACCGGAGGCGTCACCGACGACGGCTTCCGGCTGGGCTCCGCGGGCAGCCGCTCCACCGGTCCTGTGGCCTGGTACTCGAGCGGCGCGACGACGTGTTCGCCGGCCGCCCGGGTGACCTTCGTCAATGCCTGCGACGGCCGGCTCACGGCGACGCTGGCCAACGACGGCGCCGGGCTGACCGCGGTCTTCGTCGCCGGCGGCCGGTTGATCCGGGTAGCGCCAGGCCGGGCGACCACCGTCCGCGCCGCCCCGGGCGGCACGCTCACCGTCCGAGCGAGCACCTTCACCACGTACATCGGCACCTGGCGCCCGCCCGCCGCGGGATGCGCCAGCGCGATCACGGCGCCCCCAGCGGCTTCGGCCGGCGCCCGACCGCCCGTCGCTCCCACGGTGACCGTGACGTCGTTCCACGCCCCCACCTCGCCGGCGACGTTCGTCGCGGAGGAGCGCGCGCCGGAGTTTCCCATCGGCCCGGCGGCGCAGAACACCAGCGCCGCGGCGGCGCAGTCGGCCGACTCCGGCATGAGCGCCGGCAGCATAGTCACGACGACCATAGGCCTCCTGATGGTCGTGATCGGCGCGACAGTGCTGACTCGCCTCATCCGCGACCTCCGCCGGCCGTCCTGATTCGCCGTCGCCGGGCCGGAACCCGCCGCGGCGCGGCCGGTGTGCCCGGGCGCTGCTGTCAATCGGTGAGCAGGCCCAGCCGGCGGGCCACCGCGGCGGCCTCGACCCGGTTGGCGACCTCCAGCTTGGCGATGATGCGAGACACGTGGACGCTCGCCGTCTTCGGCGAGATGTACAGGCTTGCGGCGATCCGGCTGTTGCTCTGGCCCTCGGCGACCAGGCGCAGAACCTCGCGCTCCCGGGCGGTCAGGATCTCGGTGCCGTTCGCGGCCGGCACAGCCGCGTGGGACGGGCGCAGACCCAGGCGGCGGGCCAGCGTGTCGGCCTGTGCCAGCAGCGGCGTCGCACCCAGGCCGCCGGCGATCTCGGTGACCTCGCCCAGCGTCTCCGCCGCGGCCGGGCGGTCGGCGGCCTGCGCCTCCGCGAGACCGAGCAGCGCGGCCGCCAGCTTGAACCGGTCACCGTCGGCCCGCCAGGCAGCCACCGCCGCCTGCCATCGCGCGTCCCCGCCCGCCAGCTCCGCGGCCACCTGTGCCGCGTACGCGCACTCGGCCGGGTAGCGGCGAGGGAGCCGGGCCGCCGTCCTCGTCACCCGGTCAGCAAGGCCGTCGTCGGCCGCGGCGACCGCGGCCCGGGCCGCACCGGCCAACACCGACCAGGTGTAGCGCGGCACGGCCAGCAGGAACGGCTCGTCGAGCGCGGCGCGAGCCGCGGCCGCGGCGGCGGCCGGATCACCGGCGGCCAGCGCGGCCAGAATGCGCAAGTCGAGGATCGGGAGCCGGCTCTCGGTGACCAGGAACGGCTTGCCGAGGAAGGTCACCGCCCGGCGCACCAGCACCTCGGCGTCGTCGCGGCCGCGGGCCAGCCGCAGCCACGCCCGCAGCCGAAGCGAGGGCACCGCCAGCGTGTCCGGCGGATCGAGCCGGGCCGCCTCGGCGAGGCGCACGTCCGCCTCCTCCCACCGGCCCAGCGCGATCAAGGCCTCGGCGTGGTTGGCCAGCAGGTAGGCCCCGGTCGTGCGGCTGACCCCGACCCGGTCGGCGTGGGGCAACCCCTCCGCGGCGGCCGCCGCGGACTCCTCGTAGCGGCCCAGCTCGAACAGCGAGTCGGAGAGGATGACCAGGGCGCGCGTGAGGCTGGGCAGGTCGCCGGCGGCGCGGGCGCGCTCGACCGCCGCGCGCGTCGTCGGCAGCGCCTCCCCGGCCGGAACCCCGCCGGAGCACGCCTCGCCGAACGCGATCTCGGCGGAGATCAGCGACGCGAGGTCGCCGAGCTCCGCAGCATCCGCGAGAGCGGTCCGGGCCACCTCGGCCGCCCGGGCGGCGTCGATGCCCCGGAAGATGTGAGCGACCTCGGCCATCAGCCGCACCCGGTCGGCCCCGGCCGGCGCCGCGCCGAGCAACCGGTACGCCTCCTGGCACTCGAAGGAACCGTCGCTCTTACCGGTGCTGCGCAACAGCTTGGCTCGGCGCACCAGGAACCGGGCGGCACGCAGCGGCTCGGCCTCGGCGTCCAGGTCGCCGAGGGCGGCGCGGGTCAGGGTCAGCGCCCGCAGATACTCCCCGGAATCGATCGCGGCGAGCGCGGCCTCCTCCAGCAGGTCCAGATGACCGAGGCCGAGCAGGGACGCGGCGTCCGGCACGTCTTCCCACAGCTCCAACATGCGATCCAGCAGCCGCGCCTGCTCCCCGTACGCGAAACGGCGGCCCGCGTCGTCGGCCGCCCGCTTCGCGGCGACCAGCGCGCGGGAGTGATCGCGGGCCGCGTGCCAGTGGTGCGCCACCTCCGCGAGCGCGCGACCGGCCGGAACCAGGTGTGGTTCCGCCTCGACCGCCTCGGCGTAGCGCGCGTGCAGCCGGGCGTGCTCGCCGGGCAGCAGATCGTCGTGCACGGCCTCGCGGACGAGCGCATGGCGGAATTCGTAGCCACCGTCGGGATCGAAGACCACCAGCTGCGCCGCCACGATGGTGCGCAGGGCCGACTCGAGCGCCGACTCCTCCATCCCGGCGACGCGGGCCAAAAGCTCGTGGGCGAACCGGGTGCCGCCGACGGCGGCCACCCGCAGCACCCGCTGAGCCGGCTCGGGAAGCAGATCGACGCGGGAGAGCAGCAGGTCGCGCAGGCTGGCCGGGATGTCGCTGCAGGCGGGATCGGCCGAGGCGGCCAGCTGCTCGATGAAGAACGGATTGCCCTGGGCACGCTCGTTGACCGCGTCGACCCGGGGCGGATCGGGCTCGACGCCGAGCAGGTGCGTGAGCATCTGGGCGGTACCGTCGCGATCCAGCCGGTCGAGCTCGAGCCGCTGGACGCCACGCACGCGGTCGAGCTCGGCGAGGAACGGCCGCAGGGGGTGGCCGCGGTGCAGCTCGTCCGTGCGGTACGTCCCGATGAGCAGCAGCTGCGGCGCCCGCGCCGACCGGACCAGGAACCCGATCAGGTCGCGCGTGGAGCGGTCGGCCCAGTGCAGGTCCTCGATGACCAGCACCACCGGCTGCTCCGCGCTGAGCCGGTCGAACAGCGCGCCGACCGACTCGAACAGCAGGCCGCGGCGGGCGTCACCGGCCTCCGGCGGCGGGCCCAACTCGGGCAACAGGCGGGCGAACTCGCCCTCGTGCCCGGCCAGCACGCCGATGCCCTCGGCCCGGATCAGGTCGCGCGCGGCGGCCGCGAACGGCGCGAAGGGCAGGCCCTCCTCGCCCAGTTCGAGACACTGACCGGTGAGCACCCGCACCCGCTCACCGGCCAGCCCCCGGCAGAACTCCTCCACCAGGCGCGTCTTTCCCACGCCCGCCTCGCCCCCGACCAGCACGGTCGACGGCTCGGCGCCGCGGGTGCGCTTCAGGGCGTCGCGCAGCACGGCCAGGTCCGCCTCGCGGCCGACCAGGACCTCGCTGTGCACGTGCGCCGTCATGAGGTCGAGCATGCCACGGGGGTACGACAGAAATCGGGTGCCGATCACGCCGGTCATGTGCGGGGCCCGGTCCGGTGCGACGGTCACTCGGATACGGCGGAGCCGCCGTTCCGGCCCCGGCGCGGCCACCTGCCGAAGCGCCGACGGCCGTGCGTCGTGGCACGGGCCCGGCGGAACTCGGCGGCCTCGCGGACCATCTGCGCGGTGCGCTGGTGGTAGAGGTCGAGCTGGGCCTGAGGGTCGTTGTACGGGAACATCTCGCGCTCCTCGGATCGGTCGTTGCTTTCGTCCTCGACTCTTCGCGCGAAGGCACCCGTACGGCATGGGGAAGCCGCCTCATTTATCGCCGCCCACCCTCCTTACCCGGCCCGTGGCCTGGTGCCCGGGCGGTGTAAGGCGGCTGAGCACCACTACACTTCCGGGTTATGGCGAACCCCCAGGAGAAGGTGTCGTTCGGCGAGCGCCTGAAGCAGATCGGTCAGGTGGTCAAGTTCACGGCGAAGCAGGATCGGTGGTTCCTCCCACTGCTGTCCGCGGCGGTCGCCGTCCCGGCCGCGCTCACCGTGCTCGCCGTGGTCCTGGGCGCCGGCGCGATCTGGATCCCGGTCGGCGTGATGGTCACCCTGCTGGCCGCCGTGATCGTGCTCAACCTGCGGTCGAACGCCGCGATGATGAACGTCGCGGAGGGCCAGCCCGGCGCGGCCGCCTCGCTGATCGAGAACATGCGCGGCGACTGGCGGGTGCGGCCGGCGGCCAGTTCGACCACGCAGTTCGACATGGTGCACGTGGTGATCGGCCGGCCCGGGGTGATCCTGCTCGGCGAGGGCCAGCCGCAACGGGTCCGCGGCCTGCTCGGTCAGGAGAAACGACGCCTGTCCAAGGTGATCGGCAACGCGCCGCTGTACGACTACGTGATCGGCACGGACGAGGGCCAGCTCTCTGTTCGGAAGCTGCGCGCCACGCTGATGCGGCTGCCGCGCAATCTGACCGGTAAGGACGTGAACGCGCTGGACAAGCGCCTGGGTGCGCTGATGGCGCGGCCACAGATGCCCAAGGGCGCGATCCCCAAGAACATGCGCCCGGCGAAGGGCGCCTTCCGGCAGCAGCGCCCGCGTTAGACCTTGCGCACCACCACCGAACGGGCGGCGCGGTCGTGCAGCCCCCGGCCGTCGCTGTCCGAGATCATCGCGGGGATCACGAGGGCCAGCAGCAGCGCCCGGACGATCGCCCGCGGGATGCCGATCGCGCCACCGTCCGTGATGGAGACGCATCGGATGCGGGCGACCGCCATGCCGAGCGTCTGTCCGAAAAGGCCCACGAAGAACGCGTGCGCCACCACGAAGACGCCCAGCTGCGGCCACGGGTTCGTCCGCAGGTCGTCGACGAGGAGACCGGCGATGACGGTACACAGCGCCCAGTCGATCAGCAGCGCGCCGAGGCGCCGGCCGAACGACGCGACATCGGTCGTGGTGCTGTCCGGTACGGCCATGCGGGCCAGCGTAACGCGGTGTCTTTCGGTGACCGGGCGCGCGGGCGGCGGGTTCGCGATAGCCTCGCTGTGATCGCGACCGGCGTCACAGACTCCGTAACACGGCGGAAACAATAGGGATACGACAGGGCAACTCCGTACCCATAGCGTCGCGACCAGCCTAGCCATGACATGCGGCGCAAACCACGCCGCCCGGTCTCGAAATCCTGTGCCAGGAGGACGTGTTGTTCGCCAATCCCGAGGAACTCCTGCGATACCTCAAGGACGAGGAAGTCAAGTTCGTCGACGTACGGTTCTGTGACCTGCCTGGTGTGATGCAGCATTTCAACACGCCGGTGGAGTCCTTCGACGACAGCGTCGTCACCGACGGCCTCGCCTTCGACGGATCCTCGATCCGCGGGTTCCAGGCCATCCACGAATCCGACATGATGCTGCTGCCGGACGTCACCACGGCCTTCATCGATCCGTTCCGGGCCCAGAAGACGCTGGCCCTGAACTTCTTCATCCACGACCCGTTCACCCGCGAGGCCTACTCGCGTGACCCGCGCAACGTCGCGAAGAAGGCGGAGACGTACCTCGCCTCCAGCGGTATCGCCGACACGGCCTACTTCGGTGCCGAGGCGGAGTTCTACATCTTCGACTCGATCCGCCACGAGACCGGCCCGAACCGCGCCTTCTACTACATCGACTCGATCGAGGGTGCGTGGAACTCCGGTCGCGAGGAGGACGGCGGCAACCGCGGCTACAAGACCGCGTACAAGGGCGGCTACTTCCCGGTCGCGCCGATGGACCACTACAGCGACCTGCGGGACGCCATGGTGCGTCGCCTGCTCGACGCCGGCTTCACCGTCGAGCGCTCGCACCACGAGGTCGGCACCGCCGGCCAGGCCGAGATCAACTACAAGTTCTCGACCCTGCTGCACGCCGGCGACCAGATGCAGATGTTCAAGTACATCATCAAGAACACCGCCTGGGAGCACGGCAAGACCGCGACGTTCATGCCGAAGCCGCTGTTCGGCGACAACGGCTCGGGCATGCACACGCACCAGAGCCTCTGGCTGAACGGCGAGCCGCTGTTCTACGACGAGACCGGCTACGCCGGCCTGTCCGACACCGCCCGGTGGTACATCGGCGGCCTGTTGCACCACGCGCCGTCGCTGCTCGCGTTCACCAACCCGACGGTCAACTCGTACCGCCGGCTGGTGCCCGGCTTCGAGGCTCCGGTCAACCTGGTCTACTCGCAGCGCAACCGCTCCGCCTGTACCCGCATCCCGGTGACCGGCAGCAACCCGAAGGCCAAGCGCGTCGAGTTCCGCGTGCCGGACCCGTCGTCGAACCCGTACCTGTCGTTCTCGGCCCAGATGATGGCCGGCCTCGACGGCATC
>Ga0081539_10003277_pt1 | contig 20309 bp, 15 predicted proteins | sample TabmetS4T2R2_FD_71023 | JGI IMG/M metagenome (GOLD analysis project Ga0081539, IMG submission 71023) | Tabebuia heterophylla rhizosphere microbial communities from the University of Puerto Rico - S4T2R2 | ecosystem: Host-associated > Plants > Roots > Rhizosphere ...
TGATTCATCATGACGCGATTGAATGCTTCTTCATTGGAATGAACCATCGTGCCTTCGGTGGCGATCATCCCCGGCGCAACGGCATTGACCGTGATATTGTCTTCTCCGAGTTCTTTGGCCATCACACGCGTCATTCCCATGACCGCGCCTTTCGCCGCGACATAGGCCATCTGGCCGGGATTGGCCAGGAAATACGTGCGCGAAGCGACGTTGATGACGCGCCCGCAACTGCTCTTTTTGATCAGCGGGTAGACCGCCTTTGAGACCAGGAAATAGCCGAGATAGTTGACCTGCACAAAGCGGTTGACTTCGTCATAGCTGAGCTCATGCCAGGGTGTGCGGCCCGAGAGGATGCCCGCGTTGTTGACCAGAATATCGACGCGGCCGTGACGAGCCTCGATGCCGTTGACGGCTTCGGCAATTTGGGGCTCGCTCGTCACATCGCACAGCGATGACCACGATTCGCCGCCGGCCGCGCGAATTTTTTCAACCGTCTCCGAAGCGTCTTTGACGTCCAGGATTTCGACCTTCGCGCCGTCGGCCGCCAGGCGAATCGCCGCCGCGCGGCCGAGCCCCGCCGCCGCGCCTGAGACAACCGCCACCCGATCTTTCAAACCACTCATCATTTCCTCTCTTTCTCTCGTTGAAGTTTCCGGAATTCTCCGTGAACAGCGTGCAAAGACATCAATGCCTGCAACGGATGTGCGCCCGCTTTAACCAGCGCGGCCGCATTGTCACTGATCTTTTGCGCTTGCCCGACGGCGGCAATCGCCCGCGCGGCATCCTTCTCTTCAGCCGTCAGCTCCCATTCCGTGGCCACGCTGTCGAGGTCGTTGAGCAAACGACGCCGCAGCTCCGCATCGTGTCGCACATCAAAAAGCATTTTGTTCAGCTTGTACGCCGAGGCCGGCGGATGGAGATAGAACTCAAAACCCTGATTCTTGAACTGATAAGGCACGATCTTCTCCATGGCGATCGGTGCCGCTTTTGGCCGCGCCGGCAGAAAGCGCATCATCGCGTGTCCGTGATGCCAGGTCGGCGTGTACTGCACCAACTCGCCCGGCACACTGCCGATCGCCCCGAGCATAATTGACCACGGCAACAACTCGGTATTGCCGACTTCATCCAGCTGCTGAGTGGTCAGTTCAAAGAGCGCTTCGGCCCTCCCCTGTTCGAGTTCGGCAATTATCCACCTGTCGAAATCGAACTCGGGATGCGGATACTTCCACGTGCCGGGATAATGCGACATCCCGCCGCTGGCAATGATCGCCACGCGCTCCGGCCGCGCCGCCACGGCTTTGGCAATCTCGCGCCCGAGCGCGGCGCAACGGCGCGGGCTGGGCAGCGGCGGCAGATAGACGTTGGTGTGAATCGGAATGATCGGAATGTCACGGCCTCCGATCACGAACTCGAAAGGCACGGCAAAGGTATGGCCGAGTAAGGCATCTTCAGAATAAGCGAGATCGAAATCGGCGCCGACCAGTTTGTTGAGCAGGTCTTCGGCCATCTCGCGGTGAATCGGCAGATCATAGCGGCGTCCGGCAAACTCGGCGATCGCACGGCTGCCCGCCACAATGGCAAAGGTCGGCACACAACCGATCGAGAACGTCTCAAGGTGATCGCTGCCAAGAAAAATGATGACATCCGGTTTCGACTCATCGAGCAATTCGCCCAATTCGCGCATCCCGGCGATCGAGGCGTCGAGCTGTGCATGGTCTTCATCCGGCGGATATGTGAACAATTGCGGCGCATGACACGTCGCAACAGCGGTGACGATTTCGCCCATAAAAACTCCCTGTTTTGAGGAGGTATTCAGCGCTACGCCGACAACACCTCAAGTGGAGGACATCGGATTGTTGACGTATTGATCCGCAGTATGCAGATCACTCCCGGAAGCGTCAAGGGAATTCATCCATTCTGACATTGCAGATTTGAGCACCCGGCCGACCGGCGATCTTTTAGAAGAATTTGAGCCACTCAGCTATTTATCCGCAAGCAGACCGTTTTGCTCGTGCCGCCGCCGGCTTCGCCAGTTCAGTTTCTGATATATCAAAAGAAAAGGTCTCTTGACTTGATGACTAACTGAACGGCATACTCCAAAGAGTTATGCGGGCCGTTTGCGGGTCGGGACGCTCCATTGGACGTGTCATGGTTCGGTATTCGAGTGTTGGATCTTCGAGGTGATGTATGGCGAAAGACCCTCAGGAAGTAGTCAGCCTGTCAGGTGAAGCATATGTGATAGTCCGAGAACGGATTCTCCGTGGGGAATTGCCGATCGGCAAAGTGATCTCGCGTCGCAAGATCGCCACGGAACTCGGCATGAGCATGCTGCCGGTGTCGGAAGCATTGTTGCGGCTGGAATTTGAAGGACTGCTCGAAAGCCGGCCGCGCGCGGGAACCAGAGTCAAAATTCCGACCGAAGAGGAAGTACGGGGGCATTATGTCGTCCGCGAAGCACTGGAGATCCAGGCAGCCAAGCTCTTTGCCGCGGTCGCCACTTCGCAGGAACGATCCGAATTACAACGCCTGGCCGCGCGTGTTGACGCCTTGTCCGCACAGTCCGAGAGCGACCGTTTTCTCTACCTCACTTTGCATGAAAAGCTCCACCGCCGCATCGCCGAGGGCGCGCACTGCCTGCCGCTCTGCGAGGCAATCGAGAAAAACCACGTCCTGGCTTCAACCTGGCTCTGCATCCGTCGCCCACCCTCTGCCAGTGATCCGTCGCGCCGCCATCAGGACCTCGTCGATGTGCTGGTCAAGGGCGACCCCAAAGCCGCGGCCGAAGTGATGTGCAAACATATCAATAACGCTCTCAATAATACCCTCCAACGTCTGGAGTCCTATTTCCAAATGGGTCAAGTCAAATCATCAACCTACACCAGGAGCCTGAGAAAACAGGTCCAATCCAACTTGGGAAAAGATCGCGAGAGACCTTGAAAATCAAGTGATTGAGCCTTCCATCCCTGGCCCATCTTTCTTCCACTCGCGACTCTCCAAACCTTGATCGCCGGCTGATCAGCAAATTAAAAAATGCTGTCAACATCCTGATCCGCGCTTGACATCTCGATGATTTATCCCCAATCTGCAATCTCCATAGATTTACTATGGGAAAGGAGAAAACTTGCTCAATCTACTGTCTCAATTCTGGCGGCGAATGCTTCACTATTTAAGGCGGGAGAAATTGGACCGCGAGTTAGAGGAAGAGATGCGGTTTCACCTGGAGATGAAGGTCCAGGAGAAGATTGATCAGGGAATCAAGCCGACGGCGGCGCGAGATGAAGCGCGGCGACAATTCGGCAATCGCACCCGGCTCCGCGAGATGAGCCGCGAGATCTGGAGTTTCAAGTCGGTCGAGACGCTCATCTATGACATTCGTTTTGGGTGGCGCATGTTGCTCAAGCAGTTTGGCATCACTCTGATCGCGCTGATCTCGCTGACCTTCGGAATCGGAGCCAACACGGCGATCTTCAGTCTCTTCAACACCGCGATGCTGCGACCGCTGCCGGTCGAAAGGCCCAGTGAGCTGGTAGCGCTCAACAACGCAGCGCGAAGACAGATGTTCCCGACTTTCTCTTATCCCAATTACAAAGATTTTCGTGATCGTGGTGAAGCATTTTCCGGTCTCATCGGCTATAGCTTCGCCCCGCTGAATTTGAGCTATAACGGGATCAATGAACGGCTCTGGGGTTATCTCGTCACCGGCAATTACTTTGAAGTGTTGGGGGTCAAAGCCGCCATCGGACGGGCAATCTCAACGGAAGATGACCGTTTGGTGGGCGCCAGTCCGGTGGCCGTCATCAGCTACAAATACTGGCAGAATCGTTTTGGCGGCGAGCAGGACGTGATCGGCAAAAATGTGATCGTCAATGGCAGCAGCTATACGATCATCGGCGTCGCGCCGCAGAACTTTTTTGGCACCGAGATCATTTCCGCGCCGGACATGTGGTTCCCGCTGGCAATGCAGCCGCAAATTGATGCCGGCCGTAACTTGCTCGATGAGCGTGACGTGGAGAATATCTTTGTCATGGGCCGCCTCCGATCCGGCATCAGCCGGGGACAAACGCAAACCGAGCTCAATCTGATTGCGTCACAGCTTGAACGCGAGTATCCGGAGATCAACGGAGGCAAGCGAGTCACTATTACGCCGCCCGGCCTCATTGGCGGGGCGTTTCGAGGACCGCTCCTCGGTTTCACCGGTCTCTTGATGCTTGTCGTCGGATTGGTCCTATTGCTGGCCTGCATCAACCTGGCCAACCTGCTATTGGCGCGCGGGGCTGAAAGGCGCAGAGAGATCGCCGTCCGGCTGGCGTTGGGCGCGAGCCGCTTCCGGTTGATCCGCCAATTGTTGACGGAGAGCTTACTGCTCTCGAGCTGTGGTGGGGCGGTGGGCATCTTGTTCGCCTTCTGGTTGGTGAAGCTGGCCGTCTCGTTCAAGCCTCCCGTGAACGTCCCGCTGACATTCGACCTGCACATCGACTATCGGGTGCTGATCTTCAACTGCGCGATCTCGATTCTGGCAGGAATCTTGTTCGGACTGATCCCGGCATTACAAGCGACGAAGACCGATCTGGTCCCGGCATTGAAAGACGAAAACTCTTTCAGTGGTTATCGTCGATCCTGGCTCAAGAACAGTCTGATTGTCACGCAGGTGGCCTTATCGCTCGTCCTCTTGATCGGCGGAGGCCTGATGCTTCGCGGATTGCAACGCGCAGAGAGCATCGATCTCGGATTCAATCCGCAGAACGCAATTGAAGCATCGTTCGATCTACGATTACAGGGATATGGCGAAGCACACGGCAAAGAGATGCAGAAACGTTTCTTAGAGCGGATGCGCACGTTGCCCGGGGTGCAAGCCGCGGGGATCGCCAATATCGTACCGGTCGATCTGCATTTTTCGAGAGATTCAATTTTTATCGAGGGCCAGCCGTCGCAACGGACGGCGAATGTTCCGCGGGCGATGAGTAATCTGGTCAGCCCCGGATATTTTCGGGCGATGAACACCCGCCTTGTCAGAGGGCGCGATTTCACCGAGCAAGATGATGAGAAGGTTGCGCCGGTGGCGATCATCAATGAAACCTTCGCACGGAACTTCTGGCCTGGAGAAGATCCAATCGGCAAACGTTTCAGCATTGGCAGTCCTGATTTACCGAAGTTGCAGGTCATCGGCGTAGTGCAGGACGGCAAATATGCCGGGTTGAATGAAGACCCGAAACCCGCCGTCTCTCGTCCGCTCTCGCAGTTTTACTCTGGGGCAACGAGCCTGATCGTAAGAACTACGTCTGATCCGCAAAAATTGATCCCGGCAATTCGCGGCGAAATCCAGCAACTCGATCCGCACCTGGCAATTGCTCTCAAGACGATGAACGAGAAGATGAGCTTGCCGTTACTTCCGACTCGCGTCGCCGCGTCGGTGCTCGGAGGGTTCGGGGTGCTGGCGCTCTTGCTGGCCGCGATCGGCATCTACGGTGTGATGTCTTATGCCGTCTCAAGACGCACGCGCGAGATCGGCATCCGCATGGCGCTGGGCGCGCAAAAGGCCGACGTCTTGCGACTGATCATCGGACAAGGAACCAGCCTTTTGCTGATCGGAATAGTGATCGGATTGATAGCGGCGTTGGCGCTGACGAGCTTGATGCAGAGTATGCTCTTTGGCATCAGCTCGACTGATCCTTTGACGTTCGTGTCAATTACCTCGCTGTTGTTGGTGGTGTCGTTGCTTGCCCTCTATCTTCCGGCCCGGCGTGCGATCAAGGTCGATCCGACCGTGGCGCTCCGGTACGAATAGCGCGACCGGTTGACGATCTTGAGTCATCCGCGCTGAACGGCGCCGTCTGTTTATTTGGCGGGCGGCGTCCGGCGCGGAAGCTTCTCATCCATCATGGCCGCGTTGTAAAGAAACGCGGCCATAATCGTCGCGGCCTGTTTCAGATCATCGGCTTGAATACGATCGAAGACGTCCATGTTGGAATGGTGTGAACGCGAGCCGTATTCGATCTCATCCTGAATGAACTGAAAGCCGGGCAGTCCGACCGCGTCGAACGAGAGGTGGTCAGTGCCTCCGGTGTTTGAGATCGAAAGAGTCGAGGCGCCCATCTCTTTGAACGGCATCAGCCATTCACGGAAGATCGGACGCACGGCCTCGTTACTCTGTAAGTAGACGCCGCGAATTTTGCCCGTCCCATTATCGAGGTTGAAATAAGACGAAAATTTGTCGTACTCGGATTTGGTCGTGATCTTGACCGGCGGAGCACCGCCCATCAATGCAGCCATCGTCGCCAGTGGCGATCCTTCGTCGGCGCGGACTCCGAAATGGTCTTTGACGTAAGCGCGCGAGCCAAACAAACCTTGCTCTTCCCCGCTCCAGAGCCCGATGCGAATGGTCCGGCGCGGTTGCAGATTGAGGGCTTTCAAGATCCGTACCGCCTCCATTGCCACCGCACAGCCCGCACCGTTGTCGGTGGCGCCGGTCCCGCTATGCCATGAATCCATATGTGCACCGACCATCACGATCTCGTCTTTTTTATCGCCGCCGGGGATTTCAGCAATCGTGTTGTAAGCCATCAGATCATCGGTGTGGAATTGCACCTCGATATTGAGGCGCGCCCGGAGTTTTTCGCCCGCCTGAATCATCCGAATCAGACGATTGCAATGTTCGATCGAAATGGTGATCTGCGGCAGATTGGGATGCGCGTCTTTGTCCCACGGATTGATCTGAGGCATGAAAAGACTCATCGCCATCTCCGGGGGCGATGAAGATTTGATCTCTCGCGGGATCGAAGCGTCTTCCATAAAGATCGTCCCTCCGTCACCCGAGCGAGATGGCGCAAGGATTGCAGCCGCTCCTTCATCGAGGAAAAATTTCGTCTTCATGGCCTCGAAAACCGATCCCTTGATAAACTCCATGAATTGGGGATTGGCCATCATTGCCGGCCCACCCATTCTATTTTTAGCGGGATCGGGAGCATCGGCCAAGCCCAGCAGATCCTTCTCCGTCTTGCGCGTGGCGATCGACTCGAAATGGGCCTTGACCTCGCGGATCGGGGCGCTCAGCACGATCTTGCCTTTCAACGTCCCTCGATATTTTTCAAGATCCTTCTCCTCTTTCGCATCGACATAAATGATCTCTGCCGTGAGTGGTCCGTTTGTCCCATTTGACCAGGCCTTTGGAAAGGCGATCAGCGGGATGGCCTGCGGCGCAATAATCTCAGCCGAGAAAGATTTCAGCGACCAACCGCGTCCGAACGGTCCCCAGGCTTCGAGATGCGAATTCTCCAATCCCCACTCTTTCAATCGATCGCGCGTCCATTCATTCGCGCGCTTCAGATTCGGCGAAGCAGTCAGGCGCGGGCCGATGACATCGGTCAGGTAGCTCAGGGTTGGCATGACCTGCGAACGGTTCATCCCTTCGTCTTTAATTCGTTCGATCGGATCATTGGGATTTTTGGGTGGTTGCGGTTGTTGAGCGTTGGTCGGCCAGCCCGTCAACATCAGGGCAACGACCAGGAATACACTTGCCAAATGGTATCGTCTCATATGCGGTTCTCCAGTGCTTCAGCAGAAAATTTGGTAGTAGTGGAGAAATAGTGCGGTTACTGGATAATGTCAACCTCTTGGAGAGACGAAAGAGAACGCGAAAAATAGCCTTCAGTCTTCAAGTGTAATCATCATGACAGACTCCATCCGGCGCGTCCTCTCTTGTTAATGGAACCTTTGTACCTGAGAATTGAGAGACGATGAATACTGACAATTCAGAGAGCAGAAGAAAAACGGCCTTCCTTTTTGATCTCGATGGGACCCTCATCGATAGCGTCTATCAGCATGTAATTGCCTGGCGTGAAGCGCTGCCGATCGGCTCGGAGTAGACATCAGTGATTCGGTGGTCGTCGGTGACAGCGTCTGGGACATGCTCGCCGCGCGACGGGCCAGGGCGTTGAGCGTCGGCCTCCTCTCGGGGGGATATGGCCGTGAAGAATTGGAGCGCGCCGGAGCTTACCGGGTCTACAATGATCCTGCCGACTTGCTGCTGCATCTGGACGAGGTGGGCGTCAGGAGCGTCGATTGAGATCATCAGTCATGATCAGTCAAATCCGTCAATCCCCGGCTGCCTTTAAAAACGCGGAAGAGATAATAGAAGGACGGAAAGAGTACCAATGCTCCCGCGACCAGGGCGATCAGCAGTAAACGCAAGGTAGCGGGCGGCGCGGCTGCATTGTAAATAGTAATGTCCGGCTCGACGATGTATGGAAATTGTGCCGCCGCCCATCCCCACAAAATCAAGGCGGCCTGGCCCGCGGCGCATCCTCGAGCCAGATGGAACCGGCGCGTCCACAAAGCAACAATCGCCCCGACGGCCAGCAACCCCGTGAAGAGATGCAGTGGCCAACTCCACCAGTTCGCGCTCAACCCTCGTCGGATCAAAGGTGCGCTCTTCTCGGATAACAGAAAGACGACAAGGGCCATCACGCCCACCGCCACAGCAGCTCCGAGGGCTCGGTGACGAAAATCCTCGCGCAACTCCTGGTCACCGGCCTCTATCGTCAAATAGACTGCGGCTAAAAATGCGAATAACGCGAGCGCCAAGAATCCGACGGCAAATGGGAATGGGGCGAGCCACGAACCGACGAACCCGGTCGTCAGGTATCCATTCTTGACCTGAATTCGGCCGGACGCGATGGCTCCGGTCGTCACCCCCAACAAGATCGGAGTGATGAGGCTGGCGATAGCGAAAACCCGTCCCCAGCGCCGTTGTACGTTGTCTTCCTTCTTGTCATAAGTGCGAAAGGTGAACGCCGAACCGCGCAGGACAATACCGATCAGGATGAGGGTCAACGGAATATGCAGGGCGGTCGCAATGACGGCAAAGGCCGGAGGAAATCCCGTAAATAAGATGACAACGACCAAAATCAACCAGACGTGGTTCGCCTCCCAGATGGGGCCGATCGCTGTGGCGATCAGTTCGCGTTGTTCCTTTGCACGCGGCCCCCAGGCCAGCAGATCCCAAACACCGCCGCCGTAGTCTGCCCCTCCCATTAAGGCATAGAATGTCAATGAAACCGCGATAGCGCCCGCGAGTAAGACTTCAATTGACGGCATAATTCCTCCCGTCGTGCCGGCCGTCGCGCTCGCCCTCCGGTTGCGAAATCACAATCAGCGGACTCTCGATCACCTGGCGTCGCAGCAACCAGACGACGATTGCCGCCAGAAAAATATAGAGGAGGGTGAACATCACGAGTGGTACGACCAGCCCTGGCATCGGCGTAACCGCCTCCGCCGTCCGCATGACGCCATAAACAATCCACGGTTGCCGGCCGACTTCTGTCACGACCCATCCGGTCTCGATCGCGATGAAACCGAGCGGCGCCGCCAGGACGAGCGAGCGCAAAAACCATCGTGAGTCGAACAAAGTTTTACGCCACGCTAGCCAGGCGCCCCAAACAGCCACCGCCATCATTGCGAATCCGGCGGCGATCATCATTTGAAATGCGACATGTACCACCGCCACCGGCGGCCACAGATCCCGCGGAAATTGCTCCAATCCCATGACCGTCGCCCGCGGATCACTGAACGCCAACAGGCTCAAGCCATACGGAATCTCAATCGCGTAATGCGTCGTGCCGGCATTTTCGTCAGGGATTCCGCCGATTCGCAGCGGGGCTCCCTGCTCTGTTTTGAAATGTCCTTCAAAAGCCGCCAGCTTGGCGGGTTGGTTATGCGCCACCGCCTTCGCCAGATAATCCCCGCTCAGCGGTTGTAACACCGCCGTCACTCCACCAACCGCCAACGCAATTCCGAGCGCATGCCGGTGGAAAAGATTTCTGCGATCGCGCAGAAGCATCAAGGCATGAATTCCCGCCACAACAAAACCGGTCGCCGCATATGCTGCCAATATCATGTGAACGGTTTGTGGGAGAGCCGCCGGATTGAGCATGGCCGCGATCGGATCGACATCCGCCGGCTTTCCACCCACGAGACGAAAACCGGTCGGAGTATTCATCCAGGCATTGGCGATCACCACGAAAATGCCCGATGCCGCTCCCGAAAGAGCTACCAGCGCGCCCGCCGCCAGATGTCCCCGTGACGAAACTCGCCGCCAACCGTAAAGATAGATGCCCAGGAAAATGGCCTCGGTGAAAAAAGCGAACCCTTCCAGCGAGAAAGGCATGCCGATGATTGATCCGGCCTGAGCCATAAATGCCGGCCAGAGCAAACCCAGCTCGAAAGAGAGGACTGTTCCGGAAACAGCGCCCACCGCGAAAAGAATAGCGGTGCCCTTTGCCCAACGTTTGGTCAGCGTCAGATAGGTCTCGTCGCCGGTGCGCAGCCAGCGCCATTCGGCAATAACCATCAGAAGGGGCATGGCGATGCCCGGCGCAGCAAAAATAATGTGGAAAGCCAAGGAAATGGCCATTTGAGAACGCGCCGCAAATAGATCGTCCATATCAATTCTCCGCTTCGGTCATCATATCAATGGGCGGGAGGCCAGTGAAAGGGCGATCAATGAGGAGAGGCTGATTGTCTGCCGCCGGCGATTCTCAGTTTGGAGAAAGACAAAAGACTTCTCGGTGAGTGTCATACTGCAAGTCTTTTGTCTTCCTCCAAACTAAGTAATTTGTAACTTAAGTTATTTAGATTTTGGCGCGCGGAGCCCACGCCACAGTTCATGGGGCTCCGTGCCCCACGATTCACCACCAGGCTTTATTCTCACGCGCGCTGAAATCTACTTGACAACTATCAGGCTAAATAATTTAGTTTACAGACTAAAAGTAGATGCGGGCCGCGAATTGAACTTGGCGAGGATCTTCCGTACTGGTGATGACACCGAAGTTGGCTGCGCCGAAAGCCGTGCCGGGCGCCTGGAAATTCGCGCGGTTGAAAACATTGAACGCTTCGGCGCGGATTTGCAGCCTGACGTTCTCGGTGAATCTGAGATCGCGTTGCAGCGACAGGTTAGTGGTGAAGTAACTCGGCCCACGCAGGTTCGGCAGTGTGCGTGGAGCGTTGCCGAAGGCATATGGCGCGGGCAGCGAGAAAGCTAACGGGTTGAAATACTGCCGAAGACGGTCGGCTTTTGTGTCGGCCGACGTCTTGACTTCGCCGATGATATTGGGGCGCAGGCTATTGAACGCCAGCCCCTGTAACGACGCGTTGGCGGCGCTGATTGAGAGCGGAAACCCGCTCTGGGCCTGGGCAATGGCATTGATTGAAAATCCGCCAATGAACCTGGCCAACAGACCGTCGCGGATGAAACGGCGCTCGCGTCCGAAAGGCAGTTGCCACGTCACGTCACCGATGAAGCGGTGAGTCACATCAAAATTGGAGAGCGATTTGTCGGCGCGGCGATTGTGATAATCCTGATAATACTGAATCTGGATGGTCTGATTGTTCAACGACATCGAGGTCAGATCATCGATCGATTTCGAGAACCCATAGGCGGCGCTGAAGATCAGCCCGTCATTGAACTTCCGCGAGACCGTCAGTTGGAACGAGTGGTAGCTGGAATGCGATTCGTTCTGGCTGTAAGAGACAACATTGCCGAACTGCGGATATGGACGCAGCAATTGCGCCACTGTGACCGTCGAGCGCCCCAAAACTGAAGTCGCGGGCGGACGCTGGTCGAGCGGCAAGTTCAGAAACGGGTTGGCCACGGTCAGATTACCGAGCGGCGCGCCATTCACCACCTTGCGTGCAATGGCCAGGGCCTCCGGCGAAAGCTGATTGATGTCCGTCGCACCGCTCAACAATCCAACGCCGGTGCTACCGGCATAGGCGGCTTCAACGATGACTCCGCCCGGCAATTCGCGCTGGACATTCAAATTCCACTGACCGATGAGAGGTTGTCTGATATTGCGCAACCGCACCGGAATCGACTGTTGCCCGAACCCGGTCAACGGGCCGAGGTAGGCATTGGTCGGCGGCACTATTCCCGATGGAAAAGGATTGCTCAGATTTGTGCCGGGTGTCGGACTGATCCCGTTATTGAGCGAAGCGATAAAGGGCGTCTCCGCCAGATCAGCCACTGCCGCCGTCACAATGTTAAAGCCTCCGCCACCCAACGGCGCATAAAAGATCGACCCTCCGGCTCTGATCACCGTCTTCTCGTTCAACTTGAAAGCCAGACCGATTCGTGGCCCGATGTTGTTGTAATCGCGATCATAGTTTTCGCGGTGATCGACGCCGCCCCGTCCGACTGGCGTCACCACGCCGCGTAATGGAATAGTCTGCGTCCCCAATCCCGTCACATCGGGAAAAGCGACGGTGATTTGATTGACCGGAAACTGCGCGCGCGGGTCGAGATTCTGCAGCCGATTAAAACGCTCGGTGTTCCCGGTCTCGAATTCCCAGCGCACCCCGAGATTGAGCGTCAGACGATTGTTGAACTTCCAATCATCCTGGACGAAGAGCGCGTAATACTTACTCTCCAGCGCCGGCTGCGGCGCAATCGCCAAACGCCCTGAAGCCGGATTGCCGAGCAGCAACGATGCGATGGCGTCGCCCGTCTGCGGCGTCGTTTCGGTCGGAATGCGTTGCGTAAAGCCGCGCGAGAAAGTGAAGTTGCCCGCCGGATCGTCTGGGCGATAGTTGTACATCCGATAGATGCGTTCATTCGCGCCCAGCTTGATTGAATGACGGCTGCGCAACAAGCTCAAATCCTGATTGAGACTGAAGACATCCTGATTGTTGTGATAGAAACCGAAATTACGCGGCGGCCCGAGCGAGGCATAACCACCCGGGTTGAGCGTCGGAAAGACTTTCGTGTCATCCGACGCATTGGCAATATATGATGGCAGGCCCAACGAACTCACATCAAAGCCGCGCGAGAAATGGGTCGCGTCATTGTTGAAACGCGTGAACCCGGCATTGAGGTGCAACACCAGTCGCGAGGAGAAGGTATTGACGTAATTGATCCCCCACGTACTGGGCACCGAGAGTTGCTGAGGGTTCTGAATCGGTGAAGCGATGCTGGTCGGAAAAGGCCCCGAGTTGTCGAGAATATTGTGATCTTTGATCACACGCCCGAACAGTTGCTGTGACGACGAGAGATTGTAATCGATCCGCGCCGTCACTTGATAATTATTGGTCGTCGCCAGAGTGTTTGCGACATAGTTGTTACTGAAGCCCAATCCGTTGGCGTTCCTGATACCGGCAGCGTTCGGTAACGGATAATAAGCCAACGAGGCGCGCCCCACCGGGTTAATCAGCGCCTCGGGAATCACATTATTGGCAAAGGCCACGCGCGAGCCGGCGCCGGGCCGGTTCGATTGATCCACGGGAATGATCGCGCCGGGCACATAGATCTGCCCGATCCGCGCCGGAATCAAATTTCCATTCGTATCGACCACCGTCATCCCCGGTATTGTATTGCCCAGCAATTCCGAAAAATCTCCGTTGCGCATCTTCACCGTCGGCACGGTCGATTGTTGCTGCTTGGTCTGTGAGATGCGCAGCGCCTCGTAGTTAAAGAAGAAGAAGAGATTATTGCTCTTGCCGAAGGCCTTGCCGTCCTGGCCGAATCGCGGCAGATAGACCGGTCCGCCCACATTCCCGCCGAACTGATTGAACCGCAGCTTCTCCTTGACACCGTTCGGATTGGCGTTCACAAAAAAACTTCGCGCATCCAGGGCATCGTTGCGCAGATACTCAAAGAGCGTACCGTGAAATTCGTTGGTGCCGGAACGCGTCGAAAAATTGAGCGCGCCGCCCCCGGTGCGGCCGTATTCCGCCGGGAAGGAGTTGGTCACAATCTGGAACTCCTGAACTGCGTCAGGCGAAGGTCGCAATGAAATCCGGTTGTCTCCTTTATTGGCCAATGGAATTCCGTCAACAAACGCTTCGGTGTTGAGTGTGCGCCCGCCGTTGATCGAAATCTCGCCCGAAGCAGTCAAATCCGGATTCGCCCCGCGCGATCCGGGCGCGGTCGTGACACCGATCTCGAGCTGAGCGAGCTGAAAGACATTGCGTCCATTGAGCGGCAGCGCATCGACCCGCTGGCGACCGACGATGCCGCCCAGCGAGCTGGTGGCCGTGTCCAATCCGGCAGGCTCGGCGGCCACGATATTGACCGTCTCTTGTACATCTCCCGGAGAGAGCGTGATATTGAGTTCTGCCGATTGGCCGACTTCGAACTGCAAGCGCGGCTGCCGGTAGGTTTTGAATCCGGCGGACTGGGCTTCCACCGCGTAATATCCGGGTTCGATGAAGGTGAAAGTAAACTGCCCGCCCGCATCGGTGGTGAAGGTCTTCTTCAATCCGTTGGCAATATTCGTCAGCCTGACTGTGGCGCCCGATAAAGCATTGCCGCTGCCGTCAGTCACGACTCCTTTGAGCGTCGCGGTCGCTGTCTGAGCGGCGGCCATGACCGCCATTCCCAAGATCAACACGAGCAGACCGAAACTATTGGCGCGAAGTTGTTTTTTCTGCATATTTGGACCTCTGAAGAGATGCATTGATGTCTTCGTGAAATGATGAGCTTTTCAAAACGTGCGTTCTCTCAAAACTAAACCCGCTGTTTCGCCTGGCGGCTGGCAGCGGGCTCGGGTTTCCGGATTCGTCTGGCAATCAAACCTTCATTCCCTCGGCTCCGCCTCCAGGCTTCGCGACGCGCAACACAGCATGCAGGTACAACAACACAGGCAGTTCGCCGGGTTCGGCGATGAGAAGGCGCGGAAAAGAAAACTTGCCAGTCTCTCGGTCATGGCCGTCTCGATCGATCTAGAGGCGGTCTTCTCGAATCTGCGGGTCAAAAATTTAAACATTACTCCCTCCTCCTCCGGAGGCTGCTCGTTCAACAAGCCGCTGGTCGCACCGCAATCTCTCCTCATTCTTTATTCTTTTCACAACTCTCAGCATCCGTTCTTTACTTGCTCCACCATCTTGACCATTAAATCCTATCTATTCAGTGGGAGATTGTGGCGCAAACACTTTTGCTTTTGCGCAGGCAAAGACTTCGTTGTTTAAGGGGAGAATTACTAAGTGGAAGAAGATTTCAGGCTAACCACTGAACGTAGTTAGCCAAAGTACAGCACAAATCCGCAATTTTCCGCATGAGCAACGCCTCCGGTTCGTGCCGACTCGCCACATCGAGCGGGGCGTTCAAACCATCTTCCCGGCCATCTTTCATGGTGGTTGAGATGCTCATCGGAGTTCCCTAATTCTGATTATTCCCAGTAAATGACTGGGAGTTTATACACGACCTGGGAACGTCGGTCAAGTAAAATTTAATAGAACGAAACATCGTTGATGGAGCGCCGCGATGCCCGGAACCGGCGGAAGTTCGCAGTTTTCAGTTCCAGAGCCGAAAACTAAAAACTGTCGGTACTCTAGCGGACTTACAGCTCTCGATCACTCTGGTAGGGTGGGAGTTGCAGGACTTAAGGAGGACCCATGATTCGAAGAGAGATCAGCGAGCTGATATTGGCAGGGGTGTTTCTGGCGGCGGCGTTGGCAGTCTTCTCCTACGGAAAGCATGCCACTCCGTTGGCAGCCGGCGCTGAGCACTCTTGCTGCCATGCCAAACTTGAGGCCGCGGCCAACCCGCAGGCCAATATTTTATCGGTTGCGACCAAAGCACAAGACTCCGGCCAGGAGGAAGGCAACCCGTCACACACGCGTCCCAAGTATTCGTGCAATCACCAACCGTCCGGCAATCAGGTGCAATGTCATTGCGTGACCGATTGCGGCGGTGACGGCTCGCCGCGCGAAGACCGCCGCTGCAAATCTTTTTGCTATAAAGATATGTGCTTGTGTCCGCGCAAACCCTGCGCGTAAACGAGAGCGAGGCGAGTCATTGATGGCCTCATTGATGACTCGTTCAAATGATCAAAGAGCGAAACCCTCGAAAGATCAGGATCCTTCGAGGGTTTCGGTGTTGGTAAGTGTTTATGTTCTCTCTATCCAATTCAGCTAAAAAATAGATAGCATCGATCTCAAGAATCCGCTATGTCTTCTCGCCCACATCTATATGATCATTGATATTGTGCCACCATTGCTCCGGCAAAGGTTGAGGGCCAGGACGAATGCCGACGATATCCGGATCTTCATCTCCGATGATGGTAAGACTTTCGGCTTTACGCTTTTTCGATTCGATCCGACGAATCTCTTTATCCTTTTGTTTTGTGATACGAGCTCTTTCCTTCTCACGTTTTTGAAATGTCTGCTTCGATTTTTTCGCCATCCATTAATCCTCAACTTGGTTTTAATTGCCGTTTAGAGGTTCAAAGTCATGGTTGAACGGATAGTCAGTCATGACCTGAAGGCCGAATTTTATGTTTTATTATTATCCGGATCACCATCGTGGTCCGTGACATCTTCTTCGCCAGTCTCCAAATCGTCGTAATCGTCGAGATCGTCGTCGTCGTCGCTCTCATAAAAGAACTGCCCTCTGACGATCTCGCGCATGGGTCCTTTCGGAGCGCGTTCGGGTTTGAGCCCGCCTTTCGCCCCGCCCTTTGCCTTGTTGCGGCTCCGCTGTGGTGCGGCGTCAGGCCCGAAATTGCGGCTCGGCTTATTGCCGGGCGGAAGAGCCATGTCAGATTCTGCGGTCGGAGCCGGCCGAGCAGCAGCTGGAGCCGGTCGAGATAATGGAGGACGTGATGAGGCGCCCGCCTGCGAGCGGTCATCTTTGGCGCGCGCTTCATTGACCGAGAGAGGTCTGCCCTTAAACGCCTGGTTGTTAAAACGGCGGATGGCTTCATCGGCCTGAGCGCGATCTTTAAACTCAATAAAAGCAAAGCCGCGCTGCTTACCGGTCTCTCGATCAGTCGGAATAGAGATGTAAGAGACCTGGCCGACCGTGGAGAAATGCTCCCTCAGTTCCGCCTCAGTGACATTATATGGAAGGTTCCCGACAAATAGACGAATTGCCATGTTTCCTCTTCATTGTTAGACAACTGAAAATTGGGAGCTTCAATGGACCTGACTCCTCCCCGAATAACCCTTGCCGTGATCGCTTGTGATCTAACTAATCGTCGTTCGGGGCAACGACGATCCGGCGCTGAATGACATAAATTTGTGCAAGTCCAATCTCGAGATCCTGACAATGTAAGACTTGGGAGCTTGGCGCGGTTTGAACAGATGAAGAGGCATTCACCCACTTCTGCTTCGGCGAGACGAATCACGAAGAGGCAGAATTTTCTGCACATCAGATACAGTTTTTCTCGATCAGCGAGACGCCGATATTTTTTTCGGAGAGCGGCTTTGCGAATGATCGACCAGGCGCTCTCCGACGCTACCGAATGCTTACCCCCGTGGACGAGCATGAATAAGGCGGCGGATGCGATCCGCAAAGAGGACATCGATCTTCTGCGGTTCGATCACCGCCGTCACTTCACCGAGGCCGAAGGTTGGATGCATCATCGTCTGTCCTTTGCGATACGTCCGCGTCCAGTCATAAGGAGCCCCCTCTTGCCCCGCAGAGCGCTGGCCTTTGACGCCAGTGCTGCTTTTAAAAGTGCTGGACGTACCACATTTCGGACAGCTCACTCGCGAAATTCGGCCAAGCTTGGTGATAGTTGTCACGACGTGACCGCGCTCTTCGCCACAGACCGCACATAACTTCTCAACTCGCTCGCCAACTGTGTATTGCTGTTTCTCCATAAAGCCTTCTTGCCTTTCTACTGTGTTAGTTAGTTATATATGACAGATTGCCGTTATCTACCTGCCCGGCGCGAACGGAACGATCGCTGCCCAACTGATCGGCGGCTGTCGAGAGAGACAAACGGCCGGGCGGATACTTTACCCGCCGCCTCGCTCCCACCGAAAGCAGGTAAGAGAACACGTTCAATAGATTGTCTGGTAAAGCGCTCAATCGTATGCATCGACAACTCCTCGATCGGCGTGACCAGAGTGATGGCATGGCCCGTCTTTCCGGCGCGCCCGGTACGTCCGATCCGATGGACGTAATCTTCCGGCGCGGCCGGCACGTCATAATTGATGACGTGCGAGATGGCATGCACGTCGATGCCCCGCGCGGCAATATCCGTGGCAACCAACACCCGGTGGCGGCCATCCTTGAATCCGCGCAGTGCGGCTTCGCGCTGCGCCTGGGTGCGATCGGCGTGGATTCGATTAACTTGATGCTCCCTGGCAGCGAGGATGTGCGAAAGGCGCTCGGCGCTGCGCCGGGTGCGCGTAAAGACCAGCACCCGCTCGAACTGCTCTCGTTCGAGCAAGTCGAGCAACAATGCGGTCTTTGATTCCGCCGCCACCGGATAGACCGTCTGTTTGACGGTTGCGACTGCTCGCCCGCGCGGGCTGACCTCAACCATTTTCGGATGATGCAAAGCCGCACGCGCCATCTCTTCGACGGTCGGCGACATCGTCGCTGAGAAAAGCAGCGTCTGTCGCTCGACTGGAACCTTGGCAAGCACCTGCTTGATCGCCGGCCAAAATCCCATATCCAGCATGCGATCGGCTTCGTCCAGCACCAACATCTCAACGTTAGAGAGCTTGATCGTGCCTCGTTCAAGATGATCGAGCAGCCGCCCCGGTGTCGCAATGACGACCGAAGCGTCTCGGCGCAAACCAGCTCGTTGTTTCTCCATACTCGCGCCACCGACGATGGTGACCGAGCGAATCTTTCGTTTTGAATCCAAAGTCTGTAAATGCGTTGAAATCTGTGACGCCAGCTCGCGTGTCGGAGCCAGAATCAGGGCACGCACACCGGTGCCTGCCGAGAGGGAGAGATGGTGAATCAATGGCAGCAGAAAGGCCGCCGTTTTGCCGGTGCCGGTCGCGGCACAGCCGATTAGATCCGAGCCGCTCAGAATGACAGGAATCGCCTGTTTTTGAATCGGAGTGGGCTCAGTGTATCCAAGAGACTCGCACTTGCGCACAAGCGCCGGATGCAGTCCCAGGTCTGTAAAACTCATGATTTTCCTTTAGGCGCCGCTCATCAAGCGCGCCTGGTAAGTGAATGCTCGCGGCCTGCGGCCGGAGCGCATGCTAAATAATCGCCGGTCATCCCACGCATCAACTTCTCAGCCTATGCATCAACTTCTCAGAAGGACGCGTCATCGCCGTCGCGGCGAAATCCGCGCGACGTCCGCCATCTTGGTCTCGAGCTATTAACGCGACCGGCATGAGGCGTTCCTGCCTCGTTTTTATTAGGACTCGCTCCTTCTCTTCTCTTGGATCTGCACCCCAATACCCGGCGCGATGATCATTGAAATCATCATTCTTAGAATTTTCAGAATAATTGGAAGCAGGCCAAACGGCTGGCAGAGACGTCTGCCGGCGGAGACAGACGGCATCCGTAAAACCCAAGAGACTCCTAACTGGTAAGCTACTTCTAGACCTAATAGGTATGTTTACAACAAAGCAGGATAGTCTCATCTTCGATCAGGTGGGATAAACTCCGCAATATAATTTGTCTTGAATTTGATTGCGATCTGACGAGTAAGCATTATCAACTGCTTGGAAGGTGAGCTGTGTATCTCAGACAATCTGGCTGATTCCAGAGGAGCTGATGAAAGGAGCGAGCTAGACTCAGTTCACCTTTATCCTGTCCTAACTGCGCGGCTTTGTCAAGCCATTGTCACTCACCTTCCGCGACGAAAAGCAAGGTTTTTCCGTGCATTTCGCCTCATTTCAGCGGGGCGTACGCTGCGAGCCCTGTTTTTTCGCCGTTTTCGCGCACCCTTGCCGCAAAGCTCAATAACGATCAATAGACGTCAATCTTATACCGCAAATTTTCAAGGTCTTCTAACTTCGACCTTGCAACTACCGACCCGCTGCGCGATCATCAAACAGCTTGCGGAACATCCACCTCGACTTGCTCGTAGAAGTGTGCGATGGCGAATCGCCGCACAGGATAGTATCGCTCGTCACGATCCAAACATACCACGACAGATAATTTAAGTTTCACACGTCTTGGGATGAGAATACGGCTTCAATCTCGGTTCTAGAAGGAGGAGCTTAATGAAACCGAATTTTCACTTAGCTGATATTTTGAGTAAAGGACTATTCACCCGCAGTCTAGCCAGACTGCTGCTATCGTTCCTGTCACTGTTTATCGTCTTTGGATTATTGGCCGCGCCGCGCGAAGCACTGGGGCAAGCGCAAGCGGCGAACGGATTGATCGAAGGCACAATCACCGATGCCTCCGGCGCAGTTGTTCCCAATGCGAAAGTAAAAGTGACCAACCTCGACACGGGCCTCGAACGCGAAGTGACGACCAATGAAACGGGACTCTACCGCGTGCCGCTGCTGCCGGTCGGCCGCTATAAGTTGACCGTCGTTCAGACCGGCTTCAACACCTTCGCTCAATCAGGAATCACGCTCAGCGCGGGTCAGGCGGCGACGGTGGATGTCTC
>Ga0081539_10003278_pt1 | contig 20300 bp, 15 predicted proteins | sample TabmetS4T2R2_FD_71023 | JGI IMG/M metagenome (GOLD analysis project Ga0081539, IMG submission 71023) | Tabebuia heterophylla rhizosphere microbial communities from the University of Puerto Rico - S4T2R2 | ecosystem: Host-associated > Plants > Roots > Rhizosphere ...
CAAAATCTGATGCCACTCAAAATCGCCGGTCTGCGGATTATATCGGTTCAACTCGATCCACGCGTCCGGACTCGCCATGCCTTCTTCGCCGGGTCCGTGCTGGATCGCCGAGTGATAGATGACAAAGTTGAAGTCGGGGTTCTGCAGCGCGGCCTTTTCGACATCCTTCGGATTGGCCAGATGGCCGAGCGTGCGCGACTGGTAAGAGTAACCTTTGTGAACGCTGACCAGTTTCAGACCGCGTTTGCGCGACTCTTCGTAAAACCACATGGCGTTCTCGTCATCGAGCTGAAATCCCTGGCCGGTGCGTGCGGGATCCGAGTGGCAATACCATTTCCACGAGCTGATGCCGTACTGTTTCAACTCGCGTTCCATCTGCTCGATCGTCGCCGCCTTGTCGATCTTGTTCGCGGTCTTGTCCCAATAATGATTGGGCGCCAGGTTCCCTTGCGCCAGCGCTCGCTGCGAACCGGCGAGCGTGTTGATCTCTTTGGCCGCCATCGACATCAACCAGCTGGGCAGAATGCCGCCGCCTCGCGCGCGGCCTTCGAGGAGCTTGCCGTCCTGATCCTTGTTGTTCTCTCGGCCCGGCACGCCCGAGATCACAACCATATTGGTCTCGCTATCAAAGTACATCTCCTTGAGGAAAGTCTTGAAACTATAGGCTTCGACATCGTTCTTCAGATTGAAGCCCATGTTCTTCATGAACTCGTTGTTGCGAAAAGGCAGCGCCAATCCGTTGGTGAAATGCGCCTGAACGTCGATGATGAAGTACTCGCTCTTCGGCAACTTCTCGTCATAGGCCGCCGGCTCCCAGGTCTCGATCTCATCAACATCCCAATAGTTCTTGCCATAGGCGAGGTTCGAGGCGAGGAAACAGGTCGCCAGTCCCATCGAGGTTCGCATGAAATCGCGGCGCGGTATCCCCAGCTTCTTGGCGCGCACCTCAGACATCTCTCCAATCAACTGCTCGACGTGTTTCTGTCTCTCTGTTTGCGGACGAGGAGCAAACTCCTCGTTCGATACGGCTTGAGTCGGCATCGGCGAATCAACGCCCTTCTTCAGATCGCGGATAGCTTTACGAATCCACATAGATAGATGGCTCCTCGGAAAAAAGCGTCCTAAGTTCTTCTCGTCGCGTAGCGACGCCTTGAGTTTTGGCCGGCCTTTTCAAGGCCGGTAACTCGACCAATAAACCACGAGTCGCGTAGCGACGGTTGAATCTGAATGATTTATCTTTACCATCAAAGTTCATTTGATGGAAGCGCTCTGTGGTTGCGAGCGCAGATTCTGTCCGTCGATCGTGTAATCGACCCAGCCGATCATCATCTCTTCCCAGGTCTGGTCGCCCCAGCGGACGACGATCGTCGGATCGGGATTGAACTTGTTCGCGGCAGAATTGTCGTGATGCGCGAGGCACTCGATGCGGCTTCCTTTCGGAACGGCGATCGGTTCTTTGACGAGATACGAGAGCTGCCAGTTGAAATCGTACTTCGGCACGCGCAGCAGTATCTTCTCCTTTCCGTCGGGAAGAACCAATTTATACTCGAAATCTTTTCCGCGGACATGCATATGCGGCATAAACGAGTGAATGTGAACATCTTCCGTGAAGGTAAATGAGGAGCTGGATTCGAAATTCGGATCTCCGGCCGGAATGACCAGTTTGCGCGCATCGGTCATGACGCCCTTGGTGATCATCCGCTGATCGACCGGCTCTTTGGCGAACCAGAGGCCGATGCCGGTCCGGTCCTTTGCCGCTTTGCCGTTAGTCGTATAGTGCATCTGGAAGATCAGCACCGAACCTTTCTTGATCAGTTTGGCATTGCCCGATCGCAGGGTGAGCGGGCTCATTCCGGGCGCCCAGCCAACCAACATTCCATCAGGATTGGTCGAGCGGCGCACCGCCGGTTCCGATCGGTTCTCGCGTTGCGGGTCTCTCGCAGCTTCAGGATTGACGCGCAACCGGTCGACGGTGATTTCGCCGGCGGGCGGCAGCGGGCCGCTGCCTGGTTCACGCACGCTGACGATGACATGATGCACGACGCTCGGCGCGCCGCGTTTGATCTGCGCGAACTGCACATATTTGTCTTCGGTGAAGTTGGTCGGGACCGCCCAGTAGCGGTACGGAACCGTGCCATCGGCGGGGATCGATGCTTCATCGGTAATCGAGAAGACCGCATCCGGTTGACCGAATTTCCAGTCAGTCTCTTCGAATTTCGGCGCCGGAACCAGATCCTTCGGATCTCCTTCCCTGGCGCCGCTATCAGCCCATGACCGGATCGTCTCGATCTCAGCCGGCTTCAAGCGCGGGTCGTTGGCGAATTCACCGTGATTGGGGTCCGCGTACCAGGGCGGCATTTCACGGCTCACGACTTTCTCGCGGATGGATTTGGCCCACGGACGCACATCCTTGTATGTCAACAATGACATCGGCGCCATCTCGCCGGGGCGATGACACTTGGCGCAATTCTGATACAGAATCGGAGCCACATCCTTATTGAAGGTCGGAGCGGAATGATGCTCTTCCCTGGCATCACTCGGCCCCTGGATCATCAACAAACCCGCGAGGGCGAGACCAATCATCAAGCTCGTTGTGTAGCGGCGTCTCATAGATTTTCTCCTGGGTTGATCAAATCCTAACTGACCCGTTTCTTGCATACCCTGTTTTTGAAATCTCGGCTTTGGATCAGCGGGCAATTGGGAGGCGCCCGCTCTTAAAGACGAAGTGAGGACATCAACTGTTACCACTCAATCGGCCGATCAGCGCTTTTGATGCTCCCGCCCCGGCCTGGTGAAGCTCGGATGATCGAGAGATCAGTCAGGACGGCCCGGCTGTCTCTTCCGGTTTCACTCAATCGTTTATGAACTCATGACTTCCGGCCCGAGACCATCCTTGACTGACCAACCGGTCAGTAATTTATCATGCGCCGGTGCAGAAGCAAAGCGCCTCGAAAAAAAATCGGGCGGGTCATGCGCTGAGTTATTTCGTTATTGGCGTTTGTCTCGTATTCTCACTCGGGATCTCCGCCGGCCGCCAGGGCTCTCTGTTGGCCAAGAGTGTGAGGCGGCCTATAAACAGTACTCAACATTGCTCACTCAACTTGATGATGAACAAAAGCCGGCTTGATCGTTTTGCGCAAATTATGGCGCGGTTTGTCCCCGATGCCATTACTGCTTGTGTTCTGCTCCTGGTCCTTCTCACCGCCACGGCGCTCCTGCTCGGCAATCCCATGGACGCTGTCATGGGGGCGTACTATCAAGGGTTATGGATGCTGCTCCCGTTCACCATGCAGATGACATTGATCATCGTGTTGAGTTCGGTGCTGGGTTCGACTCCCTTCTTTAGAAGAGCGATCGTCATGCTCTCGCGAATGCCGAAGACGACCAATCAGGTAGTCATTCTCGCGGCGCTGCTGACGGCCGTCCTCTCCTATTTTTACTGGGGTCTCGGGATTGCGCTCGGCCCGATCATCGCCGTCTATTTCGCCAAGGAGGCCGAGCGCAAAGGGATCGCCATCGATTTCCTCTTCCTGCTGACTGTGGTCTGGGCTTCACACGCCGTCTGGCAATACGGGTTGTCGGCCAGCGCGCCGCTCCTGATCGCGACTCCGGGCCATTTTTTGGAGAAGACCGTCGGCGTCGTCCCGCTCTCCACGACGATCTGGTCGCCGGCCGCCATCATCCACGAAATTGTCTTCACCGTGACCGTGATTGTCGTCGGCTGCCTGCTTATGCCCAAGAGCTACAGGCCGGTCTCGCACTTTCCCGACGCCGACAAACTCACCGAATCGATCGAGCAGGAAGAGGCGGGCGAACTTAACTATTCGGAACGGTTGGAGCGAAATCCGTTCTTAACGGCGGTGCTCTGCGTCTTTTTGCTCGGCTGGCTCTATTATCACTTCCGGGTGCGGCGATCGAGTCTGGACATCAATTCACTCAACACCATTCTGCTGCTGCTCAGTTTTCTGTTACATCGCAATGTCTATCGCATGACGAAAGCTCTGCAACAGGCGGTCGTCTCGGCCTGGCCGGTCATCGTGCTCTATCATCTCTATGCGGGCGTCGCCGGACTTATTCAGCACACCAATCTGGGAGAGACGCTGGCCGGAGTGGTCGCCTCGGTCTCAACACCCCTCACCTTTCCACTCTTGACGGCATCGATCGGAACGATCTTCGCGTTCTTTATTCCCTCAAGCGGCGGACAATGGGCGATCCAGGGCTTCATTACGACCAAAGCGGCGATGGCGGTTGGCGTCTCCGTGCAGCGCGGGTTGCTGGCCATGAGTGTCGGGGATCATATGGGTAACCTCGCCTCTCCATTCTGGTATGTCATCATCGCCGGGATCGCCCGCGTCGATTTCAGAAGCTTCTTCGGATACGGATTGCTGTTTGCCCTGCTCTGGTTCGTGATCGGTGTCGTGGTCTTTACCCTGGCGCCTTGCTAGGATCGACTTTATTCATGCCTCACTTTGCGCCACCCCTGGTGAAGAGAGCGCTGCCCAATCTAACAAATGGCCCACCGTCTTCCGACAACTCTTCGGCTATGGTGAATGAATGGGCGGAGACGATGTTCATGATCCGACGCAGTTGTAACGTCTGGCTCTTTACTTTGACCGGATCGATGGTGAACCTGATGGCAATCGGACTGCTCCAATCCCCTTTGCTACTGAGGACTGCTCCACTTGCCAATCGCTCGGTGAAACTCAGGGTCTTGGATGTCTCATCGTAAATGATCACCATGCTCTCCTTGTAAGCCCCACCGTCATGTTTACCGTCGATCAAACCTTCAAGAGATTTGCCGTCCGCGCGTTTGACGAAGTTCACCACACCTTCACGCGGCGCCGGCCATAACGCGCTCTCGCGGCCGATATATTTAAAGCTCCATTGCCCGGCGAAATAATCGATCGATTGCTTCTGCTGCGGCTGCGGCACGCTGGTGCGCTGAGGTTGCGCGGATCGTTGATCGGTTGCTCCGGATGATGATGCCGCCCCTTCCGCCGCGCGCTTCAAATCGAGATCGAAACTGAAGGTGTTGCCGTTAAAATCCACCGACCCAGTTCCTTTCAACGTTTCACCCTGGAGGGCCAGGCTGTAGTTGATGAGGACCACGCCTTGCGGAGTTTCGACCTCCGCTTTGGCGACCACTTTCTCTCCTTCAACCTTGATCTCTTTCAATTGAAGATCGCCGCGCATCCCGGTGATCGTGCCGGTATAGCTCTCACCCTCTTTTTTAAAGATCGCTGTCGTCGGAAGCTCTCCCTGCAATGACTTAGTTTTGCCTTCCCAACGCCCCGCCAGCCGATCTTGCTGTGCAGAGGCGAAGCAGACGAGGAGCGCGATAATTGGGACTATTCCCCAAACCCTCAATAAACGCCGCATTGATTGTTCCTCCGCAGATCTCGATGCCGCCGATGTTATTTGATGATGGTTTGAATCCCCGCTTTCACAACTACTGAAGCGAGGCGAGAGACCGGATTTTACTAGACTTACCGAATGGTCGGCAAGCTTTCGATCGATCACGATGGCCTGGCCGGCAAAGAAGAGTGCTTTCACCCGCGGCGGCGGGCTTGACATTTGATCGCGCGCACCGCATTCTCGTCATAGATACTCTATGGGAGAGATCAATGGGAAAAGATAAAACACAAAAGAGAGCGGAACTATTACCTGGGACTTTGGAGATGCTCATTCTCAAAACCCTGGAGCGCAACAACGAGCCGATGCATGGTTATGGGATAGCGCAATATATCAAGCAGATCTCTGCTGAAGTGCTCCAGGTCGAAGAAGGATCTCTCTACCCCGCGCTGCAACGCCTGGCCTTAAAGGGGTGGGTCAAAACGGAATGGGGACAATCAGCCAACAACCGCCGCGCCCGCTACTATCATCTCACGGCGGCTGGACGAAAGCAGGTGGTGCGGGAGGTCGCTGATTTCGAACGCATGCTGGAAGCGATTATGCGCATCATGCAACCAGCCTGAATTTGATTCCCAGAGAACACGACTCAACATCCAGATAAATTCTGTGACTATCCGCAAAGTTAGGACGTCCTAGCTCTGGGTGCGGGAGTCCCCCATGGAGTTCAATCCGTAAGCTCCCTGCCCTTCGCGGTCTTCTCCGTCGCGAGAAGACATCTACAACAAGTAAAAGGAGATCCTTCAATGATGCGTAGAATCGTGTTGCTTTCTGCCTGCTTTGTACTGGCGGCCCTGACACTGGCCTGGGCGGCCGACGTGAGTGGTAAGTGGGTCGCCCAGGTTCCAGGAAGGGACGGTCAAACACGCGAAACGACCATCAACCTCAAGGCTGATGGGAATAATTTGACTGGAACCATTTCGGGAAGACAGGGCGACAATCCAATCGCTGATGGAAAGATCGATGGAGATAATATCTCTTTTACCGTGAAGGTAAATTTCGGCGGGAACGAGAGAAAGTTTATCTATAAGGGGAAGGTGGCTGGTGATGAGATCAAATTCACTCGAACGGTAGAAGGAATGGATCAAGGTGCGCAGGAATTTACGGCAAAAAGAGCGAAGTAATATGGTTGATGATTGACCCAAAGACCGATCCCGATCTCTGATCTCTGATTCCTGAGTTTGAAAAAGGATTAGAGATCAGGGATCATAGGTCAGAAATCCCCAATTATTAAACACCTTTTAGTTTGTCTCTCCACGATTTGGTATAGATCAAGTTCGGAAAATTCGATTATTTCAGCCGCGATAAGTCCTTATCATTAGACATTTCAATCACTTAATGATTTAAAAATAATTTGGCACGCCAACTGCTTTTTCGTCCGGCGGGTCCTGGAACATAAGTGCATTGGGCACTGCCGATTCCTGGCATTAAGGAGGAAGCATGAATTTCAGAGTATTGAAGAATCGAATTGTTTTATCGGCTTTAGTGGGAGCATTTTTGCTGGCCGCCGGAGCATCGAGTATGTCCAACGTTTCCGCGCAAGACTGGCGATGGCACGAAAGAGAGCGGCGAGAAGAGCGCGAAAGGGAGCGGCGGGAAGAGTGGTGGCGACGCCACCATGACGATCGCCGGGATGATAGATATGACCGGCGCAACGACCGATACAACGACCGTTACAACGACCGATACAACGACCGATACAACGATCGCTATGATTATCGATATAACAATGGCGACGTGCAGAAGGGCTTTCGCGATGGGTTAACCCGGGGACAGGAAGATGCCCGCGACCGCAGATCTTTCGATCCGAACAATTCAAGCCATTATCGGAAAGGCAATGCCGCATATCGTGATGGATTTAATCGAGGGTATGCCCAAGGTTACCGTTCGTACCGCAGGTGGTAGTCGAGAGATAGTGTTACTGGAAAATGAGCGTCTGGGAGGCCGCCGGCATCAAGCCGGCGGCCTTTCATTTCGCACCTTTGATTCATTGCTTCCTGAAAATTCCGTGTACTAATTTCCCGAGATAAGCGAGAATATTTTTCATGGCAGGCAAGATAGACTACAACTCATTATTGAAGGTCGCCATCGAGGAAGCGCGATTGGGGCTGGCCGAAGGAGGCATCCCAATCGGTGCAGCGCTCTTCGACAGAGACGGAAACCTTTTGGGGCGTGGGCATAACCGGCGAGTGCAAGAGAACGATCCGTCAGTCCATGGTGAAACGGATGCTTTTCGCAAGGCAGGGAGACAGCGCAGTTACAAGGACAAGATTATGGTGACGACGCTTGCGCCTTGTTGGTACTGCAGCGGGCTCGTTCGCCAGTTTAAGATCGGAACCGTGATTGTGGGAGAATCGGTCAACTTCCCCGGCGGCACGGACTGGTTGAGAGCGAACGGAGTCGAGGTGATCGACCTCAACTCAAAAGAGTGCATTGAAATGTTGGCGAAATATATCACCGAGCATCCCGAGATCTGGAACGAAGATATCGGAGAAGATTGATTCCTCACCGAACGCCGCCCGCCAGACCACAGTCGATCATTGTTGACCTTTGCTGAGCGTTTACCGCCGCGGCTCGGAGACGAAGATCGACTTGGGAATGATCGCGTGAACTCCTTTATTGCCATCCACCAGTTGAGTGATATGAAAATCCACGGCCACGCTTGAAAGCATATACGCCTCTTCACGGCTGAGTTTCTTTTCGCCGGCCAGAAATTCGATTGCTTCGCGGACCGCGATCCTGGTCGCCTCGGTCAGATCTTCGTGAATTCCCATCGAGATGAACGACGTCGGCGTCTCAGCGCGCGGCCAGCGTAACCGCAGATCCTTCCGCACGATGAATTGAAATTGTCCGATCAGCGATGTCTCGAGCGCAGTGATACAAACCTCTCCGTCACCTTGAGCGGCGTGACCATCTCCAACTTGAAAGAGAGCGCCGCGCGTATGGACGGGAATAAAAAGCGTGGTACCCGCAACCAGCTCTTTGTTGTCCAGGTTGCCCGCGTGAATCCACGGCGGCCCGCTGCTGATGCGTCCATTGACCTCGGGGGGAGCGACTCCCATACTTCCAAAGAATGGATGCAATGGAATCACGATCTTCTCGTTGAAATGCGCCACCATGCGTTTCTCATCCAGCGGAATGATCTTCATGCGCGCGGCCGGGAAGTCCTCGGGGAGAAACCCGCTGCCCGGTCTGAAAGCGGTATAAGCATAAGGAATCGCCAGTTTGATCGACTTGATGCGTACCTCGAGCACATCGCCGGGCTCGGCCTCTTCAATGTAGATTGGTCCGGTCAGGATGTGACCGCCCGGTCCCTTATTGGTGACATTCGTGAAAATATCGCGGAGCGCCGCTTCGATCTGCTCGGGTGGAACTCCGGCGCTTGAGAGGCGAGGCGGAGTCGAGGTGATCAAGGTATGAATCTCGACGCTATCTCCTGACTTGATCCGCAATGCCGGCGGAGTGGCCGCGTCGTAATGGCCCCAGGCCACGGTCTTCGGCGAAGGATTCAAAACGTAACTGTTTCCCGGCGTTGCGGCCTGCTGCCCACGGGCGGTCGAGGTGAAGAGGGCCAGCCCCCAGATCACGAGAAGCCAGGCGGAAATTCTGTGCAGCGATAAAGATCTCATAAGATGATTCAATCCTCCCATTGTTCAGCGCGCGAAGCGCGCGAGAGAATAAAGCCTAGTGGTAGAGCACGGTCCCCTAGGAATCGTGGCGTGGGGGTTTCAACCCGCGCTGTCATTCGCTACTCGGGCGCGGGTTGAAAACCCATGCCACAGCAGTAGGGCGCGCTAAAAATCAAATAACTTCGTTTCCGAGGTACTCATCAAGAAGTCTTTTGTTTTCCTTCAAACCAAGAATCGCTGGTCTTTCGCAAAGGCTTTCGAATTTTGATGGAATCCTACAGCGGCAGCAAAGTATAGCTTCAAGGACGTGAAGAGAGAATGCGGAAGGTGCCGGAGCGAGTCAAAACACGCAAAAAACCGGCTGAAATTGACATTCGTGGCAATTCAGCGATGTTTATCGACCCCAACTTGCATGCAGAATTCGAGGACCGGGCATGTCGAGCAATGGGGCAGCACGCCCGTACAGATGTGTTTGCCGAAAGGGACGAGCATGCTGTTGAGCTCGACCCAATATGGATGCGGAAGCTTGGCTTCGAGCGCCTCAAGAGTCTCCTCGGGCGTGCGCGTGCTGACATAACCCCACCGGTTGGTGACGCGATGCACGTGGATGTCAACTCCGATGCGAGGTTGATCGCAAGCGATCCCCAGGACCAGATTGGCGCATTTCGGACCGACGCCTTCAAATGAGAGCAGGAGGTCGGCTTCGCACGGCAATTCGCCCCGGTATTGATCAACGACGCGGCGCGCGATCTGATAAATCTGCCGCGCTTTGCGTTCATGGAAAGTGCAGGCGCGGATCAAATGATCGATCTTCTCCGGCGTCAGCCGGATCATTTCACCCGGCGTGCGCGCGATTGCAAATAATTGACGTGCTGTTGTGACAGTCACTTCATCGCGTGTCCGAATAGAGATGATGCAGGCAACGAGTTGCTCAAAAGGCGTCGTGAACCCATTTTCAACCAGCTCAAAGAGCGCGGCTTTGGCAAATGGGCTCACCGCCTCGCGAATGCGCCGGATCATCACATCGATCACATTGCTATCGAAAGCTCTTTTCTTCAAGGTTGCCGTCACGTGTGATGATCCTCATCAATCCCTGTGATATTCCCCATCCGCTCTTGATCGGCCCTCTCTTATCCACGCCCTGTGATATTCCCCATCCGCTCTTGATCGGCCCTCTCTTATCCACGCCCTGTGATGTTCCCCATCCGCTCTTGATCGGCCCTCTCTTATCCACGCGGCATGACATGAGTGCCGGTAGCGCCGGGAATGTCATGCTCCCGTCTGATTGTTCTGCCTCCTATCAGATGTTCAACCGCGTAAGCGTTGAACTCCAGGTAAAAGAGCAGGAAGAAAGTCGTCAGAGAGAAGATCAGATTCTGTGCGACAATTTGCGGCTGTTGCAGCATGATCGCCCCGAATGTGAGCCCCATCAGCAACAGCGACGCGAGCGATAATCCCGCCAGAGTGAACAGACCAAGTGTCACGAGCAGGCCGATAATGACCTCTAGAAACGGCAAGACCAGCCCGAAAGTTCTGACCAGTTGCGCCGGCAACGGCGTATTACTGAACTGTCCTACCAGACCTTCGGCAAAAGTGCTCGGCCCCATCATGAATTTTCCCAATCCGTAGAAGAGGAAAATCAGCCCCAGACTGATTCTGGTCAACGAGTATGCACAGTGCTTGTGATCGAAAACCATAACTATTCTCCTTACAAATGCCGGCTGTACGGCTGTCCCTTCTTAAGACGAACGTACAGTTCGCTGAACAAACGCCGTACACGTACCAGCAATCACTTGGTAATTCTACTGTTAGCTTTGCAAGGGAAGTGCCATAGTCCGGCAGAATTGGACTCAATCTGGGCAATCAGGGCGCTGAATTGGCGGGGAGTTGATGAAATAGCAGCGATTCTCAGTTGGAGGAGAACAAAAGACTTCCCTGGATCGCTTATGGCTGAACCTCTTTATCCGCCTCGGTATATAAAGAGATGGCATAACGCAGCTCTTCATCGATGTAAACGTTGATGGTCTGAGATGCCTTGACGAAGTGCTTGAGCTCGCATCCTTCATCCATCAGATGTTCAGCGATGTTATTAAGGAGAATAAGGCGCAGTAACGATAGCTCACAGACGAGGTCACGACCACGATATCCCTGCCGGTACCGGACGTAGGTATGGACGCGGCCTTCCTGAGTGTTTCCGGCGCTCGGCATTTCGCTGCCGCGCAGAAATTGACAGATCTCTTCAACAATCGCGGGGATGTGATCGCGGAGTCCGCTGCTCGAGAGCGCACTATCAGAGTGAATACGCGGGTCATTACGGACTGCGCTCATCCAGGAATTGACAATCTCTTCACTGCGAATCTGGATCAAATCGGCGAGTTCATGAGCTAGCATAGATGGACCTCAGCAATGTTAGACCGACAAGCGTAGGGAGTTGGGACGACACAGAATCGGTAAGCCCTCTTCGAGAATGTCCTCAAATTCCCTCCCCTGTGTCTCGCGGGTTGACTTCAAAAAGTTATTGATCATCTCGATCTCGTTCTCGTCGAAACCGAATTCCCTCAACAACGTTTCATTGGCCCGCAGAGAGATGGGATAAGGAATGATCCGAAGTTCGAGTTTGCCGATCTCGTGCAACTTCATGATTGCGGCATACAGATCTTTGAGGACCAGGAACGAAGTCAGAATACAATCGTACTGGCCGGTACTGGCCCGCATCAGCAAGAAACGGAAGTCGGAGTTGTACCTCTGCGCTAAGCGGTCAAACTCCTGCTGTAAGATGGCGTCTCCGCTCACAGTTCCTCCTCCAATAACCGCGCCGGGCGCATTTTCCTTGCTCTCCATGAGCTTCGTGATCGTCTGTTCAAGGATATCGGACGGCTCAACCTTGCTTAGATAACTCTGAGCCCCGGCAGCCAATGCGGCTTTTTTCGTTTCGTCGTCCGTGATTGCCGAATAGAAGAGGATCGGCGTGCCACTATCGAAAGTACGAATGAGTTTACAAAGCTCGATACCTGTTCCATCAGGGAGATAATTGTCGAGCAGATAGAGATCAAACCTCAGAGATTTAGCCTTGCGCAAACCCTCCATCAGAGTCTCGGCACTAACAACTTCGTAACCTGCTGTGGTCAACAGCACGCGAAGATAATCTCGGATGTCTTGATTGTCTTCAACGCACAAAATTCGCGAGGAAGGAGTCGTCACTTTTTGCTCCAATTGTCCAAATTAGAATCGGTTGAGAATAAGGCCGGAAGGCAAAGATATAGTTGATAGATCTTGAAATCCATTTGATCGGAAAACCGCATCTGTTAATGCATTCCGCCATGCGCCCTGTTATCTCCCGGTTGAGGACAGCCCTCCTGGCTGCCGTTCGGTGCCTGATGCTCCGACCATCCACTTTTAATTCAGGTCTGCAGAAATTACCGTCCCAGACATTAATTATTGACTCTATTTATGTCAATGAATCATCTCGAGTGTCTTGATCGGAAAGCTGACAGTCTCCCTTTGACTGGAGGTCATCAGTCAATTGTGAGGACAGGGTTAAATTCTAGACTCTCTTTAAGATAAGTAGAGTATAGAGATGCCATGCTGCCCTTTCAGGTGGAATTTAAATGAGCGCTATCACCGAGTATTAACAAATAAGCGCCTATTCTTAGTGTTAATATCTTATATGAAAACTCCAGTCAATTATCCGGAAAGAGACCAGGATTATCAGTACGTCAGCGTACCTAGAATAATCGTTTCAAAACCCGGATCGCGTGTCGTCTGGGGATAGATTAATGATGATTGCAGTTTAACGATATTCCGTGATAGCATTCGTGCTTCGCCATTAGCTGTATCAAACATAGAAGCTAGGTCTTCAGCCTCTTTGCCAGGCAAAGAAATTCTTCAGCGCTTATCAAAGCAGCTCTCACAACCCAAGGATGACGAGATGAAAAAGAGTTATTCACGACTCGCTTGTTTCGCGTTGCTGATCGCCATTGTCAGCGCCGGTCTCAGCTGCCGAAGCTGCCAGCCGCCAGGCGACCGTTCATTAATTGACGACGCTGGAGGACGCCGGCCGGAAGACCTTCCGGAACTCGCCCTCGATGTCTTCAAACCAATGGATGGCGGCATTGAATTGACGCCGGATGAGATCAAGGGCCGCAATACCTGGAACCTCTGGTGCGCGGGCACGGAACAGTTTTGGGACCGGATGGCGCGCGAAGCTTACGGGCTCACGGATCTGCTCAGATTGATCGATTCGCGAAATCGCAACACGCGCTTCAAGACGCTGGGACTGATCAATCAGCCCGGCTATCAGCAAGCCCAGAAGCCTGACCGCTATGGCGTTTGGGTTGATGAAGCGGTCGAGCCGGAGCCGAGCGGGATCGATCCGAAGGTCTATGGCCGCGCCACCGGGATCATGGGATTTCGGCTCTTCGAGAACCCCGATTTCAAGGATGATGCGGTCAAGAGATGGAATGCCGAGCGATACTATACCGATATCGATTATGCCGCTGATCCGAAGCTCGTGCGCCCATATCGAGTCGGAGTCTCGTGCGGGTCCTGCCACATCGCGTTCAATCCAATCAAACCGCCGGCCGATCCGGAGAACCCCAAGTGGGAGAATCTCGCTTCGGCCATCGGCAATCAATACATTCGCGAGGGCCGCGTTTTTGCCAATACGGTCAGGCCTGGCGGCTTCTTTTGGGAGATGCTCAAGGCACAACCGCCCGGCACTTCCGACACTTCGCGGATTGCGACAGATCACATCAATAATCCGAACACGATCAATCCAATCTTTCTTCTCGGCGATCGCCTGGAGATGGCGCAAGAAGAGACGCTCGCCGGCGATACGCTCCGGCTCCCCACAGTCAAATCACCGATGAAGGTGCCGCATGTTCTCAAGGATGGCGCGGATTCGGTGGGCGTCCCCGGCGCAACGCTCCGGGTCTATATCAATATCGGCAGCTACTCTCAACACTGGCTACAGCAACATAACGCCCTCATCGGCCTGACCAAACAGAAACCTTTCTCGATCGAGACGGCGCAGAAGAATTCGGTCTACTGGCTGGCGACACAACAGAAGTTCGAAAATATTGCGAAGTTCTTTACGCGCCTCAAATCGTTCCGGCTCGAAGACGCGCCGGGCGGCAAGGACTATCTGACCAAGGACGAGGCGGTTCTGAACCGGGGCAAGATCGTCTTTGCCGAAAATTGCGCCCAGTGCCATTCGAGTAAACGGCCGCCATCGGGCGCGAACGAACTGGATTGGTTTCGCCAGGAGGCGGTCAAACCGGATTTTCGCGACAAGAATTTCTTCTCGGACGACAAACGTTATCCGGTCACAATCATCGGGACCAACGCGGCGCGCGCTTGCGGCTCCAACGCTAAGCGCGGCCATATCTGGGACGCATTCTCGTCCGAAACCTACAAGAACCTGCTCTCGGTCGGCGACATCGCAGTCTGGAATCCTTACACTGATCAGATGGAGAATTTCACCATTCCCAGCGGAGGGCCGGGTTATTACCGGACGCCGTCGCTGATCAGCGTCTGGTCTTCCGCGCCGCTGCTGCATAACAACGCGCTCGGCATCTTCAATGGCGACCCTTCAGTTAAAGGGAGAGTCGAGGCATTCACTGACGCCATGACGAAACTGCTCTGGCCGGAGAAGCGTCTCGGGAAAGATTCGATCTGGCGCACGACACAGGAGTGTCAATTACAGTTTCAGCTGTCGGTGATCCCCGAGCCGTTGCGTTCTCTGCTCAAACCACATACCGATCCTGACGGGTATCTTCGCGTTGGGTGGATTCCCGAGGGGACGCCGATCAACCTCATGGCGAACATCGGTCCCGAACTTGGACCTGACGAGTTCGTCAAACTTACGCTCACAGTGAGAGACGCGCTGCGCGAAATAAAGGAGAAGCGGCTTGACGCCGCCGCCGCCAAGGAATTGTTGAAACAGCGAGTAGCGCCCGCGCTCTTTAAAGCCAGTAACTGTCCCGATCTGATTGAGGATCGCGGCCACGAATTCGGCGCCAAATTGCCCGATGCGGACAAACGCGCCTTGATCGAATTTCTCAAAACTCTTTGAGCACTGCTCTCTGAAAATTGTCTTCCCAAGGAGCAACCCAATGTCTATTACGGTTCCGGAACTTTTGCAGATGTCACAGGCTCAACTCGATGAGCTTTTCACTAACAGCCAGCCCGGCGACATTCCCGATGGCGAGGCGAAGGGCACGGCGATCATCGCGCCGGGCACCACGTATACTGACGAGATCGCTGAATTCATCAACCACTTTGCCTGGCAAGGCAAAACCTTCGATGCGAAGAAAGGCGCGTTGAGAAACAGAATTCTCCCCTTTGGTCTCAACGCGATCATTGCCAAGGTCTACAAGGCGGCGAGCTGGCTCGACGGCAAAGAATGTATCGTCCTCGATTACTCCGAGACCTCGCTCATCGCGCATTGGATCCGCGATGAGATTCGGCTGGTCGCGCCCGGTCTCTACCTGGGAAAAGTCTATTGGGGAAAGAAGCGGCTGATCGATTTCGCGATCCAGTTCCCAGCCGCATCGTGATCAAGAGAGCGCGCAACCTGCTCTCTTCAGGTTCTCAATGTTACTAAAAGCGTCATACGATACGAAACCCAGATTTTGGCGGCGCGTCTTTTCAGTGGTGATCCTGGCAACACTGGTGATCGCCGTTTGGCTCGGCGTCCGGCTCTCAAGAGATCGGGCAGTCACCTACGACCGGATCGAAGACCATTTCAAATATGGTTCGACCGGCGGTGAACGCGGTTCAGGAATCCCCTATTCGGTCTGGAAGCTGCTGCCGCAAGTTTTCCCCCAATATCTTCCCGGCCGGGATTATGCTGCGCTCGGTCTCATCTACGAGAAAGATCAAAACGGCAACCTCAAGGACCTCCCGATCGGCGTTTCGAAACGCAACGTCATGGGCATTGATCGCGTCTTCGTCAACTGCGCGATCTGTCACGTCGGGTCGGTCCGCGACACCCCCGAGAGCGCGCCGCGGATCATTGTCGGGATGCCGAGCAACACGGTTGATCTCCAGGGATTCTCGCGCTTTCTGATCGCCTCCGCGCGCGACGAGCAATTTACGGCGCAGCGTCTCGTTCCGGAGATCGCGCGCGCGGGCACCGATGATTGGATCAACCGCCTTGGCCTGTCGCTCTTCGGCATCAGTCTCATGCGGGAGCGCCTCTTGATGCTCGGCAACAGGTTCAAGTTTCTGGATCGTGAGCCGGATTGCGGCCCGGGCCGCTTCGATACATTCAATCCGCCCAAGGCGCTCTTCAACTTTCCGATGGACAAATTGCCTCCCGAGGAATGGATCGGGCTCTGCGATTTTCCATCGATCTGGAACCAGGGCCAGCGTGAAGAACGGAAGATGCGACTCCATTGGGACGGCAACAACGACTCGGTGCGCGAGCGCAATCGCAGCGCCGCTTTCGGCACCGGCGCCACGCCGCCAACTCTCGACCGCGAGAATATCAAGCGCATCGAAGACTGGTTGCTGACGGCCAAGCCGCCGCCTTATCCATACCCGATCAATGAGGCGCTGGCGGCCAGGGGTGCGCCGCTCTATGCGCAGTATTGCGCGAGCTGCCATGGGAAGAGCGGCTCGGATTTCAGCGGCAAGGATGTCGGGTCGGTGACGCCGATCGATCAGATCAAGACCGATCGTGCGCGGCTCGACTCGTACACCCTGGAACTCTGCGTCAACCAGAATCTTCTCTATGCCGGTTACGGCAACGAACGCTTTTCGCATTTCCGTAAAACCTTCGGCTATGCCAACGCGCCGCTCGACGGCGTCTGGCTCCGCGCGCCTTACCTGCACAACGGCTCCGTTCCGACGTTGCGGGACCTGCTCGAACCGGCGGAGAACCGTCCGCAAGAATTTTATCGCGGTTACGATGTTTACGATCCGAAGCGCGTCGGCTTTCTGAGTGATGTGGCAAGTGAGAAAGGGCGGAAATTTTTCCGATACGAGACAAAGCTCAAAGGAAACGGGAACTATGGACACGAAGGTCCCGCATACGGCACACAACTCAGCCCCGATCAAAAAGACGCGATCGTCGAATACTTGAAGAAGTTTTGAGAGTCACTCGTCTTCGCCTTCTTCTTCGGCATTGGTAAGAGAGGCCCTTATGAGTTTAAGGTCACGAACCAAAAGGAAACTCCTGATTATTCTCGTCGTGCTCATTCTCTTCGGTGGATTTGCGGCCTGGTTCGCCTGGAATAAATTCTTTCGCGAAGAGCCTGAGCAACAGTTCGCCAACGAGATCGAACGCTTCAAATACGGATCGATCGGCGCCGAGGCCGACCGCGGCATCCCTTATTGGATCTGGCTGGTGCTGCCGCGGATCTTTCCCGATCTGATGCCCGGCCCAGGCGGCTATCAATCGTTTGGGATTGTTTGGGAAGAAGGCCAGGAGCTTCCGGTCGGTTTCACCAAAAGGATCATCGGCTTTCCGCGCGTGGCCAACAACTGCGCGATCTGTCACACCGGCACCTGGCGCAGCAAACCGGACGAGGTGCCGCACGTCGTGGCCGCCGCGCCATCACACACGGCCAACGTGCAGGAGTTGTTACGTTTCTTCATCAATGCGGGAAAAGACCCGCGGTTCAATGCTCAAACGATCCTCGGCGAAATCGATCAGGTCACCAAGCTCTCTTTTATCGACAAGCAACTCTACCGCTTCATCATCATCCCCTTCACGCGAAGGGCGTTGCGACAACAAGAGGAGCAACTGGCCTGGATGAATCGCCCCGGATGGCCCGCGTGGGGCAAAGGCCGCGATGATCCGATGAATCTCACCAAGTATTTCATGACCTCGATGCCGGTTGACAATACGACCGGACAGGCCGACTTTCCGTCCGTCTGGAACCTCAAAGCACGCAAGGGTGAGAACCGCTTTCTCAACTGGAGCTGCGATACGCCGGCGGTTCGCTCCGTGATCATCGATTCGGCGCTCGGACTCGGCGCACGCCCCACCAATTGGTTCCTCCAGCGCATGGAACAGCTCGACAATTTCTTGAGCGAATCTCCCGCACCAAAATATCCTTTTCCTCTCGACGAGAACCTCGCTCTCGCCGGCTCTCCAATCTACAAGCGCCTCTGCGCGGATTGTCACGATCCGGGAGGATCACGAACCAACCGGCCCATTCCGATTGCGGAGATCAAGACCGACCCCGAACGCATGGCGACGTGGACACAGGCCGCGGCCGATGAAGCCAACCGGCGGGTCAAGGAGATGGGCATCGATCGCCCCAACATGGTCAAGCAAGAGGGTTATCAAGCCCCGCCGCTCGACGGCATCTGGCTCCGCGCGCCATATCTCCACAACGGTTCGGTGCCGAACCTGCGCGAGTTGCTGGAGCCGGAAGAGAGCCGCACCAAAGTCTTCTACCGCGGCTATGACGTCTACGATCCCATCAATGTCGGATTCATGACGAGCGGCCCCGATGCTGAGCATTCAGGTTGGAAGCATGATGTCAGTGAACGCGGTAACGGCAACCGGGGCCATCTCTACGGCACCGCTCTCTCTGCGGAAGAGAAGCGGGCGTTGCTTGAGTATCTGAAGAAGCTCTAGACAAACGTTGCGCTTATTCTCGGCCTCTATTTTCGAGCCCGATCTTTATGCTCTATTTTCCGGAAGGATAATGCAAAGGGCCATCGATCAACCTTGGTTCCGTGAACTCCGGGTCTCTTTGCCGGTCGGGCACGAATAATGAACAGGTCTCGCCTTTGGCGGATTCACGCCAGGCGCGCGGAACACGATCGATGCCGATCGGATAGATCGTCAGATTGCCTTGCGCATCGATCTTCATCCGCAGGAAGTTCTTCCAATCTTCGATCTGTAAAGAGGAGAAGGCTTCGTTCGAGTGGTGCCCGAGGACATTGAGCGAGAACCACAGATAGAAGGCCATGATAAAGAGGCCGACGATAAAACCGAGCACGGCGATCATGATCACGGCGGGAGCGCCGGCCAAGATCTTTTGACTGAAATCTAAAGCGGTCAATTTAGGAACGCCGAGCCATTGCTCTTTCACCGCGACATAGACCCAGCATCCCATCCATCCGATAAATGAGGCTGAGAGCAGATGGGCGAGCGCGTGCGCGGTCCCGCCAACCCAACGGTACCAACGTTTGCGCGTGTCAGTAAAGGCCACGAACCCGGCGATAACCACCGCCACCAGGAACGTGAGGAAGGGGCTGTTAAAGAGCGCGCCGCCCCACGCATCACTCGCCGCCTCGACTAAATTGCTTCCGATCCCCAAGAGGTCCGCTGCGACATTGGTTGAGAATACGGAGAGTTTCGACAGCCCATCAACAACTCGATCGGCATAATCCAGCAACCGCTGCAACCGCTCCTTCCCGACGCCGGAAAGCATGAACCAGGCGGTTAACGTATAGAGGATCGCCGTCAGGCGGCCGAATCGCCAGTTCTTGTAGGGAAAGCTCTCCTTCGACCAGAATTTCAAGTTGCGATTGCAAAGCGTCCTCGATCTCTCCGGCTCCGGATAACTCTTCGGCCGATCGCTCTCACGGTCGTTGACATAGGCTTTTTCGATCTCTCCGTGCGTCGGGTGCAGAAAAGCGCCGCCACCGCCGGCCGTGATCCGAAGTGCGCCGTCATCGCCGTACCCATCAACGGCATCTCTCACACGATAGTAGTGATGGAGATCGCCCGCCAAATAGACCCCCACAATCTGATCTTTAAGGAGATTGTGCAGCAGATGATAGAGCCGCGTGTTCTCGAAATGTTCGCGCCCGTCCCGATCGGCCAGTTCGTAGTAGACCCAGAACGGTTCCGCACAGCAAAAGATGATGTGGTCTCCCTTTCGCATGCTGTGCTTGATGATCTCCTCGAAATATTTGATCTGAGGTTCATCGATATCGTGCGTCAATTGTACGTCCACGCCCAACAACCACCAGTCGTGAGGCAGCTTGATGGCAAAGTAGCTGCGGCTTTGAGGCGTCCGCCAGGCTCCGTTAGCAAAATCCCGCACCAGCCAGCTGCTGAAGATCTCTGAAAACGACGCCAGACTGTCATACCAGTCGTGATTGCCCGGCAGGGCGAAGGCGTAGGGTTGCGGCGGGCATCTCCTGTAAAAGGCGCATTCATAGGGGCGCTGCAACCGCTCGAGATAAGCGTCACGGTCCGCGGTCGGATAGACGCCGTCGCCGCCGAAGATCAACAGGTGGCCGCGCGGAAGCTGCTGTCCCGCGCCCGCAATTTTAAGCTCTTCCTGCGCCAGG
>Ga0081539_10003279_pt1 | contig 20298 bp, 21 predicted proteins | sample TabmetS4T2R2_FD_71023 | JGI IMG/M metagenome (GOLD analysis project Ga0081539, IMG submission 71023) | Tabebuia heterophylla rhizosphere microbial communities from the University of Puerto Rico - S4T2R2 | ecosystem: Host-associated > Plants > Roots > Rhizosphere ...
AGACAGCAACGGCCCCGAGGGGGGTAGGGCGGGGTCAAAGCGGCGCTGCATGGGTGTACTTTCATTTGTCCCGGCCTTACCGCGCTCGGTACTGTGCCTACTCGGCATTGCTACGTCATTTTCACGGTGCGCTGATGCAGAATTTTATTCCAGGACTGAAACTGAGCGAACTCTTTTACTCGGAAGCCGCGAAGCCGATCCTGGACACATTCTTTCCCCACCTCTCATATTCTGCCGGCTTGCTCGGCTGGGGCTCAGAGGTGTTGGGTTATGACGACGTTCGATCTTCCGATCATCACTGGGGACCAAGGTTCCTGATGTTCCTCTCGCCCGAGGATTACGAGCAATACAAGAATGACATTTACGAAACACTGCGCCGGAATCTGCCGCACCGCTTTTATGGTTACGCAACCAATTTCGGCGAGCCTGATGAGATTGGTGTGCGACTGCCGAGTGAGTCCGACTCAGGCCCAGTCAATCACATGATTATCATTGAAACGGTGGAACATTTTTTCGGTTGGTATCTCGGATGCAATCCTTACGAACCAGTCACCGCTGCCGACTGGTTATCATTCTCAGAACATAAACTACTTGCTGTCACAAGCGGTAAAGTCTTTCACGACAGTCTGGGTGAACTCGAAGAGATACGCCGGAAGTTTCACTACTACCCGCGGGATGTTTGGCTCTATCAACTTGCAGCTCAGTGGATCAAGATCTTCGAGGACCGCGAGTTTGTCAGTCGATGTGGCGACGTTGGGGATGAGCTGGGTTCAATGCTTATTGCTGCGCGCCAGGTAAACAGACTGATGCGACTCTGTTTTCTGATGGAGCGGAGGTATGCACCGTACACGAAGTGGTTTGGCACTGCCTTTTCAGAACTGGAATGCGCTCCAGAGCTGGGTCCTGTCTTCAGCGACGTGCTCTCGTCGTCGACCTGGAAAGAGAGAGAAAGCAACCTCGCAAGGGCTTTCCGCGTCATTGCGCGGATGCACAATGCTTTGAAAATCACACCGCCGATAGTTGAAGACATGAGCAATTACTTCGGACGACCATACCTCGTCTTTGAATCTCCCGCTCTGATTCGCGATATCCTGAATAATTTTAGCGACGACGAAGTGAAAGCTATCAAACACGGACTGGGCTCGGTGAACCAGTTTATAGATTCGACTGATCAGTTATCACACAATTGGCTCGGCCAAATGTTAAAGGCGATATACAAATGAAAGCTGTTGTTATCACTCGCTTCGGCGGGCCTGAGGTCCTCGAAATCCAGGACGTTGCAAAACCGCAGCCAGGTCCGGAGGAAGTCCTCGTTCGCGTGCGAGGTACCGCGCTCAATCGCGCCGATCTTTTGCAGAGGCAAGGTCGATATCCTGCACCGCCGGGTGCTGCCGCGAACATTCCCGGGCTGGAATTTGCCGGTGAAGTGGCAGAGCTCGGCACGAACGCTCACCACTGGCACGAAGGTGATCGCGTGATGGGAATCATTGGCGGCGGAGCGCATGCGGAATTTGTGACGGCGCATCAGGATGCGGTGTGCGCTGTGCCAACGAGCCTCGAATGGTCCACCGCCGGCGCTGTTCCTGAGGTCTTCATAACTGCATACGACGCACTTCAGCAGGCAGGATTCAAAGCGGGAGACAACGTCTTGATCCATGCGGTTGGCAGCGGAGTCGGACTCGCAGCGACCCAGCTCGTCAGAGCTTTGGGAGGACGTGCCTTCGGCACTTCGCGTACGCCGGACAAGATTGAGCGTGCGAAAGCGTTTGGTCTGGAGTCGGGCTATGAAGTTCCCGAGCCGAGCGCGTTAAAGGGGCTTTCTGATTTTGCGAAGAGCGTGACTGGCGGCGGATTTGACGTCGTGCTTGATCTGAATGGCGGTCCGTACTTCGCTGCGAGCCTCGAAGCCACAGCGCTGCGTGGCCGGATCATTTTGATCGGTGGAGTGGCAGGTGGTAAGACGGAGATCGATCTCTACCAGATCTTAGGCAAACGTCTTCATGTCATCGGTACAGTGCTGCGCGCGCGATCACTCGAGGAGAAGATCGCCATCACCGCCGATTTCGCACGAGAAGTAGTACCGCTGCTGGCCCAGGGAAGTATTCAACCAGTAATTGATTCCGTCTTTCCACTCGAACAGATCCAGGACGCTCATCGCCGTCTCGAATCAAACGAGACTTTCGGCAAAGTCGCACTCACGGTGTCGTGAGCTCACGGCGTTCTGATTATTGTTGGACCGGGTCAGTACCACCCGCGATAGCGGCTGGGTGCGTAGCTATCAGGCGCCGCACGGCTGCGCACCCACCCGCTACCGCGGGTGGTACTGACTGTGTGCAAGTCCGGCTATTTATTCTGTCGAGACTTGCGCTTCTTTGTTGAGCGCGGCGTGAAGTGTGTGCCATGGAAGCGTGGCGCATTTGACGCGCACGGGAAATTCGCGGACGCCCGCGAAGATCTTCAGGTTGCCGAGACTGTTCTCCTCTGTCTCTTCATTGAGCTCACCCATCACCATCGAGTGAAACTCCTGAAACAGGTTCTCAGCCTGCTCCTTGCTCTTCCCTTTGACGGCCTGCGTCATCATGCTCGCCGCTGCTTTCGAAATCGCACAACCAGATCCTTCAAAGCCGACATCCTTTACCGTGTCGTCTTCGAGGTCGAGGTAGACAGTCAGTTGATCGCCGCAGAGTGGGTTGAAGCCTTCAGCGCTGTGATTAGCCGCTTCGGGCTTGCGAAAGTTTCGCGGCTTCTTGTTATGGTCGAGGATTACCTGCTGGTAGAGTTCGCTCAGTTCAGACATTAGCTAAATATCTCAATCACACGTTCGATCGTGCGCACGAGCACATCGACCTCTTGCTTCGTGTTGTAGAACGCAAACGACGCGCGCGCGGTGGCCGGCACTTTGAAACGTTGCATCACGGGCTGCGCGCAGTGATGACCCGCGCGAACCGCGATGCCTTCCTGGTCCAGGATCGTGCCGATGTCGTGCGGGTGAATGTCGTCGATCACAAACGACAACACACTCGCCTTGTTTTTAGCAGTACCGATAATGCGCACGCCTTCAATCGCGGAGACTTTCTCCGTCGCATAACGGAGCAGCTCCAATTCGTAAGCAGCCGCAGCTTCACGGCCGATACTGTTCAGGTAATCGATCGACGCGCCGAGACCGATTTGCGACGCGATGGCAGGCGTGCCGGCTTCGAAACGGTTTGGTGGATCGGCATACGTGGTCTTCTCGAAGGTGACGGTCTTGATCATGTCGCCGCCCCCTTGGAAAGGGTTCATCGTTTCGAGCAGCTCGAGCTTGCCGTAGACGACGCCACTGCCCGTCGGCGCAAACATCTTGTGACCCGAGAACACGTAGAAGTCAGCGTCGAGGTCCTGCATGTCGATCGGCATGTGCGGCGCGGCCTGAGCGCCGTCAATCAGCACGGGCACGCCGTACTTGTGCGCCGTGGCGATCATGTCTTTGATTGGATTGATCGTGCCGAGCGCGTTTGAGACGTGCATCACGGCGACGAGCTTTGTGCGCTCGTTCAAGAGGCCGTCGTACTCGTCGATCAGCAACTCGCCCGCATCGTTCATCGGAATCACGCGCAGGCGCGCGCCTTTTTCTTCGCAGAGCATCTGCCATGGGACGATGTTGGCGTGGTGCTCCATCGCGGAGATGATGATCTCGTCGCCCGCGCCGATGAACTTGCGGCCGTAGCTGTGCATCACGAGGTTGATTCCTTCGGTGGCGCCACGCACGAAGATGCACTCGCGGACGTCGCGCGCATTGATGAAGCGTTTCACTTTTTCGCGCGCGCCTTCGTATGCGGTGGTTGCTTTCTGGCTGAGATAGTGAACGCCGCGATGGATGTTCGAGTGTTCCTGTTCGAGATAGATGCTGCCGCGATCGATGACGACTTGCGGGACTTGAGACGAAGCGGAGTTGTCGAGATAGATAAGCGGTTTGCCGTTGACTGTCTGTTGCAGGACGGGAAAGTCAGCGCGAATGCGCTCGACATCCCACGCCGTCGAAATTAAAGTTCCAGCACTCACAATCTAAACTCCTAATTAGCCGCAGATTCACGCGGATAAACGCAGATCTGCATTCATCTGCGTTAATCCGCGGCTAAAAACCGCAGCACGATTTCATCGAGCTGCGTCCGGATCGAGTCGATCTTGATCTTCCCGATCACTTCCTCCGCAAATCCGTACGTCAACAGGCTGCGCCCGAGCTTAGGGCCGATGCCGCGCGTCTCCAGGTAAAACAACTCTTCCTGATCGATCTGCCCGACCGCCGCACCGTGCGCGCACTTCACATCGTCCGCATAAATCTCGAGCTGCGGCTTCGTATCCACGCGCGCCTTCTCTGACAGCAAGAGGTTCTTGTTCGTCTGCTGCGCGTCAGTCTTCTGCGCGCCCTCACGAACAAACACCTTGCCATTGAAGACCGCGCGGCCCGTGCCGTCGAGAATTCCTTTGTACAACTGGTGACTCGTGCAATGCGGCTGCTTGTGATCGATCACCGAATGCGTGTCTGTATGCTGATCGGAGCCGACCATGTAGAGACCGTCAACCGCAGTCTCCGCACCTTCGTGATCCATCACGACCGAGACATCATGTCGCGATAGCTGCGCGCCGAGATTAATCGACGTCGTATCGTAACGACTTGAACGACCAAGCTCTGCAGAAGTTGTCGACACGTGATAAGCACTGTTGCTCTCGCGCTGCACGCGGTAGTGCTCGAGCTGTGCGCCGTCTTTTACAACGATCTCTGCAATCGCATTCGTGAAATACTTTCCGCTGTTGCTCGACACGAAACTCTCGATCAACGTCGCCGAGCTGTTTTCTTCAGCGACAACGAGCAGACGCGGAAAACTCGCGCCCCTCTCAGCGTCAGCCACGAACGTGATCTGCAAAGGTCGTTCGAGCTTTACGTTCTTCGGAATCCACAGGAAGACGCCTGATTGCAGAAACGCCGTGTTCAGCGCGGTCAGTCCGTTGTTGTGATAGCCGGCGTTGCGCGCGAGATACTTGCGAACGATCTTGTTGTAGCGCGCATCTTCGGCTGCACTGAACAAATCAATCGCGACCACATCTCCGAGACCTGTCTTCGTCGATAAGTCTTCACGCAGGAAACCATCAACAACGACGAGATGAGTCTCAGCCGTCTCCGCGTACGCTGCGATTTCACGCGCGTCAGCAGAGCGAGTGGTGGGCACAAACTCTTCCTTCGCGAGCGTCGCGAGGTTCGTGTATTTCCAGTCTTCTTCTCTTACCGAAGGAAAGCCCAGTTGCTCGAAACGATCCATCGCGCTGTTGCGCACGAGCTCCAGCCACGCCACCGTCGGCGACGACTCACGCACCGAGCGAAACGCCGCTTGATAACTATTTTCTGACTTGACGAGTTCAGTAACCATCCTTAGTTCGCCGGCGCGCCCACTCCTTTTCCACCGTCAGGGGTCCTGATCCAATCGTAGCCTTTCGATTCGAGCTCTAGCGCGAGCTCCTTGCCGCCTTCGCGCGCGATCCGCCCGTCGGCCAGCACGTGCACAAAATGTGGAACGATGTAGTTCAGGAGTCGCTGGTAGTGCGTGACGACGATGATCGCATTCTCGGGCGTGAATAGTTGATTGACACCATTCGCAACCACGCGCAGCGCATCGATGTCGAGACCTGAATCAGTCTCGTCGAGCACGGCGAGCTTTGGCTCGAGCACGGCCATCTGCAGGATCTCGTTGCGCTTCTTCTCACCACCCGAGAAACCTTCGTTAACCGAGCGCGTCATAAAACTCGCATCCATCTCGACCACTTTCGCGCGCTCTTTCAGTAGATCTTTGAACTCCAGCGGATCGAGCTCTTCTTCACCAAGATGCTTGCGCTTCTCGTTGTAAGCGAGTCGCAGAAACTGCGCATTCGAAACGCCCGGCACTTCGATCGGATACTGAAACGCCATGAACACGCCTTCACGCGCACGCTCGTCGGGCGACATCTCGAGCAGATTGCGTCCCTCGTAAATAATCTCGCCGCCAGTCACTTCATACTGCGGATGTCCAGCGAGCACCTTCGCGAGCGTCGACTTCCCGGAACCATTCGGCCCCATGATCGCGTGAATCTCGCCTTTGTTAACCGTCAGGTTGATGCCCTTCAGAATCGTCTTGCCATCAATCCCTGCGTGTAAATTTTTGATCTCTAACATTCGTTAACCTACGCTACCTTCCAACTTGAGTCCCAGTAATCGCGTTGCTTCAACCGCAAATTCCATCGGCAACTGCAGGAACACGTCCTTACAAAAGCCATTGATGATCAGCGACACGGCGTCTTCCTGCGAGATCCCGCGCTGCTGCAAGTAGAACAACTGCTCTTCACTGATCTTCGAAGTCGACGCCTCATGCTCGACACTCGAGCTGTTGTTCATCACTTCGATGTACGGGAACGTGTTTGCACCACACGTCGATCCGATCAGCATCGAGTCACACTGCGTGTAGTTCCTTGCGCCCTCGGCCTTCGGCATCACCTTCACGAGACCGCGATAACTGTTGTTTGACTTCCCTGCCGCGATGCCCTTCGAGATGATCGTCGAGCGCGTGTTCTTGCCGAGATGGATCATCTTCGTGCCGGTGTCGGCCTGTTGCGCGTGATTAGTCAGCGCCACTGAGTAAAACTCACCGATCGAGTTGTCGCCCTGGAGAATGCATGATGGATACTTCCACGTGATCGCCGATCCCGTTTCGACCTGCGTCCATGAGATCTTCGAGTTCTTGCCGGCACATTTACCACGCTTCGTCACGAAGTTATAAATGCCGCCTCGTCCTTCTTCGTCGCCGGCGTACCAGTTTTGCACTGTCGAGTATTTGATCTGCGCATCGTCGAGGGCGATGAGCTCGACGACCGCCGCGTGCAGCTGGTTCTTGTCAAACTTCGGCGCCGTGCAGCCTTCGAGATACGAAACGTATGAACCCTCTTCAGCAACGATGAGGGTGCGCTCAAACTGTCCTGACTCAGCGTTGTTGATGCGGAAGTAAGTCGAAAGCTCCATTGGACAGCGCACGCCTTTCGGAATGAAGCAGAAACTGCCGTCCGAGAAGACCGCGCTGTTCAGCGCCGCGAAGAAGTTGTCATTCGTCGGCACGACTGAGCCGAGATACTTCTTCACGAGCTCCGGGTAATCTCTGATTGCTTCGGTGAAGGAACAGAAGATCACGCCGACCTTCTTGAGTTTCTCTTTATACGTCGTCGCCACCGAGACTGAGTCAAACACGGCATCGACCGCGACGCCCGCAAGCTGCTTCTGCTCGGTCAGCGGAATGCCGAGCTTCTCAAACGTGCGCAGCAGCTCCGGATCGACTTCATCCAAGCTCTTCTTCGTCGCTTTCTGTTTCGGCGCGCTGTAATAGACGATGTCCTGGTAATCGATGGTCGGATACGTGAGATTGGGCCAGTGCTTCGGCTCAGTCATCGTCAGCCAGTGTCGATAAGCCTTCAGACGAAACTCCAGCATCCACTCCGGCTCGTTCTTCTTCTCGACGATCAGACGAATAGTGTCTTCGCTCAAGCCGCGCGGAATCACATCCGACTCGATATCGGTGACGAAGCCGTATTTGTATTCTTGTTTGGCTAAAAGTTCTGCTGTACTCATGACTAAACTCGATTATCTTTCTGCCTGATTCCCTGAATCTGGTGCAGCGCTGCGTCGACGTTCGCTTCCGTTCCGAGCAACTGCGAGAGCGTGATCTCGCCGAGCGCGTTGTCGACAATCTGGTGCAACTCGATGATCACCGGGCGAATGCCGCAGTCGCCCGTGTGCACGCATGCATCGAGGACGCCCGCGTAGCTCTTGCAATGCGACTGCGCCGGTTCGCCTTCGAGAACGCGTATCACCTGGTTCAGGCGAATCTCGGAGGCGGGGCGTTGGAGCGAGTAGCCGCCCTTGATGCCGCGGGTCGATTGCACGAGTCCGGCCTTGACCAGAATCCACATCAGCTTGCCGGCGTTCGCCGTCGAGATTCCCTCGAGGCGGGCAAGCTGCGGCAGCGTCAACGACTCGCCCATCGTCGCGGCCCGTGCGAGCTGCAACAGGCAACGTAGTCCATATTCCTCTTGAGCGGAGATCTTCATTGCGTGTCTAAATCATTAACCTGACGCAGCTTAACCTAAACCTTACTTTTAAGTCAAGATTAGCCACGGATTACACGGATGAACACGGATTTCTGCTCTGATCCGTGTTTATCCGTGTTATCTGTGGCTACAATTTAAAGTCGAAATCGATGTACCCGGCGAGACGGACGGGTTTGTTATTTACGAGTGAGGGCGGGAACTGCCAGGCGCGCGCGGCTTCTTCCGCAGCCTTGCGCAGCAACACGGGACCTTCTGTGTTCGTTATCCAAATCTTCCCATTTTCATCGACGATGACGAACACGCGGACGGTTCCAGTTACGTTATGGGTCTTTGCCTGTGATGGATAAACCGGCGTGACGCGCTTGGTTTCGCGACCACTGAGCGAGCCCGTGCTGACGAGCTGTGGCTCGGGTGCCGTAGTCGTGGTTGCGGTTGCGGCTGGAGTCGGCGCCGGTGTCGCATCAGAATCCGCGGCCGGTGTCGGTGGCTTGGTGGCAAACGGGTTTGGAATCCTGTTCGTGACAGCGTCGAGTGCCGGTGAGCGACCGAGCGACGCCACCTGGATCTGCGACGACGCCATCCTCTCTCTCGCCGTCAAATACTCCGTCTGCCACTTCGCGCGATCATCCTCGTTTTTTGCGAGTGTCAGTCGAATGCCGAGCACGTCTTCCTGCAACGCGAGGGCGTCGTAAGAGCGGCCCTGTTCGGTCGAGATTTCTTTCGCCTGGGCGATCACTCTCTCGAGTAACGCACGCACGCGATCCAGGTCGGCGTTGGCTTCCGCAGGCAGACTTGAGTCACTCGGGTTGATGCCGTAACTGCGATAACGAGCGAGGTGCGAGCGAATGCCGTTGACCGTCTGGCCGGCGGCGGCGTAGTAGGTCCGGAGCGATTCGTCCTTTTGTGCCGCGCGCGCCTGGAACGCCTCTTCGAGCAACGACTGCGAGCGGCCGTAGTTACCCTCTTCCAGGTAAATCCCAAGCAACATCAGCGTCGTGACATTGCGTAGCGTCACGTCGTTTGCGGTCGCGCGGACATTCTCGAGCTCGGTCGCGGCGGCCTGTAGCTGGTGCACGGCAGCCAGCGCACGCGCGCGCTCAATCCGCGTCAAAACCGGGTTGGCGGACGCATCTGCGCTCGAGCCAGACGACTGGCCCAGCGCGAAAACGGCTGTAATTAGAATAAGGACTGTCGGGAAGATTCCATGGGTATAGGGGCGAAAATAGGAAAAAGACCTCAAATTGCTGACTCCTGAAAGACGAAAGCGAGCCTATGCTCGCTTAGAGTTGGTATCAATTTGACCAACCCATTATGGCCGGATCAGGGCCAATCAGGCAAGAGGTCGTCAAAATCGCAGGTCCTGAAGTGCTTTGGCGTGTCTTCATGACTTGCGTAGTATCTTTGCCGCTTCATAAGCGCCAAGCACCATTGAGCAAGCTTGGCCGTATTAAGGAAGTGTTAGAATGAACCATGACTTTGCTGCCGGGAAATGATCTGATCGCGGCGGGGCTCGAGGATTTGCGCAACCAGAGGCAGACGGCCGAAGCCCTGCTTGTTGCGATCGGCGCACCCAAACTCCGCAACCTTGGTCTCGAACTGCCCGACAACCTACCGACTGCTCCCGAACATCGCCTTTACGATCTTTTAGCCGCGACTGAACCCGATTCAGCCCACTCCAGGTACAACGCTTTGATCCGACGTCTAGTCAGTTTCGAGCGAGCTTTGGCATGCGTGAGAAAGTAAGTGCAGAAGCAATCGAGCGTTTCATGAAAGCGCTTGGCCGGGCAGGCCGAACTAACGCTCGTATCTACTTCGTTGGCGGCGTGAGTGCGGTACTGCTCGGCTGGCGAGAAAGCACCATCGACATCGATTTGAAGTTGGTTCCAGAAGCGAGCGAAATTCTCAAAGCGCTGCCCGATCTCAAAGAGCGCCTTCAGGTCAACGTTGAGCTTGCCTCACCTGATGATTTCATTCCTGCTGTGCCGGGATGGGAAGAGCGAAGCGGGTTTATCACGCGTGAGGGGTCGATCGATTTTTTCCACTACGACTTTTACGCCCAAGCACTAGCGAAGATTGAACGCGGTCACAACACTGATCTGCTTGATGTTCGGCAGATGATCGACCGTGGGCTGGTTGAACCTTCTCGATTGCTGGAATACTTTTCGCGGATCGAAGACCGCTTGTATAAGTATCCTGCGATTGATGCAGAGTCGTTCCGTCGTGCAGTGGAAAAGTTTGTAGAAGACCTCTGACAGGATTACAGGATTTATCATGATAATCCTGCAAAATCTTGTAATCCTTCCTTGTCTAATGATTTTACTGCCCGCTGGTCGTGCTCAGGCTTTTGATGATCCGGTCGCGGAAGGTGCGGGCGTCGGTTTTGATGGTCGTTTCGTTCAGAGTTAAGAGACGGCGGTTGCGCATCACGAGGCGGCCGTTGATCACCACGGTTTCGACGTCGGCGGCTTTGGTGGCGTAGACGAGATCAGAGTAGACGTTATAGAGAGGAATCTGGTTCAGGGTGTCGCGATCAATAACCAGCAGATCCGCACGCTTGCCGGTTTCAAGAGAGCCAATCTCTTTCTCGAGATGCAGCGCCTGGGCGCCGCGAATTGTCGCCAGCTCGAACGCCTCCTGCGCCGAGATCACTTTCGGATCGCCTGTGAACACTTTGTGAAGCTTCGCGACCGTGTCCATCTCTTCCCACATGTTCAGGTCGTTGTTTGAGGCCGCGCCGTCCGTCCCCAATCCGACGAATAGCTTCTCCGCCAACATGCGCGGCACCGGAGCAACACCCGACGCGAGCTTCATGTTCGATTGCGGGTTGTGAACCACGCCCACACCGCGCTGCTTCAGGATCGCGATGTCAGTTCCCTGCGGCCAGACCATGTGCGCCGCGATCACACGGTCATTCAAAAACCCGATGCGCTCGAGATAAGCAACCGGGCTGGCGCCTTTTGCTTTGACACTGTCGTCCAGCTCGCGCTTCGTCTCGGAAATGTGAGTCACGATCGGCGCCCCAGTGCGATCGGAAAAGGCGCGCGCGGCTTTGAGGTGTTCTTCTGAAACCGTGTACGGAGCATGCGGCGCGATCGCGGGAACGATCAGCTCATGCCCTTTCCAACGCGCGACAAACTTCTCGACATAAGCCATGCCTTCGGCGTTCGTCTTATTGTCGGCAACAGGAAAGTCGATGATCGTTTCGCCAAGGACACCACGAACGCCAGCCTTCGCAGTCTCATCAGCAATCGCGTCTTCGAAGTAGTACATGTCGCAGTAAGTCGTCGTGCCGCCGCGAATCATCTCCGCGAGACCGAGACGTGCGCCGACGCGCACAAACTCTTCCGTGACGTTCTTTGCTTCAGCCGGAAAGATGTACTTCGTCAGCCACTCCTGAAGATCGAGATCATCAGCCAGACCACGAAACAGCACCATCGGCACATGTGTGTGACCGTTGATGAGACCAGGCGTGATGACTTTACCCGCAGCGTTGATCTTCTGGCGTGACGTGTATCGCGATTCGATCTCTGTGCGTGGTCCAATCGCAACGATGCGACCCTGCGACACAGCGATCCCGCCGTCGTCGATCACACGACGCGACTGGTCCATCGTAACAACGGTGCCGCCGAGCACAAGCAGCTCAACGTTTTGCCGGCGAGTCTGGGCGGTGGCATTTGAAAGCGTGGTCATTAAGATCAGGGAAACACCGATTAACGTAGATTTAATCATTGCTCTTCTTCAGGAACCGGGCGTCGAAAGCACGCGGCAACAGGTCGGCGATATGAAACTCCTCAGTCTTGCCTTCGAGGTTCGCAAACACGATCTTCGCGCCGCGCGCAAACTCCCAGATAATCTGCCGGCACGTTCCACAAGGCGGCGTCAGCGTCTCGGTGTCTGCGACCACCGCAAGATCCGTGAACTGTCGCTCACCTTCCGACAACGCCTTCCAGATCGCGACGCGCTCGGCGCAAACTGTCAATCCATAACTCGCACTCTCGACATTGCAGCCAGTGTAAACCTTGCCAGCGGCAGTCTTAACCGCCGCACCGACAAGAAAATTTGAAAACGGCGCCACTGATTGCAAGCGTGCGCGCTTCGCCGCTTCAATCAGCGACTCTGTCTCTTCGCTCAAAGTTGACCTCCAACAGTTGTTAAAGCACTGGCCAGCCTCTCGCGAATTTTTCCGCTGATCAGATCGATACTGACGAGATTGTGACCACCTTCAGGAATGATGACGTCTGCATGACGCTTCGACGGCTCGACAAACTGCATGTGCATGGGCCTGACCGTCGCCAAGTATTGTTCAATGACTGACTCGACTGTGCGGCCGCGCTCTGCGAGATCTCGACGTAAGCGGCGAATAAAACGAATGTCGTCGGGCGTGTCGACAAAAACTTTGATGTCCATCTGTTCGAGCAGACGCGGCTCGGCGAAAATAAGAATTCCTTCGAGGATGACGATCGGTTTTGGCTCGACTGTGCGCGTCTCGTTTAGACGCGAGTTCGTTTTGAAATCGTAGAGCGGCAGCTCGATCGATTCACCGGATTTGAGCCGACGAAGATGATTGAGCAATAACTCGTTGTCGAGCGCATCCGGATGATCGAAGTTGGCGACGCCGCGGTAGTCGAGTGGGAGATCGTTGAGATTGCGGTAGTAAGAATCTTGCTGGATGAAAACTACTTCGCTGGCGCTGACCGATTCGAGAATGCGATTGGCGACTGTGGTTTTGCCCGAGCCTGTTCCGCCTGAGATGCCGATGATCATGATCGAAAGATAAATTCAGATAGCGTGTTGCAAAAGTCAATCTTAGACAGGATTACATGATTTTGCATGATTTACAGGATAGGCCTGTTGTTGATTGCACCAATAACTCGCCGCAACAACTCCGCGAAAGTTTCACGCACGCGGTCGCCGGTCGCCATCACTTCTTCGTGATTGATTGGGTCGTCGCTGATGCCCGCGGCCATGTTGGTGATGCACGAGATGCCAAGCACTTCGAGACCCATATGACGCGCGACTATCGCTTCCGGCACGGTGCTCATCCCGACAGCATCCGCACCGAGGTTTCGCAGCAAGTGAATCTCCGCCGGTGTCTCATAACTTGGACCAGACAATGCCCCGTAAATCCCACGCCGCACTTCGGTACCGATCGCCTTCGCCTCTTCGACCACGAGGGCCTGCAACTCAGGCGAGTAGACTGTCGACATATCCGGGAAGCGTGGTCCAAAACGCTCATCGTTGGGACCACGCAGCGGATTAACACCCATGAGATTGAGATGATCGCTGATCACCATCAATGCTCCCTGCGTGAGTTGAACGTTGATTCCACCCGCCGCATTCGTGAGAACGATCGTCTTCACACCGAGCAGTCCAAACGTGCGGACGGGAAACGTGACCTCTTCGAGTGAATAACCTTCGTAGTAGTGCACGCGGCCCTGCATCGCGAGCACGGGCACCCCCTTGATCTTGCCGATCACGAGACGCCCGGCATGACCCTGCGCTGTCGAGCGCACGAAGCCCGGAATGTCTTCGTAAGGAATGCCGACAGCCTCGTCGAAATCGTCAGCAAAACCGCCCAGTCCACTGCCGAGCACAAGCGCGATGCGCGGCTCGACGCTGATTCGCGATCTGATAACCCTCGTGGCGTGTTCGGCGCGTTCGTAAAGACTCGTGCTTGCCATTCGCTCAACCATTTACTTCTCTTTCTGATACGGAATACCGAGCGCACGCGGTGGCCGGGACGATCCAATAAAGCCCGCCAGCACCACAATGGTCAAGACGTACGGCACCATTTGAATGAACTGCACCGGAATATCTTCGCCCGACGGCAGCTTGAAAACGCCCTGCATCTGGATCGAAACAGCTTCAGTAAAGCCGAACAATAGACACGCGAGCAACGTCGGCACCGGCTTCCATTTGCCGAAGATCAACGCCGCAAGCGCGATAAAACCGCGACCCGCCGTCATGTTTCTCGTGAACAACGACGACTGCCCGATCGAAAGATACGCGCCGCCCATTCCCGCAAGTATGCCTGCCAGCAACACACCCGAATACCTGATCTTACTCACGCTCACACCCGCAGCATCCGCGGCCTCGGGATTCTCGCCAACGGACCGGAGTCGTAAACCAAACGGCGTGTTGTAAAGAACGTACCAGATAGCAGCGACGAGCACGATGATGGCGATCGCGATCACGATCGGTGATTGCGGTAACAAGTGGTCCTTTGGAATCTGCGGTGTCGAGCCTGACGACAGAAAGAACGCACCACTCAAAAATCCCGGCATGCCGATCATCAGGATGTTGATAGCAGCGCCACTCACCACCTGGTCGGCTTTGAACTTGATACAACTGACGGCATAGATCACCGCGATGAATAGACCAGCCATCATGCCCCCTAGTAAACCAACCCATGGACTCGCGTTACCCATTCCCAGACTTTTCTCAGCCGCATGAGTCACAGCAGCGGCAGTGAACGCGCCCGCCAGCATTTTTCCCTCGAGCGCGATATTGATCACACCCGAGCGTTCCGAGAACAGGCCGCCGAGCGCCGCGAGCACGAGTGGAGTGGCGAGCCGGATCGTGGAAGCGATGAGTGAAAGAGTGAAAATGTCTCTCATGAGTTTACGCTCGCAAACGCGGCAAAGGCGCTCTTCTTCCGAGCAGCCATTTGAAGAACCCTTCAGCAGCAACGAACAAAATGATAATGCCCTGGAGCACCTGCACGATGTCTTTCGTCACGTGCTCAGAGAAGCCGTCGACGTAGATGCCGCCGTGTTGCAGTGCAGCAAACAACAACGCTGCGAGGATCACACCGACTGGATGATTACGACCGAGCAGTGCGACGGCAATTCCGGTGAAGCCGTAGTTGTCAGAGAAGCCGTCGTAATATCGATAGCGATAGCCCATCACCTCGTTGATGCCGACCATGCCCGCGAGTGCGCCTGAGACTGCCATCGCGAGAACGATCTGTTTGCGAATCGAGATGCCGCCGTATTCGGCCGCGGTAGGATTGCTGCCGGTAGCGCGGATCTCGTAGCCCCACTTCGTGCGCCACAAAAACAGGTAGACCAGCAGGCAGCAGAGCAGCGCGAGCAGAAACGCGAGATTCAAAGGAATGCGCTCGGGAAAGCCCGGTAGAAATTTGCCGAGCCGCGCGATGTGCGCGCCTTCGCCGATCGGCGCGGTCTGCATGATCGGATCGCCCGGCACTTTGTAGTGATACTGCGTGAAGTAGCTGACGAGTGCGACCGCGATGAAGTTCAACATGATCGTGTTGATGACTTCGTGCGAGCCGAACCGTGCTTTCAACACGCCGGGGATCGCGCCCCAGAACGCGCCACTGAGTATCGCCGCCGCGAAGCAAAGCGGGATCAGCAGCCAAGGACTCTGGTTTGCCAAGGTGATTCCGACCCACGCGGTTGCGAAGGCGGCGATGTAGAGTTGACCTTCGGCGCCGATGTTGAAGAGTCCACAGCGAAAGCCGACGAGAACCGCGAGGCCGGTGAAGATCAGCGGCGTGGCGTGAAAGAGTGTGTAGCCGATGCCGTCGGGCCATGACAAAGCATTGCCGAGTAGCTCGCCATACGTACTGAGCGGGTTATCGCCGACGATCAGAATGAGAATGCCGCCCACGATGAAGGCAGCCACCACCGCGATTAGGGGAAACAGTAGCTCACGCGCGAGTTTTGGCATATGAAGCAGTATCCACAGATTACACAGAGTTAATCTGCGAAATCTGTGGATGGTTTTAATGGCCGCGGGTCATTAATAAACCGATTTCTTCGAGTGTCGCTGTTTTAGGATCGACCTCGCCCGCGATCTTTCCTTCATGAATGATCAGCAAACGATCCGAAAGACTCGTCACTTCCTCGAGCTCGGCAGACACGAGCAGGATCGCGCAGCCGTTGTCACGCAAACTCACGAGCTGACGATGTATGAACTCGATCGCGCCAATGTCGACGCCGCGCGTCGGTTGCGACACGAGCAAAAGCTTCGGCGCAACGTGATACTCACGACCAATGATCAGCTTCTGCTGGTTACCGCCGGAAAGCGCACGCGCCGGCAGTGCTGCGTTTGGTGGACGAACATCAAAGCCCTGGATGATCTCCGTCGCTCGTCTCTGCACGGCGTTCTCGTCAAGAAAAACTCCCCCCGCAACTGCTGCGACAGGCGGGCGGTAATGAACTCCGAGAATCGAGTTTTCCGCGAGACTGAAGTCGAGCAAGAGTCCGCGCCGGTGACGATCTTCGGGGATGTGTGCGATGCCGAGCTCACGACGCACGCGCGCACCGAGTGATTTGAGATCACGTCCTTCGAAGTTGATGTGGCCGGTGATGCGCACGGGATCAACGAGCCCGGCGAGTGTCTCGATCAACTCCGTCTGGCCATTACCTTCGACTCCGGCAATACCGACGATCTCACCGCGACGAACTTCGAACGACACGTCGTTGACACGCCTCGATCCGGCAGCATCGACGACTGACAAATTCTTAACTTCCAGCTCCGTCTCGCCGATCTTCGGCTCAGTCTTCTCAACGCGGAGCAACACTTCACGACCGACCATCAACCGTGCGAGCTCCGCTGCGTTCGTGTCTTTCGTTTGTACCCGCCCGACTACTCGACCATCACGCATCACCGTGACTTCATCCGAGATCGCTAAAACCTCAGACAACTTGTGAGTGATGATGATGACGGTCTTGCCCTGCTCACGCATGCGACGCAGGATCACGAAGAACTCTTCCACTTCGAGCGGTGTCAGCACTGCGGTCGGCTCGTCGAGGATCAAAAGCTTCGCGTGACGATAGAGCGCCTTCAACAACTCGACGCGCTGTTGCTGGCCCACTGACAAATGCTCGATCGGCTCGTTGGGATTGACGGCGAGTTTGAACTCTTCGGAGAGCTGCCTGATCTGTGCTGCGGCGCTTTTGAGATCGAGTGCAATCCCGCTTCCGGGTTCGGCGCCAAGGACGATATTCTCAGCCACTGTCATCGTCTCGACCAGCATGAAATGCTGGTGGACCATGCCGATGCCGAGTGCGATCGCATCGTGAGGCGACTTGATGTCGCGCACCTGACCGTCAACGAGGATCTCGCCGCTGTCGGCCGTGTAAAAGCCGTAAGCGATACGCATCGCCGTCGATTTTCCCGCCCCGTTCTCGCCGACGATGGCATGGATCGTCCCGGGCTTAACGACGATGTCGACGTGATCATTGGCGAGTACGTCGCCAAAGCGTTTTGTAATCTGCCGGAGTTCGAGCATTAAGAGCCAATCGCGTCCGTGACTTTGATCTCACCCGCGATAATCTTCTGCTTTGCTTCTTCTGCCATTTGGATCGATTCGGGCGTAAGGAGGTCCTGGTTGTACTCGTCCTTCGCGTAACCGACGCCGTCTTTGTCGAGACCGAAGACGTGCGAACCCGGTTGGAAGCGGTGATTCACAACGTCTTTAACGATGTCGTAGACGGCGTTGTCAACGCGCTTCACCATGCTGGTGAGAACAAAGCCCGGCTTCACCATGTTTTGATTTGAATCCACACCGATCACGAAATGCGTCGCTCGACCGTTCTGCTTACCTTGTTGCTCGACAGCGTCGAAAGCGCCCAGACCGGAGTTGCCGGCGGCAGTGAAGATCACGTCAGCGCCTTTGCCAATCTGCGCGAGCGAAAGTTCCTTGCCTTTGCCGGGATTGTTCCACGCGCCGTCCGTAACACCGACGTAGTTTTCGATCACACGGATGTCAGGGTTAACTGACTTCGCGCCTTCCTCGTAGCCTTTTGCGAAACGATGAATCAGCCCGATATCCATGCCGCCGAGAAAACCGATCGTGTTCGTCTTCGACGCTTTGGCGGCGAGTATGCCGACGAGATACGAGCCTTCGTGCTCTTTGAACTGAAGCGAAGCGACGTTTGGTAACTTGCTGTCGCCGTCGATAATTGCGAACTGGATGTTCCGATAGTCTTTCGCGACCAGATCCATGATTGGCGCCTGTGCGAAGCCGACGCCGATGATGAGATCGAAATGGCGTTCGGCAAAGGCGCGCATCGCAGGCTCGATGGCGTTCGGCGTGCCGGGCTCGATGTCGCGCAGGATGATCGGGAGATCTTTGGCGGCACGCTGCACGCCTTCCCACGCCGCGGCGTTGAAGGAGCGATCGTCTTTACCGCCGATGTCGAAGACGATGCCGACTTTGATCTTCGATTTATCTTCCGCGGCAGTGGTGCCACCACAACCGGAGAGGAACAGGGCCGCGAAACAAAGGACGGCTGCGAGTAAGTATTTCATTCGTTCACAATTTCCTTTACTAGCTTCGGCGTCTCATTGGGCGCTGCGTCTGCGATTTCATACGACGCCTGGATCCGTCGCGCCGCTTCGGCTGCAGCATCTGCGCTACCGCAGTAAACGATTCCGATCGCGTCGCCCACGCGGACCTCGTCTCCCAATTTCAACTCGGAAGTAAAACCAACTGTGGGATCCACCGTGTCTTCGATGCGCACGCGCCCGCCGCCTATTGCCGCGATTGCGTGACCAATCTCCGTCGTGTCGACTCTCGTGATGAAGCCTGAGCGCGGGGATTCTACCCTAACGGTTTCGCTTACCAAAGGCAGAAAATCACCCGGGGCATCACAGACGCGCGGGTCGCCGCCCTGCGCCGCGAGATTGCTTCGCAAACATTCGAGCGCTCGGCCCGACGTCAACACGTCGTTCAAACGCGCGTGCGCTGCTTCGATCGTCTGGTCCACGTTTGCCAGCAACAGCATCTGCGCGCAAAGCTCGAGCGACAGATCGAGCACCGGCCGCGCCGCTTCATTTGCTTCACCACGCAGGATCTCGATGCACTCCTGAATTTCGAGTGAGTTTCCGACTGCGCCACCAAGCGGCTGATTCATGTCAGTCAACAAAGCGCGCGTCTTGATGCCGCAGGAATTACCAGTGCTCACGAGTGCATGGGCCAGGTCCTTCGCTCGTGCTTCTTCACGCATGAACGCGCCGTTCCCGACTTTGACGTCGATGATCATCGCGTCGAGACCGGCAGCGCCTTTCTTCGAGATGATCGAAGCAACGATCAGCGGTATCGCTTCGACAGTCGCGGTCGCATCACGCAGCGCGTACATCTTCTTATCCGCAGGCGCGAGCTCCGCAGTCTGACCCGCCATCGCATAACCAACCTTGTCGAGCACCTCTTTGAACTCGGTCGCACTAAGCGCCACGCGATATCCGGGGATTGACTCGAGCTTGTCGAGCGTGCCGCCAGTATGGCCCAGGCCACGACCGGAGATCATCGGCACACAAACACCACACGCGGCGACGAGTGGCGCGATGATGATCGAAGTCTTATCCCCAACACCGCCAGTCGAATGCTTGTCTGCTTTTGGTTTGGGGATGTCTGAGAAGTCGAGAATGTTGCCGGAGTTGAGCATGGCTTCAGTCAGAGCCTGCTGCTCGGCCTCGTCCATGCCGTTCAGGTAAATGGCCATGAGGAGCGCGCTGACCTGATAGTCGGCAACGCGGCCATTCGTGACGCCGGCGATGAAGAACTCGATCTCTTCACGCGATAAACTCAGCCCGTCTCGCTTTTTTCTTATAACGTCCTGTGGTCTCAAGCTGTTTCCTTAGTTGCTCTCCATAAGAACGGCGGCCTGGGCGGTCACAGCTAACCCCTGCCCTACCGCATCGACTCCTTCACCCGTCTTCGCCTTCACACTCACACAGGCCATGTCGATACCGAGAACACCCGCGATGTTTTCGCGCATCGTGTCGACGTAGCTTCTGAGTTTTGGCGTTTCGAGCAAAATTGTCGAGTCAACATTCACAACGTGGAGACTGCGTTCGCGCGCCAACCACATCACACGCGAAAGCAGTTGCAGACTGTTTGCGTTACTCCACTGTGGATCCTTATCGGGAAAATGGACTCCGATATCGCCCTCGCAAAGCGCGCCGAGAATCGCGTCGGCGATCGCGTGCGCGAGCGCATCCGCATCGGAATGACCTTCGGCGCCACGGTCGGAAGCGATCCGCACGCCGCCAAGGACGAGCTCACGCCCCTCGACAAGCCGGTGCGTATCAGTCCCTATTCCGATCCGAATCATTCGTCAGTTATCTCCGGGCGCCTCCTTGGAGTGCGGCGGCCTGGCGCGCTTTGGTATCGATGATGCGCGATCAAGGCCAAAGCGGCGCCAGGCCGCCGCACTCCAAGGA
>Ga0081539_10003280_pt1 | contig 20297 bp, 19 predicted proteins | sample TabmetS4T2R2_FD_71023 | JGI IMG/M metagenome (GOLD analysis project Ga0081539, IMG submission 71023) | Tabebuia heterophylla rhizosphere microbial communities from the University of Puerto Rico - S4T2R2 | ecosystem: Host-associated > Plants > Roots > Rhizosphere ...
CGAGTCGTTCGAGGTCGGCGCGGACCCGCCGATCCAGTTCGCCCCGGTGCTCCAATTCGCGTTGCCACCACTGCCGTTCCACGTGTATCCCGCCGCGCCGGCGAGGCGAGCGTTCCCGAAGGCAGCGGCCAGCGCGCTCGCCGCGCATGCTCCAAGCAACCGTCGCGTAACATGACGACGGACGCCGAGCGCAACCTGCGAGTCCTTCCCACATCCCATTCGCATTCTCATCCCGGCGAACGCACGCCAAAGTTCCAGCGCTCTTGCAACCGGAACAGCCCGCGCGCGCAGCGCCCTCACGACCAGATCCCTGGCGGTTACCGCAACCCCTCAAACACATCCGTGTGGCTGAAGACGGCGAAGTGGCGAGGCGGAATCTAGCACGGACTTCCCGCGGGCCACACCAGCATTCCTCACTGATTGTTCATGATAATGCTTTGAATGACTGTCCCAGATTGCGCAGACGGATCGATCACAACTGTCTGGGCGTTCGACGGTAAGGTGGGAAAGCTTTGCGGCGCGGCGGTTACTCCGCGTCGGGGTTGTTCGTCACGTCGATCCAACTAGCAGCGCGCGCTGGCAGGGGGGATTGCGGGACCATGTCCAGCTTCTGCTCGCCCACGGTTCGGCTGATCGCGTTGGGGGCCGTGTACACGGCGATCTGGAGCTGCTGGTCCCAGAGCTTCGCCTGGCGGTCCTCGATCTGGCCGTGCAGGCGGTTGACCTGGAAGTTCAGCTCCAGGCGCTGCTGGCGGAGTTGGAGCAGCGCGCCGCAGATGATCAGGCCGGCGATAAGGCAGATCAGAAGCTTGAGCATCTTTGTAGAGCGGCCGTCTCGGCCGCTTCTCACGGAAGGCGGCCGAGACGGCCGCTCTACAACGACGTATTCAGTTGGTCGCGGAGGCGACGGGCTTGCCCGGCAGGCGGAGCTTCGTGCCGACGATCACCACATCGTGGTTCTCGCCCTTGAGCACGTCGAGGTTCAGCTCCTTGATCGCCGCCACGGCACCGGCGCGGCCGCACTGCTCGGTGGCGATCTTCCAGAGGCTGTCGTTTTCCTTCACGGTGTAGAAGTACTCGGTCACGCCGCCGGTCGGAGCGGGCGCGGTCTGCTGCTGTGCGACGCTCGTCGTCATCTCGGTCGGCGCTGGCGCCGCTGCAGGCGCCTGCGTCGAAACGTTCGCCGCCGCGGTCGGGATGATGTACGTCCGGCCGACGACGACCTTGTTCGGATCTTCCTTCAGCGACGCGTTCATCGCGACGATCGCGTCGCGGTTCGCCTTCGTGTTGGCGCCCATGAACTTGCCGGCCATCTTCGAGAGCGAGTCGCCGGCCTGTGCCTTGTACTCGGTCACGCCGTTGCGCGCCGCGGTGGCGGCGGCGAGTGTCGAGGTCGTGCGCGAGCTGCCGTTCGGGGAGACGGGGACGAGCTCCTCGCCGTGCTGACGCGCGACGTTGGCCATCGGGTTGTTCGAAGATGTCGCCGGATCGGGCACGTGTGTAATCGTCGGCGGCGTGTCCGTGGCGGACGCCTGCGCGACCGCGGGCTGCTGCTGCTGCTGCTGCTCGTTGCGAGCAATCGGAGCGGCGGACTGCCCGTCGTTCACGATCGTTATCGGCGATTGTTGCTGCGCGCTGCCGCCCGGGCGCGGCGTGTTGACGATCAGCACGGGGCTCGGCGCAGGCGTCAGCTCGCTCTGCGTGGGGACGGGGTTCTGCGGCGCGGGACTCACCGGCGGCGTGACCGCTGGCGGTTGCGGACCCGGTTGACCCGGGACCGTCACGGCCGAGCGCACGCTGTTCCCCGCGCCCGCGAGCGCCGCCTGCGGCGGCTCGGTGCTGCTGGTCAAGTGATCCGAGAGAAGGATCCCGATCACGATGATGAACGCCAGCCCGACCAGCAGCCCGATCTTGGTTTCACGCGTCATGACAGCCTCAGTGATGAGTGATGAGTGATGCGTGATGAGTCTCGAGCCGAGCAGTCTTCTGCTCATCACTCATTACTCATCACTCATCACAGTCGCGCAGCGACTCTGAGCTTCGCGGATCGCGACCGTGGGTTGGCGGCGAGTTCTTCGTCGGTGGGGGAGAGGGGCTTTTTCGTGAGCACGCGGACAAGCCCGGTCTGCTCCGCCGACCGAAACGCCTGCTTGACCATCCGATCTTCGGTCGACTGGAAACTGATGATTCCCAATCGACCGCCCGACCCCACGCTCTGCTTCAGCAGTCGCGGCGCTCGCTCCAGCAAGGCCGCCAGGTTTTCCGTTTCCCGGTTCACCGCCATGCGCAGGGCAAGGAAGGTCCGGGTCGCGGGGTCGATCTTTTCGGCTGCGCGGGCTCCGCCGCGCGACTTCGAAGACGAGTGGGTCGGGATGGCCGATCGAACAAGCTCGGCCAGACGATCCGTCGTATGGATCGGCGAAAGGCGGCGGGCTTCGACAATCTTTCTGGCAATTCGCCGCGAGAAACGCTCCTGCGCCAGTTCGTATAGGACGTTGGCCAGGTCGTCCTCGCGCATTTCGTTCACGAGATTGGCCGCGTTCCGCGCGGTGCGCGGGTCGATCCGCATGTCCAGCGGCATCGCCTGCGCGAAGCTGAGCCCGTAGCGCTCGTCAAAGAGCTGGTTCGTGCTTAGCCCCAAGTCGGCAAGAATTGCGTTAACGGGTGGTTCGCCGATCTCAGTCCACACGTCGTCGATCTCGGCGAAGTTCGCATGGAAGAGCCGAACGCTACACGTCAGGCCGCGCAGCCGCTCCTGCGCGAACGCGAGGTTGTTCGGATCGACGTCGAGCCCGACGAGCGTGCCAGTGGGGCCGAGACGTTCCCCCATCGCCCGCGCGTGCCCGCCGCGGCCGAGCGTGCAGTCGATCACGACGTCGCCAGGTTTGAGCGCGAGTTGATCGAGCACTTCGCGAATCAACACAGGCTCATGACCGGCGGCGGGGAGGTCCATCGGTTGGGTAAGATACAGGCATGTGGTGGCGGCGCACCAAGACCGGCATCCTCATCGCAGCGACATTCGTGGTCTTCGGGTTCGCAGCGATCGAAGCTTGGTTTGTTCTCGCGCGTCCGGCGAGATACTTCGACATCGGCTTCATCGTCGAACGGCCGGGACGGTCGATCACATACCATCTTCTGTTCGGGCCCGCGGTCTATTACGAATGCAGTGAAAGAGGAGTGGAATTGCGCCTACCCGCGACGCGAGTGACGGAACTCCCCGTCCGCCCGATGACTTCTCCACGATTCCACTTCATGACGTATCCGTGGGTGACGGGCGACAACTCGGATGATCCTGAGTTGTTTGCGAACATGGAGTGGCAGTCATCGCAATACACCGGGTGGGGGCCGTACGACGCTCATCCGATGGCCGAGGATACTGGCGGCAGCATCCCTCATCTGCCGGTTCTGGCGGTGTCGCTCGTCCTCTCGGTGATACTAACGGTGCTCTGCTACCGCCGTGCTTGGCTTCCCGCGCAGCGCTGTCGGCGGGGCGTTTGCGTTCGGTGCGGCTACAACCTGCGCGCCTCGCCGACCATCTGCCCGGAGTGTGGAACACCGGCGACGATCAGAGGTTGAACCACATGCGAATCCTCTTCGCGCGCCACGGCGAGAGCGAGGCGAACGTCCAGCGCATCTTCGTGCAAATTGCGGGTGGAAGCATCCGCTCTCCGAGAGGACGGACGCGCGCCCAGGTGCATGTGCTGGCGCGGAACCTGGGGCACCATCGTGTCAGCGCAAGCTTCGCCAGCCCCGTGGGGCGGGCGGTCGAGTCGGCTCCGATGTACGCGCTGGTGCGGGCAGACAACCGATGAGGAGCAAAACGGCGCGTGAATGTTCATATCAACCGCACGTTAATTGTTGTGGAGCCAGAATTTGTTTGAAAGTGCGGGCAGGCGGGTGAATAATCCGCGTCACTCGTTTGGGAGCTGTTTGCCAACCGAGGTGGTTGGGGCTGCAGTCCGACAACAGCCGGAGGGGCGAGCCCAGCGGGCTCACTCCTGGCCGGACGCACCGCGACGACGACGCGCGTAAGGTTCCCAGCTTCCGCGATCGAACGCTCGGCGGCATTTGGCCGATATCTCAATCGCACAACGCGCGCGAGCGTCTCTCCCCGCGGGAAAGACACACGCACGCGTGACAGCGATACAGCAGAGTCGGGCGTCCGATGCCCCCGCGATCCCAGGCGCGGGCCCCATCCGTGAGATGACTCCACCAGTATCGCCGTCCACCGAAGACGGCTGAGAGGACGCGATCGCTTCGGATTCCCGCCTCGGCGATCGAACCTCGGTGCTCAACACATCCTCGGCTGACCCGGCCGTTTCCCGCGGCCGGGTCGGGTTGCATTCTTCCCACTCGCGTACCGTTCAACGTGTGCTCGCCGCGCGGACATCCTGCCCGCGCGTGCGAGCGATCACTTCAAGGTTGTGAGTACAACTCGATCGTGCGCGGACAGCCTTGGCTTCGCCGTCGACCGTGCGTCCCGCGCGGGCGGTCCTTCGCCAGCACGGGCGTCGCGCGATCAGCGGCGAGCCAAAGCCGCGGATCGGCGGACGGCGCACAACCCGGCGCCGTCCAACGATCCGCTCGTCCACGCTCCAACACACACGCGAGGCGTCGATCCGACGTACGCGACTCCGTCGCTCGTCGAACCGCTGGCCGACGCGGTGAGCTCGCCCTGCGAGGCTGCACCGTCAGCCGCCCGATCTCCCGCGCGACATCCGTTTCGCGCGGCCGTCCCGTACGCCACCCCGCCCCCTGCGCGTCCGTGCGGCGGGTACGGAAAGAACTCGGGTCGTACGCCTGCGGTGGAGGCCACGTCACACGCTCGCGCGCGATGCCAACGGCATCACGCTCGTGCGCGCGGCGTGCTCATTCGCTCCGCGGGCGCGGTCGTTCCTTCGGTTGCGTGCATGGCATCATCCTGACGCCACTGATATTGGGTTCACCCATCCTTCCCCGGATTTGCCACGGCCGCGGTAAGACTGCGCGGCGTCGCGGTTGCCCCCGGGGAGCCGACGCCACTCACACGTTTCACCCAGGCGTCGACCGATCGATTTGCTACGTTTGCTGCGGTCCGGGTTGCGAGCCTTGTTGAGGCCCGCTCGACGGTCCGCCGTTCCGCGCCTGTTTGGCGCGCTTCGCCAACTCGCTCAGCCGGGCCAGGTGCGACTCGAACTGAGCATCCCACTCGGCGCGGTTCCAGATCTCCAAGTGGTCGCGCGCGCCGATCAACGTCACTTCCCGGCCCGTGCCCGTGCGCTTCAGCGCCTTGTCGGGCAGGACCATGCGACCCTGTTTGTCCATGTCGACGCGGCTCGACATCGCAAAATAGATCTGATCGAACGCCAATGCGTCTTCATTTGGCGTGATGTCGTTCTCGGCCGCGGATACAATTCTCTCGTAGTACTTGTCCGGGTACAGCCAAGGCTTTCGATTCACCCCGATGGTGAGGAAGAAGGCTTCACCGTCGCGCTCGGGGTTGATGGACTTGCGGATGTCGGAAGGGATGAGCATCCGTCCCTTCTCGTCGATCACGATTTCGAACTCGCCATGAAGAATCGCATGCTGCACGGCGTTTTAGTCCTGACGGAAAGCGAGGTCGTTCACCGTCGTCGCGAGTGACCTCGTCCGTGAGGTTTGGGATGAAGTGGGTTGATTCACCACTTCCTTCCTCAGATGGGGACGTTCTACCAAAACCTTCATGCCTGACAAGCGCGAAAAGCGCTGCGCTCAATCTTTTTCCTCATGTTTGGTGAATGTGTGCGCCGAGAGCGCGCCGCGCCGTCAGATCAGGGGCAGGTTATCCACAATTGTTCGTAGCGGCGGTGGATAAGTTGACGCGCTTGCGAAGCCGCCGCGCAAATCTCCAACCGACGCTTGAACCCAACGCGATGAGGATGAAAAACCACGCGCGCGAGGACCATCCGTCTGCGACCAAACTCGAACCGCGAAACTCGATGGAGACGTAAGCGAGAACTGCGAGCCCGAGTGTAAGCGCGGTTGCGATGCTTGAGAACACTGCTCTGCATGCGGGCGACTTCGCGCTCACCGACCAACCCGCGATCGTAATCATCCACGCGGACGCGAACGCTTCGCCGCGCATCACTTGCGTCGCTGATGCGGCCGAGAGCAGACCCGCCAAGCACGCGAACGGGATGGCGACGGCGATCGTGCTTACGCTGCCGAGCCAGCTCGTGAACAGCAGGGGCGCGAGCAGCGATGCGAAAACGAGTTGCGCGATCAGGATGATCGGCAGCGCGAGGTTGCTCGTCGGTTCAGCGGCCCGCGCCCAGGGCGAGACGTCGCTTGCCGCAACGAGCAGGGCGAACACTTGCACCGCGATCCAGGCAGATATCGCGAGCGTCTTGGTTCCAAGTTCGTCAGGGGCTGAATCAGTCGCGCGGTTCATCGCAACCGATGAGTCTACCGAACCCCGCCCTCGATGCGCGCGTGGGATGGCCCTTCGGTTCCCGCGGTGGCGCTGGGGTAGGTGATCTTGTCGAACCGGATGTCGATCCACGGCTGGTTCGCGTCGACCCGGCCGTATTGCTTCCAGACGCGTTCCATGTAACTCAGCTTCTGCGCGACCGACACCTCGACGAAGAAGTCCTTGGCCTTCACCGGCCGGCCCCAGCGGATCTCGCTGCCGCGCTTGGTGACCAGCACGAGCTGCGCGTCCTTGGCGCTCTCGCGGCCGGCGAAGTTCGACACGTCGATCGCCGCGACCTCGTCCGCGTACGGTTGGCCGTAGAGGTACCGCGCCAACTCGAGTGCCGCGACGAGGTCCTCGCCCGGCCAGTTCTGACCCGATTCCACCGGCGGGTTGTGCACGCCCTCGATGACGCGGAACTGGAGCTTGTTGTCCCGGCCGTACACGACCTGCGGCAACTGCTTCTCGGTGAACTGCTCGGGCAGTTTCACGCCCTCGCTGTCGACCATCCAGTAGTAGTCTTTCCAGTGCACCAGCGCCAGCGGAGCGCGGTAATCGCAATCGACCTCGATCGTGTCGCCCGGCTGCTTCGTGTACGCGCGGCGCACCTGCTTCACGTCGCGGATCCACGCGTTGTTCTTCAGGCAGTCGCCGACGTCCACGAGCAGTTGATGGTCGAACGTCGAGTGCGCGCCCAGCGGCTTGGCCGACGAGATAATCTGATCCGCGAGATAGTCGCTCATCCACGCCGGCTTGTTCTTCAGCACGATCCGCGGCGGGTGGTCGTAGAAGACCACGCGGCGGTCGACGTAGCGCTTGAGGTATTTGAACCCCACGACGCCCGCCAACAGCAACACCGCGACGACCGTCGCGTGCAGGGAGACCTTCTTCAGCAGCGCCCACTGTTCGGGCGAGAGCTGCTTCTTCACGGCGAACGGCTTGGCTTTCTTCGATTTGGACATAGAGCGAAAGTCTCGCGCGCGACCGGCACGCGCAGGGCGCACACCAAGACCCCGAACAGTTATCGGACGAATCGCGGCCGAACCTTCAGCGCGGGATCGATCGGGGCCTGTTGGTGTAAGTCGGCAAGCGACGCGTCAGGACTTGATGCCGAGCTCGCGTACGAGCGGTGCGATAGCTCGGATGACGTCGTATCCGCCCGGACATCGTTGCAGGTACCCTGGGTGATATGTGCGAAACGTCGCTCTGGGCAGGGTTGGACACTCCGCACGCGCAAGCATCGAATGTTCGAACCGTTCCGACGCGCGCACGAGCTTCAGTCCCGGAAACGTCTGGTAGAGCCGCGCTTCGTATCGCGGGCCGGTGAACAACACCACGACGTCGGGCGCGAGAAGCACAAGCTCCTTACGAAGGAGATCCAGCGCGCAAACTTGCGCCTCCACGGCCTGAGTGAGTCGAGCACGGCCCTGATCAATCCTCACGAGGTCGCACCACACGAAATCGCAGCGCTTCGAATCGTCGTTTAACTCACGGTTGATGTGATGTGACGCCCACCAGTACGGCGAGTTCCGTCGGCCCGGATGCGGTCGGGCGAGGTCGAAGTTGTCGTAGATACGCATCAATTCGCCGACCGGATCGGGATGTGACCGCGCATGGAACTCGTTGAACCACGTGTCGGTCTGTTGTCCAACGACGACTATGCGACATGGCGCGCGGCAGTACGCCTCTCGGACGCAGATCAGCAGTGGATTCGAATAACCTTGCCCATCGGGCAAGTAGTCCATTAGCTTCGGCCACAGGTATAGGTACAGCTCCCGCAATTCTCGGTTTACGTTGTCGGCGGTCAGTTCGGTTCGCGTCGATTCGTGCGCGGGATCTTGTGCGGCGGGGATTCCGCGTGGTGGTTCCATGGTTCAGGGAACTCCGAGGTCTCGGAGGACTTTCAGTTCGCTGGGCAGCGGATCTTGCCAAAGCGAACGGGGCTCGATGTAGAGTCCGCGAAGGACGGATGACGCGACTCTTGAATCACGCTCGACGATCTCAGCATAACCGCGGGAGCGAAGCACGTACGCCTGAAATCGTTCGTGGAGCGGATCGACAATCCAGTACTCCTTCACCCCAGCGGCCTGATACTCCAGGTATTTTTCTCGCCAGTCGCGCGCCATGCTATCGCGTGCGACGATCTCGATGATCAGGTCCGGTGGTCCGGCGAGGAAGTACGTACGCTGGAGGGAACGACGCTTCGCGGCGACGAAGTACAGGTCGGGGATGCGCAAACTCTTCGTCCGCCGCATGCGCACCATCGCAGGGCTCGTCATCACTTCGCCGAGCCGGCGTTCGCTTGCGTAGATGCGGAGCACCGTCAGAAGCCAACCGCGCAGCTCGACGACTCGTGTGGATGCGGGCTCGTGCAGCTCTACCTTGCCGTTCACCCATTCGGCTCGCGTGTCTTCCGTCGTCCAGTCGAGGAACTTCGCCTCGGACATTCGCAGAGACGGCAGCGGCCTCCCGCTCACAAGGTCGCGAAGCTTTGCCGGCGCGCGTGACATGGCGTGCTCACGCCGCGTTGGCGGCGTCGGTGGTGGGGCCGCGCTTGGCGGCGCGTTTGACGAGGCGATCGACCAGTTTCACGAAGTCGATCCCGTCGTGCGCGGCGGCCTCGGGGAGAAGGCTCTTGGACGTGAATCCGGGCAGCGTGTTGATCTCCAGCAAATAAGGATTGAGCTCGGCGTCGAGCATGATGTCGACGCGCGACAGGTCGCGGCAGCCAACGGCTTCGTGAGCTTGCCGGGCGAGTTCCTGGCACCGCTTCACAACTTTCTCGGGCAAGTTCAGGTCGAAGTCGTGCTTGGCGTCGTTGCCGACGTACTTGGCGTTGTAGTCGAAGAACGCGCGCGTGGTGGTGATCTTGATCGGCGCGAGCGGTTTCTCCTCGAGAATGCCGACGGTCAGCTCGGTGCCGGCGATGAACTTCTCGATCAGTGCCTGGCCGTACTTATTGAGGACCGTCTCGCACGCATCGCGGGCGGCGGACTCTTCCTTGCAGACGTACACGTCGATGCTGCTGCCGCTGGCGATCGCCTTTACCACGCACGGCGCGGCGATGCGATTCGGCCCGCGCACCGCGTCGCCCACCTGTCGCGTCGCGACGTTCCACGTCGGCGTCGGAAGCCCAGCGCGTTCCCAGACCAGCTTCGTTTCCACTTTGTCCATCGCGATGCGCGACGCGTGCGAGCCGCTGCCGACGAACGGGATGCGACGGGCTTCCAGGATCTCCTGAAGCTCGCCGCTCTCGCCGAACTGGCCGTGGAGCACGGGGAAGACGACGTCGCACGGGCGATCGAGTCCGGAGAGATCGGTGGGCGACACGTCCGAGGCGAAGACGTCGTGTCCCGCCTGCTTCAACGCGTCGATGACCGCGCGGCCGCTGATCAGGGAGATGTCGCGTTCGGCGCTGGGGCCGCCGTAGAGGACGGTGATTCGCATGTCGTCAGGAGCCAGGAGTCAGGAGCCTGGAGCCAGTAGAAACTCAATTCTAGCTCCTGGCTCCTGGCTCCTGCTCGTTACCGGTTGCGTCTCGCAACAGGAGAAACAAGCAGAGAAAGCCGTCGAATCCTTCTTCCACGGCAACTACGAGCGCTCCGCGCAACTGCTCCGTCCCCTCGCCGAGCAGACCAACGAGAACTTCGTCCTGAACAACTTGCGCCTCGGCAGCGCCGACCTGATGCGTTACGACTTCGACGAGGCCGAGAGCGCCTTCCTCCGCGCCTACGAGGTGATCAACAGCACCGGCGTGAACGACGGCGGCCGCACGCTCGGCGCGGTGCTCGTGGACGAGAAGATCAAGATCTGGAAGGGCGAGCCGTACGAGCGGGCGATGGCGAACTTCTACCTGGGGATGATCTACTACGTCCGCCAGGATTACGGCAACGCGCGCGGCGCGTTCGAGAACGCGCTGTTCAAGCTCCGCGACTACGCGGGCGACGAGAAGGCCGCTAAGAAGGACGACTACCGCGAGATCGAGAGCAACTTCGCGGTGGCCGCGATCATGCTGGGCAAGTGCTGGCAGAAGCTCGGCCGCGAAGACCTCTCCCGCGAGAACTTCAAGCGCGCGGCCGACGTGCGGCCGGAGTTGAGCGAGGTCGCAGACTACGACCGCAATCTCAAGAGCAACCTACTGCTGATCGTCGAGACGGGACTGGCACCGGAGAAGGTGACCGATTTCGACGGGTCGATCGTCGGCTTCTCGCCGCGTCCGAACCAGGTGCCCCCGCCGCCGGTGGCGCGCGTGCGGATCGACGGGTCGGTCGCGACGGATCCCGACCTGTGCCGGCCGACGATCGACACGGTGGTGATGGCGTCGGACCGGCGCTGGCAGGACATCGACACGATCCGCGCAGTGAAGAGCGGCATCGGCACCGGGCTGCTCGCGGCCGGCGCGATCGAGGGCGTGCGCGGCGTCCACGAGCGCGGCTCGGCGCAGCGTCGCGACCTCACCGCGGCCGCGGCGCTGGCTGCGGCCGGCCTGCTGCTCAAGGCGACGAGCCAGGCGGACATGCGCACGTGGGAGATGCTGCCGCGCAGCGTGTACGTCATCCCGCTGCACGTCGAGCCGGGCACGCACGACGTCGCGATCGATTTCCCCTCGATGCCCGGCATGCGGCAGGAGTGGCGCAACCTGCCAGTGCCCGAAGCCGGCGAGGCAACGTATTACATGCGCATACGAAGGTACGACTCCGGCCCCCACACCTGGCCGCCGCCGGCAATGCGGCCGCCAACGGACGGGCCGCCTCCCGATGACGTCGCGGCTTCCGACCGCCAGAGCGTAACCCGCTGACAAGGAGTCGCTTGGCGCGAGAACGGTGACCCGATCGCATAATACTTGTTGACACAACTATTGTCGTGACGTATATTGTGACTTGTGATGACTGCCTCGAAGCGACGGGGATCGGTGGACGGCCTGGCCAAGGAGATCGGCAAGGTCCGCCCCTTCGACCGGCCCGAGGAGGAGACCTATCTCAACCTCCTCCGAACCGTCGCGGTGCTCTCGGCCCCCGTCGAGCGGCTCTTCCGACAGCACGGGCTCTCCGAGGCGACCTACAACGTGCTGCGCATCCTCCGCGGCGCCGGCTCCCCCGGATTGCCCAGTCAGGAGATTGGCAGCCGGATGGTGACGCGCGTGCCGGACGTTACCAGACTCGTGGACCGACTTGAGGTTGAAGGCTTGGTCGAGCGCGGTCGCGTCGAGACGGACCGGCGGGTCGTGCTCGTGAACGTGACGCCCAAGGGATTGAAACTGCTGTCCGCGCTGGACAAGCCCGCGGTGGAATTGGAGAGCCGCCTGCTCGGACACCTGTCGCGGCGCGAACTGGCAGGGCTGAGCCGACTGCTGGTTAAGGCGCGTGAAGGTGCTCGCGCCGGTTCGGGCGCGGCTCTGGCATCGACCCGGACCTGAAGGTCCGGCTTCGGCCCGTACAGCTTTCTTTTGCGCATATATTTGTTAGCACGACATTCGTTCTACCGTCAATCATTGAAAGGAGCATCGATCATGAGTCAGCAGACCGCCACTCGTACCAACGTCCGCGCCCGGGTCGACGAGCTCGTCCGCTTCGTCCAGCAGGGTCGCATCCTCGAGGCGATGGACGAATTCTACGCGCCCGACGTCAAGATGAGCGAGAACGCCAACCCGCCCACCGTCGGGCTGGCCGCCAACGTCGAGCGCGAGAAGCAGTTCCTGAGTCAAGTGAAGCAGTGGAAAGGCTTCACCGCCACCGCCGTCGGCGTGGACGAGCAGCGCGGCGTGTCGTTCGTCGAGAACGTGATCGAGTTCACGCACACGAGCGGCGCCGACGTGCGGATGGAACAGGTAAGCGTCGCGCGCTGGCGCGACGGGAAGATCGTCGAGGAGCGGTTCTACTACGACTCGGCGAAGAAGTGACGCCGCGCGCGCGTGCCGATAGGAAGACGCAGGCACACTTTGTCATCCTGAGCGCAGCGAAGGATCTCCGGCGCTCGAGCGCCGGAGATCCTTCGCTGCGCTCAGGATGACAACGGAACTCGGACGATCGAGGGTCAGGCCGACCGGCGTTGCTGTTCGGGCTTGATCTCGAACAGGTTGCGCTTGCCCTGCACGATCGCCTCGTCGACCACGTATTTGCCGCCCTGCTGTTGGTCGGGGAGGCTGTACATGATCTCGAGCATGATCTCTTCGCACACCGCACGCAGCGCGCGGGCGCCGGTGTCACGCTTGAGGGCGCGCTCGGCGATCATGCGCATCGCGCCGGGCGTGAAGTCGAGCTCGCTGCCTTCCATCCGGAAGAAACGCTGGTACTGCTTCACCAGCGCGTTCTTCGGTTGCGTGAGGATGTTGATCAGCGTCATCGTGTCCAGCGGTTCGAGCGTCGCGACCACCGGCAAGCGGCCGACGAACTCGGGGATCATGCCGAACTCGACGAGGTCTTCGGGCTGGACCTGCGCGAGCACTTCCGCGCGGTCGTGCGCGTCGGTCAGGTCCCCGCCGCTGCCTTCGGAGTTGAAGCCGATCTGGCGCTTGCCCAAGCGCTTGCGAATCAGGTCTTCCAGGCCGACGAACGTGCCGCCGGTGATGAACAGGATCTGGCTCGTGTCCATCTGGATGTACTGCTGCTCGGGATGCTTGCGGCCGCCCTGCGGGGGGATGTTGGCCACGGTGCCTTCGAGCATCTTCAACAGCGCCTGCTGCACGCCCTCGCCGCTCACGTCGCGGGTGATGCTGACGTTGTTCTGCGTCTTGCCGATCTTGTCGATCTCGTCGATGTACACGATCCCGCGCTGCGCGGCCTCGAGGTCGTAGTCGGCGGCCTGGAGCAGCTTGAGCAGGATGTTCTCGACGTCTTCGCCGACGTAGCCGGCCTCGGTGAGCGTGGTCGCGTCGCCGATCGCGAACGGGACGTTGAGGATCCGCGCCAGCGTCTTGGCGAGCAGCGTCTTGCCCGAACCGGTCGGGCCGATGAGCAACACGTTGCTCTTGTCGATCTCGATCTCGCGCTCGGCGTTCGCCGGGGTCGCGGAACCGTCCGGATTGTGTTGTTCGGTGGTGGTCAGCCGCTTGTAGTGGTTGTGCACCGCGACCGACAGCGCCTTCTTGGCGTACTGCTGACCGACGACGTACTGATCGAGGAACTCCTTGATCTGTCGCGGCGAGGGGATCGTGCTGAACAGCGGCTGGCTCGCGCTGAGCTTGCGTTTTTCCTGGCGGATGATGTTGTGGGCCAAGTCGACGCAGTTGGCACAGATGTAAACGTCCGACGGCCCTTCGACCATCGGCCCGACGTCGCGGCTGGACTTGCCGCAGAACGAGCAGGTGGTCACGCGCCGGCCGCGGAACCCTCCGGGCGGGAGGTTGTTGGGATTGTTGGGAGGAGGCGGGGTTCCCATCCCGCCGCCGCCGCCGTTGCCGGGGCGATTGCTGTTGGCCATCGAATCTTGCCTTCCTTCACTGACTTATCGAACAACTCCGGGCGGGGACTTGACCTGCGAGCCGGCAAGTGAGCCGCGCGTCGCCGCGCGGTGCGGCCGCTCACAAGTGTATCGGTCGAACGTCGCCGAGTCGGTCCCCGCGCGCGCCCGCGGTCCGCGTTGCCGGCGTGCTGAAACCGGCTGCCGGACCACGTTCAACCGCATCTTACTCGACCGAAACCGCGCGGGGGAAATCAGAAACCCGAAAACCGAGTCCGAATAAAACGACCGTGTTGAGGCTGACAATCGAGGCGATCACAACAGCGGGCACGCTCGAATCTCGCTGCGCCAGACGAGCCAACCGAGGTTATCGGCGGGCGCGTTTTGCCCCGCCGCCGCCGTCACATGCTCCCGCGCTTCGCCGCCTCCGCGCGGGCGGCTTCCTGCCGCGCCTGCGCCGCGTGCATGGCCTGTACCATCTTGGCCTTGGCGCGCTCGAACTCCTCGTCGGTGAGCTTGCCTTCCTTGTGCATCTGGCGGAGGTCGCCGAGCGTGAAGCCTTCGCCCTTGAAGTCCTCGTCTGGCGACAGGCGCTTGCGCGCCCACGCGACCGCGCCGAATAGGAGCAGCACGACGACGATCAGCGCCAATGACCAGACGTACACGGACGGCACCGCGTCACCGGACGATTGCGCGAGGATCGCGAAGCCGCTGGGCATCAAGTTCATGCTAGGAATTGCTGGAATCAGGGTCAACCGGACGGGTTCGCGCACGCAGCCGCTCATGCCGGGGCGCGACGCTTGAAGTAGTACGTCCGCGCGTTGTTGTTCGCCAACTCGACCTGCACCAGTTCCCAGCCCGCGGCGCCGATGCCGTCGAGCAGTTTCGCCAGAGTTTCGGGACTGAACTCGGGCGCGGGACAGGGCCAGGGTTGCGCGGTCACTTCTTTGTAGAACTCGGGGAACTGGCGATTGGTGGTCGCGGAAAAAGTCTGGTCGCCCGTGCGCCAAGTAAACGGGCCGGTGTGGAGCAGCGTCGCGTACTGCCACTTCTCCGCGTGCACGTCGGCCGTGGCCAGCGTCATCACGATGAGGAACGCCGATACGCCAATAGTGTGTCGTGATCGCATGACCGATCGTACGGCCGCGAGCACGCGATGCTCCACCTGTGCCGCGCGGATCGTGTATAGTCTCGCCACGCATGTCGAAGAAGCCCGCGACGCAATCGCCGCCCAAGAGCTTTGAGGACGCGCTGCGCGAGCTGGAGGAGATCCTCTCCGAGATCGAGGGCGGTCAGGTCGGCCTGGAAGAGAGCCTCGTGAAGTACGAGCGCGGGAACTTCCTGATCCAATACTGCCGGGGCGTGCTCAACTCCGCGGAGAAGCAGATCGAGGCAATGACCAAGGCGGTCGATGGGGCCGAGACGACGGGCGCCGCGGAAGACGAGAGTGGTGAGAATCGCGAATGACCACGGTGGCGAGGGCGTCTCGCCCTCGCGCGTGCGGCTATAGCCGCTTGTGCGTGGGCGAGACGCCCACGCCACTGAGCACGCTACTCGTCCCACTCGCAGATGAAGCCCGCGGTCGTTGCTGAGGTCCGCCACGCGCCGCTCGGCGTCATCTGCGGGCGCAGCCGCGGGTCCGAGAGGTCGGGCTGTTCGTGGGCCCAGTAGCTGAAGAACATGCCGGTGCCGCCGATCCAGGTCCACTTGCCCTTCGCGTCGAACGTCGCGCCGAGCCACAGCGTCTTGCCGCGGGACAACTTCACGACGTAATCGTTCTCCAACCGCGTCTCCAGGCAGACCAGGTGCCCGCCCGCTTCCTCGCACAGGCGCCGGGCCGTGTCCCACGGGACCTCGGCGATGTGCGCGCGGTACTTGTGCTGCTTGAACGGCATCGCGTCGGGCGGCCGCGGGACGTAGCGCGCCTTGGCCGCCTCGCTGCCGGCGGGCGGGTAGACCTCGGCCGAGCGGCGCTCGGCGGTCGCGCGATCCAGGCCGTCGAGCGCAGGGAGCGCTAAGCGATACCAGTACGCAGCGCGCTCGCGGTATCGCGCGCGGGCGTCGACGTTCAGCTCGTCATCCCACGCCGAGCATTTCTCGCCCCACGCCCACCACGCATCGGCCAGCTCGAACTGCTTCCACGGGTTGTCATCGGGGCATGTGAGGTCGCGCTCGGCGAGCGCCGACAGTGCCTCGTCGTTGCCCTTCTCGATCATCGGCAGGCCGACGTCCCAGTCCTTCTTGACTAGGCACGTGAACCGCCCCACGGTGAGGTTCGCCGCCGGATCGTCGGGCGCGTTGCCGAGCTTTCCCGCGGCGGGTTTCACGTGCCCGTACGCCAGGCGCATCGCCTCGACGCGGTCGCGCTTCCAGCGGACCCACGACGCGTACGCCTGCTTCTGCGACTTCTCCGCCGCGGTGGCGGCCAGGTCCAGCAGCGTCGCCGCGTGATCGAACTCGTTCTCGACGGCGCACTGATCGACCAGGTCCATGCACATCGACACGACCGCCTGGTTCGCCGCCGGCGCGACCAGCACGGGAACGGACGTCTGAAGGATCTTCACGCGCTCGACGAGCTTCACGACGGGGAAAGCGGTCGCGAGATGATCGGCGCCGTCGAACGCGGTCGGCACGTCACCCGCCGCCGCGGCGAGGCGCGTGGCCTCGGCGTAGAAGACGAACTTGGCGTCGCTGTCGCGCATCGTGCCGTCGCCCTGCTCGATCAGTTTGCGCGCCAGCGCGCGGCGCGCGTCGTACGACGTGTTCGCATACTCGGCCACGTAGATCGACCGGATGCGCTCGGCGGCGACGTCCTGCGTGATGAGGTTCGGGATGGGCGAAGACGGTCGCGTCGGCGCGGGAGGCGGCTGCCCACGGCGGCGGAGCGGGCGCGTGCTCGGAACGCCAAAGCTCCCCTTCACGTTCTCCCCGCCCCGCGCGCCACGCTCGCTCGGCGCGCAAAGGAGAACCGCGCAAACGACGGCGATGATCGCGCACGTCGTGCGTCCCGCGCGGACCGATGATGGGCGCGGCCTGAGCCTTGGCACGGCTACCTATCCGGTTTATCGGTCGCTTGAGGGACATGCTGAAGATGCGGTGAGCGGGTTTTGGACGCCAGACTTGCAGACCGCTGGGCGTAAATCACAAATGACAAATAACAAATTTCGAAGAAGCTCCAATTCTCAATGAAATGCAGAAGTTCAAAGGCTCATTTGAGGATTCCCGTCCGTTTGAGATTTGGAGTTTCTTTGTGATTTGAGCGTTGTGATTTGAGAGTTTGCGCTCGCGCGCGCGCCCGCGGGGCCGTTGATCGGGCGCGCAACGAAAAACGCAGGCCCCGTGCCGTCGCCTGGGAGCGCGCGACCGGCACGGAAGGCCTGCGTGGGAAGGATCGCAACTAACCGTTGTCGGATGCGGTCAGCGGCGTCGGTTGCGACGGCGGCCGAGCAACAGCGCGGCTCCCACGCCGACGATCGTTCCGATCGACGCGGGCTCCGGCACGGCCGCGAGCGCGGCGCTGTACGCCTTGGTGTACTCGTCGCCGAACATGTTGCGGTGCAGTCCGATGATGTCGCCCTCGGACATGCCCTCGTTCATGAAATCTCCGGGCACCACGCCACCGCCGCCCTCCTGGTTGAAGGCGATGTCGATCAGCACGTAGTCGTCGAAGTTGATGACGCCGTCGCTGTTGAAGTCGCCGTTGCCCCAGGAGACGTTGAAGCCCTCGCTGCTCTGCGTGTTGAACCCGATGTCGATCTTCACGTAGTCGTCGAACGTGACGTGCCCGTCGAAGTTGGCGTCGCCGTTCTTCAGCTGCGAGCCCAGCGCCGCGCGGACGACGCCGAAGTCGAACGTGTCGATCTTGCCATCCGCGCTGTCGTTCAGCTCGACGTCAACGAGGCTGATCGGCTTCATGGTGGTCGAAGCGGTGTACAGCGGCGAGTCGCCGTCGGCACCCTTGACGGCGACTGCCTGGTCGCCGAGGACCGTGTACTTCTTACCCACGTAGTAGTCGACGAGCTTGCCGTCCTTGAGGTCGATCAGTCCGTCGCGGTTGACGTCGGACTTGTTGAAAGCCAGCGTTCCGGTCGGGTCGTTGGTGAGGTTCGCGGACGCGGCAACCTTCTGAGCGGGCGTGGCGACCGAGTTCATGTAGTCCAAGGCGGCGTTCTTGCGGAGCTGGGCCGAGCGGACCTTGTCGCCGAAGTCGGCGGCGGTGCCGCTGAGCGTGCCGCCGTTGAAGTTGGTCGTGCTCGTCGCCATCGAGTCGGTGACGGCGGCGCCTCGGGCCATGTAGTACAGGTCCTTGCCGTCGAACTTGCCGTCGCCGTTGAAGTCGCCCATGACGATGAGGTCGCCCTTGCTCGGTCCGGTGGCGGCGTTCATCGAGTCCAGGGCGGCGGAGATGCCGAGGACCTTCGTGTTGTTTGACACGGAGGTGTTGTTGCAGTCGATCGCGCCGGCGCCGACCGCGTCGAGGGCGGCCTGGGCGGCCTGGGCCTTCTTCACGGCGTCGAAGTCGCGCACGCCGGTCTGGTTGAAGTTACCGAACAGGTAGTTGCCCTTCGGGGCGGAGGCGGCGTTAGTCAAGACGCCCGCGGAGTCCTGCGCGGTAATCGGAATGGCAGCGGCGCCAACGGCGAGGCTGCTGTTGCCGCTGGAGATCGGCGCCACGCCGTAGTTGGATCCGTTGCCGTCGGTCTGAAGCTCGGGGGCCACCACCGAGAAGTTGGCGTTGAAGGACGAACCGAGCAATTGAGTCCGCCAGCTCGAATGGGTTTGTCCGTTCACCGTTTCACCCGACACGTCCGTGGTCGCACCGCCGTCCACCTGCTTGGTCACAAGCATCATTTGCGGGAGGATGAAGCTGGTGTTGAGCAGCGCGTCGGCGGGGTTGTTGCCGCTGAGCGGGTTGGGAAAGTTCGATACGGAATTGAGGATGTTGTTCTGGAGCTTGGAGATGTCGCCGCTGGCGTCGCCCTTGAACGTGTTGTTATCGGCGTAGTTGGCGTCGGGCGTGCGGACGGTGACGTAGGTCTGGTTCTGCCAGATGACGTACGAGCCGTCGGTAATGTTAGCGGCGCTCGGTTGGACGAAGGTGGCGCCGGAGTCGGTGGCCGTGTTGGAGTAGGCAAGTGCGCGGATGGGGAAGGCGCTGGAGGCGCTGCTGGCCGCACTGCCGCTGCGGGCATCGGACAGGCTCAGCGGGCCGACCGCCATGCGGTTGTTCTGGACCGTCGGGCGGAGCTGTGCTCCGCCGGCGGTCTTCCCACTGAACCGCATGTTCGCGCCGATCGAGGCTTGAGAATCGGCGGTACCGATCGGGTTGCCGGGGTTGCCGTTACCGTCATCGTTGTCGCCAGCGGCCCAGGCGGGATCGACTCCGGTGTTCAGCGCGAAGACGTTTCGCGTACCCGAGTTCACGTCGCGCTCGGTGACGTTGAAGTCGACGCCGTTGGCCAGGCGTCCGGCGACCTGGAGGAACTGGGCGTCGGTCTTGTTCACGCGGGTGAGGCCGGTTCCCGGATTGGCGGCGATCGTGGTCGCGGTGATGGCGACGGTCTTATTCACCGTGTTGCCGACGCCCGCGGTGTTCCAAGCGCCGGTACCGTACGATGCGCCGGTCTGCGGGTCGGTCAGGGTGGTCTTCATGTTGAGCACGTCGTCGTCGACGAGCTGCTGGCGCCCGCCGGGCGTGCCCAGGCCGGAGGTCGTCGCGGCGGTGAGCAGGCTGTTGCCCTTACCGTAACCGGTGTTGCCCGGCACGAGCGAGTAGACGGGAGTTCCGCCGACCGGCGCCGTGCCGGAGGTCTTGGAGAAGCCCTGGACGGCGTTGACGTCGGAGATCGCCATCTGCACGCGGTTCTGCCCGCCGAGCAGGTTGGTTCCGCCCGTGTTGTAGTTGGAGCCGTCGTACGTGTTGTATACGGCCGACCCGCTGATCGTGTAGCCGCCGCTTGTCCCGCCGGCGCTGAAGGTTCCGCGGTTGATGAAGATTCGGTTGCCCGTGGAGGGCACGCGACTGGCCGGATCAATGATTGGCGTTCCACCGATCCCGCCAACGTAGCCGATCTGGTCGTTGACGAGTTCGAGCACGCCCTCGACCGAGCCCTGCTCGTGCCACTCGATGCGGACGCCCGCGCCGCTGGAGCCGGTCAGCGCCGCGCCCGTATAGGGGTTGGGCGCCAATTGCAAGCCGCTGGCGCCGGGGGTATACGTGCCGTTGGACAAGGTGAGGGTGGCGGCGCCAGCCTCCAGCGCGCTGAAGCCGGCGTTGATCGTAAAGTTGCGCATGGCGGTCGATCCGCTAATCGACCAGGTGACCATGCCGACGCTGTCGGCCGCCCGCGCCACCGGCGCGGGGGCGGCAGTCGCCAGCAGCGCCGCGGCGGTGGCGGCCGATGCTGCTACGATCGAACGCATTCCTTGGACGCGGTCCTTGCACTGCTTCCCTAATCGCATGTTTCTC
>Ga0081539_10003281_pt1 | contig 20282 bp, 29 predicted proteins | sample TabmetS4T2R2_FD_71023 | JGI IMG/M metagenome (GOLD analysis project Ga0081539, IMG submission 71023) | Tabebuia heterophylla rhizosphere microbial communities from the University of Puerto Rico - S4T2R2 | ecosystem: Host-associated > Plants > Roots > Rhizosphere ...
CCTCACCACCGATGAAGCTTTCAAGCAGTCTCATTTGTCCGCTTGCGGGTGCAAGCAACTGCCATAACGAGTTGCTCGTTGTCAGCGTAATGCCAGTGCAAACCTTTGAATATACAGGATCATCCGGGAGCCAGATTCGATTTATCTCTTCGTATTGAGACCAGAAGGCGAACGAACGGCTGCGAAATTTGTCTGCTGATTCGCCGTGCGTCTGCCTGACAGCACTGGCGTACTTGCGGCGGAGGGCAACCTTGATTTCTTCGGCGATCCCGCTGCGCCGAAGAAGGTCTTTCTCTGCGGTAAGCATGTTAGCCTCCCGCAGAGAACGTGATCGTATACGTGAATTGGATCGAATCGCCGTTGACTACATTGATAGCACTGAATACAGTTCTGTCCATCAACGTGCCGCTTGTAGATTGCGAAAACAATCCATGCTCGGTAATGGCCTTGGTGGTTGTATAGGAGATGGTTCCAACGGACCGGTACGCATTCGCGGCACTCTCCGTCTGCGTGCCAGTGGCGCGGCTTTCACCGTCTGACGTCTCAATTGCTGTATCACCATTGGCTTCAGCGGTAGTACCAATGCCCGAATCATGGTATTTGAAATCACCGATCTCCGTTGAATCGACTTGCAATTGATCAACCAGGAAGTTGACAAACGCGGTTGTCACCACGCGGTAGCCCAGCACACCATAATTGATCCTTGTGCCGTGTTGGAACGCCCAGCGCTGGGCATTCAGGATGGCCTGGTTGCGAGCACGCTCATCTTCAACCGCAAGCGCTTGTTTCATCATGAATTGGAAGGCGTGCCGATCTTCGTCGCTCAATACGATCTTGACGGCTTCCAGCTTGCCTACGGCGGTCAAGGCGCCAAAGGCACTGACAACGGGGGCAACGACGCGGGCTGCAAACCAGCCTCGCAGGTAGGGCAGGCGCAACACGTTTTTGAGTTTCCACCAGACACTTACGTTTCTGGTCCCCATCCATTTGGCAGACAGGCTGCCGGTTGGCTTCGATGAGCCCTGGTTGTTTTGGTTCATTTCTTCACCTTCTTTGGTTCAGCTTTTTTGAGCTCTTCACGCTGACGCTTTTCGGCATCGGCGTAGTGCTGCAAGATCTCGCTTTGGTTGATGAGATCTTCGGTCAACGCATCGCCCGGCTCAAAGTTGTCGGGATAGGAGTTGAGCAGCTCAGCTACCTCGAAAATGGAGAGCGCGTTGCAATCGTGACCTTCGGCAAATTCCCTGCCGTCCGGGTGGGTAAAACTTTTCTTGACCTTCAATGAGTACATGGTGAACTCCTTCAAAACTTAAAAAAATACGGGGCAGACCTTGAAGGCCTGCCCCGTTCTCAGTGGAATCAGTCGGGCAAGTGCAAAATTGCTATTCAGATGGTTGGGTCATTCATAGGCAGCTCCTACAATTCGGCCTCCGCCGAGACACTCACAAGGATGGAATTGTTGACAGCAGTCCCGGCTGCCCCTGTGCAGTTGATGTCCAATAAGACAGTTGTGGTGATGGCAGCGGTCGTTGCACTGCAATCTGCACCAGCCGTTACATCCCTGGCTTGTGCGTTGGCCGCCGATGGGTTATAGAATGTGATTGTAGGGACTTTAAACATCACCGATGGAAAAAAGATCGGTGGGAATCGATGTGTCACTGCACCCGCGGCCACGGCCGTAATACGAGTGGAATACGACGTACCTATATTCTGAGCGGGAGCAATATCCACCTCGAATGATTTCCAGTAATATCGCTGGCACATCAGGAATTCCTGGGAATAAAGCCGGGGACCCCAGGGCAGCGCCGCATTCCCGATGTAGAGACCTGCTTCGGCAACGCTCACTGTATCGTTCGCCGCAAAGCCGCTGTCTGACCAAATGGCGACGATGATGTTCTTGCTGTTCGACGGCACAGTAACGCTCACCGAGAATTGCTGCCAGGACGTGGTCACGCTCTTGGATTGGGCAGCCGTGATGATCGCCAGGTTCGACCCAAGCGAGGGATCCACTGTGTTGGAGTTCCAGGACGTGACGAAGGTTGCGGGAATGGTGTCGATGGTCCCGGCATTCTGCAACTCGATCACCGCCATGCGCATGGTCTTCGAGCCGCTGGCTTTCATCTGACACTGGAAGATCACGGTTTTCCCGCGCAGCGCCACACAGTTCGCCCCTTCAATAATTTGAAGGACCATCAGCTTTCCTGTATTGGTGATCTTCTTGAAGGTCCCGAAATACCTGGAGGTCAGTCCGGTTTCCGCCGTCCCATCGCCACGCTGGTACTGCAAGTCGGCAGCGCCGCGTCCGATCCTCCAGCGATCTGCACTGTAGGCTTCGTTTGCAATGGTTGTCAGGGTGCCCGGCGTCTGGCGCTGAGCGAAATCAAAGCCGCCGTTGATCAGGTAGTTGTAGGGATGACCCATCCAGGAACGAACCAGTGTCCCGGTTTTTCCACGCGAAACTGGAGTCGTTGACAGGTTCTGTACTACATAAAAAAGATCTGCATCGACAATGGCGGTCGTCTCTTGAATTTGGGTTAGTTTCTGATCAGCCATGCCATTCTCCTACGGAGCGCGTCCGATCGGTCCGCCGTGCGGCACACCAAGAACGCTGAGGATCGTATCCCGCACCGTTGTGTCACTGGTCAGCGTCTGGTCGATATAGTCCGCCGACCTGTCGCTCCGAATAATGAATCCCTGAAAGACCAGGGTATCGTCGATCAATAGATCAAGGTCTGGTGTCCCGGCGTTATAGAGCGTTGTTACATCGGCCTGAGAAAGGATCCGGTTATAGACCCGTGGATCCTGGATCTTTCCATCAAAGGCCCGTGTGTAATCTTCTGTAGCTGTTTTCCAGTTGCCCACGACAAATGGAGCGCCGATTTCGTTGTTGATCCGGAGTGCCCCGGAAGGCGTGGCGGTTTCGGTCGGACTTTGCAAAGTACCGTTGATGTAAATGACGGGATCATTGGTTCCATCTCCAATATCCATTGTGACAACCACATGCGTCCAGGCTGTGAGCGGCACGGAGTTGGCCGGTGACTGCCAAACGCCTACAACGGCGGTGTTTTTGGAATAATATTGGATGCGCCGATCGGTGGTCAGAGAGATCAGAACACCAGCTCCATCGGAAAAGGGTCCCATGATGTTGTCACTTGTACTGACCGGCGCAGTATCGGCATAGATCCACACACTGAATGACCGCCGGGGAAGCCTGACGACCTGGGGAAGATAGTCGAAATCCACCGCATCTCCGGAGGAGCCGCCCCGAAATTCAACGGCAAGGGATTCCAATCCTTTTTCCAGCGTGCGAGTCTCTCGTAACACCCACTGGAACATAATGATCCCGGCCGGCATGGTCTGGTACGATACCGACTGAATGTAGTAATGCTTGTCGATGTTGGATCGCTCTTCCGTGACCCAGATCATGTCCCCGACATCCAGGTTCAAAAACGCCAGCATCATGTCGCCGGATTTATTGGCAGATAGAAACAGCCTGTTGAGGATTGTTCTGGGTTGGCTTTCATCTTCGACGATCAGCTTTGTGTAAAAGCTGCCGTAGACCAGGCCGTTCTTGTATTTTTGGGTCAGGCTTTCGGAGCGGGTATCGAACTCGTCAATCGAGTCATCGTCTTTTGCTACGCTTTCCACCGGGTTGAAAATATAGATCCCGAACCCGCGGCAATTGAACTTGGTGATATATCCGGGGTTGCTGTTGTTGTTGGTAAGCACATGCTCAAATCCTTCGGCACCATACGAGGCAGTCACGACCAGGTCCGTCGTGATATTGGTCCCGGTGCCGTCCTCTTCGGTGTTCATGAGATAATCTGTGGTTGCAACCGGAGTGACCATGCCCTGGCCGTTGATCGCCAGGCCTGTTGTAGGATCAACATAGTTACCTTTGATGGTGATGGACTTTCCGGAACCAATCGCCATGACGGTGTCAAGCTGAAAAAGAACCTTGAGGGAGGTGTCAATGCGTCGCGGCCACGCATAGAGCGAGAAATAGTTGACAAGGTTTTCTCCGTCTTCGATCTCATAATCAATCACGCTGGTGCTATCGTCCAGGTGCAATTCTGCCAACTGATTAAGGATGATCTTTCCGCCATCCTCTTTTAGAAGATAGGAGCTGTCTTCCTTCTTAAGAAAGCCGGAGCTTCCCTCAGACAATGGAATATCCGTAAGGGTTGCCCACGCGTTCCGCCTGCGAGCATTGTCGAATACCAGCGTGTCGCCGTTATTTTTTGCTTTCTTTAAATACACATAGCCAACTTCCGAATAAGCCGCTTTGATCGCTTCGTCATACCCCTTTGTTTTCGAAGTGACGACATCGAAGGTTGTTGTGAACAGATTGACGCTGAGATCGAAATCCGTGGCTTGCGGCCGGATCGGCATCAACCCCAGTACGGTATTGAGCAGATCTGCCGCTCTCTGGTTTTCCAGAATCCCGGGATTGACAATCGAATGGCGGGCTGCATATTCCAGCCAGTCCATCACAACGATATGCTTAAATTCATCTCGTGGCCCGCTGTTGGAAAAGGAGTCCACGAAGCCAAAGAAGCGAACATACTCTTCCCCTTCATAAGTGAAGACTTGTTTGATAAACACGCCCTTTTTCCACCCGGCTACTGTATTCGGATGTTCGGGCGAATATTTGCCGACGACCGTGTAATTGTTAAGGTCAAATTCCAAGGAGCCTGGACTACCCACCATGTCCAGCGACCTGTTACCGGCCAATCCCCATTCGGCGGACGTGTTCCGGATCACATCATCAGTGATATCGACCCAGGCACTGTTGAGATACGCGTAAAGCTTCCAGGTAGCTCGTACCATTAGCCGCCTACCTGGACCAAGGCGTCTCGAATGGCCCGAGCCATCTTCTTGTAATCGAACGCCTGGCCGCTGCCTTGATTGGGAACGATCATCCCGCTCTGACTGGGCACGAACATTTCCGGACCGCGTTCGCCGACCATGTAGGGCGTACCGGCGGTGACCGGTCCACCTACAGCGCGGCCGGCATAGGCAATGTTGTTGTATCCTTCCGTGCCATAATCGTAGCCTCCGAGTGTTTGCACATTGATCGTTACGGTCTTGTTCTCCGGGATATTGGCGATCGAAGATGTGATCTTATCGGCTTCCTGCCAGGCAGCCTGGGCTTTGGCTACAACGTCCGCGCTATAGATCCCCCACTCCTGGCGCTTCTTCAGCAGCCATTCGAATTCCTTGTCGTCCAGAACGCCATCCTGCATAAGCTTGCGCTCGACGAGGCCGGAGATGATCTCCAGGTTTGCCTTGTCGAACTCCGCTTTATTCTCTGCAACCTTGGCTGTATTTTCGGCAAGCGCTTGATCATACTCTGCAATTTTCTCTGCATCCATTGCCCAGCCTTTGGCGATCTCCTCGGCTTTGTCTTGTTCGATCTGTTTGCGATCCTCGATCAACTCGGCGGCTTTCTTCTGGTAGTTTTCCTCTGCCGATTGGATATCGCCGATCAGACCCAGCATGGCCTGATGCGCCTCGGTCATGGCTTTGCGTTGTTTTTCGGCCGCCTTTTCAGCTTCCTCCCCGAATCCTTCCATCTCAGAAGCCAGATCATTCACAACCTGGCCCTCCTGTCGCAGGACCTCGGTGACTTCTTCAGTCGGCTCCTTGGAGCTTTCCTGTTCGCGCCGCATTTTGGAGATAAGCCCTCCCAGCCTGACAGCAGGCATGCCGACCCATGTAAGGATATTGCCCCATTTCTTGATCCCCTCGATGTTGTCCGAGATCCAGATCGTCGCATCCTTAACTTCGCTTGTCAACTCGGTTAGCTCTGGTAAAAGGCCGTCTCCAATCGCTCCCTGCAAATAACCAATCTCGTTTTTGAGCTGGGTCATCTGACCGGTGTAGGTATTGGCCGCGGCTTTTGCCTGACCGCCAAACTCGACCGACAATTCTTTTAAAATCAATTTTTGTGCTTCAAGGGTATTTCCTGATTCGACCAGTGCCTTGATCATCGCCATCTGGTCTTTCGTAAAGGAAACGCCCACCCGACGCAGTGCGTTGACACCCTGGACTGGATCGTTCAAGGCTTTTCCAAGTTGGATGGCAGAGCTCTGTAAGTCCTGGCCGAGTACGGTGCTCATATCGAGCGCCGCTTCGATAGCCTGGGGGAAGACATCCTTGCTGATGTTCGTAAAGGTCAGCATCAGGATTTCAGTCTTCTTGATCGCATCATCGTCAAACGTGGAGACTCGCATGAGACCAACTGCCAACTTGTCGAGCTCATCTTTTGTCATCCCGGCCGCGCCGGCCGTGGAACGCAAAACAGCCTCGAGCTGCTTATCGATCATCTGCCCCTCGGCAGCGGCATCCGCGGCGCTCTTCAAGGCAACCGCGGTTGCTCCCAGAACGCCGATCAATGCAGAATTTGCACCAAGAAAACTTGTAACCCCCATGCGCGCTTTTTCCAGCCCTGGAACCAGCGCCTGAGACTCTTTTTTGGTTTGTTTCAGCTTCTCGTTAACGCGTTCAATGACGGGGGTGCCGTCATCTTTTACGCTAAAACGGATCAGGATGTCATCGGGCATTCTGCATTCTCATCAGTCGGATCTCGGTCACGATCTGCAAGTGTGACGGGTTGGCTGTGGCCCAATCGGCCAGGCGATACGCCCCGGCTCGATAACTGGTAAAGGCCGTGTACACATTCAGGCACGCACTCATTCTTTTGAGCAGGCGTACGGGGAGGGGTCCGGGTAATACAGCATCGGCTCCCCATCGTTCGATTTGCCACGCAAGAGAAAGTTCTGGCGGGACAGGAGCCGTATCGTCTTCAGCACAATCCGCCGCCGCCATTAAGAGTTTTTTGGGATCGTGGTCGCTTCCAAATAAACTGTGGCAACCCGTTCGGCGATCCAGTGCACCAGCCAGGGCTTCATCGAATCGACCTCTTCCGGTGTCGCCATGATCACTTGAGGAACGGCTCCTTCCACCTGGGGCAGCTTCTCCACGGAGGCGATCCAGCCCGCCTCGAGTGCGGCTTTCACCATCACCCCACGATTGGAGGAGAGTGTAAGTGTCTCGTTGTCTTCCAGGATCTGGAGCGCGTTCTTCAAAACCTCGGAGGCTGTCACGAAGATACTTATCATCTCATTCAGAGTTGACTCGCCGACACGGATCTTCCTGAACTCATTTATCGCTTGCGTGAGTAACGGCTTGGCATCTTCGTTTTTCAGTCGTCGAGACGCTTTTTCCCACTCCACCACATGGCTCTGCAGGGGATCTTTCAGAAGCAGCAGGCGGTACCCGCCGTGAACATGTACTTCAAAGTCAATCGAAATATCGGCTGGCATATTCGGTTTCCTTTATTAGGCTGCGGTGCTGTGTGTGACCGCACCGTTGACCCGGAGAGTGATCGTGAAGGGCACGATCTGGTTATGCACCTGGGCGAAGCTGGACTGTGTCACAAAGGCTGTGGCGCTCTTCTTCGGCTTGCCGCTGGTATTGCCCTGGGGGTAAAACTCACAGGTTGCCTCAGCGGTCGTCACCAGGAACGCGGGGCGGATGGTATTGCCCACATCGTCCCAGCCGTTCACGGTGATCTGCGAGCTGCGCTCCGAGGGGAAGAACTCTTTATCATCCTGGGTCGCACCTGTGGCATCCAGCTCATCGCGAGAATCGGGCCAATCCACGCCGGTCAGGGCCCCAGCAGGCACCGTGAAGGAGCCGAACTTAAAGGACATATCCTTGCCGTCATACTTAGCCATGGTTCACCTCGTTCTCGGCTGCTGTTTCTTTCTCAACAACAAGGCCGATATTGATCAGATTTTGGATTTCCTCTGGCGTGCAGTGATCAAGATTGATTTCCTGGCCTTCGTGATAATCCTTGCCATCGGCACGGCTTGAAGCAATGCGGCCTTTGGCAACCACATACACTTTGCCGGGTGAAACTTTTTTTGCACTCATGTGTACTTCTCCGTTCGAACAGTAAGTATTTCGCGGCGGAACGTTTGTCCGCCTTCGTCAACGATTTCATCTGGATCGCTCTCACCTTCGATATAGAGCCTGTTCCAGTTGGCATTGCTCTGGTTGTCATTGCAGAGATCGGTCAGATCCTTCTCAGCAGTATCCAGCGCATCTTCGCTTTGCTGAGCTGTCCAGGAGTTATCCGGATCCTGATACAGGACAAAGATAAAGATCCTGAACCGAAATCCACTATCGGCTTCCGTCTCTCGTGCGCCCATGATCGTGCGACGCGAGCCTGCCGAGGAGACGACAATGTTTCGAGCCTTGCCGTTGAAGATTGGGGTCTTGTAGTTGAAGACATCCCAATCTGAGTTGAACTTGGCGTCGATCAGGGCGGCCAATGCCTCACGTACTGTCTTGCGATTGATCGTGTTACTTGGCATACAGGATCGCCTCTGTAATTCTTGTTTTGGTCCTGGCGCTCACCACTGGACCATATTCATCGACGGTCCGATCATAGAACGCATGTTCACCGCCGCGGGCATTCTCGTACACGCCATACTCACGCGGCTTGGTCCGGCTGAGCGGATTGCGTGCACCTGGGTCGATGTAGATCTTGCCCGACAGACCTTCGACTTCCATGCGGTGGGAGGCTCTAAGAGATCCACCACCAACAGTGGCACCGCTGCGCTGGTACTTGCCGACATGGGTGATCGTCACGGCATAACGGTGCAGGGCAACCACCGCATCCCGAACCGCCTCTTCTGCCACGCCGCCAGGCTTCATGGTTGCGATCCGTTTGGCATTGCGCCGTTGGATCTCTTGCAGGCCTTCGATCGTGAAACGCGGGATGGGCATCAGTTATTTCTCATGTCTTCCACGATCACCCGAAGACGGATCCCGGACATTTGCCAGGGCCAGGTCTCCACGGCTTTGATCGGATACTCCACGTCGCCGACGACCAGCTTGTCGCCCTTCCGGATATCCAGGCCGCCTTCCAGGAAGGTTTCCTTCAGCGTGTGAGGGCTTTTCAGGTCAAGGCGCTGCCTGGTATCTGCATCCACGGGAGCGAGCGGCCAACACTTCAATCCAACAAGCTCGGTGGAATACCCGGACGTGAGATCGGCACGTTTGGTGCTCGCCGACACCGTGGCTAGATAGTTAAAGGTGCTGTCTGTCATAACTCAGCATCCGGATCGGTTTGCGCAAAATTAAGGTCGATCACACCAGTCTGCAGAGTCGAGCCGATCGTGCCGTATTGATCTTCGATGCTTTGCTTCATCGCCTTGATATCTTTGTCCAGCTGATCGGCGAACTGGGAAAGGCTCTGTGAGAAGGGACCCGAAGAGATATCTACTTTCGACCAGCGGCCTTTGATGTTCATCAGGAGCCGGTACTCGGCAAGGTCCAGGAGCTTGTCGATATCCGCCAGGTCGACCGTCGCCACATCGCTATCCGTCACACTTGAGATATTGGCGACCGTTCCCCCACACTGCCGGATCGCGTACGCGATCGGGCTGTTCAGGTCGGCATAGCCGCTCGGAGCAGGAGTCATCCCTACGGCATCGATCATTTCCTTGCGGCGCGAAACCAGTTCGTTCTCAAGCTGGAGTCTGGTAATGGACATAGTAAAAACTTAACTAGATAAGTCTATAGACTAGGTGCCGATGGCGATCCAGTTGATATTCTTGGCGGCCGTCGCGGCGATCAAGGTCGCATTGCCTGTGGCTGTGACCTTCCAGGCTTTCAGGATCACAGAGCCAGCGGCGGGAGCGCCGGCCTGATCGCCGATCGTGGCGCTGACCATAGCCAGGGCCACACCATCAGGATCGGAGTCTGCGGTTGCGATCACGGCAACCACCGTTGCCAACCCGGTGACCACGGTCCCTGAACCGGTGATCGAAGCCACGCCACGCGCAACTTTGTATCCACCGGCCACACCCGCGACCAGGAGATTGATCTGGGCGGCCGTCTTGGTGACACCAGTCAGGATGTTCAGTTCAGCCGCGGACGATGTAACTGCAATGCCGCCGATCTTGAAGGTTCGGAGAATATCCAGGATCTTTACTTTCAGAAAATCTTCAATAGCTTTTGTTGCGGGCATGAGTACCTCTTATAAGAAAATCGGAGCGGGGAACGCCCCGCCCCGATTCAGTAAATCATTCGTTAGGTGCCTATTTCTTCTTGTTCTGCTTGAGTGCTTTGGACTCAGGCTTTTCAGTCGGCACCTCCACCGAAGGCAAGACCACGTTCGATGGTTGTTCATTCACAGCAGGTGCTGGGAAGGGAGGTTCTGTGGGAGCTTCAGACGGATCTACTGGTTCAGTCTCAGGTTCAACAGGAGCTTCTGCCTGCGGGACATCTTCGAGTCCGAAGTGCGCCAGGAGCAAATCGATCTTCCGGCCCAGGTCTTCAACAGCCTTGGCTTTGCGAGATTCAATTACTGATAGCTTTGCCATATCATCACCTCTTACAAACTACAACTCTTAGTGGTTATAGCCGGTCGGAATGGTGTAGGAACCACCCGTACCTAGTTCCAACACATAACCATTCAAGCGATTGACCACACCCAAGCCGAATCTCCACTGCCAGTCGCTCTTGGAGAGCGGGAAGTTTTCAGTCTCGGCGATCAAGGTCAGGCCACGAGGCAGATTGGTGTAGGCAGGATCCACGCGCATCTGGAGAGGCTTCTCCGCCTGCAAGTCGATGCCAAGCATATAGTTGGCGGGCATCCAATCCCACACAGAGACGTAGGCTTCATTGCTGTAGCCGATGATCTCACCAGGAATGGCAACGGGCTCATTGAGCACTGTATCCGAGTTGGAGCCGCGGCGCACATTGGGATCATTCACCGGATCAAAGTCGGTCAAGGCTTCGACGTAATCCTGCGCTCCAGGAGCGATCAGGACCACACGTCGGCGACGTGTGCCGTTGGCGCCGAAGCGTTGTCGGAGGGCGCGGGAGATGGTCTTGATAGGGTTATTGGTGTCACTGATGGAAGCCGTGGCATAGCCAGACTCTGTATAGTGATTCGCGGTGGCGGCCGTTGTCCCACCATTGAGAGCCGGGAACAACGTTGAATCATTGTTCGCCAGAGGCAAAATGGTAAGGCTGCCGCGAATGGGATCTGAGAAGGTGTAACTGGTGTTATCCAACAGGGCACGCAGGATCTCCTTGCGGAGCGTGTTCTGCGCACGGAGCGCAATGCCTTCCACCTGGCGCTGGTAATCTGCCAGCGTCATGTAGGCCATATCAATGCGGCTCCAGCCCAGGGCATCGCCGAAGCCCTCGAGGGGCAACGCGACATCCCAGGAACCTGTGATTTTCCGCTCGCCTGGGCGTCCCATATCGCTATTGCGCTGGAGCTCGCCATCGGCAGGCAGGTAATAACGGAACTTATGATCTTCTGTGGTCCGTTCAATAAACAGACTTGTTACGCGTGCAAGATCTTCATTGATCATCGCAACATATTCTGTTGTGGCATCGAAGACGGCTCGTTGACCCACACCTTCAACGAAGGTGCGCTCAGAGTCCTGGATGCCAAGAATGCCGGGAATTGTTTGAACTGTCATGATGTTTTCTCCTAGCTCTTATTCACTCAGGCTCTAAGCCCACTGAACAATCCAGTCAGCTTCGACATATAAGACTTTGGTGAGGTCGGGGTCAGCCAACTGACTGACACGACCAACGGTGACGGACATGGTGCCTGCCGCATCCGCAAGCGAACCAAGCGTGTTACTCAAGTACACACGTCCGTCATACGCTACGCCCGAAAGGCCGTAGCCAGCCAGGTAACCGCGCTTTAAGACAGGGCAGGCTTTGCCAGCCGCTGCACTCTTCAACGCGATCCCACGAAATTGCTGTTTGCCGGCAGTATTCGCACCCGCCACTCCTGCTTTTCCAGCGGTTGTGACGTATACGGGCTGCCCGGCGGTGATCGCTTCCACAGCGATAATGTCACGGATCTCGGCGATTTCCGAGAATACGATCGAGATACCGTTTGATCCAATGGTGAGATCAGCCATGATGGTCTCCTGTTAGAGTGAACTAATGATCGGAGTACGGCCTTCGCCGTCTCCTGGCTGTCTGAGGGGCCGTTTGCTATCCCGTGGTGTCCCACGTGACTCCTGTTGTTTCTCCTCCAACAGGTACGGCTTGGCTTTCGCCAGATCACTCAAAGCTTTTTCAACGCCTTTGTACGTGCCATCTTCTTCAAGCGTGATCAACTCACGATTGATCAGGAGCAGAACATCATCGAGCGCCTCCTTGAGGAATGCGCCTCGAATGACACTCTTCTTCTCCTTGTCCAAAATGGCCGTGCTCGCGGCGATCTTGATCTCGCTATCCAGCAGTCGTTTGTTCGCGGCTTCTTCTTTGGCTTTGGCATCCGCCTCTGCCTTTTCCCGGGCTGCCTTTTCTTTGGCAACTAGGCTTTGAAGTTTTTCGGTTTCCGACTTCGACTTCTCCTCTGCCTCACGAGCAGATTGAAGCAACTTCTTAGCCTCATCCGGGTCCGTGATGCCGAGATCTTCCAGCAATTTCTTGCGGGCCGATTCAGCAGCACGTTCAGCGCGTTCCTTGAACTGCTTATCCAGGTCCTTCTGTTTGGACTTATCGTCCTTCTCTTCTTCGGCGTCCGTCCCCTTGGCTTTGTCGTCGGATGACTCACTGTCACCGCCGCCGCCTTTATCGTCGGCGTCGAATAAGAAGAACCAGCGAAATACGTTAAAGTGCTTGAGCATGAGGGTTTCCTTTTCCACCATTTACCGCGGGTGTTCGCGTGAGGAAATCCAGGGAGTTAACACAAAAAAACCGGGCGCTCTTTGGGAGCGGCCCGGTTTCTGTGAACTCAGTCAGCCTGAATTAAAAATTATTCAGTTATCGAGAGTAGTATAGCACAAATGTTTCTACAAAAAAGTTATCGATCGATCGGCGGATAGATCTGATTGCCGTCCAGGTCACACACAATCGTTCCAGTGGAGTCGAGGAGATCCTGGGCAATCGGGTCTTTATCCAAAGCACGCAAGACAAGATAGAACTTGCATAATTCCATAAACGATACATCACCCGGGACCCGTGAATAAAACAGGTCCATGTTTTTGACCCTGACTTTCCTGCGATCATCTTTCTTCGGCATGGCTATTCCTCATCCAAACGCATCTACAGGATTTTGGTCCGGATTTCTTCCGGCTTCCCGCGCATCCAAAAAGAACTGAGACCCTTCCTGCATCTTGTCCGTTAAGCCATCGTCGAACTCCGCCTGGTAGAGCACACCTGACGTACGGCAATACCAGTGAAAGGCCGGCCAATCCATGAAATCGGCAAAGCGCGGCGTGCCGGTCAAGTGGAACGGCTTCTCCAATTCCACGATCTGGCCGTGCACACGAAGACAACAATCCGTGGTCCTGGCATCCAGGGCGGCCACGGCCTGTTTCATGAACTTCTCTTCCTGGGATGTGACGGTTGTATCAAAGGCAGTCCAGATCAGGTAGGCTCCCCAGATCGCAGCCGCGGCCGTGATCACGCCAGACGAAAGAACACCGGTGCGCTCGTCATCGCCGATGATCTGAGAAGGGTCTGCATTAGACAAGACCAGTGCATTGATCGCTGCGGCCTGTGCATCGAACTGGGACATCACCGTCTCCTGCGCCGTATTGGTTTGTTCAGTTAATCGGATACTCCCCCGCGGGCGGGCGTTATAGAACCTCAGCTGTCGGCTCGCTTCGTCAGTGCCCAGGAGCACAGCGTCATTCAAGATATTCCCCACATCAGAATTCAACTGCCGACGCATATTCCGGAGCACATCCCGTACGGCGGGGAGGGGATTCTCCTTCGCGAGTGCGGCCTCGAGCGCCAGGCGAGCCTGGTCGTAATCGGTGAGCACATTGCCACGCGGGTGCGCGGCAGTTCCGATCTTTGCAAACAGATCGCCGATCCGATCATTCATGCGGATGCCAGACTTGACGGCCTTCTCAAGTGGATTGGGCATGGTCCCTACTGCTGATTATTATTGGGTGGAGTAGTACGACCTGATCCCTCACCACGAGCGAGCCGGTTGCCTTCGATCGCCGATTTCATGCTTTCCTGGCGCAACTGGAACTCTTCGGAATTTACGATCTCATCGATCGACTCTTCATCCCATCCCTGTTGTTTCAAATAGACCACCAGCGGCACACCGGCATCTTTGGCTTTCTTGGCATTATCCCAGAATGTCCCTTCTTGTTCCAGCTCGTCCATGGGGTCCACATCAAATACAGGCCGGTTGCCGATCGAGTGATCCAGTTGACCGCTTTTGAACGATTCCAAAGAAAAGCCCGCGAACGCCTCGCCGTAGTTCCTAAATCCTCCAATGGCGACAGCCATCTGTTGGATGCGGACCATGGCATTGTCGTAGTTCGGCCGGCGTTGCAAGACCTTGGCTGTCGCCGGTGCCCGGTTGATTCGCAAGGCACGCCCGGAAATATCGCCGGTCGCATTTGCCATGTCGATCTTTAGTTCCGGGTAATCCCGTTCCAGCTCCGTGATCAAATCCTTGATACTGTTGGAGACCGCCGTAATGTCGATGGGAGCGACCAATGAGTCGGCATGCGCCTGGGCGTTGTTGGTATAAATCGCTTTCATCTCCGTGCGGCCGGGCTGCGGCTTTTCTTCGGTCGCTTCCTGGCCGGCAACGACCGGTGTTGTGCCGGGCTTCGAGAGGCCGGCCATCAGCCACGCGCCTTCGACCAGCTTGCGGATCTGGTCATTCAGTTTTGATGCCTGATCATCCACTTCGCGGAACTTGGACAGATCGGGGTACAACTCACTCCACCCAAAATCCAATCCCACATCGTTGTGCTGAAGGATCACCATCGGCACAAAGCCGTATGGCACATCCCATTCTTCGCCGTTATTCTCGTCCCAGGGATAAGGGGATTGATCGAGATACGTCACGTAATGAACATTGTCTCCGTCTCGAGTAGCGACCTCGCGATACGTGACTTCTCCAGATCGTCCCCTCCGGGGATCGTCGCGCTTGTATTCCAGGATATATCCTTTGACATTGCCGAAGTCGTCGAATTCCACATCGGCCAGGCGAGAAGGATGCTGGACTTTGATATACACTTTCTCCCTCTCTGTATCATCGGCAATCATAAGTACCCCGTCGCCCAACACAGGGGTCCATAATCCGAACACATCTTTTTTGATCTGCCAGTTGGACCACCGCCAGACCTGGGCGATCGCGGCCCGCAGCTTGTCATCCTCTGTGATGATCGGAAGAGCCGAAGGCGTTTCTTCTCCATCACCGGCTTCCGGATCCAGGACACCCCCCAGGAGCTTTGCCTTCCAGAATTCCCCCAGCCGATACGAGGGATTATAGATATTGCGGATGTATTGATAGAGACCCTTCTGAGCCTTGTAGGACGTGGACCAGGTGTGGATCTTGTCATAGGCCGTGTTTTCATACATTGCCCACAGAATCGAATAACGCAGCTTCCGGGCACTAAAGTCCGTGAAGTCGGCAAGGTTGATCTGATCGCTGGAAAAATAATCCTCACGAAATGCTTTGTATCCACTCATAGTGGCTCTCCAAATTCTGCTAAATTCATCACGGATGCCCATAGGTTTATCCAGTTAAGTTTTCACTATCCACGCCAGCCGGCCAGGGGGTTATCGCCTTCGGTCGCGGTCGTTGGTCCATCACTCTTGCCGGCCCAGATCGCCAGCGCCCAGGCCCAGAACATATCGGCATGGTGTTTCTCATTCGCTTCGGTGTCATACCGGTTATTGCTTGCCTTGGTCACGGTCTTGCGAATGCTGTGGATCTGGTAGGCCAGATCTCGCTCGAGCGGGATCGGCACCTCGGCACGCTGCGCACGCAGCTTGGCCTCTACAGCCCATAACTCCTTGGTAGCATTCGTAAAATCCATGCCTTGCGCCTGGGGGAACCTGGCGGAGAGCTTCTCGGCCATCTGCATGCCGATGCCGTTCTTGTCGATCAGGAAGGATGTGATCGGCAGTGTCTCCAGGAGCTTCGTAGCAACCGCTTCCTGGTCTTCGAACTCGACTTTCTCCAAAGAGATGTGGAGGCGATACGGTAAGGAGTTGGTGGTACGACTGTCACCGAGTAGTATGATCTCGGTGGTATCCCGGGTCCGTCCTACGTCCATGCCGCCGACCAAGGTCTGTTCCACATAGCCACGGACGATCTCCTCGGCCAGCTGCGTGATCGCCAGCAATGCCCCATCTACACCTTTGACCTTGCGATACCAGAGCCGCTCCTCGGCGGCCAGGATCTGGTTGCGCTTGATCAATTCCCAGTCGATCCAGCTTATCGACTCATCGACCCACTCACACTCATACTCCTGTTGGAAATCTTCCAACACCATGTTTTCATAAATCTCGATCAGGCGCCGGGTAGCGAAAATCCGGACCCGTTTTTCGGTCGGCATGCCTGGCGCTGCCGCTGCCGCGAGCTGTGGATTCACACACATCGATGCTGTGGCCCACCAGGGGATCGCAGCCCTGACAAATCCCGGATAGGTCCGGAGCTGCTGGGAATAGATCTCCCAGAACATGCCGCGGGCACCCAAAGGAGAGGAGCCGATTCGCAGCACGCCGCCTCTGGATAAGATCGGCAGCACAGCCTGGTAGATCAGCTTGTCTTTGGGGTAATGCGCAAACTCGTCCAAATAGACATGGGCACGTGCTTTCCCACGCGGCGGCCGGCACGGATGAGAGATCAGGCGGGAGCCGTTGGAGAACTCCAGTTCGAACCGATTGTCGGTGATCAGCCGGGGGCGAGCGTCACGGTCCAACGCTTCGATCACGGCCTTGGCATACCGGATCTTCTCACCAGCTTCTTCCTGGTTGATCGAGACAAAAATATGCGGTGTGTTCTTGTATAAACATCCGGTCGCCACGGACTCGGCCGCGGCCAGCCAGGACCAACCTACCTGCCTGGATTTTTGTTCGATGGCAAGGAGTGATGGATTGTTAAGGTGCTCTAACTGAAAGGTCTCCCAGGAAGCATCGGGGTCGCCGACTGCCTCCGGGAGATCCAGGTATTCAACAAGAAAGGTCAGGGCTGGGGAGAGGTTCACGCATTATTTTGGTTTTGTCGGCCAGATCCAGCCCTTGATGGAATCGGATAGATCGCCGTTCAGGTCCGGAACTTTAATATTGTTAGCTTCCAGGGTTTGCCACATCTTCACGATCACAGTTTTGGAGCCGTCATATTTCTTCTCGAGATCAACAACCTGGCTCCGGAGTGATTTATTCTCATCGCTCAGCTTCTGGGTCTCCTTGACGTATTCACGGCTCATCCCTTCGATGTGCGCGTTCAGCTCGGCGATCTTGTTCTCAAGGTCCTTTGTGTGCCTGGTTGTTTCTTCTCGATATTTTTCAGTGTCTTCCAGGCGTTTCCGGGTGGTCTCGTGGTCAACTTCGATCTGGTCTTCCAGTTCCTGAACACGCTTCTGCAAAAGCGCCGAGTTTGCAACATTCTCCACCAGCTGTTTCGTTGTGAGACCCAATGCGCTGGAGAGGTTGTCGACGGCATCCGACACGTTGACATCCACGGTCGACTTCTGCACCTTCTCGTCCGGCTTTACTTTCCGAAGGGCGATATAGGCAAACACAAGAACCGATACGATTTGAGCGGCGGCTAAGGCATCAGCAAGAGTCATTTACGCACCAATCAGTCGGCGGGTCTTCGCCTGGGTAAGCCATATCACCCAGCCAGGAGATAGAATAAGAACGGATACAGGGTAGGCAAACTTCGCATACGTTGCCGGGGTCAGTACACCAACGAGCACCAGGAAGTAGATAAACACAACCCAGAACATCACCAAGGCAACGATCCTATGCAGTGGCCGGCCCCACCAGAGCGCTTTGGGAGGCATTGTTTTCAAGAGGGCAATGCCGGAAATCATTGCACTGAGAGAACCAAAGAAAAACACCAGGGCTTGCACCGGGGACATGTCTAGCTTTCGTAATCTCTGTCTTCACCGGCTTGGCGGCCCGTGAACGATGTGCCGATCAAGGGCAACCCTGCCAGGACATTCTCATGGGCTTTGCGCGACACGTAGAGCTGGAAGACCAGCGCAAGCACGGCATTGATCGCCGTGGCGAGCGCGCCGGCGTTTTGGTCCAAACCGGGGACCGTATCCGCTTTGCCAGTCAGCTGCAGAGCCACAAGTCCACCAAGGGCCAGCGCGTTCAATACGAGTGATACAGCTGGGGCTTGTCCATCGGCAAGCCAGCCCAATTGTTTCCCGGCATTGATCAGGGCAGTGATCAACATGGCCACCCCGCCAAGATTCTTCAGGGTGACCAGGAGTTCATCCAGGTTCGGCACGTTTGTTTCCTGGAACGCGGGTGCAGCAGCGGGAGCTGCCTGCACGACGATCGCCGGTAGGAACATGAAAACCAGGGTGAAGCAGAAAAGAGCGGCAAACTTTGAGAATTGTTTCGCGAAGCTGTTCATGGGGACTCCTTTGAGTGAGTTAAATAAAAATGGGCAGACCTGGAAAGGCCTGCCCGATCTCTGCGGATTCAGTCAGCAGTATGTAAATTGATTATACAGGCTTTTGTTTTTTCGGCTTGCGCTTGATGTGAATGTCGATGTCATTCACTTCACTGCCGAGATACACGAGTTCAATTTTTCCCCATCCGGAGCCGAGCTTGAGGGTCCGCACGGCTTCCAGGATGTCCATCAACTCTCCTGCAAGGACATCCTTTTCATAATCTTTCGCGATATCGCTATGACTCTTTGTTTGTTGATTGATCATTGTTCTGTTTCTCCGAGATCTCTTGCAGGTTGCCTTTCACCTGCTGCCACCGTTTGTTACGGATTTTTTCAACGTCGACAATCTCAACAGGAATGGGTCCCCCACCCGGACCGCCGATCGGATCGGCAATACCGGTCACTTTATCAATGCGATCCTGAGCTTGCAAAATAACTTTCATGAATGCCGCCCGGTTATTGCTTTTGACAGAGACCTTTTTCATATCCTCCCAGGCTTGTTCCTGGACGGCAGTGTATTGGGCAATAGCAACGTCCGCCGAATTTTGGATACGCTCTTTGGCATCTTCTTTCCACAAGTCACGGACGCGTGAAATATCCCGCCTGGCCGTCTCGATCGATACTTTGGTTTCCCTGGCGATCTCAAAAGCACGTCTCCCTTTGATCATAAGAAGAGCAACTTCGGCAAGCCGCCCGAGGATCTCCGCATCTTCTTTCCAGGAAATGTTCTGCTTCCCCTCACGACGTTTATCGCCAGTCGGCTCCGGATCTTGAATGTTTGTGTTCTTGCGTCTCACCATGGCTAGTCAAACCTTAATGTCAAAGTAAAGTCTTATGTACCTAATTCTATACTCAACGAAAATACAACGTAGAATGAATGTTCGAAATTGCAATGTAACCTTAATAACGGATGTGCGTCACGGACTGTTTAAACAAAAAAGCCCCCGAAGGGGCTTTTTCTATGGGATTTATATACATGTTTCACCTAAGACCTAACTCATCCCCGCGTTCACGTTGACATTCCGGACACTCATAAACGCTTCTATCTTCGTAATCTATTAGGTGTTTCTCACACTGATGCTCACTACAAAATAGGTTATTTTCGTCGTCCGCAGTGGCATCCATGTATGCTATACACCTCTCGAAATACTCAACTTGCTCTTTTGCTGCGCCCCCTACCGCCGGATCGCTTTGCATAATCTTTGCATTGCGTAGTCCTACCTCTGCAATCTCACGTGTGACGGTGCGTTTATGCCCATCCAGGTCTACTTCCACCATATTCACGTCAAGATATTTTATTGTCATGATTGTCATTTCAACATCCTTTTAGGTGAGACAGATATATAAGTGCCTTTTCTATCTCAACTTTTCAACTGCTTCTTCAAGACAAGCAGCATGCACAAACTGGCCATCTTCCAAATAGAACCGCTTGTCATAGCCGATCTCAGTCTGGCAATAATGACAAACACTTGTAGCCATGCGGCGAGTCTCTGCACAATCCAGGTGTTTGCATTCTTCAACACAGGGACCGAACTCAGTACCGGGGAAAGGTAATCTACCGGCTGCCATCCTTATTATCTCCTTTCTCATTATTCAATGATTTGGTGAGATCACTGATCAAAACCTTTTTCTCATCCGCTTCGATCTCATTTCGAATGGTGATGAGCTTGGCTTGAAGAAGGATTCCCTGCTCCTGGCGTTCGAGCCGCCTGCGCCGAATGTTCTCCTTGGCTTCTTCGGCTTCTTCGGAATTACCGCCCATAGACAAAATTACATTGACAAAACCCTCGGCACTGGATTCCACGTTGTTGGCAAAAAACGCCACAGCTTCGAT
>Ga0081539_10003282_pt1 | contig 20277 bp, 16 predicted proteins | sample TabmetS4T2R2_FD_71023 | JGI IMG/M metagenome (GOLD analysis project Ga0081539, IMG submission 71023) | Tabebuia heterophylla rhizosphere microbial communities from the University of Puerto Rico - S4T2R2 | ecosystem: Host-associated > Plants > Roots > Rhizosphere ...
GGCGGGCCAGGGATCACGTTCGCCTGCGGCTCGTGCCATTTGATGTCGGGTCAGGGGCACTCGGAATCAGCCGACATCGCGGGGATGCCCGCCGAGTATCTCGTCCGGCAGATGGCATATTACAAATCCGGTGCGCGGAAAGACGATGCCCGGATGGGACCGATCGCCAAGACGACGCCGGATGCGGACGTCCGCGAGGCTGCGGAGTACTTCGCCTCGCTCACGCCGCGTGTCTTTGTGAAAGTGATCGAAACGGCGACGCCGCCCAAGACATTCATCGCCACGGCCGGCCGCCATCGTCAGCTCCATCCGGATGGCGGCACCGAGCCGATCGGCCATCGCATTCTCACGATTCCGGAAGATCCGATGCGGACCGAACTGCGCGATCCGCACGCCGGCTTCACCGCATTCGTGCCCCCTGGAAGCCTCAAGCGAGGTGAGACGCTGGTGAAGACGGGCGGTGCCGGAAAGACCATCGCGTGCACCATTTGCCACGGCGACACGCTCGTTGGCCTGGGCGAGGTGCCGCGCCTGGCGGGACAGCACCCTCTTTACATCGCGCGGCAGCTGTTCGATATGCAGTACGGATCGAGCGCAGGGAAGGCGACGGCGCTCATGAAGCGCGTCGTCGAGAAGCTGTCGGAAGACGACATCATCGCCATCTCGGCCTATCTCGGATCGCTTCCCCCGCGTTGACTGGATCCTCCCGCCGTTCACCCGGTAGAGCCCCGCGCACATCCTGTGGCGTCAACGAGCTAGACTGTTGCGGCCTCGGAGTCTTCAATGCGGGTGACCATCCATTCCGTCGTGCTTGCCACGCTGCTCGGGCCTTGCCTCGCTGGCGCCCAGACGACACCCTGGGGCGATCCCGATCTTCAAGGCGTCTGGTCCAACCAGACACCGGTGCCGCTCGAGCGACCCGCGGCGCTGGCCAACAAGGCGTACTTCACTGAGGCGGAAGCCGCCGAGGTCGAGAAGAACGCGCTCGCATCCGTGCTCAAGAACGTGGCCTCCGAAATCGCGACCAGCGGCGAGTTCAACGAGATCTGGTTGGAGTCGGGGAAAGGAAAGGTCAACCGGAGCCGGCGGACATCTCTTGTTGCCGATCCGCCCGATGGGAAGATCCCGTTCACGCCGGAGGGCAGAGCGCGTTGGGAGGCCACGCCGCATCTGACCACGGAGCGCATCACTGGCAAACGCCTTGGCGCCGACCGGCCGGAGGATCGGGCGCTTCAGGAACGATGTATCACCGGCGACAACCTCTTCGTGCCGACGGCGTTCTACAACAACTACCACCGGATCGCTCAGGCGCCCGGCTATGTCGTGATCGTGAGCGAGAACATGCACGAAGCGCGCGTGATCCCGCTCGATCGTCGTCCGCATGTCGGCGCCAACATCGAGCAATGGATGGGTGACTCACGCGGGTGGTGGGAAGGACAGACGCTGGTCGTCGAGACGACGAATTTCAACGACAAGCGACGATTTCAGGGATCGACGAAGGACCTCCGTCTGCTCGAGCGCTTCAGCCGGGTCGATGCCGGCGCGATCAGCTACCGGCTTACTCTGACCGACCCGAAGACGTTCTCGCAACCCTGGACGCTGGAAAACACGCTGTGGCGGAGCGACGAACCGATGTTCGAGGCCGCGTGTCACGAGGGGAATTACGGACTTGCCAGCATCCTCGCTGGCGCCCGCATGGCAGAAAAGCGCTGATCGTCCCTCACCAGGCCGACGTCATCGCGGCGTTGAGGGCAGTGATTCGGTAGTCACCGCCTGACGCCACGGCGCGTTATTCGTACTACTGGCGCAGAGCGGCGGGGACGCTGGAGGGCGAGGTTACCTGCCTGGCACAGGCGTGACCTTCAGATCCCGGAAGTGGGCGACGGTGTCGGTATCGAGCCACAGCGCGACACCTCCCTTGCCCTGGGCGCCGGTCTTGATGTCGTTGACGATCAGCGTCGGCTGTGCGGCGTCGTGCACGAACAACCGACCCACGGTGCCCTGCACGTCGATCGCCACCTTCGTCCACTGATCCGGCACCAGGTCGACATAGGACTCGTACTTGCCGGGTGTCTCCATACGCAGTCGGGACCACGGCCAGGCCGGATGCGAGATGTACTGGGTCGAATGATTGCGGCGCTCCTGATCGTCGGCGCGGCCGTTGGTCGGACGCAGGTAGAAGGCGTCGTAGGTTTCGTTATCCGGCTGCACGCGAAACGCAATCCCGACGAAACCGCGCGCGCCCTGACCCGCTCCTGGCGCCGGCACGCCAGCCAGCTCCACTTCGATCGTGCCGTTCGAGAACTCGAGATCCTTGATCGTTGCCAGCTGCCCGAAACGCCTCCGCAGCCAAGTACGTGCGGAACGAGGACATCGAACACTCCGCGTCGGCGGAGATGAGTACCGCGACGCGATGCCGCGACGGCATCTCAGTGCGGAAGGGGACTGTGCTGGCGCCGTCCGCGCAGGCGTAGGAGCAGCAGGAGCGCGATCGTCAGGACGACGCTGGCCGCGGTTGCCGTCATCGAGACCGCGCGCGCGATATCGACCGGCAGTGTCAACCAGGCGAGAGTAAACGTGACGCCGGAGAGCACCCAGATCCACCCGGCGCGCCGCTGAAAGGTCTGTATCCGCGCACCGTCGCAGCGCATCTGCGCGAGCGGCGGCAGCGTCCTGGGCATGGTGTTGCCAGTCACGACGAGAAACGCGCCCAGCAGGATCATCGTCGCGCGCTGTCCCACGTCGGGGTCGTCCACCGCGCCGTAGGCGAAGGCGAGCGACGTCGCCAGCGGGATCACGATCATCAGCGCCCCGAAGACGACGGCGCTCGTGATCGAGGCCAGGGCGCGACGCGGACCGACCTCTTCCTTCGACCGACGCACGAAGAGCCTCCAGACGTTCAGCACGGTGATCATGACGACCAGCATAGCCAGGGCCGCCGCCCAGCCTAATGCGCGTTCGGGTCGCGCATACCAGTTGGCGAGGGCGAGCACGATGCCGACGACGGGCAAGACCGATGCGGCCCGCGAAATCACTGAGTTGAGTGCCACGTCACGCTTCTCCTTTTACTGGGCCCACGGGGCGCCTGGCCACCTTGCTGCTGGTCGCGCGCCCGCGCCGTCCCGTCTCGAGTCCCCAGCCGAACGTCTGGGCGAAGCCAAGCAGCGCCTCCTCGAGGATCGACATCACCAGCCGATAGATGATGGTCCGGCCGGATTTCTCGGCTTCGATGAGTCCCGCTTCCTGCAGCACGGCGAAATGCGCCGACATCGTCGGTTTCGACACGGCGAAGTTGTCCGACAGTTCCCCGGCTGACATCGGTCGTTCGCGGAGCAGTTGCAGCACGCGGCGGCGGGTCGGGTCGGAGAGCGCCTTGAACACCTTGTCCACGTTTCTATATTTAGCCAAACATCGAACAATGTGTCAAGGGTCATCGGACGACGCCTACAATCTGTGACCACACCATGAGCACAGTGCCCACCCTCGAGGCGATCAACCAGCTGATGACCGGCTCCGGCTACCTCGCGAGCCTCGATGACGGGCGCAACGTGTATCTGTTCGGCGAGCGCGTGCGCGACATCGCGAATCACCCGGCGTTCCGCAACGCCGCCCGGTCGATCGCGCGCCTCTACGACGCGCTGCACGATCCTGCCGCCGACCTGACGACGCAGGACCGCCACGGCATCCGCACACACCGGTTCTTCACGAGCAGCTATTCGGCGGCCGAGCTCGTTGCCGCGCGCGACGCCATCGCCCGGTGGTCGCGTTTGAGCTACGGGTTCATGGGACGGACGCCGGACTACAAAGCCGCGTTCATGGCGACGCTGGGTTCCAATCCTGACTTCTATGCGCCGTACGACGGCAACGCGCGTGCGTGGTATCGCCGCTACGCGTCGAAAGCGTTGTTCCTGAACCACGTGCTGATCAACCCGCCGGTCGATCGCAACAAGCCTGTCCACGAAATCGCCGACGTCTTCGTCCATGTCGTCCGCGAGACCGACGGCGGGGCGATCATCAGTGGCGCGAAGATGCTGGCGACGTCGTCGGCGTTGACGCATGCGACGTTCGTCGCGCAGAACAGCGCGGTCTCGCTCGAGGCCGGCAAGGCGGAGGACTACGCGCTCGTCTTCATCGCGCCGATGGAGACGCCCGGCACGAAGCTGTTGTGCCGCCGTTCGTACGAGCAGGACGCGCACAGTCCGTTCGACCATCCGCTGTCGAGCCGTTTCGACGAAAACGATGCGGTGCTGATCTTCGACGAAGCCTTCATTCCCTGGGAGAACTTCCTCGTCTACCGTGACGTCACGCGCGCGAACTCTTTCTACCCGGCGTCCGGATTCTTCAATCGCTTCAATCTGCAGGCAGGCACTCGTCTGGCGGTCAAGCTCGATTTCATGACCGGCCTGCTGGCGCGTGGCCTGCAGATCAATGGGACAGACGGGTTCCGCGGCGTGCAGGCGGCGCTCGGTCAGGTCGTCGCGTGGCGATCGCTGCTGTGGGGGCTGACGACGGCGATGGCCATGGATCCGCAGCCTGGCGCGGGCGGGACCGTCGTGCCCAAGCTCGATTACGCGGCGGCCCTTCGCATCTTCGCCACCGCGTCATGGCCGGCGGTGAAGTCGATCTTCGAGGAGGTGCTCGGTGGTGCGCCGATCGTGGCACCGTCGGGGCGCGAGGACCTTCTCAGCCTCGAGCTGCGGCCGCTGATCGATCGCTTCTATCGGGGAACGGGAGCGTCCGCGGAAGACCGCGTGAAGCTGTACAAGCTCGTGTGGGACGCGATTGGCACGGAGTTCGGCGGCCGCCACGAGCTGTACGAGCGCAACTACGCCGGCAACAACGAACAGATTCGCGTTGACGCGCTCAACTTCGCGCGACGTTCGGGCGCGCTCGACGACTGCCTGCGGCTGGTCGACCAATGCCTGGGCGACTACGACGTGAACGGCTGGACCTCGCCGACCTGGCGATGATCGGCACCTTGATCGATCGACCGTCGGTGACTTAACGTGGACGACCTCATGCAACCACGCGCGCGTGTTCGTTGGGCGGCGGGCCTCGCCGTCATGGCCGTGTTGGCGCCGGGCTCGGCGTCTGCCGAAGACGTACGCGTGATGATTTCGGCTGGGTTCTACCAGGTCTACGCGGAATTGGGGCCCGCGTTCGAGCGCGCCAGCGGTCATCGTCTGGTCACGACCCGCGGCCCGTCGATGGGAGATTCTCCGGAGGCGATACCGACTCGCCTCGCGCGCGGAGAAACCGCGGACGTGGTGATTCTCGATGGCAGCGCGGCCGACGAGCTCGCGAAACGAGGCGTGATCGATGCCGGCACCAGGATCGATCTCGCCCGATCGCAGATCGGCATGGTCGTTCGCGCCGGCGTCGCACCACCGAAGATCGATACCGTCGACGCCTTCCGACACGTGCTGCTGACAGCCTCGTCGATCGCTTACTCGGACAGCGCCAGTGGCGTCTACCTCTCGACGACGTTGTTCGAGCAGCTCGGCATCGCGGACCAGATCGCGCGCAAGAGTCGAAAAGTACGTGGTCCGCCGTCCGGCGAACCTGTCGCAGCCGTCGTCGCCCGTGGCGAGGTCGAGATTGGTTTTCAGCAGGTCAGTGAGCTGCTCAACGTCCCTGGCGCGACATTCGTCGGCGCGATTCCTGCCGCGCTGCAGCCAGGATTTTCGTTCGCCGGCGCGATTACGACGGCCGCGCGACAGCGGACCGCCGCTCTTGCGCTGCTTCGTTTTCTGGCATCGCCGGAGGCGACGTCGACGATCCTCAAGGCCGGACTGACGTTACCTGCGGGCCGGTAGCGTTCGTTTCAAGACATTCGGCAGGCCATCAGCCGATCGCAAACATAGGGTCCGCCTTCACACGGACCGGTCTTCACGCGTACGCGAACAGCGGCGGAAACAGGACGACGACGAGCGTCGCCCAGATTGCGTAGACCGGCAGGTAAGCGGTCTGCCACGCCTCGAGCGCGCGGAACGGTTTGCCCATGCGCAGGAATCCGGCATAGAGCCACGCGGACCACGCGAGGTTGACCAGCAGGATCAGGTTCTCGCCGAGCGCGGCGACACGGTTCGGCGTGAAGCCGAACTCCGAGATGCGTGAGGCGATGGCGGCAAGCGCCACCGCGTCGACGACGAGCGCGCTCGCGATCAGCAGCAACTGCAGACCGTCGAACAGGTTCGGTGGCGCCTCAGGATCGCGCGCCGACGCCGAGTAGACGACCAGGCCCACCACGAGCACCAGCAGCAGGTCGAACGCAATCAGCACGTTGCGCTGGATGTCGATCGGCCGTCCGGTCCAGGCCATCGTCGCCAGGAACACCAGCAGGAGGATGGTGAAGAGCGGGGTGAACAGGCGCGTGAGCACGGGCGCCATGTTCTCGATGACGCTCTGCTTCGCCTCGACCAGCCACGAGCCGACGAGCACGGCGCCCATTGCGCCGCACGGGACCAGCCAGTCTGCAGCCACCCAGTCGGCCTTCATGCCGATCGCGGAGAACATCATCATCGTGAACGCCGTCAGCACCCCGCCGCCGAGCGCGATGAGGACGTAGTAGATGAACAGCTCGCCCAGGAAACGAACGAAGTCCATGCGGCCGCCGCCGGCGAACCAGCGGCCGCCGACGTAGGCGACGCCGACCACCAGTGCCAGCGCGATCGGCAGGTGCAGCGCACTCAGCATCTCGGTGTCGCTGCCGCGCGTGAACGGAAACGCGTTCACGACCACCGCGGCGGCGATGAAGGGAATGGCCAGCCACATGTAGTGGCGCGCAGGCATCCGGCGCTTCCAGACGAAGTACGCCGTGAGGAACGGCAGCACGAACAGGCTCCCATTGCGCACATAGAACTGCTCGTTGCGCTCAATTGGGAGGCCGAAGAGCGCGGGGATCTTGATCGCAATCGCCGCGGCAATGGCGAGCGCCAGCACGACGAGGGTTTCGGTACGGGTGATCGTCCCGGCAGTTGCGTCGGCATCGGGCGCGGCGACGAGCTGTTTCCACAGCCGCTCGGAATGCTCGCGCGCGAATTCGCGCGACAGGGCGTCCAGGTTGCCCATGCGCTTGACCGCGACCAGGAACGCCTCGTCCTCCGCCAGTCCCGCCTGAGCGAGGACAGTCATCTGATCTCGCAGATGCGTTTCGAGCTCCTCGACATCGGGCCCGTCGATGGCGCGGCGGCGGCGCAGGTAGCCACGCCACTGACCGATCTGATCTTCGAGCGAGTAGCGGTCAGGTGCGGCGCTCATACCCGGCAGGCCCTCATCCAGATGCGGTGCAGCGTCTCATCGACGATCTGCCACCGCTTTCGCTCGGCCTCGAGCTGGGCGCGTCCGGGTTTCGTCAGCCGGTAGTACTTCCTCCGGCGGCCGCTCTCCGACGATCCCCACCGCGACGCGACGAGGCCGTTGCGCTCCAGCCGGTGCAGCACCGGGTAGAGCATCCCGTCGGTCCAGTTCAGATGCCCGCCGGAGAGCTCGCTGACGCGCTTGATGATGGCGTAGCCGTAGCTCTCACCCTCGGCGAGGATGGCGAGGACGAGCGGCGTCGCCGAGGCAGCGACGAGATCCTTTCCGAGGTCCATACGTAGCAGCCTTATACATTGAACTGCTACGTATGATCAACCCGGAAGGGCAATCCGGCTCGTTCTTGGGCGAAATCCGCCAGCGGACGGCGCTAGCGAGAGGTGACCCACGGCGGCGGCGCCGGCGTGGGAACGGGCTGGCGCCCGGCCGTAATCTCCCAGTGGTTGAACCACGAGTTGCCCGGCGCACCCGTGAAGTCGTCGGGCAACCGATAAGCAGGATCCTCGAGTGCCGCGGCCAGCGTGATGAAACGGTAGCCGCGCCGCTGCAGCACGCCGGCGAGTGCGCCAAAACGATCGGCGTTGAGCGAGTTGGCGTGGAGCAGCAGGACCTGCGGGATCTCGCGGCCGATCGTGCGGCGCGAGACCTCCTCGAAGTAGGCGAACACGTCTTCCATGTAGCGCAGGTAGTCGTCGGCGATGCGGCCGGCGGCGGCAGCGTCGCGGCGTCTGAGCGCATTGGCGTAGGCGGCGGCGTAGACGAACTCGTCGCTGTCGACCGTCACCGGGGCGACCACGTAGCCGCGCGCAGCGAGAAATGCCTCGAAGGCGCGGCGGGTGGGCAGGTCCGCGCCGACATGCAGAAGCGGATGCCGGAAGTAGCGCAGCGTCTGCCGCTTTTCGCTCAGCAGCATGCGCGTGATGGTTTCGCCACGGACGACGTCGGCCTGGAATTGATCGAGAGGCGTCGTATTCAGATCGCGATGCGAGTAGGTGTGGTTTCCGAGCTCGAGCCCCGCGTTCAGCCACAGTCGCAGCACGTCAATCCGCCGCGCGCTGTCGTTGGCGGGTGGGCCGTCGAGGCGAAGACCGCCTTCGTTCACGAATCCGATCGCCGGAATCCTGTGCTCGCCAATCGCCGCGAGCAGCTGGCGCGACAGGGCCTCGAGGCCGGCAGGATCGTTGACGGTGACGCCCGCCGCTGTACCAGGCAGATCGTCGAACGTGATCGCCACGCTCCGCTCGACCGCACGCGTCTGCAGGTGTGGCACGACCATGAGCAGCGCCGCCACGAGCGCCAATGGCGCGTGCAGGATCCGGCCCGTGCGCATGCGCGCGAGTCTACTGCAGTTCCGCGCGGGATCCGGCCCGTCCGCTGACGCCCAATGCGGCCGCCTTCATTCAGAAACCGTTCACGATGCCGACGCTGCTTGCCGAGGTGCGTCGCGTCATGGCGCGCGATCGGCCGTCGTCGGAATGATCTCGTCGCGCATGCCGTGCTCCCAGCCCAGGATCCTGTAGACGATCGGACCGGCCAGAACGAGAAAACCGAAGATCCACGTCGGAACCAGGATCGAGAGCGTCTCTTCCGGGTTCTGCTGGATGAACAGAGGTCTGAACAGCGGCGAGAACTCCGGGATGTACCAGCAGGCCGCTTCGAGCGCGAAGTTGTTCTCGCGGCACACGTCGGGCGTCGACTCGCCGAAACGCAAGCCGGAGAGGCAGACCCAGAACGTGGCGAGAAGGAGGACGAGGCCACTTGCCAGTCGCGTCAGTCGTGCCCCAGGCTCTCGCAGCGACGCGAGAAACGAGGCGAGAAACAACGATGCTGGCAGCGAGCAGAAGAGGAAGAACCGCGGCCCCCAATACTGGCCTCCGTACCACGACCACCACTTCGCATAAACGATGACGATCCCGGCGCTCAGGATCAGCCAGTACCGCCCAAGCCTTCGCTTGCGCCCTTCGAGAGTCGTCGACGCGGTCCAGAGCCCGGGACAGAAGAAGAGGATGCCCTTTCCGAAGGAGAAGAGGATCGAGACCACCCCCAACAGGAACGGATAACTGAACCCGGGAAGCCCCGAAAAAGGCATGAATGTTCGTTCACCGCGGGTGTTCTCGTAATCCGATCGCAGCACGTCGTGAAAGCGAACCCACCGATCCGCGGCGATGACCAGAAGCGTCGCCCCGATGATCCACAGAGACGTCAGCGACCTCTTCTCATAACAGCGAAAGCCCAGAAGCAGCACCAGCGGAAGAACGAGTGCCGGCGTGTTGGCGGCGCCGATGATCAGCCATGGTGCCGCTGCCATCTCCGTGTCCCTCACGAGCAGGGCGGATCCAACGCCCAGCGATACCGCGCTCAGTGTTTCGCCGTAGAAGTCCTTGGTGCTGAAGGGAAAGAGCGATCCGAACACCAACAGGAGCAGGAAGATCCGGAGTTCAATCGGACTCAGCATGGAACGGAGGATCCGGGCGAGACACAGGAGGCCGGCGCAGAAGACCGCGAAGTTGAAGTAGGGGGTGACTCCTGCGAGATAGAAGGGCAGCGCGAGAAGCGGTCCCACGAAGGAGTACTTCATGTCGTCGAAGGTGTGCTCGCTCACCAGGAGCCGCAGCGCCTCGAGTCGAGTGCCCCCATCACCGGTCTGAATGTGGTGTCGGATCGACAGGAGGCAGACCAGGCCGGCGCCCAGAGCTGCCCACTGCAGAACGTCATAGAGCTGTGAAGCGCGCCTCAACGTCGACATGGAACGCGATGATCACATAAGGCCTGCACTTTCGCGTCAACATGAGCGAGGCCTTAATCGCCTCCTAGACGGAGAATTCACTGTGTGCTCGACACACGCGAGCGGGTCCTGTCGCCGGGTTGCCCCACCCGTCCTCGGCGCCGAAAAAGACGTGCGACGGGGAGGCGCCTGCGCGGCGGGCGGGGCGGCCCCACCCGGCGCCACCCGCTCGCTTCGCTAGCGAACACAAGCGAATTTCACGATAGGGCAGCTCAGTTCGCGGGCCCCGTGCCGTCGCGAAAATCGATGCCGTGAAATTCGACGGTCTCGACCGCGTTGGCCCGATAAATCGTGACGTAGAACGAGTACAGGGCGTCGGTCTCGAAGTCGTGGACGCTCGGGATGATTTTGGTCGTGAACCCCACGTCCGGGAACAGGTTGGAATTCAGCACGCCGGGAACCGCAATCCACCCGCCGGCGAGGCTCCGGTAGCGCAGGCTGACCGAGACCCTCGCATTGGCCACCATGCCATCGGAGTCCCGATACCACACGCGGTAGAACTGCATCTGCGTGTAATCCGGTTCGTTGTTGTCCGCCGGCCACGCGTTGATCGGAATCGGGCAAAAGAAGTTGACCGTCCCGACGTTGTTGCCATCGAAGCGCCAGGCGCCGTTCTGCAGCCGCACCATGGCCGCCTGGACGCTGTCAAAGGGCGCACAGGTCGACGCCGGAATCGTTCGATGCCAGAGATCGCGTGGATTGAACGCCCACGCCGAGTCGACGATCAGCACGGAAACACTAAAAGCGGCAGCCGCGGTCGCCGCGATCAGCCGGAATGTCGCAGTGTTCTTGTGACGCATCACACACCCCCTGTGCCATAGAACGCCGGCGGGGATGCGTTTCCCTCACCTGTGTGCGGGTGAGGCTCGATCCTTGGCTCATTCATCCAACCGGGATAGTCTGCACACACAGCAGGATGCTCCCGACCTTCGCCGACGTGGAGAGTGCCGCGCAGCGCATTGCCGCGCTCGTGCATCACACGCCAGTACTGACATCCCGACTCGTCGATGCGCTCGCGGGAGCCTCGCTGTTCTTCAAGTGCGAGAACCTGCAACGCGCCGGGGCGTTCAAATTCCGTGGCGCCTGCAACGCCTTGTCGCGTTTGACCGCAGAAGAAGCGGAGCGCGGTGTGGTCACGTTTTCCTCCGGCAATCACGCGCAGGCCATCGCCCTTGCCGGTCAGCTGCTGGCCGTCCCGCGCGTGATCGTGATGCCTGCGGACGCGCCGCTGCCGAAGAGGAGAGCAACCGCGGATTACGGCGGCGAGATCGTGCTCTACGACCGTGATCGCGAGGACCGCGAAGCGATTGGCCGCCGGCTTGCGCGCGAGCGTGGCTTGACGTTGATCCCGCCGTACGACCATGCCGACGTCATCGCCGGGCAAGGCACGGCGGCACGCGAGCTGTTCGAGGAGATCGGTCCGCTCGACTTCCTCTTCGTGCCCTGCGGTGGTGGCGGACTCTTGTCGGGATCCGCCCTCGCCGCGCGACAGTTGTCGCCCGGCTGTCAGGTGATCGGCGTCGAACCGTCGGCGGGAGATGATGCCACTCGCTCGTTCCGGACCAGGACCCTGCAGCGGGTGAGGAATCCGCAGACGGTCGCCGACGGCGCGCAAACGCCGTCACTCGGTACGCTCACGTTCCCGCTCGTTCTCGATCTCGTCGCCGACATGACAACCATCGACGATCCCGCGCTGCTGCAGACGATGTTCTATCTATGGGAGCGGCTCAAGGTGGTCGTCGAGCCGACCGGGGCGCTCGGTGCCGCTGCCGCTTTCGCGGGAACGCACCCGATTCAGGGCCGGCGGGTCGGCGTGATCCTCAGCGGCGGCAACGTCGATCTGTCGCAGCTCGCCTCGTGGATCGAGCTCGCCTGCCCCCGATCACCGTAGCAGTGTTGTCTCATTCGACGGATCCTCGTCGAACCGCGTCGATCGCGCACGCGCCGCTTCCCTGACGGCCTGCACGATGTCGTCGACGTCGGCTCCGTCCTCGACGATCTCGTAGATGGCTTCGTCCTTGCCGACGATGCGTCGCAGCGCCGGTTCGTTGGGCGTCGTCAGCACGAAGCGGCGATTCTGCAATACGGTCGACCGCAGATGTTGGAGGAAGCGCCAGTTCCGCTCGAAGGGAGCGACCACGTCGTAGACGATCACTTGTGGATCGTGCACCGCAAGCACCGCGTTCAAATCGAGCCCAGACCGAATGTCGGCGATGTGGATGACGAGGACGACGAAGCCGGCGGCCTCGATCCGCGCCTTCAGGAGTTCCACGAGATCCGGATTCGTGTTGATGACGGCGGCAACCGGCGGCTTGGCCATGATGCCAGCACGATATCACTCCACGACATCGTGCCGGCTCATCGAGCGGTGCGGATCAGAAATCGACCTGCACCGAGAATTTCGCGAACCGTGGAGTCAACACCGACTGCGGGCGCGGGAACGGCAGAGCAGCGCTGTAGGCCGCGTTATACACAACCGCAGGATTGGCGTTGAGGAGGTTGTAGATGTCGAACCCGACGTTGGTTCGTGTACGGCCGACGCGCACGATCTTGGCCACCCGGAGATCGAGCTCGTTCACCCGGTCCCCGTACAACGTGCCGGGCTCGATCAGATTGACGGTGATGTTGCCGTTGGGACCGGTGGACAGGTTGCGGCCGAGAATCGGCGCGACGACGGCGTTGGGCACGACGAGGTTGGCCGCCAGCGGAGCGCCCTGCTCGCTGCGAAACGTTCCGCTGACGAGGAGGTCGACGATCGGCACGGTGTACGCTGCGAGTCCCGTCGCGCGCGTCGTGAACCCGGTCGATGCGTGACAGTACGGCATGACCGGGCTCGACAGGATTGTTCCCGGGCCGCTGGCGTTGGCGGGCGTCGTGTAGTCGAACTCGGGGTTGTTGTTCCGGATGTCGCACAGATCGCGCACCGTCTGGCCGGTGTTGAAGCCCCCCTGGAACGTCAGACTTGCGGTGGGGCGAGCGGCGACATTGAGCTGGATTCCGTGGTAATGCTGGGTCCACTCGCCCATGTTCTCCGCGCGCGTGAAGTAGTTGTCGATCCGCCCGGCCTTGGACGGGTCGACGTCGTACAGGTTGTCGATTCGGTAGCCGCCGCCGCCGGGTAACCGGGGATCGATCGGCGCCGTCAGGCTGAACTTCGTGAAGTCCGACGCCACAGTGGCCAGGTTGTCATCGCCGAAGAAGTTGTCGAGCCATCGATAGAAGTAGCCGACCTCGGCCGAGACGCGAGGCAGCACTTCCTGCTGAATCGAGACGCCGAACTCCCAGTCGGCGGGACGCACGCCCCAGCCCTCGAGCGCGGCGGGATCGAAGTTGCGGCTCAAGCGGTTGGTGCCGAAGTTGCGGTCGCTGATGACGCCGCATTCGCCGTTGGGGTCGGGCGCAAGCAGATCGCAGTCCGGAACGAAGTTCCCCCGCCGTGGATCGCCGATGGGATACGTGAGGTCGTTCCACGTTCGGGTGACCGGCGGCCGGCCAGCTTCGGTGCTTCCCGCCATGCGTGATGTCGGATTGGTGATCGAGTAGTTGCCGTTGTTGTTGCTCGCCGCATCGAGATAGCGTCCGAGATTGACTTTCAACGACGTCTTGCCCGTCCCGAAGACGTCATAGGCCACGCCGACGCGGGGCGAGATGTCGTTGTAGCCTTTCACGCCCGCGGTTTCAGGAAACACGATCGGCACCGGCAGGAAGCGCGTCGGACCGACGATCTGTTCCGGGGAATAGCTCCACGCGTGGTCGAAGCGCAGTGCGCCTTGTACGGTGGCGCGCCCCAGCGTCCATTGTTCCTGGGCGTACATCGCGTGATAGCGGGTGCGCAGCTTTCGCAGATTCGAGTGCAGCGTCAGCGTCACCAGATTCGGCACGCCATTGTTCAACCGATACTGCACCTTCTCGTCGTTGGTGAAGTACTGCTCGTCGTCGGCGTAGAACGTTCCCTGGTATCCGACCTTCATGTTGTGCGCACCCGTCACGTACGACAGCGACGCGTTCCAATTGTGCTGTCCCATCCAGTGCGACGCCCAGTTTCCCGAGCGGTAGAGCAGCCCGGGAATGTTGCCGTTGGCCGGGCACGACGGCGCGCACTGTTCCTGGACGCGGACCAGGGGTCTGGTCGGACTGCCAGGCAGCTCGTCGCCGCCCCAGCGCGTCAGGTAGTCGCCGAAGCCGGCCTGCGCCAGGACACGGTTGGTGATCGGTGATTGCCAGGTGAGCTGCTGCACGCGCTGGAAGCGGTTCTCGTAGGTCGCGGTTTCGGGCGCGGCGGTCGGCGTGCCACCGTAGATGAAGGAGTTGTCCTCGGGTTGCGTGCGGCAGCCGTCGGAGGTGGGGGAATACGTCGCGCCCGTGCACGGCTTCTGCTCGTCCCAGTAGATGTTGACCTTGTTGCGTGGTGTCGCTTGGAGCGTCAGTCGCAGGGCTGCCACCGACCAGCTCGCGGCCATTCGCGCCTGCCGGCCAGGATCCGGTTCGTACAACCATTTGGTGGCGTCACCGGCGTTCTTGTTGGCGAACATGCCGGCCACGGTCGAATGCGAGCCCTGATTCCGGAGATTCAGGAAGTACCAGAGCCGATCCCTCTTGATCGGTCCGCCGACCCCTCCCGTGAAGTCCCACAGCTTCAACAGCCGGCCGGGAACACCCAGTCCGGCGGCGCGCAGTTCGGGCGTGTAGTTGCGGCCGACGAATCGCTCGCCAACGCCGGCGACGTAAATCGAGCCCTTGACCGTGTTGCCGCCCGTCTTCGGCACCACACTGAGTGTCGGCCCGGAGACCTCTGCTTCGCCCAGCCCTCCTGACACCGTGAAGGAGATTTCTTGCGCATTGGCGATATCGGCGTTGTAGCCGGATACGCCGCCGCCGTTGCGCGCGGCGCCGACCCCGAGGCCGTCGACCTGCAGCCGCCCTTCGTTGCCGTTGCGTCCGCCGGCCGTGCCGAACACCACCATGCCCGGGGTGACCTGCGCGTTGGTGGGATTCGGGCTCTGCGTCTGGATCGCTGGCACCAGCAGCATGATCCCCGTATAGCCTCGCGCTGTCGGAATGCTGCTCACGACATCGCCGTCGATCGTCGTCTGGCGGCGCACGCTCTGCACGTCGACCAGCGGTGACTCGCCGGTCACGGTCACCGTCTCCTCGATGGCCCCGACGCGCATGTCCATGTTGACGGTGGCGGTCAGGACGCCCGTCAACTCGATTCCTTCACGCCTCGCGGTCGAGAATCCGGTCAGCGTGAACGTCACCGTGTACGTGCCGGCGCGCAGGTCGATGATTCGATATTGGCCGCTGCTGTCGGTCAGTGCCGTGCGCACCTTTTCAATCAGCACATCGCTGGCCGCTTCGACGGTCACTCCCGGAAGCACGGCGCCCGATGCGTCGCGCACGACACCCGTGATCGACGCCTGACCGAACGCCAGAGTGGGCACGAAGATCGTCGCGAACGCCAGGTGAAACACAGCCTTTGCTAGCTGACGCATGTGGACACTCCCAAGGCGGCCGGAGGTGAGCCGGCGATGCCCCTGCGCTGGTGAACTGCGAGAGCGTGGACGACGAGGGTGCGGGTTTATACGTCCGATGCGACAGGTAAATCAAGTGACACGAAGCAACAGTGAGACGAAGCAACGGTGACACGAGGGCGAGCGCCGGTGCCTCAGTCGTGTGTGAGCGATGGCCGGTCCGCGTCAGTAGGAATTCAGCTCGGCGCCGTTCGTCTGCAGTGAAAACGACTGGTTCGCAAGCGGCTTCCCGGCCAGGACGATGTCCGTGAGCGCGTCGAGGTGCTCCAGCTGTCTTTGTTCGTTCTGGAGAGCCGGGAACCGCTCGTTCAACTCCTTCTGGTTGTTTCGCAGTTCCGCGTCGAGGTTGTTGATCGCCTCGCGTACCAGCATCCGGTGGTCGGACACGTTTCCATGCGGAGACCCTAAATCAACCGCCCGTCGCCTCCGTTGCGAGGCCCGGCATGAGTTTCGGTGTGGAAAGCAGGAAGGAAGCGGCCGGCGGCCCGATTGCGGACCGCCGGCAAGCGACAAAAAGAGGCAGCCCGTTTTGTGGCGAGAGCTACTTTTTGTCCGTTCTCTCGGGTGACGCGGTCGAGATCGCGGCCGGCAAACCGGCTGGCGTCTCGGGCCACGAGTACGGGTGTGTCCGGAGAAGCTCGATATATGCGCGGAGTTGCTTCGATTCGCGAAGGGCGGCGTCGAGCGCGCGAACGACTCGGTCTTGCTCCAGTTGGCTGTTCACGCGCTCATCCAAGGCAAGATGCGCGCCCAACCTGGCCGTGCGTGTAAATGCTGTCGCTACAATGGTTGGCGTGCGGAGCAATGGGCTGAAGTGCGCACTCGCAGTCATGGCCATTCTCGTCGTCGCTGGATGCTCGCGGACCAGCGAACAGGCGGAAAGAGAAGGCGGCGGAGTCACGTTCTCCCGCGACATCGCTCCGATCCTGTTCGAGAACTGCGCGAGCTGCCATCGCCCGGTCGACGACGCCGCGGCACACGCGGCTGCCACGTCGGGAACCGCCGACGATCCGATCTGTGTCGCGGGTGCGCCATTCAGCGTGCTCGACTACGACTCGGTCGCTCGTCACGCGCGTGCGATCGCGTCCGCGGTCGAGCGCCGCGCGATGCCGCCCTGGCTGCCGGAGTCCGGGCATGGCGTGTTCGTCAACGAACGGCGGCTCCGCGACGATCAGATCGCGCTCATCGCGACGTGGGTCGCGAGCGGCGCGCCCGCGGGGAATCCGGCCGACGCGCCCACGCCGCCGGCGGCCACCGGCGGATGGCAACTCGGCGCGCCCGATCTCGTGCTCACGTTGCCAGAGCCGTACGTGCTGTGGCCCGGAACGCGCGACGTCTTCCGCAACTTCGTCATTCCGGTACCGATCACCACGACGCGCTACGTGCGCGCGGTGGAGCTGCGCACGGATCGTCCGCAGGCGCTGCATCATGCGGACCTGGCGGTCGATATCGCGCGCGTCTCGCGCGCGCTCGATCGCGCCGAGCCGGGGCCGGGCTTCGCGGCGATGGACGACGGTCAGGTGCAGAACGTGTACGGGTGGTCGCCGGGCAAGGTGCCGGTGATGGAGGCGTCCGACGCCGCGTGGACGCTCGAGCCCGGCGCCGATCTCGTCCTCCTGCTCCACATGATCGCGGGCGCACAACGTGAGACGGTGCAGCCGATGATCGGCCTGTTCTTCTCCGACACGCCGCCGACCCGCACGCCGCTCAGCGTGAAGCTCGAGTCGAAAGCGATCGACATTCCCGCCGGCGATGCGAACTACGTCGTGGAGGACAGCTATGTGCTGCCGGCGGACGTGGAGGCGGTGAGCGTGTACCCACACGCGCACTACCTCGCCAGGGAGATGCGCGGCACGGCGACGCTCCCCAACGGAACCCAACAGCCGCTGATCTGGATCCGGCAGTGGGACTTCCGCTGGCAGGACCGCTATCGCTATCGCACGCCGCTGTTCCTGCCGAAAGGGACGCGGCTCGCGATGCGGTATACCTACGACAACTCCGCGGCGAATCCGCACAACCCTTCCCGTCCGCCGCAGCGGGTCCGCGGAGGACCGCGCTCGAACGACGAGATGGCGTCGCTCTGGCTCGAGGTCGTGCCGCGCCGCGCCGAGGACGCGGCGGTCCTCAACGCCGACTTCGTGCGGCGCTCGCTCGCCGCCAACGTCGAATCGGCCGAGCTGAACGTTCGCCTGGATCCGCGCGATGCCGCCGCGCACAACCTGCTCGCGATGGCCTATCTGCAGGCGGGTCGCGGCGCCGACGCGCAGGCGCAGCTCGAAGACGCGCTGCGTCTGGATCCGCGCGATGCGGAGGCGCAAAGCAACCTCGGGGCGGTGCTGCAGGCGCAGGGCCGGCTCGCGGAGGCGACGAAGTACCTGCGCACGGCCGTGCGTCTGAGGCCGAAGGACGATCGCGTCCACTTCAATCTTGGCAACGGCTTGCTGGCGGCGGGGCAGCCCGAGGCGGCGATGCGCGAGTTCGAGGCGGCGATCGCGCTCAATCCGGAGAACGAGGGCGCGCACTTCAACCTGGCGATCATCCTGGGGCCGCGCAACCAGTTGAACGACGCGATTGCGCACCTGCGGCGCGTGGTGGAGATCAACCCGCGGAACGCGGATGCGTATCAGAATCTGGCGCTGGCCTATGGACTACAAGGGCGAATCGACGCGGCGATTCCGCAGGCGGAAGCGTCCGTGCGTCTGAACCCCGGATCAGCCGTGGCGCGGGCTCAGTTGCAGCGGCTGCTCGCGGCCCGCGGAGCTAGGTAGATGGGTAGATGGGTAGTTAGGTAGTTAGGTAGCTGGGTAGCTGGGAAGTTGGAAAGCTGGGTAATCCCCAGCTGCCCATCCACCCAGCCACCCAGCTACTCATCAAAAGTCGAACGTGAAGTTCAACCTGACGAACCGTGGCGAGATGACCGTCGCCGGGTTGTCCCACGTGCTGCCCTGCAGGACGTTGCCGGCGCTGTACTGATAGTTGTTCTCGTAGGTGAGGGCATAGTTGGTGTTGAGGATGTTGCCGATATCGAGGCCGGCGTCCAGACGCCGGGCACCGAACCGGAGCACCTTCGCCACCCGCATGTCGACCTGATTGCGGCGATTGTCCGCATACAGCCGGTGCTCGTCGAGATCGAGCAGCGCCACGCTGGTCGTGCCGCCGACGAGCCCGCCGAACGGGAGACGGCCGAGCGCCGCCTGGATCACCGTGTTCGGGACGATCCACGTAGCGGTGCGCGAATCCGGCGCCTGGGAACGGAACGTGCCGCTGAGGCGGACGTCGATCCTCGGGACGGTGTAGCTGACCAGGCCGCGCAGGTTCGTCTGGAACGGCTCCTTGCTGTAACAGCTCGAGGCCTGCTGCAGGACGCCAACCTGACCGAGCGGAGCTGGAATGGTCGGCTGGTCCACCTTCGTGATCGTGTCGCACCGATCGATGATTTTGCGCCCGGTGCCGGTGCCGACCTGCAGCGTGAGGCCGTTGCGCAGGCGCGCGTTGACGGTGACGTCCACGCCGTGCCAGTACTCTTTGAAGTCACCGAAGCCGTTTTCTGCGGTGATGAAGTTCCGCGCGGGACGTGGGCCGGCGGCCAGCGTCTGCGTGTAGAAGGTCATCGGATAGCCGCCGCCACCGGGCAGGCGCGGGTCCGAAGGAGCCGTCAGCGTGAACGACTCGTAATCGCCCGGAGCACGCGACAGGTCATCGGTGACGAATCCATCCGATGCACTCGGGCCCGACCACCACCGGCGGTTGTATCCCGCTTCAATCGACACGCGCGGGATCACCTGGTGCTGGACGTTGAGTCCCCACTGCCAGTCGTTCTGCCGCACGCCCCAGCCGCCGAGCAGCTTCGGGTCGACCTGCTCGATGTTCTGGCCCTGGCGGCCGAAGTTCAGGTTCTCGTCCGACAGTGCGCCGCACGTATCGACCGAGCCCGTCGTGGTCGGACTCTGCCCGCTCAGGACCCGCAGATCGCAGTCGATCACGAAGTCACGATCGTTGTCGGTCCACGACCGGTTCAGCACCTGCCGTACGGTCTTGTTCGCCGGATTGTTCCGCGTGTAGATGCTGTCGTTGGTGGCGGCATCCAGGTAGTGGCCGAAGTTGAATTTGACGGCTGTCCGTCCGGTGCCGAACACGTCGTAGGCCACACCGACTCGCGGTGTGATGTCGTTGTAGGCATTGACGCCGACGGTCTTGTCGAACCCGATCGGCGACGCATTGAAGATCGACGTCTTGTCCGTGCCGTTGCCCTCGGCGGGACTGTAACTCCACGCACGGTCGTAGCGCACCGCGCCCTGGACCGTGAGGCGTCCGCGCGTCCAGGTGTCCTGCGCGTAGAACGCGGCAACCTTCGTGTGGTCCTGCTGCTCCCAGTCGGGCAACCGGAAGCTGTACGCGTTCGGCACTCCCATGTTGAAGCGATACGACACCAGCGATTCGGGTGTCACGACCTTCGATTTCGCGATCAGCCAGCTGCCCTGATAGCCGACCTTCGTGTTGTGGGCGCCGGTCACGTACGACGCGGACGCGCGCCAGCTGTTCGGGTTGCCGTAGTTGTCGTTGTACGTCTCGATGGCGCGATACCGGTAGTTCGCACGCGGGGCGAAGCGGACGCCGGTGGCGGGATCGATCGCTGTCGACTGC
>Ga0081539_10003283_pt1 | contig 20274 bp, 21 predicted proteins | sample TabmetS4T2R2_FD_71023 | JGI IMG/M metagenome (GOLD analysis project Ga0081539, IMG submission 71023) | Tabebuia heterophylla rhizosphere microbial communities from the University of Puerto Rico - S4T2R2 | ecosystem: Host-associated > Plants > Roots > Rhizosphere ...
TTGCGGGGGAGGGCATCGCAGGCAGCTCAACATGCTCGGTCGGGTGGGGGCTCTCGATCGGCTCGCGGAAGGTTCCCCCTCCCATTCTTCTTCGCTGAACCTGCGAGCAGCCCTCCCCCGCAAGCGGGAGAGGGCGCAATAACAGACGCCGCGCTCGCGGCACTGAGTTGTGACGCAGTAGGACTAGCGCGTCCTGCAGGGCGTTCACGCCCGTCTTCGACGGGCTATGGACGCGCGTAAACGCGCTTATGGCTTCATCTGCCCTACACGACCCTGGCGTCAAGCCGCAGCCGCGTAATGTGGCCGATCTCGGTCAGCGCCGCCGCAAGCTCGGCCTCGGTATCGTTGCCAACGCGCTGCTCGAAACTCGCCAAGATGGACTCCGCGGAGGTATGGCGCCGCACGCAGACAATGAACGGGAAGCCGAACTTTTCCCGGTAGGCCGTATTGGCGCGTTCGAACCGGGTAAAGTCCTCATCACTCAGCCGATCGAGTCCCAACCCGCCCTGTTCGGCGATCGAGGCCGCCGTCATGGCGCCGGCGCGCGCGACTTTGCCACCGAGCTCGGGATGACCGCGCAGGAACGCGATCTGTTCGGGGCGCGGCGCACGACGCAGCATCTGCATCATGGCCTCGTGCAACGCGGCGACTGAGGCGAAAGGCCGCGCCGCATGGGCGGCTTCCGCGATCCAGGCGCCGTGCTCGAAAATATCGCCGAGCTCACCCACGAAGGCATCCCGACCGGCGGTATTCAACTGCGCGAGGGAGATCATGTCGCGCCGACCATCCCGCCCACGACCGGAGAGGTCAAGCGTGAGAGATACGTCGGGGCGACGGCGATCCGCCTCGACCGGCGACTATTCGCCGCCGGTTGCCTTGAGGAGCTGGGCGACTTCCAGCACCTTGCGGCGCAAGCGCTCGTCCGAGATGCCGAAATAGAGCTCGAGCAGTTGGCGCGACTCCCGCTTGGTCACAAGCTCGCTCCATTCCCGCGTCTCCGCGCGCGGCGCCTCGGCGGCCGGGGAGGGCTTCCTGTCTTCCAGGTCTTCGAAAAACCAGGTGATCGGCACCGCGAGCTGCACCGCGATGCCGTAAAGCCGCGATGCGCTGATGCGCGTTTCGCTCATTTCGTACTTCTGAATGAGTTGCGGCGTGAGATTTAACCGCCTGGCGAGCTCGTCCTGGCTCAGGCCCAGGAGATTGCGTCTGAGCCGCAAGCGCTTCGCGACGTGCTCATCCACATAATTCGGCTTCTTCGGCGAGTGTCTGGTCTTGGCGACGCGCTCGCTTCCGCGCCGCTGCGGGGCGCGGTTTTTCGCTTTCTTTTCAGAGGGCCCAGAAGCCATCGGGATCCACGCATCAAGTCCTGGTTGATATCATCTACCAAGGGTATGTCATATAGATTACAAGTCCGCCAATTATCCGCCGGTGGATAACCGGGTGGCGGAGCAAGGGATTATGGAAGAGCCTCTTCCTATTTCGGGGCGCCTTCCAGCGACCCTCAGCGTCAAATACGGACCAGCGGGCCTGCTCGGGCGGTTTTTTCTGTGGGCGGACGCTGCCGCTCAGGAACGCGGCGTTAAGTTGTTCTTCGCCACTTTGCAGGATCTCGTTGCAGCCAATAAGGCGAATTCCGACAGCTGGCGTCCGCTTTCTCCGATTTTTGATCCGGATCTCAGCGTCATCCGCCCGGAGATGGGATTCGTACTCATTGGACGCGACAAGGATGGAGATATCGTCGCCACACAGGCGGCACGTCTGTATGACTGGTCGACCTCGCTTGAGGACGAGGGGACTTCATTGCGCATGTTCTACGCCGATCCGGCTGCGGCCTTTGGGCGCGGCGATCGCTGCGAAATGACCACGCCGGTCGCAAAAAATATTACCGGCCGTGTCGTCTTCTCCGGCGCTGGCTGGTATCGACGCGATTTCAGAGGCAAGGGTCTCGCGACTATTCTGCCGCGCATCTCGCGCGCCTACGCATTCACGCGCTGGAATAGTGATTTCACGATCAGCCTGATGGCCGACGCTGTCCTCGCGGGCGGAATGGCGGAGCGCAGTGGATACACGAAAATCGAGCCTGCCAGCGTCGATCTCGTGGTTTCGCCGGTTGGTATGATCCGTTGCGCGCTGGTCTGGATGCAGACCGACGAGCTCCTCGCCGATCTCGCCGCTGTGCTGGATCAGACTCCGGTGCCGCTCGACGAGCCGGGCCGCGAACCGCTGATGACGCGCCACGGCTGATGCGGGCACCGCCGAAGGTCACGAGCCGAGATCAAGTGTCTCGTCGACGACGGATGCGCCGAGAAGCCGCGTCTGCATGTGGTATTTGAACGGCAGGATGAGGCGCCGATAGCGGACGCGAACGCGATCGTTCCTGTCCGGTCGCCGAATCGTGACATCCACGTCGTCCAGGCGCGGCATTTCGGTATCGCGTACGCGGCGATACATGTCCTGGACCCAGCAGCCGTAATCATAATCCGGCTGCTCTTCGAGCCGTAGGCCGCGCGCCTGCTCATGCCAGGCCGGAGCGTATGACCGGAAGCCAGCGCCGACATCCGCGATGGTCAGGCGATCATTCGTGGATTCGACAACCATGAAACGCTGATGCAGGGCTCCGTCGAGTGTGCCGGCGAGCGACTTCGCGTCGTAGACATGGTCGGAATTGACCCAATGGGCGAGCAGCGATGCGAGCGGCCCTTCAGTGTTCGCCAGCAGCTCGATCGGCCGTTCCTGGCTGATGAGCGTCAACTGATCCTGCTGATCGCCGGATGCAATCTGCTCGGCCACATATGTGACGACCTGCGCGACGTTGCGGAACAGCCGATGGACGCGCGTCTCGCCTGGATGCGAGACGATGATGTAGTCGAGCTCCATATCGGCAATGCAATACAGAGCTGCAGCGAGGCTTATCTGCGATGCGACCTCAGGCCGCATCTGGATTCGTACCGCATGAGGTCCGGTTTTCGTAACGGCAACGAATCCCAGATTGTCGATGAGGTAGGTCAGGAAATCGAAGTCCGGCAGCGGACAGCGCAAAAAGCGGCGCAATGTCGGAGACCGTGCGTCCCAACTGCGTCCGTGGTCGTCCAGAACAATTGTCTGCATGGCGGCTCTGGGGCTGGAGCCCTTGCTTGCGTCCGCCTTCCGAATGTCGCGCGCGTCATGATGCGAACTTCAGAATCAACGAACACTAACAACTTTATCTTTCTTGTTCCTTCATTGAACCCGGGTGCTCGCAACGTCGTTCGTCGCCCAGTATGTCGCGCGGGCTTCGGATTCAGAAACACTAGTCGCTGCGCATAATCCGGCGAAGTTGTGGCGCCTGCTCTTCGACGGTGCGCGTTGGGCGCTTCGACCAAAGCTTGTCTTACCCAAGGCGACCTTAGGTTGCGCAAGCACTTCACACATTCGTGAATACGCCGCGGCATCCATCGCGCCGCGATGGTTGTGTCACAGCGCGCGGCGCACCGGATCGCGCCGCGAACCAAATCGCGTCTTGCTTCAATGGATTGTTTGAAGCTGGTGGGGCCGTGTGTCAGCGCCTCCTCGCACGCACTGGCTGTGTCACCAACTATAATTAGCCATTGACGAATTGATGACCTTGCTCGCAAACTAGTAGTTGGTAAGTCGATGAATGAGGCGGGTGTCCACCGCCCGGGAGTTCAGCAGCATGCAGCCGCAATCGCAAACCGTCGCCACGAACGGCCATCATCATCACCGCGCCGCCGCGTGCGTCGCAGACACGCTCCGCCAAGAGATCTGTTCCAATCGCGAGCTCTCCTTCCTGATGGAAGCGCATGACGGCCTCTCGGCGGCCGTCGCCGAGCGCGCAGGCTTCAAGGGGCTTTGGGCCTCGGGGCTGTCGATCTCGTCTTCGCTCGGATACCGCGACGCCAACGAGGCCTCCTGGACCCAACTGGTCGACGTGGTCGAGCGCATGGCGGACGCGAGCGACCTGCCGGTGCTGGTCGACGGCGACAGCGGCTTTGGCAATTTCAACAACGCCCGCCTGCTCGCGCGCAAGCTTCAGCAGCGCGGTGCCGCCGGTGTCGCCCTGGAGGACAAGGGCTTCCCCAAGATGAACTCGTTCGTCGGCGATCGCCACCCGCTCGCGGATGTGGCTGAGTTCTCGGGCCGGCTGCGCGCCGTAAAGGACACGGTCGGCGATCAACTGGTGCTGGTCGCGCGGATCGAGGCGCTGATCGCCGGCCACGGAATGGACGAAGCCCTTGCGCGCGCCCACGCCTACGCGGAAGCCGGTGCGGACGCGATCCTCATTCACTCGCGCAAGGGCGTTGCGGACGAGATTCTGTCCTTCGCCAGGCTCTGGCAGAACCGGCTTCCGGTCGTGATCGTTCCGACGAAATATTACCGTACACCCGTTTCGGAATATCGTGACGCCAACATCTCGACGGTGATCTGGGCAAATCACAACATGCGCGCCGCGATCGGCGCGATGCGCAACATCTGCGCTCGCATCATCCGCGAAGAAAGCATTGCCGGAATCGAGCCGGACGTCGCCTCACTCGAGGAACTGTTCGGCCTGCTGCGATACGGCGAGCTCGCCGCAGCCGAAGAGCGTTACCTGCCGGCGACTCACGCCGCAGAGTAACTTCCGCATCCAACAACAGTATCGCGAACTCTGATCTGAAAGGAGGCGCCCATGTTGGCGCATCGGACAAGCTTGTTCGCTTCATCGGGCACCGCGGCGGCCCGCGCATTGGCAAAAGCCGCTTCGGACACCGGCAACGAGATCATCGATCTGACCGCCGGCGAAATCCTCTGCGATCTCGCGCCGACAATCCGTCGCGGCGCGATCGACGCGATCAATCGCGGCGTGAACCGCTACACCGATACGCTCGGCATGGCGGAGCTGCGCGAAAGCATCGCGCGCAAACTTGCGCGCGACACCGGTCAGATCTGGAAGGCCGACGAGGTCGCGGTCACGAGCGGGGCCAAGCAGGCGCTCTTCAATGCCGCGATGGTGCTGTTCGATCCGGGCGACGAGGTCATCGTCCCGGCGCCATACTGGACGACGTTTCCCGCGCAGGTCCGGATCGCGGGTGCGACTGCGGTGCACGTGGACACGCGCGACGGCGCCTACAAGCCGCGCATCGAAGATCTGCGTGCCGCGATCACACCGGCGACCCGCGCCATCATCGTCAACTCGCCGAACAACCCGACCGGCGCGGTCTATGACCGCGAATTGCTCGCCGCGATCGCCAAGCTTGCCATCGAGGCAAAGCTGTGGGTGATTTCGGACGAATGCTACGGCGCATTTGTGCATGACGCGCACGCCCACGAGAGCATCCTCTCGGTGGTCCCGGAAATCCGTCCGCAAACTCTCATCGTCAACGCTTTCTCGAAATCGCTGGCGCTGACGGGGTGGCGTCTCGGCTACCTCGCCGGGCCCAAGGATGTGGTCAACGCCATCAAGGCGCTGCAGAGCCACACGACCTCCAATCCCAATGTCATCGCGCAGCACGCCGTTCTTGCCTATCTCGACCAGGGTGATGCCGCCTTCGACGCGCGACTGCGCGCGCAAATCGCGTTGTCGCGGCAGCGGGGCCTGCAGATCCTGTCCGGACTGAAGCGCGTGCCGATGCCGGCTGCGCAGGGCGGCTTCTACTTCTATCTCGATCTGTCCGACCTGTTGCGATCGTCGCCCGAGCGTAGCGCCGACGATGTGGCGCGCGAGCTCCTGATCAAGGCGGGTGTGGCGGGCGTCTCCGGAACCGCGTTCGGCGATCCGATGGGTCTGCGCCTCTCCTACGGAATGCCGGTCCAGAAGCTCGAGCGCGGCCTCGGCCGGCTCGTCGATTGTCTAAACAGCCTGGCGTGAAGTCATCGTCGACACCAGCGTCGAACGGAGAGCAGGAACATGATCAGATTTGCTGCGCCACAGAAAGCCGTCATTCTCGCTGCCGGTTTCGGGTCACGGCTGCGGCCGCTGACGGATTTTCGGCCCAAGCCGCTGGTGGAGGTGAATGGCGTCTCCATCATGCACAACGCGCTGCGCCATCTCGCCTCCATCGGCGTGCGTGACGTCACGATCGTCGTCGGATACCGCAAGGACGCGATCGAATATGTCTTCGGCGGCGAATTTTGCGGGATGTCGATCCGCTATGTCGAGTCCGATGCGTTCGATCGGACCGGCAGCGCCTATTCGCTCTGGCTCGCGCGCGATGCGCTCATGTCGGGCGATGCCTATCTGCTCGAGGGTGACGTGTTCTTCGATGAAGACACGTTGCGACGGCTGCAGCGTGACCACACCGACAACGCCGCCGCGGTCGCGCCCTTCGATGAGCTGATGGAGGGGTCGGCGGTCGTCCTCGACGCTGACGGAATGATCGCGGAAGTCCGCATGAAGCAGACCGCCGCCGACCTGAAACGCGCCGGCGCCCCGATCCTGTTCAAGACGATGAACCTCCTGCGCCTTTCGGCCGATGTGCTGCGCGACACCGTGGTGCCCGCGCTCGATCAGATCATCGGGTCTGGCGCGATCAAGGCCTACACCGAGGAATTGCTCGCGCATTTGATCGAGAAGCGCGGCCTGAAACTCCATGCGACGCGCTGTGATGATCTCAAATGGTACGAGATCGACAGCGAATCCGACCTGCGCGTCGCCGAGGCCATTTTTGCTCCCGTACAGGCAATCGCCGGCCGGCGTGGACGGAGGAGCCACCATGCTGCGATATCTCGTTGATCCGGCCAATGCGATCACCAGCGGCGGTCTCATTTTCTCGGGGCTCGCCCTCTATCTCGCGCTCGCCGGGCACCTCGATCTTGCGGTCGGCGCGGCGTTGTGGGCGGTGCTTGCCGATCATCTCGACGGCATCGTCGCCGGTCGCACCAGGAACCGGCAGCCCGAGGTGGCGAAAATGGGCAAAAGCCTCGATGGCTTTGCCGACATCATCTATGGCGCCGTTCTCCCTGCCACAATCGTCATACAGCTCAGCCACGCCTCGTATCTCTCGATGGTCACCGGCGTGATGCTGCTGTTCGCCGGCGCAGTCAGGCTCAGCTATTTCGCGAATTTCGGACGTTCGGCGGACGGTTGCTTCATGGGCGTCCCGCTCTCCTATGACGTGCCCTTGCTCGCCGTGTTCTTCCTGGTTCGCCCGCTGATTCCGGCGCCGATCTTTCCCGATGTCGTGAATGCCGCGTTTCTCGCCCTCGCGGCGGCCCATGTGGCGCCGATCCGCGTGCCGTCGCCGAATTTTGCGATGTACACCGGGATCGCGATCTTCGGCGTCGCGGCATCCCTCGTGCTGACCGCAAGGACGTTCACATGAGCCAGCGCGGCATCGTGCGCAACATCGCCGCGGTCGAGCTCGACCGGCGCGGCACGCAAGACGCACAGGGATGGATCTATCGGCGCCTCGGCGTTGAGCCTCTGATCAACTGCGCCGGCGTCCGCACCAACTATGGCGGGAGCAATCCGAGCGAGGACGTGCTTGCCGCGATGGCGGCCGCTGCGGACGCGTTCGTCGATCTTGACGAACTCGCCGAGGCGATCGGGGGACGCATTGCGGCGCTGACCGGAGCCTCGTGGGGAATCGTGACGGCGGGAACGGCGGCCGGATTGTCGCTGGCGACGGCGGCGTGCATTGCGGGAAATGACCCCGAGCTGATGATCCGCCTTCCCAACACATGGGGCATGCGCAACCGCGTCGTCATCCCGGCCGGACAGCGTTTCGATTACGACCATGCGATTCGGATGGTCGGGGCTGAGATCGTGACGGTCGCCGACGATCAGCAGCTCATCGCGGCGTTGAACAGCGGCGCGACCGGCATGGTCTGCGTGCTGGCGCGCTCGGACGCACGCGGTGGGCCATCACTTCAGCGCATTTCGGAATTGGCGCGGCGCCGCAAGATTCCCGTGCTCGTCGACGCGGCCGGCCTTCTGCCGGCCAAGCCCGATCCCTGGCTCGCCAAGGGCGCGGACCTCGTCGTCTATTCCGGCGGAAAATATCTCCGTGGTCCGCAGTCGACCGGCTTGCTCCTCGGCGACGAAGGTCTCTGCCGCGCCGCGTGGCTGAACGGCCCGCCGCATCAGGCCTTCGGGCGCGCGCTGAAGATCGGCAAGGAGGAGATGGTCGGCGCGCTCGTGGCATTGGAAAGATGTCTTGGCCATGGCACGGCCGCGGAACGCGCACGGTGGCAAGCCCGGCTCGGCGTCATCCGCGCGGCGGTCGAAGGTCTGCGCGGCGTCTGCGTCGAGAGCATCGCGGCGTCCGCTTCCGTGACCGCCGACCGCATGCGGATCACCTGGGACCCGCGCGAAATTCCGCTAGATGCCGAGACTCTGCGCCGGCACTTGCTGGCGCAGCGGCCGCGCGTGCTGCTGCATGATTTCTGGTGCACGTCGAACTCGATCGTCGTCGACCCGGTCAATCTGACCGACATGGACGCGCCAATGGCCGCGATGGCGATTGCCGGTGCGCTGTCCAGCCTGTCGACGCGCCGCACCGATCCGCCGGTCGACGAGCCGCCCGACTTCGATCCGTCCGGACAGTGGGCCGTCAGCATCGCGTTTCAGCACGGCGAGGCCCGACACGTCCTCGATCTGCACGCCGATGTGCAGGGCAATGTCGTGGGCCGCCACGAAGCCCGGCGCGGGAGCGGCAGTGTGACCGGACGCGCACAGGGTCGCCTTATCGAGCTCGTCGCGCGCCACGCGATGGAGCCGATGCCGCTCTACTACACCTTCGCGGGTGCGATGCGTGACGGCGCGATGAGCGGCGATGTGCTGCTCGGCGCCGCCGCTGACGAGCACTGCGGTCCCGTTTTCAAGGCTCAGTTCGGCTCCGCCACCTGGACGGCGCATCGACTGCGCTGACGCGACCGAACTGTCTTCCGGCAATCTGCGAGAGGGTCAGGACACATGGACGCAATCACAAAACATCCGGTTCTCGTGCCGGCGGCCTTCGACCTCACGGGACGGACCGCCATCGTGGTGGGCGGCTACGGCGCGATTGGACGCGGGGTGTCGGAAGCGTTGGCACGCTTCGGCGCGCAGACATTCGTAGCGGGACGCGATGCCGCGAAAGCCGAGCAGATGGCGCTCGAGCTGCGATCTCTGGGTCTCTCCGCCACGGCCGAAGCGTTCGACGCAACAGATCGCGACGCGATCGACTCCGCCGTTGCCAGAATCGCAGCCGAGGCCGGCCACATCGATCTCCTGGTCAACTGCCTGGGCCGCCAGCGCGAACAGGCTCTGCTCGAGGTGACCGAAGACGCGTTCGACGAGCTCTACGCCATCAACTTGAAAGCCGCGATGTTCCTGGGGCAGCGCGTCGCGCAGCTCCAACGCGACACCGGGCGGGGAGGGTGCCACGTACATCTTCTCTCGCTGCGATCGCAGCTCGGTCTGTTCGATCGCGGATACACGGCATTCTGCGCGTCGAAAGGCGGGCTCGGTGTGCTCATCAAGCAGCATGCCGCCGAACTTGGCCGGCTGAACATTCGGGTCAACGGCGTGGCTCCGGGCGCCGTGCACACCTTCAAGAACCACAAGGCGGTTTCGGACCCGAAGCAGTTCGCCGCAATGACCGGCCGCATCCCGCTGCAACGGCTTGCCGAGCCCGCGGACGTGGCCGGCGCCATCCTTTTTCTCTGCTCGTCGGCGGCGAGCTTCATCACCGGGCAGATTCTCGTCGTCGATGGAGGTCTGAGCTCCTGCCAGTAATGCCGTGATCTCACAGTGGAGGAAGAAACCAATGGCCCAGGTATCTGAACCGATCAATCTGACCCAAACGACACCCCCGATGCCGCAGTGGATCGGCGCCGCCTTGAACAAGACGCTGGCCGAGCTCGGGGCGGCCGGCGCGCTCGACTCGGTGTTGCGCACCCATCGTTTCTCCGGCTTTCAGGCGGATCGCGCGGCCGGTGCGAAATGGCTCCAGCGGCGCTTCGGCCGTCCGCTTGACCCCGAGCAGATCACGGTCACCAACGGCACCCAGAACGCCATCCTGATCCTGCTGTCGCAACTCGTGAAGCGCGGCGGCCTGCTGGTGACGGAGGCGCTCACCTATCACGGCCTGCACGCGCACGCGAAGCTGCTCGGCTTCGATATCCAGGGCCTTGCGATGGACGACGACGGGCTGATCCCCGAGGCGTTCGAGGCGGCCTGCCGCAAGCGGCGACCGGACGCGCTGTTCCTCATGCCGGTGCTGCAAAACCCAACGACGGCGATCATCCCGCTGGCGCGGCGGCATGCGATCATCGCGGTGGCGCGTCAGTACGGTGTGCAGATCATCGAGGACGATGTCTACGGATTGCTGCCGGCCGAGGCTCCGCCGCCGATCGCGGCACTCGCGCCCGATATCGCTTGGCATGCGGCCGGGCTTGCGAAGAGCGTCGCCACGGGCTTGCGGATCTCGTACCTGGTGTCGCCGGACGCGCTGGCCGCGCGGCGCCTGATCGAGCCGCTGAAGACGACATCGACATGGTTCGTCGCGCCGCTTTCGGCGGCGGTCGCAACGCGCTGGATCGAGGACGGCACGGCCGAGCGGCTGTTGAAGGATATCCGCGTGGAGGCGAGGGAGCGGCAGCTCATCGCGAAGCGCTGGCTCGCCGGCTACGACTATTTGACCAAGCCGGAGTCGATCCATCTCTGGCTGACGCTCCCGCCGCATTTGACGCGCGACGCGTTCCAGCAGCGCGCGCGCGAAGCCGGCGTCGCGCTCTATGGCAGCGATGCCTTCGCGGCCGAGCCGCATCTCGAGACCGAGGCCGTGCGGCTGACCCTCGGCAAGCCGACCGATCGCGCGGAGGTCGAGGCCGGATTCGAGATCGTTGCGAACATCCTGGCGGAGGGCTCCCGCGCGCAGCCCGTCCGCAAGATCGCCTGAGGGAGTGTCGTGATGCATGTCGCGGTGATCGGGGCGGGAATCTTCGGCGCGTCCGTCGCCTATCATCTGGCGGCGCGCGGCGCGCAGGTGACGATCCTGCACGTTGGCTTGGAAAGGGCCGCCTCGGCGACGACGTTTGCGTGCCTGAACCTGTTCGGGCACGCGTCGCTGCCTTTCTTCGAGTTGCGCCGGGAGGCGATCGCCTATCACCGCGAGCTTGCAACCGTGCTCGGATGCGGCGGGGTGCTGCGGATCAGCGGCACGCTGCGCCTCGCAGCGTCCGACGCCCAGCAGGAGGAGCTGGAACGACACGCGCAACTGCTCAACGCGCGCGGCGTCCGCTGCGAACGCCTGCGGTCGCACGACGTCGAGGCGATCGAACCCGGGATCGACGCCCGCCATGTCGTGAAGGGCGCGGTTCGCGTCGCCGCGGAAGGTTCGGCCGCTCCGATCCCGCTGATCCAGACTCTGCTGCGCGCCAAACATGCGCAGGGCTCGGTCCTGGTTCGGCAAGCCGCGGTCCACGACGGCGAGGAATTTCCCAGAGGTGTTCGGATCGCCTGCCAGGGGGGAAACGTGGTCGCCGATCGTGTGGTGCTTGCCGTCGGAACAGATACGACAGCGCTCTCAAGCGTGTTCGGCCACACTGTCGCAATCGAGTCCCATCCCGGGATCCTTGTCTCCATTGAGGGAGCGGGCCACCTCGTCGAGCATGTGGTCTATGCCGGCGATCTGCATTTCCGTCGCGCCGGACGAAATCTTCTCGTCGGTCACAAAGGCGATCTGGGGAGAGGGGGCCGGCCTGCCGCGGACGTCGTGGCGACGATCACCAACGAGATTCTCACCGACCTGCGCGATTGGCTCCCCGGCCTGTCGGCGACAGCGATCTATACCGCCGACGTCGGCTGCCGACCGATGCCGACGGACGGGCTCCCGATTGTCGGCTGGCTGCCCGGGCATCAGCGTGTCTACGTCGCTGTCGGTCATGGCGGCATTACGGTCGCGCCGCTGGTCGGAAAGCTCGCCGCTCAGGAAATTCTCGAAGATCGTAACCTCGAGATGCTTGCGCCTTTCCGCGTTGAACGTTTCGCCGCGCGCAAGGAGCTGGCGCTGCAGGAGTAAGGCTGGAGTCACGGTGGCGCAATGGATGAGATAGCTTGCGAGTCGATCGACCGGCTGATCTCGGTCGAAATCCGGTTCGGATCCGGGCTGCCGCGCGGTGTCATTGCGCCGCTCTATGAGGCCGCGCGCCGACAGTCCGGACAGCCGCTGACCTATCTCGCGGCGAGCACGCTGCGGTCGAGGCTGCAGAAGGGTGACCGCATCCTGATCGCGACCGGGGCGGGCGCGCCGCCGTGGCTGCCGCGCGGCGAGACCGACGGTCCGCTCGGAGCCGCCGCGATTGCGCGCGCGCTCGATCTGGCGCTTGGCATCAAACCGATCCTGATCTCGGAGGAGCGAAATCTCGGACCCATTGGGGCCGCGGTCGAAGCCGCCGGTATCGCGGTTGTCGACGCAGACATGTTCGTGGCGCGCAATGCCTGTGCCATGGTCGTTCCTTGCCCCTTGGGAGATGCCGCCGGGAAGGTCTTCGCGCGCGAGATCCTTCGCGCGCATGACCCGGCGGCGGTCATCTTCGTCGAGCGCACCGGTCCAAACGCAGCCGGCGTGTTTCACAGCATCTCCGGCTCATCGCGTTCCGCGGACAGCGTCGCAAATCTCCAACACCTGGCAGCGCTCGCCCGCGCCGAGGGGATCCTCACGGTCGGAATCGGAGACGGCGGAAATGAAATCGGCTGCGGGTTGATCGCGAGCGCGGTGCAAAAGGTCCAGCCGTTCGGTCTGACCTGCCGCTGCCCCTGTCAGAAAGGGGTCGCGACGGTGACCGAAACCGATCTGCTGGTCTTTTGCGCGGTGTCGAACTGGGGCGCCTACGGCATCGTTGCGGCCCTCGCGGCGCTGACCGGCGATCGCTCCATCCTGCACGATGCCGAATGCGAGAAGCGCATGCTGAGCGAATGCGTCCGGCACGGCGCGATGGATGGCGCCTATGCGCGGCTCGCCCATGCGGTCGACGGAGTGAGTGCGGGCGCGAACGTCGCGATGCTCGCTCTGCTCAAGGAGATCGTGGATCTCAGCCTGACCACCTACGCGCGGGGCTTTTAGTACACCATGCGGGCACCGGGAGATATCGCAGCACAAGAGTCGAGGTCGACGCGCCTGATGCTCGTCGCCGGATGGGGGCTGATCGCCGCGATCAGCTACACCGGGATGTCGGTGGCACTCAGATGGTCTGCGATCGGGTCAAGTCCGCTCGTGGTGGCGTTCTGGAAGTCGATATTCTGCCTGCCTGTTCTATTTGTGTGGGTCTGCGCCGGACGGCTGACCCGCACGCCGTCAGTGCGGGTGCGACGCGAATCGCTGCCAATCGGCAGCCGTATCGGGCTTGTCGTCGCGTCACTGCTCCAGTGCACGTCATTCATCTTGCTGACTTACAGCCTGACCGTTCTTCCGATCGCGACCGTCACCTTTCTGGCGGCGACGCGCGCGATTATCGTGCTCACCCTGGCGAATGCTCTCGAGCATACGCTTGGAGACGTCAGGCGATGGGGCGCGGCATTCCTTGGTCTCGCCGGCGTGGCGCTCATCATCCAGCCGACCAATGGCTTCGCGGATTGGCGCGTGTTTCCTGTCCTGATGGGTGCGATGCTGGCGTCGATCGCGGCGGTCGCCATCGGCAACGCGTCGCGCAAGACGACCTCATTGAACGTGATGCGGTTTCTCGCCTGCGGCGAAATGGTCTTCGTGGCCATTCTGCCGCTCTACATGTCGGTCGGTATCGACCAATGGCGCCTGGTTGTTCTGGCGGCGGCCGCGGCCGGTCATCTCATCTGCCTGTTCGCGACGATCCAGATGCATCGATCCGTGGGCTCTCGCTCGGCGGCGCTGTTGGAATATCTTCGACTGCCGAGCGCAGCTCTCTTTGGCTTCGTCGCGTTGAACGAAGCGTTGTCATGGGGCGAGATTGCGGGCGCCAGCGCAATCTTTCTCGGGCTGCTGGTCGGCGTGCGAACGGAGAACCCTGAACGGTGAGGTCATCATGAGTGACGCGTGGCCGATCGAACGATCAAAAGGCGTCGCCGACGGACGCAGCTCGGGATCTGCGTTCGGCCCGCTCGCATGGGCCGTCGCGACATCCGACGACAAGACGCTGGATCTCGAGCGGCAGATCGAGCGCTGCTTTGAAAAGATCGACCGCGTGCTCGCTGACCTCAAGACGGACCGACGATACCTCTTGTCCGTCGGCGTCTTTCTCGCCGACCTGCGCGACAAGACGGCATTCGACAGGGCCTGGCTGAAGTGGGTCGGCCCCTATCCGCGGCATTGGCCGCAACGCTCATGCGTCGGCGCGAAGCTGTCCCCCGGCACCCTGGTCGAGATGACGGTCGTGGCCGCGCGGCCGTAGGCGGATCGCGGCGCCGTAGCCGGATGCTGGCTTCACCGCCAGCTCATCCATGCCCGGCGCACGATGTGGTTGAACTTGGGCGATGCGGAACCTGTGGATACATCCCCGCAGGGGTGAATTTGCAGGGACAAATCGGCGACTCTTCTACGTCCCTGTTACAGATGTTTCACATACCGGGCGCATAGGCCTCGCGACTTCTCGAAGGTCGCGAGGCACTTATTATGTTGGCGCCAAATGCCGTCCTCCTGGAACGCGACGCGTCCTTCGCGGCGCACCCTCAGGGCGACAGCACAGCGGACCATGCAGCGCAAAATGGTGCTGCCGACGGCAAGCCACGCCACACAATTTCTCTTAGAAGAATCACCCGGAAATACCAGGAATCGGTAGCGCTGGACGGGATCGATCTTGACGTCCGCGAGGGCGAGTTTCTGGCGATCGTCGGCCCGTCGGGCTGCGGAAAGTCCACGCTCCTGAAGATCATCGCCGGGCTGGACGATCCGACCGCGGGCGAGCTCTGGATCAATGGCCGGCCCAGCATCGGTCTCGAGCCGCGGGCGCGCGACATCGCAATGGTCTTTCAGACCTACGCGCTCTACCCGCACATGACCGCCGCCCAGAATATCGCGCTCCCGCTGCGGATGCGCCGCATGCGGCGCTGGCAGCGCCTGCCCGGCATGGCGCTGCTGTCGTCCGGTGCCCGCAAGGGCCTGGCCGAGATCAAGACGGAAGTCAGCGCGATCGCGGGCTCGCTCGGCATCGCACACTTGCTCCATCGCAAGCCGTCCCAGCTCTCCGGCGGGCAGCGCCAACGGGTCGCGGTCGCGCGCGCGATGATCCGGCGCCCCGCGGTTTTCCTCATGGATGAGCCGCTGTCCAATCTCGACGCGAAGCTGCGCGTCGAGATGCGCCGCGAGATCGCGTCACTGCATCGCCGCCTCGGCATCACGTTTGTCTACGTGACCCACGACCAGAGCGAGGCCATGACCCTGGCCGACCGCGTGGCGGTCATGGCGAACGGCGAATTTCTTCAAGTGGCGGCGCCGCGTGAGCTGTATGCGGACCCAGCCCATCTGGAGGTGGCACGTTTCGTCGGAACGCCGACGATCAATTGCCTTCCGGCCGAAGTGACCGCGCCCGGCACGATCGATGTGCTCGGAACGTCGGTGCCGTGCTCGCTCATTGCGCCGACCGGCACGCCGGCCACGGCCTGCATTCGGCCCGAGCATATTCTTGTGGTGCGTGGCGCCGAGCATGGCGTCGATGCGTCAGTGATCTCGATCGAGGACCATGGCGCCGATCTGTATGTTCGCGTTCTCGTCGCGCGCGAGCATGAGCTTACATTGCGCGCTTCGCCGGCCGATCTCGCCGGCCTGCGGAACGGCCAAGCTGTTCGCATCCGCCTGACGCCGGAGAATTTTCTGTTCTTTGACGCCGAAGGACGGCGCATCCGCGCCGGACGGCGCGCGGCAGCTGCGTGATGACGGCCGTGGCCTCCATCCCGCTGGCGCATGATCCGGCACCGTCGGTGCCGCAATCGCGCGCCGCGCTGCTTTCCTACGGCCTCACGGCTCCGGCGCTGATCGGCGTGTTCGTCCTGATCCTTCTGCCCGCGGCCTCGGTGCTCGGCCTCGCGCTCACCGACTGGCAGTTTGGCGCGAAGCGCCTTTCGTTCATCGGCGTTGCGAATTTTCGCAAGCTTTGGGCCGATCCGGTGTTCTGGAAGGCTGCCGCAAATACCGCGCTCTACGCGGCGATCGTCATTCCGGGAACCATCATGCTCGGGCTCGCCGTGTCGCTGCTCATCCATGCGCGATCCAGCTTCAAGTCGGTCTATCAGGCGATCCACTTCATCCCGGTGATGGCGACGATGGCGGCGATGGCGATCGTCTGGGAGTCGATGCTTCATCCGACCATCGGCCTCGTCAACCATCTGCTTTCAATGGCCGGCCTCGGCGGCCGCAATTGGCTGCGCGATCCCGCCATGGTGCTGCCGACGCTCGCCGTGATCGGAATCTGGCAGCAGTTCGGCTTCGCGATGGTGCTGTTCATGTCGGGCCTGCAGTCGATTCCCAAGGAGCTCTATGAGGCGGCGCGCGCGGACGGCGCCGCGAGCGCGTTCGATCGCTTCTTCATCGTCACGCTGCCGATGCTGGGCCCGGTCGCATTGTTCATCGCCGTCGTCACCGCAATCCGCTCCTTGCAGGTGTTCGACACCGTGCAGGTGCTGACGCAGGGTGGGCCCAATGGCGCGTCGGAGGTCCTGCTGCATCGACTCTATGTCGAAGCGTTCGGCTTCCTGCGGACAGGCTACGGAGCGGCGTTCACCGTCGTTTTCACCGCTGCTGTGGCGATCCTGACCGTGCTGCAGACGCGCACGCTCGACAGGCGAGTACACTACGCATGAGGACGCCGGGCGCCCGTAGCGGGATTGCGCGCCACTTGCTCCTCGCGCCGACAGCGATCTTTGCGGCGGCGCCGTTCCTCTGGATGGTCACCTTATCGCTGCGCTCCGGCCCTGAGATGTTCACCGAGCCGCTGCGGCTCATTCCGACAAATCTTGCCGGGCTCGAGAATTACGGCACTGCGCTGCGCGAAGTGCCGATGCTGCGCTTCCTGGCGAATGGCGTCATCGTCTGCGGCGGCATTCTTGCGCTGCAGCTCCTGACCTCTGCGCCATGCGCCTATGCGCTGGCCAAGCACCAGTTTCGCGGGCGTGGCGCCCTGTTCACAACGGTCATCATCGCGTTGATGATCCCGCCGCAGATTCTCACCATTCCGCTTTTCGTCGGCCTTTACAGCGCCGGTCTCCTGGATAGCTACGCGGCCTTGATCCTGCCGTCCGCGGTCTCGCCGTTCGCGATCTTCCTTCTGACACAGGCGTTCCGCACCATTCCGGACGACCTCGTGCATGCGGCGCGACTCGATGGGCTGAGCGAGCTGTCGATCGTGTGGCGGATCATGGTGCCGGCCGCGGCGCCGGCCGTTCTCGCGTTCTCCATTCTTTCGATCGTCGCGCACTGGAACGATCTGCTCTGGCCGCTGATCGCGATCCAGGATCGCAATCTTGCGACGCCGCCGCTCGGGGTCTTGCTGTTTCGCAATCAGGAAGCGGGCGACGAATACGGCCCCTTGATGGCAAGCGCCGTGCTCATCGTCGCACCGCTCATCGTGGCGTTCCTTGCCGCTCAGAAGCGCTTCATCAAAGGCCTTACCTACGCAACTTGAACCATCGAGCTCCCAGCACGGAGACGTTCAACATGTCGATCAACCGTCGCTCCCTTCTGTCACATGCGGGTGCCGCTGCACTCGCCGCGGCCACGATTGCGCGTCCGAAGCCGTCGCTCGCGCAATCGAAAAAGACAACGCTCAAGGTTCAGTACGCATGGGCGCGCACCTACCAGCCCATCATGGAGGAGATCGCGCGTCGCTTCGCCGAACAGCAGCCGAACATTCGCGTCGAGTATGTCGCGCCCGCGACCGACTACGAGGACATGGCGCAGCGCTCGCTGCGGGCGGCGATCACCGGCGGCATGCCTGACGTGGCGTTCCAGGGCATCCATCGCGCCGATCTGCTCGCCGCGCGCGAACTGGTCGTCCCGCTCGATCCGCTGATCGCGGCGCAAGCGGACTGGCCGAAGCTTGGCTACAGTCCTTCGCTGCTGACGCTCGCGAAGGTGAAGGAGCGCACCTACGGGCTGCCGTTCGCCATCGCCATCAAGAGCATCTACTACAATCTCGATCTGATAAAGCGCGCGGGCGGAAATCCGGATCAGCTACCGACCTCGTGGGACGAGATCATCGCGTTGCAAAAGAAGGTCGCGGCGCTCGGTGGTGGGATCACGGGTCTCTACTTCGACTACTATTTCGACGACAACAATTTCTCCTTCCATTCGCTGGTGCAGTCGCAGGGCGGGTCGATCGCCACGAGCGACGACAAGATCGCCTTCAACGGCGCGGAAGGAATGCAGGCGCTGCGCTGGTTGCGGCAAGTCGGTCAAGCCGGCATGGTCGACATGACCATCGCGCAGGCCTATCAGGCCTTCTCGGCCGGAACGATCGGCATTCTGGTGGCGTCGAGCTCGCGTGTCGCGCAGCTCACCGATGGCGCCAAAGGCCGCTTCGAGGTGCGCGTCACCGGCTTCCCGCGCAAGGAGAATGGCCGCGTCCCCGGCGGCGGCGCCGCCGCGATGATCCACGCCAAGGATCCGGAGAAGCAGCAAGCCGCGTGGGAATTCGTCAAATTCGCGACCGGGCCGCTCGGCGCGACCGAGGTGGTGCGCAAGTCCGGCTACATCCCCGGCAACACGCTTGCGGCTGAGAGCCCGGACCTGCTCGGACGCTTCTACGCCGAGAACCCGAACCATCGGGTGATGCTCGAGCAGATTCCGCTGCTCACCAAGTTCTACAACTGGCCGGGCGAGAACTCGCTCAAGATCCCGACCGTGATCCGCGACTATCTGCAGCAGGTCGTGACCCTGCGTGCGACACCCGAAGAGGTGATGCCGAAGATGACGGCGGATGTGCAGGCATTGCTGAGCGCAGCCTGACGTATCGCGCCGATGAAGAACGCGCGCGCCGCAACGACAAGGAAGAAGACATGACTCGTGCCGAGCGCATGTCGGCTCTCGCACTCGCCGAGCTCTCCGAGCTGAATGACATCTGGGAAGGGCTCGCCGTGCGGCCGCACTTCCAGTGGATCACTCAGCCGGAATTTGCCGCCCTGATGGTGCGCGGCCGGGTCTGCACCGACGGCCGCGCGTTCAATCTCGGCGAGACCGCCGTCACGCGGTGCGCGCTGCAATTGGCCGACACCGAGACCGTCGGCGTCGCTTGCGTGATCGGGCGCCGCAGGCGTCATGCGACGCTCGCCGCTTTGCTCGATGCGGTCGCGCAGACCGATGACGCGACCGGCGACGCCGCACGCCAGCGCATCGACGGGCTGCCGGTCGCGCGGGCGGAGCGCAAGCAGGCGGTGCGCGCCTCGGTGTCGGCGACGGAGGTCGACTTTTCGATGCTGCTGCGGGCGGAGGCGTCATGAACGCGCCAACACTCGTCGGTGGCTTCGCGGATCCGGTCGTTGGGGCGCAGGAGACGTTCCGCTGCATTCTTGACGCGCTGTCCAGACCGGCAGTCCCGGTGGAACTGCCGCATTCTTGCATCGCGCCGTCGCCGCTCGGCAGCGGCATGGCGGTCCTCGCGCTGACGCTGCTGGATGGCGCGACGCCGGCCTGGCTCGACGAGCCGTTCGCATCGAACACGGTTCGCCGCTATCTGCAGCTCCGCACCGGGGTGAGCTTCGTCGATGATCCGCGACGGGCGGCCTTTGCGCTGATCGATGCGACGCGGCGCTGCCCGCAACTCGCGCAATTCAGTGCCGGCGACGTGTTCGAGCCGCACCTGTCGGCGACCTTGCTGATCGCCGTGACGTCGCTGTCGGACGGCACGCCTGTGCCGGTCAGCGGACCGGGGATCGAGCCGGATAGCGCCATAACGGTCGAGGGATTGAGCGAAAACTTCTGGCAACAATGGGACGTCAATGCGGGAAGCTTCCCGTGCGGCGTCGACATTCTGTTCACTGACGGCGCGCGTGTGTGCGGCCTGCCGCGCACGACACGGAGGTTGTGATGTACGCGACCGTCAAGGGCGGCGCCGAGGCCATCGAGGCCGCGCATCGCTTGCTGGCGCATCAGCGTCGCGGCGATCGCGCCATCCCGACGCTGGCGGTCGATGCCATTCGCGAGCAGCTCGGCCTCGCGGTCGACCGGGTGATGGCGGAGGGGTCGCTCTACGCCCCGAACCTGGCGGCGCTTGCCATCAAGCAGGCGCAAGGCGATCTCGTCGAGGCCGCGTATTTGATCCGGGCCTATCGGGCGACGCTGCCGCGCCTTGGCGCGACCGAGCCGCTCGACCTCTCGGACGCGACGTTGCGGCGTCACATCTCGACGACCT
>Ga0081539_10003284_pt1 | contig 20268 bp, 22 predicted proteins | sample TabmetS4T2R2_FD_71023 | JGI IMG/M metagenome (GOLD analysis project Ga0081539, IMG submission 71023) | Tabebuia heterophylla rhizosphere microbial communities from the University of Puerto Rico - S4T2R2 | ecosystem: Host-associated > Plants > Roots > Rhizosphere ...
TTCGAGAGTGCTCTTCTTGGCCATGCTTCGAGCTTGCCCGCGCCGCGCGCCGCTCACGCGCCGAGCGACCGTTTCGACACGCTGGCGAGCGCCGCGCGCGCCGATTCATCCACCGGGCCATGCAAGATCCACCGCAAATTGCCGATAAATCGCGTCATGCGTCCCCTGATCGGCGTCACCACGTCGGAGCTGCGGCGCGGCGAGCTGGGCACGCTGCGCCGTCACGGCGAGCCGCCGCATCCCGAGATGGCGCTCGGGATGACCTACATGCGGGCCGTCGACGCCGCCGGCGGCCTGCCGGTCGTGCTGCCGCCGGTCGCCCTCGAGAACGTACCGGCGCTCGTGCAGCGCCTCGACGGCATCTGCCTCTCCGGCGGGCCCGACCTCGACCCCGACGCCTACGGCGCGCCGAGCCGCCACCCCGAGCTCGGCCCCACCGAGCCCGCGCTCGACGCCTTCGAGCTGGCCGTTGCCCGCGCCGCCGACGCCGCCGGTCTCCCGCTGCTCGGCATCTGCCGCGGCGCGCAGGCGCTCAACGTCGCGCGCGGCGGGACGCTTCACCAGCACGTCGACGGCCACCGCCAGGCGGCGATGGGCACCGTGCGCACCCACAGCGTCGCGATCGCCGCCGATTCGCTGCTGGCGTCGCTCACCGGCGGCGTCGAGCTCGAGGTCAACTCCTTCCACCACCAGGCCGTCGACGTCCCCGGCGCCGGCCTGCGGATCGTCGCCCACGCCGTCGACGGGACGGCCGAGGCGATCGAGGACCGTTCGCGCGAGCTCTTCCTCGGCGTGCAATGGCACGCCGAGTCGCTGGCAGACCGCCGCGAGCACGGCGCGCTGTTCGCGGCGCTGGTGGAGGCGGCAGCTCAGGACAGCGAGCGCGCGCTGCGCCTCGCGGCATAGCGCTCAGGCGGCGGCGCGCTGCGGCTCAGAGGCCAGCGCGCGCAGGGCGGCGGCGGTCAGCTCGGGCAGCGCCGGGCGCTGCGACAACTCGATCTCGAGAAGCAACGGCGCGGAGTGCTCGCGCAGGATCGGGGCGATCCGCCCCCACGGGACGCACCCGCGCCCGGGCGGCAGGTGCAGGTCGAGCTTGAGCGGATCGATGCCGGGCGCGTCGAGGTCGTGGCGCCGGACGCCGAGGTTGTCGTGCACGTGGAAGAGCACGACGTCGGGCGCGACCGCCATCGCCACCGCGGCGATGTCGGTGTGCGAGGCCTCGGCGGTGATGTGCAGGTGGCCGACGTCGAGCAGCATGCCCGCCGCCGGCGAGTCGAGCCGGCGCACGAGGTCGCGCACCGCGATCGGGTCATGGCACAGCCGCGGCGGCGCGGGATGGACCGGCGCCAGGTTCTCGACCGCCACGGTCACGCCAAGCGTGTGCGCCCGCTGGAGGAACCCGCGGAGGGAACGCTCCTCGAGCTGGGCGCGCTCGCGGATGCGCGCACGGGCCGGGCCCTCGGCATCCGCGAAGTTCAGGCCGTGGTAGGCGACGAGCTCGGCGCCCACCTCGGCGGCGTAATCGAGCATCCCGTCGAATGCCCGGTCGTGCTCGCTGGTCCCGACGCTGAGGTCGTCGGGGGCGTGGAGAACGAGCCGCAGCGAGCTGCCGCCGAGCACGGCGCGCAGCGCCCGCGCGTGGCGGCGGCAGCGGCCGCGGTCGGCGAGCATCTGTCGCGGCGGGACGTGGACCTGCAGCCAGCGCAGGCCGGCCTCCTCGAGCGCGGCCACGGAGCGGGCGGTCGGCCAGCCGTCGCGGTGCAGGTTGAGCCCGAGACGCTCGTCCATCTCCCCGACACGTTCGACGTCCGCCCGCGCGGGGGTGTTGCGCGGCGGTGACCCAGGGGTGAACAGCCGGTTATCCGAGCGGGAGCGAGCGGCGCGCGACCGGCGCCGAGTGGACGATCGAGGTCGTCGTCTGGCCGAAGGGCGTGAAGCGGTCGAGCACGGGCTCGAGGTCGTCCATCTGGCGGACGTGCAGGCGCAGCAGGAAGCAGTCCTCGCCGGTGATGCGCTCGCACTCGACGATCTCCGGCGTCTGCTCGGCGATCTCAGGGATCTTGTGGATCTGGCGGGCGAAGGGGCGGATGCGCACGACCGCGGCCAGCGAGTACCCGAGCGCTCGGGGATCGACGTCGGCGCGATAGCCGGTGATCACGCCCTCGCGCTCGAGGCGCCCGACGCGCTCGGCGACCGCGGGCGCCGAGAGCCCGACGCGCCGCCCGAGCTCGGCGAAGGCGACGCGCCCGTCGCGCTGAAGCTCTTCGAGCAAACGTCGGTTGATGTCGTCGAGGAGGTTGTTTTCGGAGGCCATCCGGCGTGATCTCCTTCGATCGGCCATGGTGTCGGCCCGTCAGGCCGTCGACCATACATCGCCATGGACGCGAATGCGACCGCCGCGCGGAGCGGCGCGGGCGGGCGAGCGGGGACGGCCGGTGCGAGCCGCTCGGCGCGACCCGGTGCGAGCCGCTCGGCGGAGGCCGGTGCGAGCCGCTCGGCGGTGGCCGCCCGTGCGCGCGTTGCGGCCGCTCCGCCCGAGGCCTACTTCGTCGTCAGCGCGGTCTTCCACTACCTCGGCCCGGCGTTCGCCGTGCTGCTCTTCGCGCGCGTCGACGTGCTCGGCGTCGCGTGGCTGCGGATCGCGTCGGCGGCGGTGATCTTCGCGCTGTGGCGGCGGCCGTGGCGCAAGGTGCGCGGCGCCGGGCGGCTCCTGCTCGTCTGGGGCGCCGTGCTCGCAGTGATGAACTCGACCTTCTACATGGCGATCGACCGCCTCCCGCTCGGCACCGTCGCGGCGATCGAGTTCCTGCCGGTCATCGTCCTCGCCGCGCTCGGCACCCGCACCGTCCGCAACCTCGCGGCGCTGGCGCTCGCCGTGCCCGGCGTCTACCTCCTCACCGACGTCGCCCTCGAGGGCAGCGCGCTCGGCGTCGCCTTCGCCTTCGCCAACGCGGCGCTGTTCGCCGGCTACATCGTGGTCAGCCACCGCGCCGCCCAGCGCGGCGACATCCCCGGCATCGACCTCCTCGGCAGCGCGATGCTCGTCGCCGCGGTCGTGGCGACGCCGATCGGCGCGTGGGCGGCGGTCCCGGCCTTCGGGGATCCGGTCGCGATCGTCGCGGGCATCGGCGTCGGCGTGTCGTCCTCGGTGATCCCCTACGTCACCGATCAGCTCGCCATGGCGCGGATGGCGCGATCCACCTACGCGCTCATGGTCGCGCTGCTGCCCGCGATGGCGACGGTGATCGGCGTCGTCGTGCTCGCGCAGCTGCCCAGCGTGCTCGAGGCCGTCGGCGTCGCGCTGGTCATCGGCGGCGTCGCCGTGCACCGCGATGCCGACGCGCGGTAGGCGTGTTTGACGGCCATCGAACATGTGTTAGACTCGGTCAACCATCCTCTGTACGTCGATGATCCCTGTAGGAGGGACGAGTTGACCGAGACGCGAGCAGTGCAGGACGCCATCCACGCCCGCAGGCTCCAGCTCAAGCGGCGAGCCAAGCGCGGGCTGGTCGCCAGCTACATCCACGAGATCTCGGGGCGCCACCGTAACGGCAGCGAGCCCCGGGTAGACAAGCCCGTGCAGCCGGTCGCCGAGCCGGCGCCCGGAGCATGAGCGACACCGCCACCACACCGACGACCCGAGGCCAGGTACGCACCGAGCGCGGCGCCAAGCGCGTGCGCGCGTACCTGGGCGGCCAGGTCGTGGCCGACACCATCCGTCCGGTCCTGGTGTGGGAGGTCCCCTACTACCCCGCCTACTACTTCCCCGTCGACGACGTCCGGACCGATCTGCTGGAGCCGGACGGCGGCATCGCCCACTCCCCCAGCCGCGGCGACGGCCGCACCTACACGGTGACCGCCGGCGGCAAGCAGGCGCCCGCCGGCGCGATCCGCTACGAGGACTCCCCGATCCCCGAGCTGCGCGACCTCATCCGCCTCGATTGGAAGGCGATGGACGCCTGGTTCGAGGAGGACGAGGAGGTCTTCACCCACCCGCGCGACCCGTACACGCGCGTCGACATCCTCCCCAGCTCGCGCCACGTGCGCATCGAGATCGACGGGGTCACCGTCGCCGAGTCCTCGAGTCCCTCCCTGCTCTTCGAGACCGGCCTCCCGACGCGCTACTACCTCCCGAAGACGCACGTCCGCCTCGACCTCCTCACCCCCACCGACACTGAGACCCACTGCCCGTACAAGGGCACGGCCGAGTACTGGTCGGTGAAGACGGGCGACACCGTGCACGAGGACATCGCCTGGTCCTACGCGACCCCGCTGCCCGAGAGCCGCGGCGTCGCCGGCCTCATCGCCTTCTACGACGAGAAGGTCGACGTCTACGTCGACGGGGTGCTCCAGGAGCGCCCGAGGACCAAGTTCAGCTGACCCTCGCCTCGAACGCCTCGAGCGCCTCGTAGGCCTCCTCGACCGCCCGCTTGGCCGCCGTGTGGCGGGCGGTCGACTTGGCCGACTCGTACTTCGTCGCCCACCACTTCGGATCGGCGAGCTCGTCCTCGACCGCCGACAGCGCCGCCTCGGCCTCCTCGACCGCTCGCTCGAGCCGCTGCTGCTCGCGCAGGCGGTTCTTCGACGGGCCGGCGGGCGCGGTGCGCGGTGGCTTTGGCTTCGCCGCGGACGATGCGGCCGCGCTTCCGTTCCCCCGCGCCGACGGCGACGGCGGCGCGCTCGGCGCGACCCCCATCGCCTTGCGCTCCTCGCGCACGCGCGCGTACTCCGGCCAGCCGCCGACGTAGGAGCGCAGCGAGTAGTCCTCGACCGCGATCGTCCGCGAGCCGACGGCGTCGAGCAGCGCGCGGTCGTGGGTGACGAGCAGCAGGGAGCCGGGGAACGCCTGCAGCGCATCCTCGAGCGCCTCGCGCGACTCGAGGTCGAGGTGGTTGGTCGGCTCGTCGAGGATGAGGACGTTGGCGCCCGACTGCACGAGGATGGCCAGCGACAGCCGCCGGCGCTCGCCCCCGCTCAACCCGTCGAGCGGCTTGTCGGCGTCCTCGCCGCTGAAGAGGAAGCGCCCGAGCAGCGACCGCGCCTGGTTGGGCGTCAGGCCTGTTCGCTTGATCGCCGCCTCGAGCACGGTTCGCGCGCCGGCGCCCTCGAGCTCCTCGGCGTGCTGGCTGAGATAGCCGACTTTCACGTTGTGACCGGACCGCAGCTTGCCGCCGTCGAGCTCGCGCTCGCCGACCAGCGCCTGCAGCAGCGTCGTCTTGCCCGTCCCGTTCGGGCCCACGAGCGAGACGTGCTCGCCGCGCTCGAGCCACAGCTCGGCGTCGTGCAGCAGCACCTTGCCGGGCACCTCGAGCCGGCCGTCGTCGAGCTCGAAGATCACCCGCCCCGATCGCTCGGGCTTCTTGAACGCGAACTCCAGCGCGCGCCCGTCGCGAGGGTCGCGCTCGATGCGCTCGATCTTGTTGAGCTTCTTCAGCCGATCCTGTGCCTGACGCGCCTTGGTCGCCTTGTAACGGAAGCGCTCGACGAAGCGCTCCATCCGCGCGATCTCGGCCTGCTGCTTCTCGATCGCGCGGCCCAAGGCGAGCTCGCGCGCCGCCTGCTCCTTGCGCCACGCGTGCCAGGTGCCGTTGAAGTAGCGCGCCCGCCCCGCCTCGAGCTCCAGCACCGCGGTGCCGACGGTCTCCAGGAACCAGCGGTCGTGGGCGACCAGCACCACCGCGGCATCGAGGTCGAGCAGCGTCTGCTCGAGCCACTCCAGCGACTCGATGTCCAGGTGGTTGGTGGGCTCGTCGAGGAGCAGGAGGTCGGGCGCCGCCGCCAGCGCGCGGGCGAGGGACGCGCGCGTGAGCTGGCCGCCTGAGAAGGTGCGCAGCGGGCGATCGAGGTCGGCATCGACAAAGCCGAGGCCGTGCACGACGGATCGCGCCCGCTCGCGCCAGCCGTAGCCGCCGACCGCCTCGAAGCGCGCCTGCACGTCGGCGTAGCGGTTCAGCGCGCGCTCGTCGCCCTCGGCCATCGCCTGCTCCAGGCGCCCGAGCTCGGCCTCGAGCTCCAGCGGCTCGCGCGACCCGCTGAGGACGTACTCGCGCAGCGACAGCTCGCGCTCGCGCGGCGGGCGCTGGTCGTGCAGCGCCACGCGCGTGCCCTTGGCCAGCACCAGCTCGCCGCCGTCGATCGACGTCTCCCCCGCCAGCATCCGCAGCAGCGTCGTCTTGCCGGCGCCGTTGCGCCCGGCGATGGTCATGCGCTCGCGGCGCTCGAGCTTGAACGAGACGCCGCGCAGCAGTGGCTCGCCGGCCATGTCCTTGGCGAGGTCTGAAGCGATGAGGACCGCCACGCCCCCATGGTAGGTTGCGCCGCCGTGCGGCCCTCGCTGATCGCGCTCCTCGCCTGCCTGGCCAGCGCCGCGCCCGCGGCCGCGGCCGAGAAGGTCACGACGATCCCCGGCGCGCCCGGCCCCGGCCCGTCGAAGTACGACAAGGTCTTCGTCACGAAGTTCGGGCCCAAGAGCGCCAAGCGCGTGCTCGTGCTCATGCCCGGCTACTACGGCGGCGCCGGCGACTTCACCCTCGACGCACGCGAGCTCGTCAGGCGCGTGCCCGGGCTGCAGGTGTGGGCGGTCGACCGCCGCTCGGAGGCGCTCGAGGACACCTCGCGCTTCAGGGACGCGCTGGCCGGGCGCATCAGCGTGCAGCAGGCGCTCGACTACTACCTGGGCTGGTTGACGAACCCCGCCCAGCAGCCGCGCTTCCAGCCGCTGGACCAGTCGCAATTCGCCTTCGCCAAGCAGTGGGGGCTGTCGCTGGCGCTGCAGGACGTGCGGCGCGTGGTGCTGAGCGCTCGCCGCCAGGGCAAGCGGGTCATCCTCGGCGGCCACTCGCTCGGCGCCTCGATGACCGTCGCCTACGCGAGCTGGGACTTCGCCGGGCATCCCGGCTACGAGGACCTCGACGGCCTCGTCCTCATCGATGGCGGGCTGATGGGCGCGTTCTCGACGCCCGACCTGGCCGCCACCAAGAAGGCGATCGCCCAGCTCGACGTCAACGGCCCGTTCGCCGATCTGCTCGGGCTCAAGCTGCCGTGGGCGGCCGGCGTCTTCGCCGAGGTCGGGGCGCTGGCGGCCCTAAAGGAGCCGACCGCGCCTTCGATGGTCCAGTCCTTCCCGCTGCTGCCGCCGGAGTTCAAGCCGCCGATCCCCGCCACCAACCGCGGCGCGTTCGGCTACGCCTTCGACTCGACGACCTCGCCCAAGGCGCTCTCGCTCATCCACGTGCAGGCGGGGCAATTGGGCCCGACCGGCGACTGGGTCGACGGCGAGGTCTCCCCGATCGCGCGGGTTGCGCAGACCTTCGCGCAGGAGCCGGCCAATGCGACCGAGTGGTACTTCCCGGCCAAGCTCTCGATCGACGTCGACGCCGCCAACGCGCTGACCCGCAATGCGCAGACCGACTACCTGAAGCTGCGCCCGTGGCACCGCCGCCAGGTCGACCTGCCGCTCTACGCCGTGCAGACCGACCTCACCGGCGGGCGCGTCCTGCGCGGCGCCAAGCGCTTCATCGCCGGCTCGAAGGTGCCGCGCTCGCGCTCGGTGCTCGTCGACGCCTCGGCCGACGAGAGCCACCTCGACCCGCTGACCGCGGCGCCCGATCGCAACCGCTTCCTGAAGACCGTCGTCCCGTTCCTGCGTTCGCTGCGCTGACCGTCACCGGGCCAGCGGCTTGACCAGGCGCGGATCGTTGAGCTTGGCGCCGAAGTAGGGCTCGAGATCCCACTCCTGCCAGCGCTCGGGGACGAGGCGCAACGTCACGTCGTCGCCCGCCGTGAGCTCGCCGCCGTACTCGGGATCGGCCATGCCGGCGTCGGTCATGTAGCGGCGGTGGATGCGCGCGTTGGCCGCCAGCGCGCCGTCGCCGTCGACGACCTCGAGGCGCCCGCTCGCGGCGACGCCGCGGAAGGCCGGCCCGCGCGAGTCCACGATGATCGATCCCTGTGGGCGCTCGCGCGCGTTGCGGGCCTTGCGGCTCGTGCCCGCGGTGGGCACGAGGAAGGCGCCGTCCTCGTATGCGAACCAGACCGCGGTGAGGTACGCGGCGCCGTCGGCGTCGGTGGTGGCGAGGACGGCGATCCGCCGCTCGGCGAGGTACTCCTCCCGCGTCATCGCCGGGGTTGTATCGCAAGCCGCGCGATAGGATGCCGCGCAGATGAAGCGCTTCGCCGTCCTGCTCACCGTCGCCGCGCTCGTGCTGCTTGCGCTGGCTCCGGCGGCCCTCGCTCACGACGGCGGCGAAGGGTGGTACGGCCCGGCCGACGACAAGGTCGTCACCAACGCCGGGTTCATCCTCATCGCCTTCTTCCCGCTGTTCATCTTCGTGATGAGCATGATCCAGTGGCGCCTGGACAAGCGGAAGGAGAACCGCAAGAAGGCGCACAAGGCGCTGGCCGGCGACGAGCAGGCCTGGCGCGGCGGCTGGTAGCCGGATCTTCACTTCGCCGCGCTCGCACGCAGCGATCATCGTGGCGCTGACGAGATCCCTCCTCGTTTGATGGCCACGGCGTCCCGGACCTCCCTGCCCGGGACGTACGTGTCTGTAGGGTCGTGCTCGGGATGACCACCGACGAGGTTCGGTACGAGCGCGTCGGGGCGGCCGCCGTCCTGACCATCGACCGCCAGCACCGCCGCAACGCCGTCGATGCCGCGACCGCCGAGCGGCTGCGCGAGGGCTTCGACGCCTTCGAGGCCGACGAAGAGGCGCGGGTGCTCGTGCTCACCGGCGCGGGCGACGTCGCCTTCTGCGCCGGCGCCGACCTCAAGGCCATCGCCACCTTCGGCCCGCGGCTCGAGGACCCGGCAGGCCCGCTCGGCTTCACTCGCCTGACGCCGAGCAAGCCGACGATCGCGGCGATCGGCGGCTGGTGCCTGGCCGGCGGCATGGAGCTCGCGCTGTGGTGCGACCTGCGGATCGCCTCCGAGGGCTCGACGTTGGGGTTCCCCGAGCGCCGCTGGGGCGTGCCGCTCATCGACGGCGGCACCCAGCGCCTGCCGCGCCTCGTCGGGCTGGGGCGCGCGCTGGACCTCATCCTCACCGGCCGCTTCGTCGGCGCCGAGGAGGCGCTTGCGATGGGCCTGGTCACCGAGGTCGTGCCGGCCGGACGGCACCTGGACCGCGCCTTGGAGATCGCCGAAGGCCTCGCGCGCTTCCCACAGCAGACGATGCTCGCCGACCGCCGCGCGGCGATCGAAGGGCTCGGTCTGCCGCTCGCCGACGGCCTCGCGCTCGAGGCGCAGGCGGGCCCCGAGGTCTTCGCCGACGCGGTCGCCGGGGCGCAGCGCTTCGCCGGCGGCGAGGGCCGCGGCGGCGCGGGCGCCGGCGTATAGGCTCCTGACGCACGCGTCAGGGAGGAGAGCGGATGACCTACTTCGTCACCGGGGCCACGGGCTTCATCGGCCGCCATCTGGTGGACGAGCTGCTGCGCAATCGCGAGGGCGAGGTCTTCGCGCTCGTGCGCGAGGGATCGCGCGAGCGCTTCGACGAGCGCGCCAGGGCCTGGGGCGATCGGGTCGTCGCGGTGATCGGCGACCTCACGCAGCCCCGGCTCGGCGTCGACGAGGCGTGGATCGACGAGCACCGCGGCAAGGTCGACCACTTCTTCCACCTCGCCGCGATCTACGACATGACCGCCGACGACGAGGCCAACGAGCGCCTGAACGTCGCGGGCACCCGCAACGCGGTCGCGCTGGCCAACGCGCTGGAGGTGGGCTGCCTGCACCACACCTCGTCGGTCGCGGTCTCCGGCCTGCACAAGGGGCTCTTCCGCGAGGACGACTTCGACGAGGGCCAGAAGCTCCCCTCCGCCTATCACCGCACGAAGTTCGAGTCCGAGAAGATCGCGCGCGACGAGTCGACCCGGCCGTGGCGGGTCTACCGCCCGGCGATCGTGATCGGCCACTCGCAGACCGGCGAGATGGACAAGATCGACGGGCCCTACTACTTCTTCAAGGCGCTGCAGAAGGCGCGCCACGCGCTGCCGGAGTGGTTCCCGCTCGTCGGGCCCGAGCTCGGCTACACGAACCTCGTCCCGGTCGACTACGTGGCCGCCGCGATGGACCACATCGCCCACCAGCCCGACCTCGACGGACGGGCGTTCCACCTGTGCGCGCCGAAGTCGACCCGGTCGGGCGAGGTGCTCAACACCTTCGCCCGGGCGGCCCACGCGCCGCAACTGGCCATCCGCATCGACAAGCGCCTGACCGACGCGCTGCCGAAGGGCGTCGGCTCGCTGCTCATGCAGCTGCCCGCCTTGAAGGGCGTGCGGCGGTCGATCCTCGCCGACCTCGGGATCCCCGAGGAGATCATCGGCCACGTCGGGTTCACCGCCCAGTTCGACACCCGCGACACCGAGCGCGCGCTCGCCGGCAGCGGGATCGAGGTCCCGCCGCTCGACGGGTACGCCGAGCGCATCTGGGACTACTGGGAGCGGGTCCTCGACCCCGACCTGTACAAGGACCGCTCGTTCGAGGCGGCGATCAACGGGCGGACGGTCGTCATCACCGGGGCGTCGAGCGGGATCGGGCGCGCGGCGGCGCTGAAGGTCGCGCGCGCCGGCGGCGTCCCGATCCTCGTCGCGCGCTCGATGGACAAGCTCGAGGAGACCAAGGCGGAGATCGAGGCGTTCGGCGGCACCGCGTACGCGTACTCGGCCGACCTCTCCGCGCTGGACTCGATCGACGAGCTCGTCGAGAAGATCCTCGCCGAGCACGTGCGCGTCGACATGCTCGTCAACAACGCTGGGCGCTCGATCCGCCGCTCGATCGCGCTCAGCCACGATCGCTTCCACGACTTCGAGCGCACCATGCAGCTCAACTACTTCGGCGCGATCCGCTTGACGATGGGGCTGCTGCCGCACATGCGCGAGCGCGGCTTCGGCCACGTGGTGAACGTGTCCTCGATCGGCGCGCAGACCAACCCGCCGCGGTTCAGCGCGTACGTCGCCTCGAAGGCCGCGCTCGATGCGTGGACGCGCGTGGTCAGCTCGGAGGTCGTCGGCGACGGGATCACCTTCACGACGATCCACATGCCGCTCGTGCGCACGCCGATGATCGCGCCGACGAAGATCTACGACCGCTTCCCGACGATCACGCCGGACGAGGCGGCCGACCTCGTGTGCGAGGCGATGCGGGCGCGGCCCAAGCACATCGGGACTCGCCTGGGGACGTTCGGCGAGGTCGCCTACGCGCTGGCGCCCAAGGCGGTCGACCAGATCCTGCACATGGCCTACAAGGTCTTCCCCGACTCGGCCGCCGCTCGGGGCGAGAAGGACCCCGACGAGAAGGCCTCGATGGAGCAGGTGGCGATGGCCAACCTCATGAAGGGCGTGCACTGGTAGCGGTGTCGATGCGGCGCACGGTGGCCAGCAGCACCGCCGCGGTCATCGACGGCGTCACCCGCACGCGCGGCAGGGCGAACGGGTCCTCGTTGTGCGCGGCGATCCCGGGGTCGGTCGTCGTCGCGCCGTGGTAGCCCGCGGCGCGGACGGCGGCCTCGACGCCCGGGTTGTAGCGGCCGGACGGGTAGCAGAAGAAGTCGACCGGGACGCCGAAGGCGCGCCGTAGCCAGGCGCGCGAGCCCGCGACCTCGTGGGTCAGGCGCGAGGCGTCCAGCGTGGTGAGGTCGACGTGGGAGATCGTGTGGGCGTCGATCTCCCAGCCGTCGCGGATCATCGCGCGCACCTCGCCGCGGGTCAGCCCGCCGGCGATCCCGACGTTCTTGACCGCCAGGTTCAGCACCCCGGGCCAGCCGAGTGCGTCCAGGGTCCGCCGGGCGCGGGTCGACTGGCTCTGGTACCCGTCGTCGAAGGACACGACGATCGGGTGGCGCGGCATCGGCCCGTGGTCATGCCAGGCGCGCCACACGGCGTCGAGCGTCGTCGCGTGGTAGCCGGCGTGAGCGAGCGCGGCCACCTCCCGCGCGAACAACTTCGGGCTGACCCACAGCTCCGGGTAAGGCGTCCCCGCCGGCGGGTCGGCGATGACGTGGTACATGAGGATCGGCACCGGCACGTTGCGCGGCCCGGTCGGCACCGCCGGCCGCCAAGGCTTGTGCACCGGCGCGCTCCCGGTGTCGACGACCGGCGCCGACGGCGTCGCGCGCGAAGGCGCCTTCGACCCGCCACCACAGCCGATGAGGACCGCTGCGGCAGCCACGAAGACGACGATGAGGCGCCGCACCCCCACGTGCCCGCATCGTACGTCGCCCACCGGCGCCAGCTAACCGGCGACGCGGTCGGCCAGGCGCGGATAGCGGACGACGAGGCAGTCGGCGTCGAGCTCGAGGTCGGCGGTGAAGCCCGAGTCGAGCGAGATGAAGCGCACGGCTCCACGTCGTAGGTGCTCGTAGCGCTGGGGCGAGCGGTGGACGGCGAGGTCGGGGATCGAGACCCAGGCCATCGCGAAGTCGTGGCTGCCGGGCTCGGCGTGCAGCGCCGAGCGCCGCACGGGCATGAGGTTGGTCAGCGGTGAGAAGGCCAGATCGCAATCGAGCGCTCCATCGAGCTCGGGCGCGGGCGCGCCGTCGAGCGTCCAGGCGCCCGCTCCGTCGTGCTCGAGCACCAGCGTGCGGCGCCACCCGGCTCCCGAGGCGTCGACCTCCAGCCGCCGGGTGATCCAGTCGCGCGGCGCATCGAGGTGGTACTCGGCGCGATAGGGCTCGGGCTCGGCGCCGAGCTGGACGCCACTGGCCGCGACGCCGTCGTCCCACAGGTCGATCTGGGCGTGCTCGGCCAGCCACTCCTCGACGCCCTGCCAGGTGACCGCGCGGCTCATAGCCGGAAGACGGGCACCAGCCGCGTCTCGTGCTCGGCCTCGACGCGCGCGATGACCTCGATGTGCTCGGCCAGCGGCGTGCCCCGCAACTTCTTCCCCAGACCCTCGTCGACCTGGAAGATCCCGGCGCTGTTGGACATCTCGATCTCCACGCGCACCGCCTTGTCCTCCCCCGCCTCGATGCGCACCTCGTCGATCGCGTAGGCCGAGATCGAGTGGATGTCCAGGCGGCCGGCTTCGAACTCGACGCGCGAGCGGCCCTTGGCCATGTCGAGCGCGTCGGCGACGCGCACGATGCCGCCCTCGACGGTCAGCGGGCGACCGGTCGAGCGATGCGAGATCACCGCGTGCATGACCTCGGCGACGACGATCGAGCGCTCGGGCTCGGCGTAGATCCCCGCGAGCAGGCCGTTGAGCTTGTCGGCGGTGAGGAAGAGCGAGTAGCTCTCGTGGTCGATGCGATGGATCGACATGCCGACGCAGTGGAACAGCGCCGCCGCCGCGACGGTGACCTCGGCGTCGCGCTCGGTCATCCCGTGGTCGGCGACCATCGCCGGCGTGATCCCGCGGCGGAAGAGCAGCCGCGCCAGCCGCAGCGCGATGTTCGTGACGATCTGGATGTGGACCCACGAGTGGTCGGTCAGGCCAAGGCGCGAGGCGTTGACGCCGGCCATGTGCCACCAGGCCTTGACCTGCAGATCGCCATTGACCGCCTCGAAGAGCTGGTCCAGCCGCCGGTTGCCGCGCGTGGGGGCGCGGATGTGGATGTCGGCCAGGGCGTCGGCGGGTGGCATCAGGGCTCGTCGGGAAACGGGGAGAGGCCTTCACGCGCGGCAGCGCTGCGCAGGTCCTCATCGAAGCAGGCGAAGGGCATCGCCGTCGTGCCGGCCGCGGCGACCGCCGCGGCGAGGTGCACGGCGTCGTACCCGCGGAGCACGTGGGCCCGCGCCAGTGACGCGGCGCGATCGACCAGCCACTCGTCGACGGCCACCACCGCCATGCGCGCCCAGAGTCGCTCGAACGCCGTCTGCGCGCGGTCGTACTCGCTCCTGGACATCCGCCTGCGTGCCCGCGCTCGAGCCATCGCGGAGTGCGCCTCTACGTAGGCCAGCCGACTGGAGATCAGCTCCGTCGTCGCGTCGAGGGCCTCGCGCATGGCGTGCGTGCCCTCCTCGGCGACAAGCAGCTTGACCAGCGCGCTCGTGTCCGCGTAGAGCCTCAGCGGCGCCCCTCGATGACGATGTCCGCCATGGACGGACCGTCGCCTCGAAGTGCCATGGGCTCGGGGAGCTCGGGTAGCGGGCCGCCGCTCCAGGTCGCGCGACCCTCCGCCACCAACTGAGCGAGCCCCGGTGACGCGCCGGCCGGCACGACCCGTGCCACCGCACGTCCGTGCCGCGTCACGACAACGGTCTCGCCTGACTCAACCGCCTCGATGACGGCACTGAGCTCGTCGCGCAGCTGCCGTATGCCCATCTCGCGAGCCATGTAGCCACAATAGCACCGAATGTGGCGTCATCGTAGCGGCAGTCGCGTCCCCGCGACCTCGACGGCGACCGCCTGGCCCGACCACGAGACGGTCAACGGCACCGTCGTGTCGGGGGCGAGCACGGCGGTCGTCGAGGTCGAGCCGCCCGCCGCCGCGGCGGCGAACATCTCGGTCCCGTACCCGCGCAGCGCGATGCGGGCCTCGTAGCCCTCGGAGAAGGCCGCGGCGGCCGGCAGCGGCCGGCCGTTGCCGTCGAGCACGCGCACCTTGCCGGCGTCGAGCCGCAGGACTCTGCCGGCGCGGTTGACGAGCGTCCCGAAGAGCATCCGGCCGCCCTCCACCGGCCCTGACCGCGGTTGCCCCTTCCAAGCCACGGGCCCGGCGCCGCCGCAGCCGGCGCCCCCGAGCGCCACCGCGAAGGTGGCGGCGAGGGCGCACGCTCGGCCGCCGGACATGCAGGCTGCAACGCGCGTTGCAGACCGAACTTGCGCCACCCGGACGGGTGGGCCGCGCTACAGGTCGCGGTTCTCCGGAACGAACTTGCTGGCGATGAACGTCGCGCCCTGCGGGTCGGTGATCACCGTCATCCTCACCCACGGAGCATCGAACGGCGCGACGACCACAGTTCCGCCCAGCTCCTGCGCCTTGGCGGCCACCGCATCGGCGTCGTCGACGGCGAAGGTCACTCCCCAGTGCGCCGGGACGTCGGGCTGGTCGTCCGCAATCGGGTTGAGGCTGGCCACGACGTCCTCGAACCCGGGCGGAGCGCCGACGTCGGCGATCCGCTGGCGCATCTCGGGGTCGCCCTCCTCGAGGTGATCGCCGTAGCCGGGCAGCGTCCACATCTCGAAGCCGCCCTCCGGCCCCAGGGTCTGCCAGCCGAAGACCGAGCCGTAGAAGCGCTTGGCACCGGCCGCGTCGCGCGTGTTGAGGCCGTTGAAGTTCAACGACCCGGGCTCGTTGACGACCTGCGCGCCCCGGTGCTGTCGCGCCTGCCAGATGCAGAACGCCGCGCCCTCGGGATCGGCGACCACGGCCATGCGGCCGTGCTCCATGACCTCGAACGGCTCCGTCAGCACCTTGCCACCGGCCTCGACGACCTTCGATGCCGTCTCGTCGGCGCTCTCGACCCAGACGTAGGTGTTCCATGACGCCATCTGCGGAGCACCCACGGGGATCGATCCGACGGCGGCGACGTCACCCCCGCCAAGCCGCGCGATGAAGTACCTGCCCTCCGATCCGGGCGGGATCGCGTCCTCGAACTCCCAGCCGAACACGCCGCCGTAGAACGCCGTGGCGGCCTCGGGATCTGGCTGGCTCGTGTCGACCCAGCACGGGACCCCGGGGATGTACCGATCGGGCATCGGAAGCTAGGTGCTCGCGCCTTCGGCTGCCCGCGCCTGGTGGCCGAGCATGAGCTCGCGCTGGACCGATCGCGGCTCCGGGCCCTGCGGCGTGCGCCGGCGCCACACGTTGTCGGAGCCGAGGTCCCAGGAGTTCGAGTCGTCGGCCAGCGAGCGCTCGAGCGTGTCGAGGAGGTCCTCGCGCAGCGACGGATCGTCGACCGGGGTCAGCAGCTCCACGCGCGTGTCGAGGTTGCGCGGCATGAGGTCGGCCGAGCCGATGTAGACCGTGGTCTGCCCGTCGCGCTCGAAGGCGAAGATCCGCGAGTGCTCGAGGAAGCGCCCGACGACCGAGTTGACCTTGATCGTCTCCGAGACGCCGGGCACGCCGGGCACCAGGCAGCAGATCCCCCGGATGTTGAGGTCGATCGGGACGCCGGCCTGCGAGGCGTGGTAGAGCGCGCGGATGCAGCGCCGATCGACGAGCGAGTTCATCTTCATCGCGATCCGCGCCGGACGGCCGTCCTCGTGCGCGCCGACCGTCCGCTCGATCTCGCCGATGATCGCGTCGCGCAGGAAGTTCGGGGCCACGAGCACGCGGCGGTAGCGCCGTGGCCGCGCGTAGCCGGTGAGGAAGTTGAACATGTCGGCGACGTCGGCGCCGATCTGCTCGTTGCACGTGAAGAGCCCGAAGTCGGTGTACAGCCGCGCGGTCTTCGGGTGGTAGTTGCCGGTCCCGATGTGGACGTAGTGGCGCGCGCCGTCGCCCTCGCGGCGCACCACCAGCAGGCACTTGGCGTGCGTCTTGAGCGCCGGGTGCCCGTAGACCACGTGGACGCCGGCCTCCTCCATCGAGCGCGCCCACTGGATGTTGGCGCGCTCGTCGCCGCGGGCCTTGACCTCGACCAGGCAGACCGCCTGCTTGCCGCGCTCGATCGCGCGGATCAGGGCCTGCACGAGCGGCGTGTCGTCGCTCGTGCGGTACACGGTCATCTTGATGGCCAGGACCTTGGGGTCGTTGACCGCCTGCTCGACGTAGCGCTCGACCGACGTGGCGAACGAGTCGTAGGGATGGTGGACGAGCACGTCGCCGGCGCGGATGGTGGCGAACATGTCGACGCCGTCGCCGTTCTCGCCCTGCAGCCGCGGCTGCGTGACAGGGGTGTACGGCGGATCGCGCAGCTCGCTGTAGCCCGGCAGCCCGACGATCTGCCACAGGTCGGTGAGGTCGAGCAGGCCGTCGACGTCGTAGACCTGGCGGTCCTCGACCTCGAGCGCCTCGGTGAGCTCGGAGCGCAGCGCGGCGCTCATGCCGCGATCGACCTCGAGCCGCACGACTTCGCCGAACCGGCGGCGGCGCAGCTCGGTCTCGACCGCGCGCAGGAGGTCGTCGGCCTCGTCGGAGATGTCGAAGTCGGCGTCGCGCGTAACCCGGAAGAAGCCGTGGTCGACGATCTCCATCCCGGGGAAGAGCGCGTCGAGGTTGCCCGCGATGAGGTCCTCGAGGGCGACGAACGTCGTGCGCTGCGCGGTGGGCACGAAGCGCGGCAGCATCTCCTTGGGCACCTTCACCCGGGCGAAGGTCGTCACCTGCGTCTGAGGGTCGCGGACGAGCACGGCCAGCGACAGCGACAGGTTGGAGATGTACGGGAACGGGCGCCCCAGGCCGACCGCCAGCGGTGTGAGCACCGGGAAGATCTCGCGGCGGAAGCGCTCGTTGAGCGCGTCGCACTGGTCGTTGGGGACGTCGTCCATCGAGATGATCGAGATGCCGTGCTCGGCCAGCGCCGGGCGCAGCTCGCGCTCGACGCACGCGGTCTGGCGCTCGTAGAGGTCGAGGATGCGCTCGCGCAGCTCGTCGATGACCTGCGACGGGGTGCGGCCGTCGGGGCCGGGATCGCTGAGGCCGGCGTCGACCTGGTCGTGCAGGCCGGCGACGCGAATGGTGAAGAACTCGTCGAGGTTCGAGGTGAAGATCGCGGCGAACTTCAGCCGTTCGAGCAGCGGCATGTCGTCCTGCTCGGCAAGCTCGAGCACGCGCGCGTTGAACTCGATCCACGACAGCTCGCGGTTGTTGTAGAGCCTCGGATCGTCGAGGTCCGAGGGCGTGGGCTCCGGCTCGGGCTCGGGCGTCGGGACTGCGCGGATCGTCTGCTGCTCAGCCATCGGGGTCGGGCGAGGGTACGACAGGCGATGGGCCGGCTCCGTTGCCCTCCGGTGAAACCGGTGTTACCGGCGGGATCGGCCGCTCGGCGATGGCGTAGTGCAGGCGTGCGCGGAAGCCGTCGCGCTCCAGCGAGCGCCAGAACTCGAGGAAACGCTCGAAGAGCAGGCCGCGCCGGGCTTCGAGGTAGATCGCGAGTGTCTCCAAGCCGCGCCAGGCCTCGGCATGCGGGGTGCCGGAGGCGAGCGTCGGATCGAGATCGGGGGCATCGCCGGCGCGGGCGCGGGCCTCGAGCGCATCGGCGGCGCGCAGCTCGTCGTGCAGCGCCTTGACGCGCGGGAGCTGGACGTCGCAGTCGTGCAGCTCGCCGAGGAGATCCTGGAGGTCCTTCGTGCGCTTGATCGCCGTCTGGGCGTAGGCGCCGAAGCACGGCTCGGCCGCGACCTCGAGGATGTAGCGCAGGCGCTTGGCCGCGATGCGCATGTCGTGCAGCGCCTTGACCTCGGCCGGGTCGAGCGCCTTGGGGACGAACGAGGCGAGCTCGTCGAGGCGCACGGCGACGATCCGCTGGAGGTTGTCGGCGAGCGTCCCGTCCGGGTCCAGGCCCTTGACCTTGCGGGCCTTCACTGCGGCCCCTCGACATTGGCGGCAAGCGACGCCAGGCGCCCGCGCAGGTCGGTCTCCTCGAGCTCGGCGATGGCGGCCGCGAGCGCCTCGTTGGCGCTGCCCTGCTCGCTGCGCACACGCTCGGCGAACAGCTCGACGCCCGGCCGGTCGGCGGGCTTGACCGCGGCGGCGAACTCGTCGAGCTGGGCGAGCTGGACGTCGGGGTCGCGGCGCTCGCCGAGCGCGTCGGCCAGCGCCTTGACGTCGTCGAGGGCCTCGCGCAGCAGCTTGCGCGGGAAGCAGGGCTCGTAGATCTCGAGCACCGCCCGCAGCCGCCGGGTGGCCACGCGCATGTCGTGCACCCGTTCGATCTCGGAGGTGTTCAGGACGCCGTCGGCGTGCTCGAAGAGCTCCCGCGACCGCATGGACACCGTTCGCGCCGCCGCCTCGCGATAGCTGAGCTCCGCGTGCAGGCCGGGGATGTCGCGCGCCTTGGCCACCGTCGGTGCTCATTCAACTACCTTCGTCCAGCGCGCGCAGGACCACGCCCTCGCGCAGACCGCCGCGGACCACGTGCAGGGGCGCGCGGCCGAAGGCGTCCCAGGCGGCCTCGAGCACCATGAGGCCGGCCGGGAGGAGCTTCGTGCGCTCGGCGTGCAGGCCGAGGACGCGAGCGGCCTCGGCGGCCGGCTCGGCGATGAGCACGGAGAGGACGCGGGCGATCGTCTCGGGCGCCAGCTCGCCGCCGCCCGCGCCGGCCAGCGACGTCGCGCTGCCGCCGACGGCGAGGACGCAGGTCGGCGCCGGCGGCGCGATGGCCGCAAGCGCCGCTTCGACCTCGGCGCGGATCGCGGCGAGCTCGTCGAGCGCCGGCGGGTCGGAGTGCACGTGGCGGTCGGTCAGGACGCCCGAGCCGACGGCCAGCGAGGCCGACCAGGCCACCCCGTCGCGCGCTGTGCCGGTCACCAGCTCCGACGAGCCCCCGCCGACGTCGATGACGCCGATCACGCCGCTGGGCGGCTCGTCGAAGGTCGTCAGCGCGCCGGCGAAGGCGAGCGCCGCCTCCTCCTCGCCGCTGAGGACGTCGACCGACACGCCGGCGGCGCGCTGGACGGCTCGGCAGAGGTCCTGGCCGTTGGGCGCGTGGCGGATCGCGGCCGTCGCCACCGCGCGGACGGTGTCGGCGCCGTGGTCGCGAGCGACCGCGACGTGGGCTGCGACCAGCTCGGCGATCCGGGCGATCGTCGCGACGGGGATCTCGCCGTTCGCGGTCGATCGCAGCCGCTCGAAGCGCCTGACGGCGACGACCTCGCGCAGGCCGCCGTCGACGCGCTCGGCGACCAGGAGGCGCGTGGTGTTCGTGCCGATGTCGACGCACGCGCAACGCATCCGGTTGCCATCATCTCCTGAGGTGAGCGCTTCCGCACCTGCGATTCTCGTTCGCGACCTGCACAAGTCCTATGACGACCACGAGGCCGTACGCGGCGTCGACTTCGAGGTCGCGGCCGGCGAGGTCTTCGGCCTGCTCGGGCCCAACGGCGCGGGCAAGACGACGACGGTCGAGATCCTCGAGGGCTATCGGTCGCGCAGCGGCGGGATCGTCTCGGTGCTCGGGCACGATCCGGGCCAGCGCCCGCGGGCGCTGCGCGAGCGCGTGGGGATCGTCCTTCAGTCGACGGGGATGTACCGCCACATCACGCCGCGCGAGGCGCTCGAGCACTTCGCGCGCATCTACCCGCGGCCGCGCGACGTCTCGGAGGTCATCGCCATCACGGGCCTGGAGGAGAAGGCCGACGCCTATGTGCGGACGCTGTCGGGTGGGCAGCGGCGGCGGGTCGACCTCGCGCTCGCTTTGATCGGCGACCCGGAGCTCATCTTCCTCGAC
>Ga0081539_10003285_pt1 | contig 20262 bp, 24 predicted proteins | sample TabmetS4T2R2_FD_71023 | JGI IMG/M metagenome (GOLD analysis project Ga0081539, IMG submission 71023) | Tabebuia heterophylla rhizosphere microbial communities from the University of Puerto Rico - S4T2R2 | ecosystem: Host-associated > Plants > Roots > Rhizosphere ...
AAGTCAGTGTGAAATTGCCCGCAATTGGGCACAAGGGAGCAAAACCTGGTGAAATCCAGAGGCGATTTTTCAACAACTATTCAGCATTTCTAATAAATTAGGCACTTTTTCAGGGCCGACTATGATAGTCTCGGGCGGCTGCTCAGAGATGATGATCCTGCGGGTGGATTCCAGACGCTTGCCCGGACAGACCTTCCTGGAACTCAAGGATTTACCGACGGTAGTTCTGGATCGAGCTATGAAGTCACGAGGACTACAGCACTAAACCACACCTCTCACTATCGTGTCGCGCGGCCCGATAGTGGTCCGTTGGCCAGTACGAATACCCGCGAAGTCCTCACCAACACCTTCCCTGACGGGACGCAAAGCAAAGTCACCGCACGTTTTGATGGTACGCAAGAGAGCATTCTGCCAGATGGGACGACTACCACCCTCGTTGAAGGTCCAGACTCGCGCTTCGGAATGCAAGCACCGCTACCGAAAAACCAGACAATTACCACGCCAGGGGGATTAGTCTTTAAGTCATCAACAACACAGACAGTGAATCTGACTGATCCGAAGAATCTCCTGAGCCTCAGCACGCTGAACGAATCAACCGACATCAACGGTCGTACATATACCAGCGTCTTCGACGCAGCCAGTCGGACGTTCACTAACACTACACCGCAGGGACGGCAGAGCACCACGACGATCGATGCCCTGGGCCGTGTGACTCAAGTCCAAGTGCCGGGCTTAGCTGCCAATACATTCAGTTACGACGGACTGGGACGCCTGACAAGCATTGCCCAAGGTGGCCGTAGTCTCGGCACAACTTACGATACCAACAGCTATCTGGCGAGCGTTACCGACTCCCTCGGGCGTGTGACAACCTTTACTCATGATGCTGTTGGACGCATTACCACGCAGACGCTACCAGGGAATCGGATAGTGAAGTATAGCTATGATGCCAACGGCAACCTGACCACTCTCACACCTCCTGGGCAACCACCCTATCTGTTCAACTACACCTCAGTCGATTTGCAGAACGCTGACACCGCACCGACTGTGAGCGGTGGTGGCACCAACCAGACGACCTACACGTTCAATGCTGATCGGGAACTGACGTTAGTCACTCGGCCTGATGGCAAGACTATCCAGCTCAATTATGACGGCGCAGGCCGTATTACCTCGCAGACGATTGTGCGAGGAGGCTATAGTTTTGGCTATGATGCGACAACTGGAAACCTAAAGAGCATCTCCGCGCCCGATGGAGGGGCACTCGCCTATGGCTATGACGGCTCTCTCCTGACCGGCACAACCTGGACCGGTACAGTCGCAGGCAGTGTCACTCGCACATATGACAACAACTTCCGCGTTACATCACTATCGGTGAATGGAGCGAATCCCGTCAATCTGACTTATGACAATGACAGTCTCCTGACCGGAATCGGAAGTTTGTCTCTCACTCGTGACCCACAAAATGGTTTAGTAACCGGTTCCACGCTTGGTGGAGTGACAGACACGGTGAGTTACAACAGCAACGGCGAGCCGACGAATTATACAGCTGCTTCCGGTGGAAACAATCTTTACACCGTCGCCTACACGCGGGACAGTCTGGGTCGCATCACCCAGAAGAATGAAACCATCAGTGGCGTGACGACGACGTTTGCTTATGCGTATGATACCGCTGGGCGACTCTCCGAGGTTAAGCAGAATGGGACGACGACTGCGACGTATACCTATGATGCCAACGGTAATCGGCTCAGTGGACCAGGGCTAAGCACCGCGCCCACATACGACGCGCAGGACCGATTACTAACCTATGGCAATGCAACGTACACTTACACTGCCAATGGGGAATTGCTCACAAAAAGTAGTGGCGGACAGACGACCACCTATACCTATGACGAGTTAGGGAATCTCCTCCGTGTCGTGCTTCCGAGTGGGATACAGATAGATTACGTCATTGATGGGAAGAATCGACGCATCGGCAAGAAGGTCAACGGCACGCTCGTACAAGGATTCCTGTATCAAGCTCAACTCAAACCGGTCGCTGAACTCAATGGTAACGGAGCGATTGTCAGTCGATTTGTCTATGGCACAGGCATTAATGTACCTGACTACATGGTCAAGGGCGGTGTCACGTATCGTATCATCACCGACCATCTCGGTAGTCCACGATTGGTGGTGAATATCACCAACGGTGCCATTATCCAGCGTATAGACTACGATGAATTTGGCAATGTCTTGGCCGACACCAATCCCGGCTTCCAGCCGTTCGGATTCGCTGGTGGGCTCTACGATCAGCACACCAAGTTAGTACGCTTCGGGGTACGAGATTATGATACTGCAACTGGGCGGTGGACAGTAAAAGATCCGATTGGGTTCGGTGGTCGAGACAGCAATCTCTACCAGTATGCTGGGAACGACCCTATTGGGAGGGTGGACCCATGGGGGTTGAGGATATTCAATGCTAGAGAATCACATGAATACTTAGAGGCAGCTGTTCGCGATGCTAGAAAGCTCCGTGACACAATAAATAAGCAACCCTGGTATCTAAGAGCGCGTACGTTTATCGAGAGATCTCTTCAGAATCATGGCGGTGGAGGCAAGTACGATTTTAAGGCCAATAACCGTAATGATTACTTCACTATTCCTACTCCAGGTACTAATGGTGGAGAAAGAGTAAACGCCAATGATTTTGGAAATTATATAGCAGGTTATGCATATACGGACGCCTTTGGAGATCTAGGATATATCTCAGCTAGAATTGGGGGATACGTGTATGCATTTCTAGAAGGCTTATTGGAAGATCCAACTTTCATTATTGAGGGGAGACTCGATGCTCTCAGAGAAGAAAATCTCAATACTCCAAAACCATGTCCATAGACCTTGTGAGTATCGAAGGCTATAAGCGATACAGTGGAGTAGGGCGTGGAGTTGGGGTCAGGCCTTTACTTTAGCAATAAAAACAGCGGCACCGAGTGCCACTGGCGGCTTGCTGCTCCCCAGTAGAGACTGGGGACAAGCAGTGTTTGAAGAGACTCACGGGCAGACGAGCCCCCCGACGGAGGGGGCTTTCTGGGGTAGGTTTTTCCAGAGAGAAACAACGCGGCGTCATTCCCGCGAAAGCGGGAATCCAGGAAACTGGCCGACAGTTGTGGTGGAAGCGTCTGGATGCCCCCTCCCCTACGAAGACCGGGGACAAGCTGCGCGGGCATGACGAGCTAGCCTATGCAGACGTATAGGAAACCTGCAACAGTTGTGGTTTAGTCGAAAAACCTACCCTTCAGAGGACGGAGGGGGCAGGCTGTCTGTGGCATACTTGCTGTGACACCTCGAATCCTGGCGTTGGTTGAAACCCTCAGCTACCGTTGTGACCTCGCACCGTGATATAAGAGAGCTGCGATGTAGCACGTGGAGGGTTATCCGGCTCTCTGGTCTGTGTCTCGCCGGGTGACCTGCGTGAGAATAGCGACCCCTAACTCATCTTCGATGGCTAGGCAGGTCCGAATCAGATCGTCACCAACCGCTCGCAACTCATACCCTTCGGGCAAGGCGACTTCGATTGTCAGATCCTCGTCTGTATAGGGTACCTCCAGTGTAGTCATGACGGCCTGGGGATATTGCTCGTGAACATGTTGACTCAAGCGTAAGACCGCATCAGCTACCGTTCGCCCCTTTGTTTTCAGCCTGTGTGCCATCTTCTTTCTACCTCTGCTCGATAATTGTGAGTACTTCTTGAACAGTCTGAACTGCCCATTCTGCATCTTGTCGACTGACTGTGTCGAGCCGATAATCTGCTCCAAGTCGGAGATCATACAGTCTTCGCAGCGCAAAACGTTGAGCTTCTAAAGCTCCGGGTCCGTGCATAGAGACCTGTGGGTCAATCCATCGGCCACGGACAAAGGTTTGTATAAGACCGAAATGTTCCCAGCGCGGTTTTGTTGGCGGTTCACCTACCGCTGCCCACATCGCCTGATAGGCGGCATAGTAGCAGCGTGAGACACAGTCACGAAAATCTCCGCCTGCTAAGAGAGCCTTAGCTCCCGCCAGCGTTTGCTGTGCTCCTTCCAGTCGGATCTGTTTTTTCACCCCTTCTCTTTACCACATTTACCCGGCGAAGGAGTGTCTCCTTCGCCGCATAGAGAGAAAAGGAGCTGGTTTTTACAGTTACGGTGGGTGCCGGTATCACTGGCGGCTTGCCACCAGTGGTTGAGGAGACTCACGGGCAGACGTGCCCCCCGATGGAGGGGGCAGGCTGCTGTGGCACACTTGATGTGATGTATCGAATTCTGCCGTGGGGTGAAATCCACTGCCGGGTGCCACGGGTGACGATGAAAAAAATGATGAATGATGAGTGCAGAATGATGAATGGGGACCGAAGAGAGACAGAGAGTGGAGACAGAGATAGAGAGGGCAGGGAAAAACGGGAGAAGAGACTAGGGACGCGCCACCCCAATCTGCTCACAGATCGTTCGAGCTGTAGTTTCCTTAATTTCCCGATGTCGTGGTACGGCAACCGCTCGACCGTTCTGGGGGTTGCGATAGATGGAATGGCGTCCGCCTTCTCGATCGAGATAACAGCCGTGTTGCTCCAAGTGACGAATTAGGTCTCTCCGTTTTATAAGGCGGGAATTTCGACACTGAGTGTTTCCCACACGGCATTTTCTGGCATCTCCTTTGTCGCATTCTCCCGGTAGCTTTCCAGCAGCAGCTCCACTGCTTCCTTGATCATCTCCCGTGCTTCTTTCATTGTTCGCCCCTGTGTGACCGCCCCGGGCAATTCAGGAACAGTCGCCATAATCCAGCCATCTTCGATGGGCTGATAGACGACGGTGTATTCGCGTTTCTTAATGTCTGGTTTCTTCTTCATGATGGCAGTGTACTTAGATATCAAGATGGGAAACAAGGGCTAGGAGGGTCGTAGGAAAGCGGAATGGGCGCGTCCCACGCGCCGGGTACCACTGGCGGCTTGCCGCCAGTGGTTAACGATACTCACGGGCAAACGAGTTGCCCATAACACACCTATGGAAAAGGTTTTGAATTAAGGAATTAAGGGCCAGGTCTTTACTTTAGCAATAAAAACAGCGGCGCCGAGTGCCACTGGTTGCTCGCCGCCAGTGTTAGAAAAGACTCACGGGCAGACGTGCCCCCCGACGGAGGGGGCAGGCTGTCCGTGGCACAACTGCCGAAAGCTAAAGGGGAAATGACAAAGAGGGAAACGACGAAAAGGTCAATGAACAGATGGGAAACGGCAAGGAAGGCTGAAGACTAAAGTGTTGTTGCCAAAGAGGAGAAGCAAAAAGCTCTTAGTCCCCAATAAAATATAAAAATTTTCACAGTTAGCTAGGATGCGAATCGCACCCTAGAGGTCGAGGATTCGACTCCCTTCAGCTCCACTTTTCTCTTATCCTAACGTATCAAACTGCCGAATGAGAGTGAGTTCATCTGGAGTTGGCGCTTGCGTTTCTGTTACCGTCGGAGCACAATGCAAAGGCCAACCAGTTGCGGACTGGACTTCTTCTTTGGTAATTCTTGGATGCAACGAAGCAAGTTCCATTTCACCAGAGTCATCAAAGGTGAACACTCCGAGTGAAGTCACGACTTTGCTCGGTCCACCACCCGATAAGCCAACCGTTTGCCGCCAACCTCTGCCTGTGCCATGTCCGGCAGAGGTCAAATACTGTACTCGTTCACGAAACCGTCGCGGTTCATGGGTCATAATAATCACGGTGCGCCGGGCGAACGAGGCAATATCTGCCGCTCCGCCACTGCCCGGCAGGCGAATCTTCGGCGTCCAGTTTGTATTCAGGTTACCAAAGCGGTCAATCTCTGCTCCACCAATAAAGCCGAGGTCAATACGACCGCGTTGCAACAACGCCATGACATCAATCAACCCATTACAAGCAATAGCTTCCGCAACGTTCGGGGGATCACCCATAGTTACTATTGGACTCAGTGGGCGACGATCACGGATCACGCCATTCTCGAAAACTCCGATCGCTGTAGGGGCGTGTAGTTCCTTGGCAACAGCAAAGGCAACAAGTGGGAGACGCATGCCGACGAAGACCACCTCACAATCGTGGATCTCACGCGCAGCGGCGGCAATCATAATTTCGCGGGTGGTGAAAGTTTCAGACATTGGGGTCTCTACTTCGCATTTCACGTGACGTGTTACGCGTTACGTATTGCGGGTTACGTATTATGTGTTAGGTGAGAAAAGCCGTAATTCACTTCTCCAATCGGCAAGCGCTTTTCTGTAATACGCAATGCATTCGCTACCTGTCCTCCCAACTTCGTGCGGTATGCCTCTCGATGAGGAAAGTCAGTCACCCATTCTTTCAGCCAGGCAAGAAAGTCCTCGCGACGACGCGAGCGATCATGATAGCGAAGGAAGTATGCATCGTCGCGTTTCCAGAAGCCTTGCACTGGCGACGGATGCGCTCCGAGCGGTTCATGCACAACTGCATCAACCAGGATACCTGGAATCAGAGTACGATTAGAATCAGCAGCAATAACCTCGCGATCGACAATCACCTCGCAGGTGAGAATGACGCGGTCTGCAGCATATGCCGCTTCGACAACAACCCCTAGGTTTCCCCACATATGCGCATTGCCAAATGCATCGGCGCGTTGCACGTGGAGAATCGTGACATCAGGAACGACGGCTTTTACTGCCGTGAGTTGCTCGCCAGTGAACGGACACGAGACTGGTCTGAAGGCGCCCTGATTCTTAATAATATCTCCCCCTGCACCAGTCTTCGTTGGTAAAAATGACACTCCCAGTGCTGCGGCTTTCAGTGCGAGCGTGATGGTAAAGTTGGAGTGCTCTTGTAGCAACAACGGCTGGGGCACTCCTTTCTCAACAGCACGGCGGAAGTTATAGCCCATGCCAGCCCCAACATTGCCAACCCAGGCCGCTATCACTTCCTTCACACACCCAGCGCCGATCAGTTCATCGAAAAGAATATCGGAGATCGGACCAATCAGCGAGAGACTTCTTTTGTTCTGACGAATCAGTTCATGGCCAGCGGCAAAAGGGATGAGCGACTCCAGACAAAGCCCCATCGCCACACGGTCTCCGTCGTGTACGCACTCACGAATGGCATTGGCCAGCGTGGTCGTTTTGTCCTGGCCCCGTTTGGTCATTTTGGAAGAGAGGGGAAAAAAGAAGCTATGCGGTAATATCGCTCTGCTGGACAAGCCCAATACTGTCTGAAGTTTTTTGTTCCTCTTTACTGCCCTTTCGCGGCCCTCACCCTGCCCTGCGGACTTTCCTCTCCCGCTGAGGCGGGAGAGAGTGTGCAGGAGAGGCCTAGGCAGTCATGGGCATCCACTTACGCTTGCTCAGCAATGAGTTTGTCGAGTTCGACTTTCAAACGATCTAAGACGACATCGTAAGCAAAGTTGCCAAGTTTGATACTCTTTTTCTTCAAATTCACAGTCGTCGGCCCGCACCAGAGACCCAAATCAGCATCGTCGGTTTCCCCAGGGCCATTCACCCGACATCCCATGACGGCAATCGTAATGTGATGCCCCTTGGCATACGCCGTCATGGCTTTGACTTGTTGTGCGAGTTCAACAAATTTCTCGTTTTCTACTCGCGAACAGCTTGGACAGGAAATAATATTCATGCCCTTGCCGAAGTCGGGAACCGAAACAAACCGCCCCTGCTTCACATCATCAATGATCTGTAAACCAGCAGTGACTTCTTCATGCTTACGGTCATTAGGAAGTGTTAGTGACACTCGCAGTGTGTCACCGATCCCGTTTGCCAACAGTTTCTCAAACGCAATCCGGCTCTTCGTGATTCCGTCGGGTGGTAGACCTGCTTCTGTAACTCCTAAATGGATGGGAACATCAGGGCGTGCTTTAGCAAAGCGAGAGTTCGCTTCGACGACTTTAGTCGGGTCAGAATCTTTCATCGAGACCACGAAGCGGTCGAAGCCTAAATCTTCCATTAACTGGCAGTGATAGAGAGTTGACTGGAGCAACGCTTCCATCTGATCGCCGGGGTACTTTTCGAGAAATGCCGGAGCTACTGACCCGCAGTTCACACCGATGCGAATGGCGATGTCATGCTCGCGCGCAACGTCGACGAGCCACGCCACCTTTTGCGGGATGGTTTTTCCTTTTTCGATGTGGTGCAGGTGGCCGGGGTTATAGCGGATCTTGTCGACATAAGGCGCAACCAACTCCGCCATTTTATAATTTTCTTGTAGATCGACAGAGAGTGTGGCTGTGGTTTGCGCACGAATCTCTTTCAACGCCGCTGCTTCCTTGGGGTTGTCGACAGCGATACGGACAATACCTGCCTTCGCTTTCTCGAGTTGGTGCACTTGTGCCACGGTGGCATCGATGGCAGTGGTCTTAGTAGCACACATGCTCTGGACAACAATCGACGCGCCGCCACCAACCTGGACTTTTCCAATTCGCACTGCCCGAGTCGGCATTCGTTCCATGCGAGTTGACTCCTCTATGTGAGAATTGCGACCCACCGTAGCTGAGGATGTCATCGGCTTCAACTGGAGAATCCCAATGGAGGAAGGGCAATGTTGACAAACACAGCAGGTGAGCAAGGGAAACCGCGGAACAGTGCACCCAGAAGTAGGCAGAATCAGAGTACAAGCAAAGACAGAGGAAGTATCAGGAAAAGTGAAGGAAGAAGAGAAACGCAGTAGAAGTTCAGGTAGCAAAAATGAGGACTGTTCCGCACGCCTCCCACATCAGGAGCATTCATTCATAGCCCGTTAGTGAAGAGCAGGCATCTGGACAAGCGGATGACTAGGAGCGGACTGGGCGTACTCCTGAAGTTGGCTCTTAATCTCAGCGATCCATCGCTGTGCAGTTGCTTCCTCGATTTCTCCTGCCGCTTGCTTGCGTAGAACTTCATCGAGGAAGTACTCGAAAAATGTCTTCATGTCCTGCCCACATTGTGGTTACGCCGCACGCTTGAACGGAACCAACGCATGCTGCTCACGGATTTCCTGTAGCCGACGCCGAAGACCACGGCGAAGATAGGCGGGATCAATATGAAACGCGCCACAAATTCCGGTAAAACTACAGAGGTCTTCTCCCTCTTTGGCTTCAATCCAGTCTTTTGCCTCTTGGAAGAGTTCGCGCATTGTCGAAGAAGGATGGTCAACATAACGGAGGTAGCAATCAATTGCATCTTCGAGCACGGCCCACAACAGGCGGAATTCCCCACTCATCCGTAACCGCGCCGCAATCGGATCGCTTAACTGGACCGGAACGAGATCAGCTAGTGTAATAAGTTCTTGAGACTCGTCGTGTAGTTCCATATGGGCTCCTTACTCTTTTTCTCCTTCGCTTGCAGTACTGAGCAAGTTTTGCGCCAATCTATTTTCCTGCTTCTGACCACATTCTGTCCCTCAGGGGACAAGGAAAGACGCCATAAGTGTCAATTCTTTGCCATTTCTGACAGTCAAATCTGACATTGGACAGAAGAGGAGCTCAGCCGTTGTACTCATTTCTAATCCTTTGCACTCCTTGTTTTATGATTCGGCGCGATGGTAGGGTAGGTTTAATGAGTGCCCAAATTGTTGAAGGCAAAGTGATCGCTGAGGGGGTATACGAGGAACTCAAGCTCGAGATTCCTCAGCTCATCGCGCAGACAGGTCGACGTCCGGTTCTGGTAAGCGTTTATGTGGGTTCCCATCCAGCAATTGAAGTCTACATCCGCTCGCAAAACCGTGTCGCGCGAATGCTGGGAATCGAGTACCGCTGGTACCACCTCCCTGATACAGCAGAAGAAAAAGAAGTGCTGCGGCGCTTAGATCAACTCAATCGCGATGTTGAGGTCTCCGGGATCATTCTTCAATTGCCACTTCCGCCTCATCTGCGTCGGTCGGTCTTGGTAAACGCAATCAACCCTCTTAAGGATGTCGACGGAACACATCCGGAAAATGTCGGGGCGGCGCTAATTGGCGAAATGCGAGTAGGGTCATGTACGGCACTTGCCGCGATACGGCTGCTTGAGGCTACCCAGGTCGCTGTCGAAGGCAAGGAGGCTGTGATCGTTGGGCATAGTGAGCTTGTCGGTAAGCCTCTCAGTCTGATGCTACTTGACCGTATGGCAACCGTCACTATCAGTCACATCGCTACGGCAAAACGCGGACTGTTGGCTGATCACGTACGCCGAGCCGAGATCCTGGTTGTGGCAGTCGGATCACCTGAGGTCATTAAGGGAGAATGGATTCGCCCAGGCGCGGTAGTAATTGATGTCGGGATCAATCAAGTCGGATCACGCATTGTAGGAGATGTTGAGTTCGGACCAGCAGAGGCACGAGCGGCCTTCATTACTCCAGTCCCAGGGGGAGTGGGGCCGGTGACAGTTTCGATGCTCATGCAGAACACGGTGAAGGCGTTTAAGGCGCAGGCAAAAGAACCGCTACCCTAGCGAAGCGCAACAACTTTTTGTTCCATAGGGGGTGTGGTGTTCTGAGGGGTGTTGTGAAAATTCGCGGGACTTTTTGCCGAGAAGCGCTGTTCCAGGGTCTCCATCGCGGCACGTGAGTGGTCAGGAGAGATGTGCGCATAGCGCATTGTCATCCCGATACTCTTGTGGCCCATCAGTTCCTGCACTGTGCGAATATCTATCCCGGCCATCACTAACCGACTGGCAAACGTGTGCCTCAACACGTGCGGGCCAAATCTCCCGAGTCCCGCTTTCCTCCCGGCGTATTTAATCGCCGCTGAGAGGCTATCCGGAGTCCACGGCTTTCCTTGCTCGGTCGTCAACACAACATGGAGGTCTCCTCTCACCGCCAAGGCGCTTTCGATCACCGTGCGGAGCCGAGGACCGATAGGAAGGGTTCGACTTTCTCCGTTTTTGGCAAAGGTGGCCGCAACCTTCACCGTCCCGCGTTTTAGATCGACATCTTCGAGGCGAAGCGCCGCCAATTCTTGCCGGCGAAACCCCGTTAGCAGCGCGATGAGTACCACGCGGTGGAGCGCTGGCGTGCAGACCGCCAGCAATCTGGCCTCTTCTTCTTCACTGACAAATCGCGTGCGGGATTGGGGCGCCGTAAGTTTTTTTACCCCCGCCTCCGGAGTCTCACCAAGCTTGCCCCACTCCCTGGCTTTTCGGAGAAGGCTTTTCAGTAATGAAAGCTCGTAGTTGATAGTGAGCGGCGCAAGGCCGGCCTCCTTGCGCCCTTTCTTGTACTGCTCGATATGCCACGAGGTAATCTCATTGAGTTTCTTCGTCCCGAAGAACGGCACTAAAACGTTCGCCGCTTTGCGATTTCGTAGGACCGTTAGAGGCTTCTTGTTCGCCTTCCCCCACTCAAGGTATTCCTCGGCGAAGGCGTCAAAGCGAGGACTCTTCCGAGCCTTGGCGGGGTTGAGCTTCTGCTCCAGCACTTCGGTTTTCTTCCGGGCTAATTCCTCCTTGGCAGTCGTGCGTGACACGTTGCCAAAGGTGCCCGTGTAGCGTTGTCCCTTATGAACGAAGTCGTAGTACCATGACTTCCCGCGTTGATAGAGTGACATGATTATACCTCCTTCCTTCGGCAGGCGTCCTTCACCTCCCGCTTGTGGGTTTCGTGTAGCTCCCCCAACAACTCCTTGGCTTCTGCTGCACGTTCGCTCGCCATGTGGAGGAGGGTGAGTACCTTCGCCAGCGTATGCTTGTTCACTTCCTTGCCTTCCATGAGCCAGAAGGCACCGCTCGTGACGCTTTCAATCTCATCAATCGCCGCGTACAAGAGATTTTGATAATCGAGTACACTGCTTGCTTCAGTAGATTCGTGAATAGACTGGGAAAGATTTTCCATGGGTGTTTCTCCTTTTTGTAAAGTATGTGAGTGAATCGACCGCTCTAGCCCTCAAGGACTACGAAGGGGGGCCGCGTTGCCGGAAAGAACAGAGGGTGATAGGGTGCATGGTGTTCAGTTCCTTCGTTGGGGCTTGTCAGAGCGTCACCTCTGGCAAGCCTTTTTCTTTACGCCGTGCGCCGCACTTTTGCTAGCTTTAAGTTGAATGGTCTCGGGGTTACTTCCGGCTTGGCTTCCGTCTGTGGGGTGCGGATCGCATATAACGCCAAGGCTACACTGTGTTTGCAGGTCTTGCCTCTGAACATCGAATCGCCACAGCCACAGAAGGCTTTCCCCTCGGTAAGTGTGACTGAGTAGGTCTTCCCGTCACCATTTGTCACGTACGCGCTGATTTCGTGCTCGGTGAGACGAGTGAGGGTGATTGCGTAGGCACCTGCTATGAGTCCTTCGACACCGCGTTGTAACCGTTCGTTATCAACCTTCTGAATAATGCTTGTTGCTACCATGTAAACCCCCCTTCGTGTGTATGTCTTTATTATAACTGTTCCTTACATAGTGTCAAGCCTTATTGTAACTATTCTTGACGTATAGAAATATTTCTTCTAGCCTATATCTCAGGAGGGATGAGGTGTGGCAGAAAAGAAACAAGCAGTGAAAATCGTGAGAGTAGTCATAGAGCGTCATATTCCACTGACAGAGAAGGCGTGCCCACAATGTAGGAAACGGTTTATGGGGGTGAAGATTCAACAATACTGCTCTAAGGCGTGTGCCAAGAAGGCCGCCTATCACCGCAACCCGGAAGCGTACCGGGAAAGCCGGATGAAGAGCTACCGGAAGGCTAAAGAAGAGGGGAAAAAACAGTGACCTGGTCAGTATGAAGAACTCTAACAGTTTTTCTTTGACGTGCGCGCCGATGTTGGACGCAATCTGCCCTTCCTGCTGAATCGTGCGCGTAGAGAGGCCCGTCTTGGTGGCGGTGTCCTGGCTAAACGAAATCGTTTCGCTTTGCCTCTCTTTTCTTCTTGCCCCTTAGTGTAGGTCCCAACTGGCTGTGAAAATTGAGCCCCCGTTTTTCTTGCTTTCTCGCAGATACATGAGCTATCTAAGAGTTAGGCTTGTGGCACTTCTTGTTCGGTGCCCATGTTCCTACCTCTTTCTCTCCCGCAACGCCACAAAGCATCGGTACAATACATTCCTCAAGGAGGGAAGTTTATGCGGGGTATTGTAACGTTCGTGATGTGTGTTCTCGCAACGCCATGCTGGGGCCAAGGTCAGCTTGAGAATCCTGCACCAAATTCCCGTCAAAGCGGAATCGGCCTCATCTCAGGTTGGTACTGCAATGCGACTAAGATAGAAGCCGTCGTGGATAATGCCATCACGGTTCAAACGTCCTACGGCACACCGCGAGGGGATACCCAGAGTGCGTGCGGTGACACAAACAACGGCTTCGGTCTCCTTGTTAATTGGAATGACTTAGGCACGGGCTCGCACACGGTGCGAATGCTTGCGGATGGGAAGCAGTTTGTACAGGTAACATTTACCGTCACAACCTTGGGGGCAAGTTTCCTTCGTGGGCAGAGTGGGCGGTTCACTGTCAATTTTGCTGGGCAAACTGTAACTTTGGAGTGGAATGAGAGTTTGCAGAATTTTGTCATTGCTGGAATGGGAGGAACACCGACACCGCAACAAAACTTCTCGGGACAATGGTTTATCGACGCAACGCAAGGACAAAACACCTGTGCTTTTGCTACGCCTGATAAGATACCGTTGCGGATTACAAATACTCTCGACGTGACGCAAAATGGCACGAGCCTGACGGTTGTTTCGGGGTCAGTGTCGTTAAAAGGGAACGTTGATAGTACTGGAGAGTTTGCGGTAGTCGCACCGCCAGTTGTTGATAGTGGCGGAGGTTGCACCTTCAGCGTAACGGCTGGCTATGCAGGAAACTTTGTCACCGGGAATGGCGGGCTTGCCCTTCTTGCCGACCGTGTGAGCGGCAATTGCATGGGGTTAGTGCCCTGCCAGGTCGTATGGGCAGGAAGCATCAGAAAGATAAGCGCTCTTTCGACAGAGCCAGATGTAGAGGTGGAAGAGATAATCAGGGAAATCAAAGATGCAGCAAGAGAAAGGTTAGGAAAGTAGGGAGCGGCCTTCTTCATCAAAATCGCCACTGGTTAACTTTGGTCAAGCCCTCGATGAGGGGCGCGCAGAGCGGGATTTCGACCTCAACTTTCTCCGCCAACCAGCACGCCAAAGCGGTGGCAAGCGTCAAGTCGTCATGGATGTTCTCCCGCCATGCGGCATAACTGTCGTGGCTTGTCACCGGATCGATTTTCACCCGAAAGTTCAGCAGTTCTTTTACTAGAGTTTTGGCTTCCGGCAACGATTCGGCAATCTTGAGGCGTCCGCTTTGCAACAGCACTTGCACGACTGAGACCAAGTCTCTTTTCGGAACCCGCAGGTGAGAGCCTTCGCGTGTGACAACATCTCCCCCGTGGATATAAATCCCGTAAATGGAGCACGGCAATTGCGCACCGTGAAACAGGTCGAGGACAGGGGCACCAACACCGGTGGCATCGACAACGAGCACGGTCTTCCTCGCAAACATCGGATTCACTAAAAGTGATTTCACGTTGGCGACAATCTCGGGGTACGGCGTGCCGAGTGGAAAACGTTCGAGGTGACGGAGGTGATAATGTGGTTTGTCGGCTTTAAGACGTTCGGCAATGACCAATGCGGTGTAATCTACTGATTGCCCAAGGTCTAAGCCAAAGAAAAATTTCATTGCTACCTCACTATAAGTGAAGACCATGCGGCTACAGAAACGGGGGGAACGACAGCTGTTGTGGGAGTGACAGCAGGGAACAACGGTTCGACCTCAGTACTGAGCGCCGCCATCACGTTTTCGTAACTAAACACCTGATCGACCGTATCGACGAACTCACAAAGATATTCCTGCTTGAACCACCAATCACCAAGAGTGCGCCGTTCTTCTTCGAGGAATGCCTTACTAATGCGCGGGCAGTGGTCGGCGGTGATCAGCACCTTCTCCCAGCCTTGACCATCCATCCATTCCTGATGGAAAAAGCCACGCTTCCCAAAGGGCGTCGTCATGGCGATAAGTTTCCCCCCGGACACAGCCAACATAGGCCGCACACTGTAGTAGAGGGCATCGGATACACGGGAAGCCTCATCGATCACAATCAATTTAGCCCCACTGAAGCCACGGACGTTGCTTTCTTTCGATGGCAAGGAGACGATCCGTGACCCGTTCGTGAGTTGCAGGCTCAGCTTGTTATCCTCTGTCATGTTTGGCTTAACCGGCAAAACCGAGAGGAAATCACTCACTTTCTTGAACAGTTCTTGACTCTGTCTCAATGTTGGCGAGAGTAACAAGACCAAGGAGTGGGGGAAAAACAGCACCTGATGCAGCGCCAATATCGCGGTCGTTGTCGATTTCCCCGACTGACGGGAACAATTGAGTAACAACCGGTTCCCTTCCCACGACAACACCTTTTCCTGCCACGGATCGGGAGCAAACTTCAACGTACTCCGCGCAAAGAAGAGCGGGTCGCTATATTCCACTGTTGCCTTTGGCTTCTGCCGTTTGGCCAGGCGTTTCTCAATGTGTCGTAGTCGGGTTTCTAACGTCATGATGAGTGTCGTTGGAGAGAAGACGCGCTTCAATATCCACAAGCCGCTTTTCGAGGTCTGCCGTTTCCGTCGCCTTGAGCAAGTAACATGCGAGTTGCCCTAGCGTAGCCGCCGTACGCGTATCCATCGCTTGGTCCCGAACTGACAGGATGCACCAGCGCAAGAAGCGCTTCACATCCGCCGATGAATCTAGAGCTTGCCATTCAGTGACCCCTAGGGGGGAGCCAATTTTTGTGTTGCGTGCCATGCATTTAACTCGAAAAGTGTACTGTAGGGGGAACCGAACGTGTGTCACCCCGCGTTCGGTTTTACGTGGCTCGGCGAATCATCTGGCTCGGAGTAAAGCCTCAGTGGACCCGGACTGACAACCCCCAAATCATTTATGGTCGGCCGTAGAATAGCTCGTTGAAGGTTTTGGCTCGCTTTGCGACAGGAACGAGAGGAGGCTTCCTGGTCACAGCAGGTGCCGTACTCACTGCCATCTTTGCGATTTTCACGACAGAAGGCGCAGGTTTTGGCGTCGGGATAACCGCAGACATGAGTTTGTGAGCAATGCGGGGATGGCTTCGAAGGCTATAGAGTTTCTGTTTTTCCTGAATCGCCCGTTCGATTGCCGCTAGCCGATTGAGACCAGTCTGTTGAAGTTCATCAGCACGGAACAAGATAATCTTGGCAATAAAGTCGCGCCCAGTCTCCGGCTTTTGGACGGATGCCGGCTGCTGAGGGACATCAATGTCGGCCTCTTTGTATAAGGTGTAAAGCTCCGGTTCTTTTTTGATAATGAGGTCGACACCGTGCGCCTGAGATTTGGCTTCTCCCTTTTGCACCAACTCCAGTGCTTTCTCGTTAATTTTTGCCACTACTTCACTTCTTGTCATTTCAGTTCTCCTATGCAGCAACTTGTTCTACTTGTTCACTCTTCGTGAGCAGCGCGAGGCGTTGCTGAATTGCCTCCCGCTCCGCTTGCTCTCGCGCCAAGCGCTCGCGCGCTTTTTTCAAAACGCGCTCCATATTATGCAACTCGTTCTTATGCAGGCGAATGTTAACTATGAACGCATTGAATCGACACGTAAGGCTTTTGACCTCTCCCTCATAGTCGCGCAACGCTTGCTCCGCTTTTTGAACTGCGACTTGAGCAGATCGCAGTTCATCTCTGACTGCTTGTAACGCGTTTGTTGCGGCGACTGCCTCACACTCCACCACCTCAAATTGCGTTTTCAACTCGCGTCTTTGAACAACCTCAGCACTGTTTTGGATTACGGTTTGCAGTTGAAACAGTTGACGTTGTATGACGTGCACTTTTTCTTCCGTAGCGCGAGAATTTCGCTTCGCATCCTCATAGCGACGTTGCGCTATCAACAGCGCTTCTTTCAATCTCACTTCCATACGACCTTCTCTTTCTGTATAGATTGTTTGTCATTTCCGCTCCGCTTCTTGGCTGCCGTCGCTGGCAGGCTTCGGCAGCCGCTCTTTTTACGCCTCTATCTTACTCTCCCCCCTGCGCATCGGCTCGTCGTAGTCAGGGATGTCGTCTTCCTCAAAATTTGAGAATTGTTGCGCTTGGGGCCTCACCGCCGCTGGCGTTTTCTTCGTGGATCTTCCTATAGGATCTACAGCGCGAACTATATTACGTTCTCCAGCTCCATCCTGCCGGAGTTCCACACCGACTGTGATAAGAACCTCTTTCCCGATGAGATTGGACAACTTCAACACAAACCCTTCAGGGAATGCGTTGATACTTAGATGAGCAAGGGCCCACTTTGCCAGTTTGCTTTTTGGCATCAGTCTTTTGTTGGCAAGTGCGCTGAACTCGGCGCCATCCTCCTCGCCTCCAACAATACGCCATCGAAATTTGAGGCTAGGACCATACGTCGTTTCTAGGTTATCGATGGCTTCCAACTTTCCGCGATACATCCCCGCCGGGAATACGGTGTATGATTCGAGAGGTAACTCTTCGTTTGTTGCGCTACTTACGTTGTTCTTGTTCCATAAGCTCATAATTTACTCCTATTAGTTATTGTTGTGGGTTAGGTCGTTCAATGGGTTAGGTCCGGTTGAAATTCTATTTGTTTGGTGGTCGAGGTTTTGTCATTCATTTCCTTCTCTAGGGACGTGGTAACGTGGTAAGTGTTGTTCTTTCATTTCCTTCTCTAGGGACGTGGTAACGTGGTAAGGGTTTTCTGTTTCCCTCTCCGGTTACGTGGTACGTGGTAAGGGGTCCTATCTTCGAACAATACCTTTCCACGTTTCCACGTAGCGTGAGGCGAAGAACAAGCCGTACCCCTTCCCACGTTTTTCACGTACAGCGAGACAGAACAGGGGGGTGACCCTTTTCACGTTAATCACGTTTATCACGTAGCCCTCCATATATTTTTGGGTCGTCCTGTCGTGTGTTCTTTGGTGACTGTCACGAGACCCAATCGTTGCAACAGCAATAGTGCTCTCGTGCGCTCATTCGCTGACTTATTGCGACCAAAGAGTTCGTAGATGTCGTTGTCGCTGAGACCGTTCTGAGATCTCCGTATGGCCTCAAGAATCCGGTCGGCAGTGGGATCGCCTAGGCGTTTTCCGAAAATAATTGCTGCTGATCTCTCGCAGTATCGCCAGACAGCCAGCGCGGCTTTCAAGTGTTCAACACGAATAACTGAAGAACAATCAAACAGTGCGTAGATAAGACTGAGTCGTAATACTTGAGCTTCAGCTCGAGAGGTTATTGCACCTAGCAAGCCGGGTTTCTCTTTGCTGAGGTCGTGATAGATCTCAGCCCATAGCTCTTTCGCTTCTTCATTTCTTTTTAACTCACCAACAGTACGTGCAAACGTGATAACTTTGCAGAGTCGTTCAGCCAGGGCATTGAGTTGCTCCTCCGGGACCGCTCCTCCCTCAGGAAGTTCCTTAGAGCGTCGAACAAGACTAAAGTCAAAGCGATTTGCAAAGCCATTGGCTTTGGACGTGTCGTCCATTCTCGCCAATAGCTCCTCATTGGTAATATGAGCAATGATGGAAATGTGGGCATCGGTCGACTTAATGGGGTTGTTTTTGGTCAGTGGTGACAAGTTCCCATCATCGAATGCCTGCCGGGTTACAGCGGAGAGGTTATTTCCCTCGCGGTTCATCACGGTCAGTGTTGAGGCAAATTCGGGTTCAATAATCAGTAGCCGCTTATCTTTTTCACCAACATCAACACATACGTCTTGATAGTCGACAACGCGCCCCTTCTCCTTAACGGGTTGGCGCTGCCAGAGCGGATCGCGGACGTTATAGATCAGTCCCTCAGCACTACTCAGACCGCTCTTTATCCGTTCTTTTGTCCAATCAGGGTCGGCAAGGGCAAAAAGTTTTTTTGGCATACTCCAGCTGGTACCTTTCCGCCCCTTTGAGCTTGTCCCAACTAACACTACGTTAATTCTGGCCGGGTGCTTATCGTGCTGTACCTTTACGTGAGCGTTTGCATCGATACAATTTCCGAACGCCGCTAGGACATTGATTAATGTCGCAACTTTGTCTGCTTCGGTGTAGGGGTCGATCGTGATGACAATCTCGCCAGGGAGCCCATGTAGAGCAGCTTCATCGAGAACGGGCCAATCGTCGGGACTCTCGTCAATCGGTATTTCTTGAGGAGTAACTAACTGTTCGAGCCGCTTTAGATCAGCAGCTGTGAGCAATTCGGCGAGTGCAGTATATCCTTTGACTTCTTCACCCCTGGCCAGCCGGTCGTAGGTTCCGCTCAAGTCACCTAATCTGCTTTTCAGCTCCTCGTCATTTGCCTGTGTTGCGATATCAACGAGAAGCGATTCAGCGACCTCCCAGCTCTGTTCAGCTTTGGCCAAATAACCAGATAGGCTGAGTGCAAGATCATGGCGTTTCCCCCGGCGCCAGTATGGCAGTAACAATTGGACGACAGCCTGTTGGTCGCTGCTATCTGCTTGAGGCTCTTCGTGGGTTTGTTCGCCTAGCGACGATCGCTCAGTTGAATCTCCGCTAACGGCTGCTTCGAGCTGCTGCAATGTATGAGTTGGGCCAGAGTTCTGCACAACTGCAACATACCGAACGGGATCACATTTAAGGTTCGCGGTACCAGGAACACGAACGTAGCGAGTGCCAGCGTCCACAACTTGCTTGTCGAATAGGTCGAACCCAACATGATTGTTCACAATGGCCACAAGGCGTCGATGAACGCCGCGAATTCGCTGAATTTCTCGTTGGTCGAGAAAATCGAGTACGAGATAAACGTGATGACCTCGGCCACTAAAAATGATTGCAGAAGGCGCTATACTAAGGCGGTCGAGCTCGGAAAGGATAAGCGAAATATGCTTTTCGCATAATCGTTTTAGCGCTTTCTCACTGCATGTGCTAACGCGGTGGTCAGCTTCGTCTAGATCGACACCAGCAGCAACCAAGCAGGAGATGAGATCAGCATCAAGCACGAGCGCGGGAACTGCCAGAAGGTTCTCGAGTGTTCGTGCAGTCCCCGACACAAAGGTTCCTGTTGATATAAATGCACCGTGAGGCTTCAGCTCTTGGACATGCTGTTCAGCGGTATCTAGCGAGGTTAATTCAAGGCAGGCTTGGGCATCGTCAGCGGGTGCAATATAAATGCTCTCACCAGATAGAGAGCCGTGAAGCCAGCGGAGAAAATGGTCGTTATTCACGGACTGCCTCCGCACGTTCAACAGCTTCTTCAGCCGTCACACCGGGGAGAGCCTTAGAGCGGTTTTCAGGTGGGTGCGACCCGATAGCCACAATGGCGAAACCAACTAAGAATATCGTGCAGGGTGATCGATGCGAAGGCTTCTCTCAACGCATCGAGTAAAGCTGGCAAAGTACG
>Ga0081539_10003286_pt1 | contig 20260 bp, 13 predicted proteins | sample TabmetS4T2R2_FD_71023 | JGI IMG/M metagenome (GOLD analysis project Ga0081539, IMG submission 71023) | Tabebuia heterophylla rhizosphere microbial communities from the University of Puerto Rico - S4T2R2 | ecosystem: Host-associated > Plants > Roots > Rhizosphere ...
GGCCGAGAGATCGATTCTACTCATGAGATGGATCCCCACAGCCCTGGGGTTGGGCAGCGGTTTTACTATCTGGAAATCCCGGGCAAGCGTCCTCTGACCGTCCCCGGGCCTACTGGGCACACAAAACTCCGCCGTAAGACCCGCACCAGGCTGATCCTCGACTTTCCCAAGAACGAGGCGCGCATCTATCTTTTCTTGAGCGAAATACGCGCCCAGGAGATTGCTGTAACGCTTCGCCAAAACGGATACATTGGCAGAGTCACTACCGGCCTGCACAAAGCCATCGAGCGTGGCTTGCATAGGGCCTTCCGCGGCTCTCCGCGACGGTTGAAAATCATTCACGAGGCGGTTACACCTGGAAAATGGGCCGAGGCTTTCCAACGCTTGCCATCGATCGTCCCCCAGATCCTTAAGGGCCGGCTTGTCGAATGGACCATCAAAGCGCTAACCGATCATCTCAAGCAGCACACCCAAGAATTTGTGAAGGCTGCCGAAGATACAGCTGATGGAGTAACCCTCATCATCACCCTTGAAAATCCGCCTGGATTTCCACAGCTCAGCCAGGCTCTAAAAGCAAAGAGCATCTCGCCAAATAGCTTGAAGTTTTCGGATGGAGAGCCAACGATCAAAATCAAGATCACACCAGGATATACACATGAATGACTCCAGCACTGCGATCAAGATGCAACTAGCTCGTCAGGTCGCTCACTGGGCGCGGGCCACAGAAAGGCTTAAGAACTTGGACGACCTAGCCTCCGCTTCCGCATGGAACAGTCTCGAGCGCTATCTGGGCATCTCAGTTCGCCGGCATCTCTCGACGGTGGTTTCCCAGCTGGACCGTGAAGCCGTATTGTTACAAGCCGCGCTGGCAGCCGCCGCCTCTCCCGCTGAGTTCAAAGCGGTCCGGCAACAATTGCTTAAATTTCGAAACCGTTACACGAGAGTTGAAACTACCCTAGACTATTTTGCCGACGCTATCAGTACCCGCACCCAGACCAAAATTGCTGGCTACCTGAGAGCTTGTGACACCCTGGCACATCGCAGTATGGCACAGCTACTAGATCAACTAGGAAAACCGACACCCATCGCGCTGACCTATATTGATAAGGGCCTCGGTGCTTCGATCCTCAAAGCTGGATTACGACTTTGGGATGGCACTGGGGTAAACCCCGTCGCGACAATCAAAATTACCCGTCACAATCTGCTGCGTCCGACAGCTTTGATCCACGAGGCAGGTCATCAGGCGGCACACATTGTTGGCTGGACGGAAGAGCTTGCCTCCAAGCTGGAGGCGGGCCTCAAGGATACGCCGGCGGGCACCGCGGAGGTATGGTCCAGCTGGGCATCAGAGATTGCGGCAGATGCGTTTGCCTTTGTACACACTGGGTATGCAAGCATCGCCGCCTTGCACGATGTTTTAGCGGGTGAAGAAGCGCTGGTTTTTCGACATACGTCAGGGGATCCACATCCTATCAGCTATATTCGCGTTCTCCTGGGTGTGGAAATGTGCCTGCAATTCTATGGGGAGGGACCCTGGGATGAATTGGCTGCCGCCTGGACACAATTCTATCCATTGGAACGTGCACACGGCGCCACTGAATCTTTGCTACGGAATTCTCTGCCATATTTGCCTCATATCGTACAAATCACACTTCGTGAGCCGATGCGAGCGTTTGATGGTAGATCCTTATGTGCCTTGATTAACCCGGATCGAGTGAAACCGGAAGCACTCTTGCGGATGGAGCAACAATTGGGTGCTGCACTCTACACGTCAATGCATTGGATATGGACGGAAGCGCTTCGTCTGCTGGCGCTCTCCGGTTTTCATCTGGCGACCCGGCCAGAACGAAAAGCAGAAGCGTTCACCCAACCAGAAGAATGGATGTTGAGACTCGGCGGCGCACTACAAGTCGCCTGAACCAATAGGAGATGATACTATGCCAGAAAAAGATTACAAAAAGGTTGAAGAACAGCTAGGGCAACAGACTGTTACTACGCAGCCGCCCCCGGACATGAGTCTTGTTATTAATGCACTTACGGGTGTATTTGGAACATTCCAGAAAAATCTGGAAGCGGCACAACCTCCATCGCAGGAACCTCTGCCTTTTGATGGAGCCGCAAAGGTGGCGGTGGAACGATTTAACGATATCCTCGCGGGCTTGCAGTTAAAACCGCCCCTAAGTCCACCATTGCTCGATCCCATTACTGTCATTTCGCCGACTGAAGTTGAGCTAAAGTGGAGTATTTCGGATGGAACAGGCAATCCTTATGGCTTCAAAATAAAGCGAGCACAAGATCCTAAAATTGATGATTTCGTTCAGATCGGCGATCAGCTGCAGCCCAGTGTCCGAACATACCGAGACGGGACTGTAATCGGCAAAACGCGTTATCGTTACCAAGTGGTCGCTCTCACTTCCAGAGGGGAAATAGTATCCACAATAAACGAAATCACCACTCCCTAAAGTTAGGAATGGAGGTTAACTATGCTTAGAAGATTTGCAACCTTAACGCCAGACGGCGCTAAAAATTTGGTCAGTCAGCATCCTTTATTCTTGACAGGATTACTTGAATTGGGATGGGATGCCCAGATCGATGACCGTACCGCGACGTTGGGACATCCGGACAATCGTAGCGATGTCCCAGGCTTGACGAGTCCGCTAATATCACGCCCTGCCAACCAGCCACCCGCCCTTACGGATAGAATGGCTTTGGCATTTATGGAACAAATCAATCTGCGCGGCATTCGATGGGATCACCTCATCTATGCCTATATGATCGAGAATACCCGGATTTATGAGATCTTTCGCCGGGTTGTTCAAGAGTTCCTTTTCGGCGAAAAACTGGGAACACCAAGCGCTGCAACCCAACTGTGGTTGAGGAATACAGAGGAACTTTTCTACAGAGATCCTCCACCCTTCTCCATTACCAATATCAGTAGCCATATTCGTCCAGATCTACGCGCCACAAGACGAAACGCGTATCAGCGGATGTTTGGTATGGAACTGAACCATGGGACTGATGCGAATTCACCATACCCTTATACGAAAGCGGAGGCAGCAAACTATGAGTTTGTCACAACTCTTGAAGAATTACTCCGAGAAGTATGGGTTGGGCATGTCAATCGGAATAACACTAGTGGCACCCGGCCAACTGATGATCCGAAGATCGAAGAATTGGCGAAAAAACTTCACGATATGCTCACCACCCGAAGACAAAATGGCAATATCTCGCGCGAAGAATTCTTTTCCGTGGCGATGATGTCCTGGTTCCATCTGACTGTCGATAACAATTTGCCAATCATTGAGGATCTTCGAGCCCAAGGTGTGAGTGCAGAACAACGCCTCTTCAAGATTGCCCAGACAGTAGGGCTTCCTGCACATGGGCTCTCGAGAAGTTATTTCGAAATTGCTGAGCCGTTATCTGCACTGCTGGTCGGGATTGAGAGCGGCGTTCTCCATGTTTCAGGCGCAGCGCGAGCTTTTTACGATCCCACAGTTCCAAATTCCCTAGCCGGCATCATGAATACCATCATTACACATTGGTCGATTATTACGGGTCATGATATGAAAGCTGGCAAAGTGGCAGTGAGATAGTTTCGAAAGGATTTGCCATGAATGATTTCGAAGAGAAAAACTATTTCTCACACCCTCTTGATAATCTTGAGTCTCCCTTCTTTTCAGAAGAGCTTTTCATTGACGAATCAGATTGGACAACGCGCATGATCACACCCGAAAGTCCATTTCTAAATGTGTTCGAGCCGAATCAAACAAGCTTTATCTCTCCACAAGAGATGGACAATGAATCGATCCAAGAAAGTCAGTTTGCTTGGGAAGGGGAGGAGCTTTATAAGGGAGAGGAAGCAACTGACGAAAGGGAATCGCTGGCAGATTTAGAAAATACGGATGAGGCTCTTTACACTGAGGTTGCATTCAATCTTGAGGTAGAAGAGGAACAGGATTTTAATCTTGAGGCCGACCAGACTTTGGAAGAAGAATTGCTTTTCTCACAGGAGAATTGGGGTAGTCCAATAGAGCAGGGAGAAGAATCCTTGTATGACCAGGAGGGGTTTTTCGATGACGAGATGCTCATGGAATCAGAGGTGCCCTTACCGATGCTCGCTCCGGGTATAGTCGCACAACAAGTTCAAAAGTTACTGGATGAGAACAAGTTTGACAGAACTCTGCTTGAGCGATTTGCATTCGGGAAAATCTGGAATGAAGATCACATCGCTCTCGAAATCCTATATCATCAACAACCCAAGCTCCGTCCAGCTCAATTGGACACTGTATCTGATCCGAAGCGACTAGAATTGCTCAACTGGCAAGCCGTGAAACATCAACACGTATTGACACCGATTCGCGAGGGTATTGTGCGCTCGATCTTCGGCGACCCTGCCAATTTTCAGATCGGTCCGACTGGAGAGTGCCAAATCCAGGATTTGCGCCAGCAAGTCCTTAAGTTGGGACCGCTGCCAGCTGGGATATACAATGGCAAACCATATTACAAACGAAATGCCAGTGGATCGCCCCGAAACGTCTCCAAGGTTAATTGTATTGTGATACACCATATGGCTTATAACATTGGAAACAACGTGAACTCTTATTTGAAAGTTGGCGCGCAATACATTGTGACCGCGGATGGTCAGATCGCGCAGTTATATGATGATCTGGACTATTTGAACTCTTCGAATAATTTCAACCCGCGTTGTGTTTCAATTGAATTCGCCGGAAATTTTCCCACACAGACCTATCACTGGTGGAAAAGCAAGGAGCGAACCATTCCTGACCGCTGTTACATCACGCCAGCGCAAATCCGTGCAGGACGCTGTCTTCTGAGCACTATCAAGGCCCGACTCCCCGGCATTAAATATCTCTATGCACACCGCCAGTCATCGGATAGCAGAGAAAACGATCCTGGCCGTGATGCATGGTTCAACATCGCCGAATGGGCGCTGAGCAATCTCAACCTAACGGATCGTGAACCAAAACCATTCGAAGGCACCGGGAAAGCTATCCCGGACGCGTGGCGGACAAACAGGTCTACAGTCTCGAAATTGCCATCCCAACCCTCATCCACCATAACGCCAACAAAAACACCAACCAAACCATCCGCAGAGTTAGTGCGCTTTGTGCAGCAAGTGTTGAATGCTACCGAGGGCGAGCGTCTTGTTGTGGATGGCGATTTTGGCAAATTCACAAGTGCTGCGCTGGAGCGTTTTCGCCAAAAATATGCACTCGGATCAAGTGGCGCGCTCGACGAAAAAACACAGCTTGCTCTTGCACAACGAGTGTTAGAAGAACTCAAGCAGCAGTCCATGTTTCCGCAATTCGGTGTAATGGATGCGAGAACCCGTGAAGAGTTAGCCTTTTTCAAGTCCAGCCATTTGCTAGGGACAGATGCCATCATTGATGCTGCGACACGCGCGGCATTGGCCGATGCCATAATACGTCGCACGAGTACAGTTGGCGGCGCCGCGCCAATATCAACGCCGCAAGCGGTCATGCCCACGAATAAGGAACTTGTCGTGACAGCAGATAGCTTGAACGTTCGAAGCTCACCATCCCTACAGGGGAAAATCATTGGCTCGCTTAAGAAAGATCAGCTTGTAAGACAGCTCGATTCGTCACCGGATAGGCAATGGTACAAGATTCAAAAAGATAGCCTGATCGGATGGTCATTTCACCAATACCTCGCCACTCGAACCGCTGCTGGTCCTTTGGATCAGATTCTTCAAACTGCAGCGCAATCCGCGATTGCTAGGTATTTCTGGCATGACCGTGGTGTTGCCCCACGTGGCTACATCAAGGGCATGGCGCTCGTTTATGCACGTGTCTATTGTAAGTTCAAAGCTGGTGATGCGGCTGCTGTAGAAATGGCAAAGGCAGATACCGGCAATATCGAAAAAGATGCGTTGGCGCGCTATGCACTAGAGTTTAGATCGCTGAGAATGGATAACAGTTCTGTGGGTGCGAATACACTCAGGCACTTATTCGTGTTATTGGTCGGATTAGGGATGCGTGAAAGCGGTGGAAGATACTGTACCGGTCGTGACCGAAGCGCACAAAATACTTCTGCGGACACAGCAGAGGCTGGACTTTTTCAGGCAAGCTACAACCTACGAACTGCCCATCCCCTACTGCCGAAATTGTTCTCTCAGTATCTGAGCAACCCCGTGGGCTTTTTGGATATCTTTCAAGAAGGTGTTCGATGCAATCCGGCCGACCTTGAGAATTTTGGTGTCGGCAACGGAAAGGATTTCCAACGGTTGTCGAAGTCTTGTCCTGCATTCGCAGCGGAGTTTGCAGCCGTTGGTTTACGAAATAGGTGCAGGCATTGGGGACCAATTATTCGAAAGGGAGCAGAAATTCGCCCAGAATGCGATGAAATGCTTCTACAGGTTCAGCGCTTGGTTGATGATTTGAACATCTGTCCATTGCTCACTTAGTATGTGCCGCTGTCTTTTGTGTCAGACGCGCCCTCCGGGCGCAACTGATTGTGTTCTGGTATCAACTTTTGTTAGGGAGTAAGTCAATGTGAAAAATAATAAAAAAGATCCACACTCCCTCTATATAAAGGGAGAAAATGTCGTGGGCTCGATTAATGCCGGCGGTCGTGCGAAAGTTGATATAACCCAGAGTTCAGTTCACAAAACAGAGGAGGCAAATTTTGAAAAGCTGTTTGAGCTGCTGGAAGAGAAGATCAAAGTGCGCCCCGAAGACCCCAATGTAGACAAACAGGAAATTCGTGAGCAAGTAAACCAGATCAAAGCAGAAGCTGCTAAGGGAGAGACAGCCAACCCAAACAAGCTCGAACGTTGGATACGCAATCTAGCTGGGATGGCGCCCGACATCGTGGATGTGATGGCGGCCTCGTTGGGTGGGCCCATATCAGGGTTTACCGCAGTGCTCCAAAAAATCGCGGCACGAGTGAAAGCAGAAGTAGAGAACGAAGGCTGACACATATGACTCTATCTCTTAGTGACAATCAGGGAGAGCCTGCGAATAGAAATGCTCAACAAATCTCCGGTGAAAACGTTGTTGGCTCAATCCGTGCTGAAGGATCGGCGCAAGTCACAATCAGTCAGGTTAGCTACAACCAGCTTTCCGAAGTGGAGGAAGAACGCGAGCGGCAGAAGGCGGAACTGGATGTGTTGCAAAAAGCAATCGCCCAAAAATATCTCGATCTAAACAGGCTCGTTGACACACCTGCACCAACCGTTGGAAACCCCTATCTTTTCTTGCAGCCATTTGGACTCACTGACCAGGCCCGTTTCTTCGGTCGAGATCATGAAATTGCCGAACTATTCGAACGCGTGACCTATCGTGCGATCACATTCCTGAGCGGCAATAATGGCGTTGGCAAAACCAGCTTGCTAAAGGCAGGGTTGACTCCGGCACTGCTGAAGCAAAAACATTTACCGCTGATGGTCAGTGTGAACAGCGAGCCGTTGGAAGCCAGCATCAAAAAGGAATTGCTCCCTAACATCGATGGGATGCCATTTCTGAAAACGATATCGCTGACGGAGTTTATCCGCCTCGTCACCAGCGCTTTGCCGGATGGCAAACTACTGTTCGTGCTTGTGGATGATTTCGAAGAATTTTTCAACGACAGCGAACACCCAGAATCAGAACGAAATGCTTTCTATAATGAATGGCAGCGTGGTTTCAAGGGCGCTACATTAAACGCGCATTGGTTGTTTTGCGTACCGTCCAACCTTCAGTACTTGCTAAAATTCTTCAGCCGTGAGGCGCAGACCAACCCAAACACCATCAGTGTTTCCCCGTTGGACCGTATATCAGCACAGACAGCTATTCTCGAACCTGTCAAAGCCCGCGGCATCGAAGTGGATGAGGAAGTCATCAAGTCTATTCTCGATATTCTTGGAGGAAATAACATCGACCCCGCGGCTCTGCAATTGGTCTGTTACATGCTGGCAGGAGGCAATGGCACTCTCAGCCGTGAATGGACGATGGATTATTATGTGGCTCAAGGTAAAGCCGATGGTATTTTGCGCGACTACCTTGACCGCACAATCGAAGAACTTGAGCCACAAGAGCGCGAACCAGCCTGGCAGGTGTTGGCTGTGTTGGCCGACCCATCGATACAAACTTCCACAGAAGAGCAGCTTGTCGAAAAGCTGAAACTTTATGATGTGGAGGAAAACATCACGCATCGTGTTCTGGTCGATTTGGAAAGCAGTAACCTGATCGAACGCGGCTCGGCGTTCAAATTGACCAGTGATAGCCTGCGCCCACGGATCGAAAAATGGAAAGAGATGCGCAGCGCCCGTGAGCGCGCCCGAGAGGAAGCCATCGAGCAATGGCGCAGGATCCGTAACTCTGCGCTGCGTGGCCTTCTGGGAGGTGCAGTGGGGTTTATCGCTTTCGATCAAATACTATACAAATTATCGCTTAACAATCCTTTTTATTTCTTTTTCAAAATCCTTTTTGTTGCTGCCATTGGCGCCCTCCCGGGGTTGGTGTTGGTCTTCTCTGTGGATGTTGCAATGGCTTCTTATAGCGGTTCGAGGAAATGGCTGGCGTATCTTGTAGGGGCGTTGGGTGGCGCACTGGCTTTATTCTGGGCGCTCGTTCCATATACATTTTTAATCAATCTCAACAAAGGCAAAACACTTATAGAAATCATTGCATCTGCTATTCTTGAGGGGGGATTGTGGGGCGCCGCTGCGGGGATTGGCACCGTTTGGGCGCTGAAATCACAGCGACCCTACTGGATTACGATACCGGTTTGCATTCTGATCAGTGGCTGGACCCTGATTGCTATGAATTCAAACTTCGGCGTCCTGACAGATCATGACATCATCAGAGAATCGGTAGTATTGATTGGGCTGGCGGGCGCGGTCTTGCCGGGGTTTATCCTTGTAGCGGCGGTGATCGGGCGGCGCAAATTACGTTAGTCGGAAAGTAGACAGGGAGATAAATATGAATATAAATAAAACCTTTGCAGCGATTGTGATTGTCGCTCTATTGTTAGCTGCTTGTGCACCTGCACCACCTGCTCCTCCTACCCCAGGAGCAACATCGCTACCTCTACTTAGGTCAGTTGGCATAATCAGCGCCCAGGAGAAGCTGGTCGAGTCTGGACCCGGTGATAATCTGGCACAGGTGACGAATACTGCAGATTTTTTTGATAGTGATACAGTGCGCGTCACAAATGGTGGTGTTGCAAAGCTTGATCTTTCCACTGGTCAAATCGATAATCTAATTTCGATCTTGATATTCAACGATACAGCCGTTGATAATGTGAATGTCGATCCGGCAGAAACAACTGACCCCATTGTGACTCTTCTATTGGTTTTTGGTGGATTAACAGGAGAGGTTCCAAAAAATGGCGGCGTACCGGTCCAATTCACAACTCCAAATGGAGTGAACATCTTTATCCTTGGCACACAATTTCTGGTTGCATATGATCCCGAAACCAGTACAACCTACATTGGGAACTTCGATGGCACAATCGCGTATTCCATGCCACCAGGGCAATCAGTTCAATTTACTCAGCCGGGGCAACTGTATGAAATTTCTTCGAGCTTCGAAATCAAGCAATCGACTATGAATTTCACCCGTGCGGATATAGAAAACCGTACATCAAGTACGCGGTCAAGGTTGCTGGATACTCTGGAAGGGTATTCAACTCCTACTGCTACGCCAACCCCAACAACGACTCCAACACCTGCATTTACTCCCACCATCACACCTACTCCAACGCAGATTATTCCATGTAATAAGGCCGCGTTTGTCGCAGATGTGACTATACCTGATGGCACCTCGTTCTCGCCCGGTTTCCAATTTACAAAAGTTTGGCGACTCAGAAATGTAGGTACTTGCACATGGACGACCAGTTATTCACTTGTCTTCTATAGAGGCGAGCAGATGGGTGGGCTAACCTCGATCAGCATTCCATCGACGGTGGCTCCTGGCCAAACCGTGGATGTGGCAGTCAATTTCGTAGCGCCTCAGTTTTCTGGCACGTATCGCGGCGATTGGATGTTGCAGAGCCCATTCGGAGCATTATTTGGTGCCGGAGCCAACGGTACCACACCGATTTGGGTAAATATTAATGTGATTGGTTTGCCCGATCTGACCGTGAGTATAGGAAGTGGGCCCACAGTGACTTGTGACCCAAACATAGTTAGGAGTTGTTCCATTATCACTACTATAGGGTTTGTGATTACGAATACGAGCCAGACAGATGTGACGAGTACGTTTCAGGTCCTAATCGAAGCAATTGGCCTGCAATCTGTGACGCTAACAGTGAATGAGCTGACAGCGGGCTCCAGCCAAAATTTCATTCAGACTTTCCGCGGGGGTTGTTTTAACCCGGATTGTACGGCACGAGTCACCGTTGACTCTGGCAATGCTATTTTAGAAGCCAATGAAACCAACAACACAGTAGAAAATACGATCCGCGCAGGTACGATTAAAGGGACTGTGTTGGGAGCAGATACGAATAATGATGGCAAGCCAGATCCTGTCCAAGGTTTTACAGTGACTCTGTGGAACGGCACTCATATGAATCCTCCAATTGCGAGTGAAACCACTGATGCTTATGGCGTATACAAATTCACTGATTTAAGTGCTGGTTCCTATATAGTCGAATGGATTGGTGGATGTAGCCCCAGCAACGCAAATCCAACACCAGTGATGTTGAATGCAGGTGAAACGAAAATAGTGCCCATTAATACAAATATTATTTGTTGAGTAGCAAGTCGAGTGCAGGTTCATAAGCTATTTTATAGAAAAAGCTTATGAACCTCTTTAGATTCATGTCCTGTTTCTATTGAGTGTAGAACTCTCTAAGTTTGGCAAACGCTACAGACAATGGCATTCATACGTTATACTGTTTCTATAATGTCGCCAAAATCAAACAACTCAAACGGAAATAACCACCGTAAGTTCACAACCCAAGCTGCCCTCGATGCTTACGTCTAGAGCATTTGCGATATTCTGCGGCGCTCTAATTGCGCGGGCGCGCTGCAATATGTCCCTGAACTAACCTAAGTTCTCTCCTCTGCATCCCGAATGATAGCGAAACTCTAGAAACCAAGCAAGAATGATTGGTGTGAAATCATGCCTTCGGCCATCGTACAATTACGAAGGAAAAGCGACGGATCAGGGAATAGATACTGGTCTGGTGAAATGAGCAGTATATAGCCAGAATGTGGAACAGCTAATTCAACATCAACTTTGGGCGGTATTGCAGCGCCTCGGCTAGATGCACGGATTGGATTTCCTCGCACCCAGCCAGGTCTGCGATCGTGCGCGCTAGCTTGAGAATGCGGTGGTAGGCACGCGCCGACAGATTGAGCTGCGTCATCGCCGCCCGCATCAGACTTTGACCGTCATCGGGCAGCTTGCAAAATTGTCGGATCTCCCCCACCCGCATGTCGGCATTGCAGACGATAGAGGACTCATTATTAGAGAACCGAACGCGTTGTATATCTCGCGCGGCTTGTACGCGCGCTCGAATTGAATCTGATGATTCTCCCATTCGATCCCCACTTAGTTTTTCATAATCCACGCGCGGGACCTCGATGTGAATATCAATCCGGTCAAGCAGCGGACCTGAAATGCGTTTCTGATATTTTGTGACAGTCACTGGCGCGCAGGAGCATGGCTTTTGTGAGTCGCCATAATAACCACACGGACATGGGTTCATTGCAGCGATCAGTTGAAAGTTGGCCGAAAAAGTTAAAGAACCCTTGGCGCGGCTGATGGTGACCACTTTATCTTCCATCGGTTGGCGCATTACTTCCAGGACGCGCGTACCGAATTCAGGGAACTCATCCAAAAACAAAACACCCCTGTGAGCAAGAGATATTTCACCGGGCTTTGGTATATTGCCTCCACCGACCAAACCTGCGTGAGAAATCGTGTGATGGGGTGCGCGGAAGGGGCGATGTTTAATCAATGGTGTGCCCGCGGGAAGTTGATCAGCGACAGAATAGATGCGCGTCACATCCAGGGACTCTTCGATGCTCATCTCCGGCAAGATGCCAGGCATGGCACGCGCTAAGAGTGTTTTCCCCGAGCCAGGGCTGCCCGCCATAAGTACATTATGTCCCCCGGCGGCTGCTACTTCGAGTGCGCGTTTGACGTGCTCCTGTCCTTTGATTTCGCCGAAGTCTGTCGGTACAAACAGTGGTTCGAGTTCGTTGCTTGAGGGTTGATAGGGCTCGATTAAACGGCGGCCAGATAGATGGTTATAAAGATCCGCAAGCGATTTAACAGGGATCACTTCCAGGTCTGGGATCAAGGCGGCTTCGGGGGCGTCCACTTCGGGCACAAACATCCGCTTGAATCCATTGGCTCTGGCCGTTGCCGCCATCGGCAACACACCGCGCGTGTGGCGTACGACTCCGTCAAGGGAAAGCTCGCCGAGGACGATTGTGTTATCAACTACATCATGTGGGAGATGGCCTGCAAGGAGTATGACACCCAGCGCGATCGGGAGGTCATAGGCCGGACCTTCCTTGCGAACGGCAGCCGGCGCAAGATTGACCACAATGCGATGTCGCGGAAAATGCAAGCCTGCGTTCTTAACTGCCGTTTGCACACGCTCCCGACTCTCCTGCACGGCCGTATCCGGCAAGCCAACGATTGTCACGCCGGGTAGACCGTTGGTGTAATCCACCTCCACTTCGACGATGACACCTTCAAGTCCAATGACAGCACAAGAAAATACTCTAGCAAGCATGCAGGCAGTTTAGATGAGGCAGATTAAAATGTCAACACACAGATTGGAAAACTGCGATATGACCCCATAGATAGCATACTTACAAATAAATTTTTTAGACGAGGCAGGAGAAGAGGTACGGTGAAACTGATAGGATAGAAGGCAGATTTGTTATGGTAAACTTCGACCTGCAAAATTACGGAGTGCCGCAGAATTCGGTAAACTTGAAATCATAGGTTTAGCCCACAGATCTAATGACAAGTTTACTTACGCATGTACGTCGTGCGCATGCGTGAGACAAGCGGTAAAGTTCTTTGCAAGGATAGATACATGGGAACGTCCGCGAAAACAATAATATACGACAGTGCAAAGCGAGGTTCGCCGGCAATTGAGGAACTGCGGGACATCTTCCAATACCGCGATCTGATCTATCAGTTTGTGAGAAGAGATGTTGTTACGCGGTACAAGCGATCCGTATTGGGTATAGCATGGACACTGATCCAGCCGCTTGGCATGATGGTCATCATTTCACTTGTCTTCTCACGGCTATTTAACAGAGTGGAAGGATATCCAGTTTACGTCTTGAGTGGATTGATCACCTGGACATTTTTTTCCCAAACGACAAGTGCAACAATCCATCAAATGGTGTGGGGTGGAGTTCTGCTGAAGAAAATATATTTGCCTTCGACCGCATTTGCTGTTTCTGCAACAGGAACCGGACTGGTAAATCTTACGATTTCTCTGGTCCCATTGATAATTCTTGCGGCAATCTACCACATTCCTCTAAATGGCAGTCTGCTATTTTTGCCCATCTCTATGCTTCTTTTAGCTACATTTTCTCTCGGCCTTGGTCTTCTTATTTCAACCCTTGCGGTCTTTTTCCCTGATATCGCTGAAATGTACCAGGTTGCATTGTTGGGATGGATGTATTTGACACCGATCATCTATCCTGCGGACGTAGTACCAGAAGGAATTAAAGCATGGTTTGCAGTGAATCCAATATATTATTTCGTCCAAATGATGCGTGCACCAATCTATGAGGGAAGGTTACCCCCGGCCTCTATCATACAAACGGGGGCAGTGGTAGCAATTTCAACATTAGTGATAGGGTGGATCATTTTTTCAAACAAATCAGATGAATTTGCCTACCGCGCTTGATACAGCCTTGATGACAGAACCCGATCACACCGATAGAGTGATCCTGCTTGAAAATGTATCAGTGCGGTATCGATCACCGGAAGAAAGGATCCGCTCATTTAAAGAATTCGCAATCCGATTCATTCAACGGCGCGTTCGCTTTAAAGAATTCCTAGCTCTGGATGATATAAATCTTGAAATACAACCGGGAGAGATTTTTGGGATCGTCGGCCGTAATGGAGCCGGGAAAAGCACTATACTTAAGGTTATCTCGCGCGTACTTGTGCCAACCCATGGGCGCGTCTGGATTAAAGGACGAGTCTCGCCCCTTCTTGAATTGGGAGCAGGCTTTCATCCGGAATTGACCGGGCGGGAAAATATTTTCCTTAACGGGGCCCTGCTTGGTCATTCTCGTCAGGATATTCAGGAACGAATGGATGATATTTTGGAGTTCGCGGAACTGGGAGCGTTTATCGAAGCGCCAATCCGCTCCTATTCCAGCGGCATGACAGCCAGACTGGGTTTTGCAGTCGCATCGGCCTGGGAACCGGAGATATTGCTTGTGGATGAGATCCTGTCGGTGGGTGATGAGGCGTTCAGAATCAAATCTCGAAAGAGGATGGAATATTTCCGCTCGCTGAACGCGACGACAGTACTTGTCACGCATCAAATGAAAATCGTCGAGGAACTTTGTAATCGTGTCGCGTGGATCGAACGTGGGAAAATCCGTATGATCGGAGAACCTAAGGAAGTGGTCAGGGCCTATTTAAAAGGATAGCATGGATAACACTCCTCGATTTTCAAGGACAGCCATAGATGATGTTATTCTAATTGAGCCGAAAGTTTTTTCAGACGCGCGCGGTTTTTTTCTGGAAAGTTACCAAAAACGGCATTTCACACAGGCCGGTATACCCTCCGATTTTGTACAAGATAATCATTCAAAATCTCATCAAAGTACCCTGCGAGGTTTACATTACCAAATCAAGCAGCCGCAAGGAAAACTGATACGTGTAATTTCTGGAGAAATTTTTGATGTTGCAGTTGACATAAGAAGATATTCACCTACGTTTGGGAAGTGGGTTGGAGATTATCTGTCTGCTGAAAATAAAAAGATGTTATGGGTTCCGCCCGGCTTCGCGCACGGCTTCTATATTACGAGCACCGAGGCTGAAGTACTCTATAAAGCTACTGATTATTATGCCCCGCAATGGGAACGCTCCATTATTTGGAACGATCCGACGATTAATATCAGTTGGCCTATTCAAAACAAAGTGCCCATTCTATCGCCACGGGATGAAGCCGGGAAATTGCTCTCAGAAGCAGAGGTTTTTGATTAACCTTTAGATATGAAAATTATCCTCCTTGGAAAAAATGGACAAGTAGGCTCGGAATTCCATAAAATTCTTCCGATTTTGGGAAATGTAATTCCATTGGGGCGTAATGAAGTTGATGTTTCTGACCTTGATGCACTGCAAAAGACCTTGAAGGAATTGAAACCTGACCTCATTATTAATGCATCTGCATACACTGAGGTTGATCGGGCAGAAAACGAGTTTGACCTAGCGATGAAGGTCAACGCGGTGGCACCTGGGGTCATGGCTGAAGTTGCCCGCAACATTAACGCTGTGTTTATCCATTATTCAACAGATTATGTATTTGATGGTAAAGGGGAGCAACCTCATACCGAAATTGATCCGGTTAATCCACTCAATGTATATGGTAAAAGCAAGCTGGCGGGTGAGGACAATATCAGGCAAGCTGGAGATGCTTACATGATTTTGCGGACAAGCTGGGTCTATAGTCTACGTGGCGAAAGTTTTTTCAATAAGGTCTTGAGGTGGGCGCGCAAAAATGAGACCTTGAGAATTGTTACTGATCAAATCAGTAACCCGACCTGGGCGCGAACGCTGGCAGAAATCACAAATCGCATGCTTGCCAAGCATAAGGCGCACCTTTTCGAAATCATCCGTGAGAGGCGCGGCGTTTACCATCTGGCTGGCAGTGGATACACATCCCGTTACGAGTGGGCAAAGCAGATCCTCGCCAACGATCCAAACCGGACTGAGCAGATTGTTCGAACTATTGAGCCTGCCCTGAGCGAAGAATTTCCTACACCTGCTGTACGCCCCCTTTTCTCCGCTTTGAACTGCACCCACTTTGAAAAGACATTTGGTCTGCAACTGCCAGATTGGAAGAGCACACTGAAACTGGCATTGTCTGCATAAAACAACACTTTTTTGATGGGGAATCTACATGAAGACAAACGGATACAGAAACTGTTACGACGGATTAATTTCCGGAGGGCCTATCTTCTAGCTCCCATCCCAGGCTGAATTCACTTGGGGGTACTTTTTGGCGGTAAAAACTAACTGCTTTGTTAACTATAATATTTTAAAAAACCTCTCCGTTTGGAGAGGGAGAGATATAATTATTATTGAAACTTTTACAAAACCATCGAGACATTTTTCTAAAAACTCACCTTGTTATTTATTTAGTATTCGATTCGAGAGGAAGCCATGAACTATTTGCTCTTTTCAAGACCTATCAAAAGGGGGCTGCAGACTGCCTTGCTGTTGGGAATACTGCTTGTTAACTTTAGCACCGGCAGCATACGCATTGCGCGTGCTGCGCCGCCATCGAACGATGATTTTGCGAATGCGGCAGTGATTGGTAGTATCCCGTACATCAGTTCCATTAGTACCGTTGAAGCAACGGAGGCTGGCGACGGCCCCGTAGTTACGTCCATGTGTGACGGGAAATCCCTCACAAAAGGGACCAACAATGTCTGGTATCGCTATACTCCAGCGACGACCGCGCCAGTTAATATAGACACATTGGGATCCGACTATGATACGTACGTCGCAATCTGGGTCGGCCCGGATATCAATAACCTCACACTTGTCGCTTGTGACGATGATAACGACGCAGGATTCCAATCCCAGATGATATTATTTTCTGCCACTGCGGGAGTCACGTATTACATTGAAGTAGCACAATTCAGTTGCACCCAAGATCCTGGCTGCATCCCTGAGGTTCCCACGGGAGGCAATTTGATTGTCCACGTTCGCGAACCTGCCTATGTTAATACGTATATAGCAGGAGCATTTCAGGATCAATACATCCTTGCTTATCAGAGTAGCTCAAGACAGAGTTATACGGGGAAAGACGAGGGGCCGGTGAAAGTACAGAGCACGAACGGGGTGCCCCTTGTAGCATCTGAACGAGTTGCCTATAACAATGGCAGCGCCTGGACAAGTCATGCTGAACTAATGGGCTTGCCAATCAGTAAATTGTCAACGAGTTATACCTTTCCTTTCTATAACAATGTGGAACTCAACTCCCAGTTGCGGTTTGGGAATGTTGGCACTGCGAACACGACCGTAACTGTGAGAATCGCAGGTCAGATTAAGGGCAGTTACACCCTGGCTCCCAATGCGAGCAGACGGGTCAGCTACACTGGCGTGAACGCTGGACCAGTGGTCATCAGCAGCAATGGACAACTTATTATTGCTTCCCTACGGGTGGCATATACCCCGGATGGTGGTACCACTTGGAAAAGCTTCTCGGAGATGATGGGACTTCCTTCTAATCAACTGACGAATAGCTATGTGTTTCCCTGGTATAACAACGTTGATCTCAACTCGCAGCTACGATTTGGGAATGTTGGCACAAACCCAACGACTGTCACGGTGACGGTGGGGGGACAACCCAAAGGAAATTACATCATCCAGCCCAATGAGAGCATGCGCGTCAGCTATCCTGCTCTCGACATGGGTCCGGTCAAAATCACTAGTTCCGGAAATGTCCCGATCATTGCTTCCATGCGGGTGGCATACACGCCCAATGGAGGTGTCACCTGGACGGATTTCTCCGAGATGATGGGCTTACCCATAGCCTCGTTAGGTACACATTATTCTTTCCCAATTTATAACAACGTTGACCTCAACTCACAAATGCGTTTTGGGAATGTTGGGACTGTAAATACATCTGTTGCTGTCACAATCAATGGTGTATTGAAAGGAACGTACGACTTGGCGCCGAATCAGAGCAGAAGAGTGAGCTATAACGGCATGAACAGTGGACCAGTGGTAGTCCAGAGTTCAGGAGGGGTACCTATCGTTGCTTCAGAACGAGTGGCATATTTCAACGGCACGGCCTGGACGAGCTTCTCCGAGATGATGGGTCTGCCTCAGGCGCAATTGTCAACCACGTATCTTTTCCCCTGGTACAATAATATCGACCTCGATACTCAATTGAGATTCGGCATTCCTTAGTAGATATTAAGAATCTGGATTGAATAGATTCCTGGCAAGGTGGTATAACAGCTGTTGCCAGGAATTTTATTTTTATGAATAGATGCCGGTTTTTTACTCTGCACTTTCTTCTATATCGTTCTGCGCTATTTCGGCTGATCGTGGTGGTTCCCATTTTTGCAAGCATAAATTTTGTCTCGGTGCCATCTCTGTTTCTGGAGAATACCACGAAGCAAACCGTGACTTCCTCCCTGGAACCATCAAGAATTACATTTCAAGAAATTGCATCTGGACTGACAAAACCTGTATTTATCACGCATGCGGGCGATGGCTCGGAACGAATTTTTGTGTTGGAACTGTCAGGTCGAATCCGAATTATCAAAAACGGTACATTATTATCCGCACCATTCCTTGATATTCATAACAGCGTCAAGTCGACGGGCAGCGAGCAGGGTTTGTTGGCTCTCGCTTTTCACCCTTCCTATAGTTCAAATGGCGAATTCTTCGTGGCTTATACAGCACCAAGAAGTGGGGACTCTACAGGCTCCAATCTTGTCCTCGAAAAATTCTCTGTATCTGCAAATAACCCGGATCAGGCCGATTCCACAAGTGGCGTGACTCTGCTTACGATATCTCATCCCACCTACAGCAATCATAATGGTGGAACGCTGGCATTCGGGCATGACGGATACTTGTATTGGTCCACTGGAGATGGTGGAGGCAGCGGCGATCCGAATAATAATGCTCAGGATCTAACATCGCTTCTTGGCAAAATTCTTCGCATCGACGTGGACTCTGGATCTCCTTACACGATTCCGAGCACCAATCCCTTTTATGCCAGTGCAGATCCAAACATAAAAAAGGAAATCTGGGCTTATGGTCTGCGAAATCCATGGCGTTTTTCGTTTGATCGCCAAACACATGACCTTTATATCGGTGATGTCGGCCAATCAGCCCGCGAGGAAATAGATTTTCAGCTGGCAAGTAGTACAGGGGGCGAAAACTATGGCTGGCGTGTGATGGAGGGAAGCCTATGTTACAACCCGGCTAGCGGATGCAATCAAAGTGGAAAGGTATTGCCTGTTTCTGAATACGACCATACGCTTGGATGTGCAGTCACAGGTGGTTATGTGTATCGCGGATCAAATTTTCCATCGTTACGAGGTCAATATTTTTATGGAGACTATTGCAGTGGCAGGCTCTTCAGTCTTCATAATGATTTAAATACAGGTTGGGCGACAGTACAGTTGTTGGATACAGCCTATAAGATTTCAACATTTGGAGAAGATGAACTGGGTGAGTTGTATCTTGCAGATTATGGAACTGGCAAATTGTATAAAATTGGCTATCAGGAAGTAGCAGTCACTGTAAATATCGCTGGAACCGATGCAGGAAGCTCGTCCGCTGCTGATCAAACCAGCATACGTTTAAGTTTCCCAGGTGTGAACAACGGTCCCGTGAAGGTGCAGAGCACGAATAATATTCCAATTGTCGCTTCGGAGCGCGTGGCGTATTCCCCGGATGGAGGCACCACCTGGACCAGCCACTCGGAATTGATGGGTCTGCCGGCCAACCTCGTCCACACCTCCTACACCTTCCCCTTCTACAACAACGTGGATCTCAACTCCCAACTGCGCTTCGGGAATGTCGGAAACGCTTCCACAACCGTGACAGTCATCATCGGTGGACAGAACAAGGGCAGCTTCACCCTAGCTCCCAACCAGAGCAGACGGGTCAGCTATGCTGGCTTGAATGCGGGACCAGTGGTGGTCAGAAGCAATGGGCAACCCATCATCGCTTCGCTGCGGGTGGCCTACAACGATGGCACAGCCTGGACGAGCTTCTCGGAGATGATGGGTCTGCCTTCCAACAAGCTGACTTCAAGCTATGTCTTCCCCTGGTACAACAATGCCAGCCTCAACTCCCAGCTCCGCTTTGGCAATGTCGGCACTTCGCCCACCACCGTCACCATCACCATTGCCGGACAGATCAAAGGCACCTACTCCCTCAACCCCAACGCCAGCTTCCGGGTGAGCTACCCCGGCCTCGACAGTGGTCCGGTGAAGGTTACGTCTTCTGGCAACGTCCCCATCATCGCTTCCATGCGAGTAGCTTATCACAATGGCACCGCCTGGACCGATTTCTCGGAAATGATGGGCTTGCCAAGCAGTTCCCTC
>Ga0081539_10003287_pt1 | contig 20253 bp, 15 predicted proteins | sample TabmetS4T2R2_FD_71023 | JGI IMG/M metagenome (GOLD analysis project Ga0081539, IMG submission 71023) | Tabebuia heterophylla rhizosphere microbial communities from the University of Puerto Rico - S4T2R2 | ecosystem: Host-associated > Plants > Roots > Rhizosphere ...
TTGTCCCGCAGCATCTTTGCCAGCATCCGCACGAACACCATCGTCGTCGATGCCTTGCGACCGTCGCTGCCTTTGTGGAATTCGGAGAAGAGCTCGGGGAGGGCGTCTGTCTTGAGGGGCTCGACCTGGACGCGGCGGGCGGGAACGAATCCACCAAGTTGCTTCCGCCGGTCCATCATGTAACCCATCTCGGGACTACTGTCGGCGGGCCGGTAGAAGGGGGCTTTGACCACTTCATCGTCGCCGATGGGAATCCCGAAGCGGGTGCGGAAGGCTTTGAGCTCCTCTTCGTTCAGCTTCTTTTGCTGATGGGTGATGTTCTTGCCTTCGCCTGCTTCGCCGATTCCATATCCCTTGATCGTTCTCGCCAGGATGACCGTGGGCTGACCTGTGGTCTCGACGGCGGCCTTATAGGCCGCGTAGACCTTGACGGGGTCGTGCCCGCCCAGCGTGAGCTTCTTCAGCTGCTCGTCGGACAGATGTTTCACCATATCGAGCAGCTGCGGATGCTTGCCCCAGAAGTGCTTGCGGACGTAGTCGCCCGATTCCACGGCGTACTTCTGATATTCGCCGTCGACGACCTCGCCCATTCGCTTCACCAGCAGGCCGTCCTTGTCCTTTTCGAGCAGCGCGTCCCATTCGCTCCCCCACAGCACCTTGATCACGTTCCATCCGGCGCCGCGGAAGATCGCTTCCAGCTCCTGGATGATCTGCCCGTTGCCGCGCACCGGGCCGTCGAGACGCTGCAGGTTGCAGTTGATGACGAAGATCAGGTTATCGAGCTTCTCGCGCGACGCCAGCGTGATCGCACCGAGCGTTTCCGGTTCATCGGTCTCGCCGTCGCCGAGGAACGCCCAGACCTTCGCGTTGGAGCGCTTCTTCAGTCCGCGGTCCTCGAGGTAGCGCATGAAGCGCGCCTGATAGATCGAGCAGATCGGACCGAGTCCCATCGAGACTGTGGGGAACTCCCAGAACTCCGGCATCAACCACGGGTGCGGATACGACGACAGGCCACCACCCGCTTTCAGCTCGCGACGGAAGTTCTCCAGCTTCTCCGCGCTCAAACGCCCTTCGAGGAACGCGCGCGCGTAGATGCCCGGCGCCGCATGTCCCTGGAAGTAGATGACGTCGCCGTCCTGATTGGACCCTTTGCCCTTGAAGAAGTGGTTGAAGCCAACCTCATAGAGCGTGGCCGCCGAGGCGAACGTGGAGATGTGTCCACCGATTCCCTCTTCGAGCTTGTTGGCTTTCACGACCATCGCCAACGCGTTCCATCTCACCAGGCTCTTGATGCGACGCTCGACCTCGCGGCTTCCGGGGAAGGGCGGTTGTTCCGACGCGGGGATGGTGTTGATGTATGGAGTGTTGGCCGTGAAGGGCTGGCGGACGCCGCTGCGACGGGCATGATCGCTGAGCTCGCGCAGCAGGCGATTGACCCGCGCAGAGCCGCCGGACTGGAGCACGTAATCGAGGGAGTCGAGCCACTCTCGCGTTTCGAGCGCCTCGAGCTCCGCAGCATCCTTGGGGGCGGTATTGCGCATGAGTACGGTGATCCTCTCCGGCTAAGATGGTGCCGCCAAACCTAATCATTCTATTCCCCAGTTCGCGATCGATGAAGCCTGTTTCACCCGATCTGTTGCTGACTCGCCTTGCTGATGTTCATCATGCAATCGTGTCATGCGAGCGCTGTCCACGTTTGCGCTCGTACTGCGCGCATGTCGCGGCGCAGAAGAAGCGCGCGTATCTCGATCAGCAGTACTGGGGTCGACCTGTTCCGGGCTTCGGCGATCCACACGCGAGGCTCCTGCTCGTCGGTCTCGCTCCTGCCGCGCACGGCGCCAACCGCACGGGACGCGTGTTCACTGGTGATGGTATCGGTGGATCGGGCGACTTCCTGATGGCCGCGCTCCATCGCAGCGGCTTCGCCAACATCGCGACCTCCAACGATCGCGACGACGGCTTGCGGCTGCGCGACGCGTTCATCTCGATGGCCGTACGCTGCGCGCCACCCGGCAACAAACCACTGCCCGACGAGATCTCACGCTGCCTGGATCATCTCGACGCCGAAGTGCAGCAGCTGCGTCGCGTACGTGTGGTCGTGGCGCTTGGCAAGATCGGATTCGATGCGTGGCTGCAGCTCCTGCAACGTCACGGTATTCGGACGTCGCCGAAACCGGCGTTCGGCCACGGCGAGATCGTTCGTATCGATGTCGGGAAAAGCACGTTGCCGGAATGGCTGGTCGGCTGTTATCACCCGAGCCGTCAGAACACGAACACGGGCAAACTGACAGCGGCGATGGTGGATGAAGTGATCGTGAAATGTAGAGGGCTGATTGCCGATTGCTGATTCAACGCTCGAATGCTGAATGGTGATTGTCGAATACCGTCGATTGAAACAATCAACGGTATCCGGCAATTGCCATTCAGCCTTTCAGCAATGAATCGTCATTCGGCAATCAGCCTTCGTAATTTCAAGAAACAGTCCCCGGCTTGATGATGAAGTTGTTGTTGTCGTCCGTCGTGCGATAGACGCGATGACACGTCGCGCACGCCGTGCCGACTTCGCGGTAGGTCGTGGTGATCGCCGTCGGGTCCGCCGGCTTCGCCTCGAGGAGCTTTTTCAGATTGTCGATCTTCGTGAGCGTTTCCTGCGTGAATTTCGTCGCGTCCGCGCGCTTCTTGACCACCCAGAAGTTCTGCGCGTCCTTCAGCTCGCCTTCGATGGAATCGAGCTGCTTCTTGGCTTCGGCATAGTTCATCGCCTGAATGGCCTTGTTGACCGCCAGCTGCGCCGGGCCGATTCGCTTCATCGTCTTGTCCAGCTCTTCGGGGGTTTCGACCTTGTCCGCCGCCCGCAGTCCGACCGTAGCGATCAACGCCAGCATCGACACGTAGATAACAAAACGCCGCATCCAGAGTCCTCCTGAAAACCCGGTAATAAGGAGAACCCCATCATGGCGTGAAAAAAAGCTGCATGCAAGAGGGTGCCTTCGTATCCTGGTGCCTCAGTAGCTGGGCAAACACCCCCGAAAAACCCGCGGTCCGGCTACCGGGCTGGCCAGCCACCGAGGGTGTCAGAAAGGGTCTTCAGGTCGGCGTTTCCACCGCTCATCACGCAGACCACGGTTCGACCCGCGAGCGTCGACCCGAATCGACGGGCAGCCGCAATCGCTGCCGCGCCGGCGCCCTCCACGAGGTTGTGGGTCCGCTGCAGAGCCTCGCGCAACGCGGTCCGCAGCTCGTCTTCTTCCAGCGTCACGACATCGTCGAGCTCAGTCTTCAGGATTCCGTAGGTGAGGTCGTATGTCGTGCGCGTGGCGACCCCTTCCGCAAAGGTGTCCGCCCGTTCCGCCGTGACGCGCTCGGGCCCGCGCCAGGAACGCGTGAATGCGTCTGCCCGCGCCGCCTGGACGCCAATCACCTTCGCTCGCGACCCGCGCGCGGTGCGAACGATGCAGCAGCCGCAGGCACCGCTGCCGCCGCCGATCGGCGCGAAGATGTAATCGACGTCGGGCAGCTCGTCGAAGATTTCAGCGGCATACGTACCCACGCCGGCGATCAAATGCGGTTCGTTGGCCGAATGCACGTAGCGTCGGCCTTCGCGTTCGACGACGGATTCGACGTACTCGCGCGCCTCGTCGAAGTCGCGTCCGTGCTCGATGACCTCGGCACCAAGTGCGCGCATCGCGGCATTCTTTTCAGGGTTGTTCCGCAGCGGTACGACGATGCGGCAGGCGATGCCGAACGCACGGCAGGCAAAGGCAATCGACTGACCGTGGTTGCCCGTGCTCGCCGTGATCACGCCGCGACGACGCTCGTCATCCGACAGCTGCGCGACGAGGTTCAGTCCACCGCGAATCTTGAACGCGCCCGTCGGGTTGTGATTCTCGTGCTTGACCCACACCGGCGCTCCAATCCACTCGTCGAGAAGCGGATGGCGCATCAGCGCCGATGGGCGCATGTGCGCATAGATGCGAGGGCGGGCACCGAGAATATCGTTGAACGTTGGCGGTTCCATATCTCGACGACAGGATCATCCAGCGGCTGTCGCGGATGTCCGGCGGACAAATTCGTCGCGAACACGCACGGCGACATCTGGCCGATTGGAAATCAGCGCGTCCGTGCCCCACGACAGCAGTCGTTCCATGTCGGCGCGTGCATCGACCGTCCACACTTGGACCAGAGCCCCGCCGCGGTGCGCGTGGCGGATGAACCGGGGCGAGACGATGCGGAGGCGGCCTGCACACTCGGGCACCTGATACGCCTGGTAGCGCGGATGCCGAACCGGACATGCCGCCCACGAGCGATACAGCGCCAGCCGCACCTCCGGCAGGCAGGCGCTCGTTGCCATCTCCGGAAGCGCGCGCCTGGCGGCGCGCACGCAGCGGGCGCCGTATCCGGCGGCGCAGACGTGCTCCGCGGCACCGGCGCGGCGAACCGCGGCCGCGACAGCTTCGCCCATCGCTTCGGAGTCCACTTTCATCTCGACGATGATCGGCACGCCCCGATAGCGATCGAGCACCTCGGCCAACGTCGGGACGCCGATTCCCTGGCCTTTGAGCGGATAAGCGCCGTCCCGGTCCACGAAACGAGCGGCGGCATCGACCCTTGCGAGCTCAGCCGCCGTTCGCGACGCGACCGATCCGTATGCATCGGTCGTCCTATCCAATGTGTCATCGTGGTGAACGATGGGCACTCCGTCCGCAGAAAGGTGCACATCGAACTCGAGGCCGTCGGCATTGGCTGCCATGCCGGAGTCGAAGGCGGCGATCGTGTTCTCCGGTCCGAGGGCGCATCCGCCGCGATGGGCGAAGACGCGCGGGCGCGATCGATCGAGGAAACTCACGCGGGCTTCATCTTATAGAATCCACCTATGCTGAAAGCCGGGTCCATTTCCACGTTGGGCGAGCTGCGGCGCGCGGTCGAGGACGGCACGGTGCCGCGCCGCGACGTGCACGAGGAGGTTCGCGACAATCTCATACGCAAGCTGCGCGCGGGCGGGTCCCTGTTCGAGGGGATCGTCGGCTACGACGACACCGTCATTCCGCAGCTGGTCAACGCACTCTTATCGCAGCACAACTTCATCCTGCTCGGCCTGCGCGGCCAGGCAAAGACGCGGCTGCTGCGCGCGCTCGTCACGCTCCTCGACGAACAGATTCCGGTCGTTCCCGGGTGCGAGATCAATGACGATCCGCTCGACCCGATTTGCGGCGCCTGCCGTGCGCGGATCGCCGCCGAGGGCGACGACACGCCCGTCGCCTGGCTGGGACGCGACGCGCGTTACGTCGAGAAGCTCGCGACCCCGGACGTGACGATTGCCGACATGGTGGGCGACATCGATCCGATCAAAGCCGCCAAGTCCGGGCTGCAGCTTTCGAGCGAGCTGACGATGCATTACGGGCTGCTGCCGCGCGCCAATCGCGGCATCTTCGCGATCAACGAGCTGCCCGACCTCGCCGGCAAGATCCAGGTCGGTCTGTTCAACATCCTCCAGGAAGGCGACGTGCAGATTAAGGGCTACCCGGTGCGTCTGCCGCTGGATGTCCTGATCGCGTTCACCGCCAATCCCGAGGATTACACCGCGCGCGGCAAGATCATCACGCCGCTCAAGGACCGGATCGGGTCGGAGATTCGGACGCACTATCCCGCCGGGCGCGCCGACGCGATGGTCATCACCGCGCAGGAAGCATGGCTGCGGCGCAACGGCTCCGCGCCGGCCGCCGAGATCCCGAACTTCGTCGCCGAGATCGTCGAGGAGATCGCGTTCCAGGCGCGGCAGGATCGCCGGGTCGACAAGCGTTCGGGCGTCAGTCAGCGGTTGCCGATCTCGGCCATGGAGAACGTCGTGTCCAACGCGGAGCGACGGGCATTGACGACCGGCGAAGACACCGCGGTCGCGCGCGTCACCGACATCTATGCCGCGCTGCCTTCCATCACCGGCAAGTTCGAGATGGAGTACGAGGGCGAGCTGAAAGGCGCCGAGACGGTTGCGCGCGAGCTCATTCGGGCCGCCATCGCCAACGTCGCCGACGCCTACATCTCGCATCTGGAAACGCGTCGGGTCATCGAATGGTTCGACCTCGGCGGATCGCTGCAGCTGAGCGACACGATGAGCGCCAAGGACGTCCTGTCGCACGCGCGAGAGGTTCAGGGGTTGATCGAGCTGGCGCATGCCGCCGGCATCGCGAAGCACGCGGCAGCACCGCTGCTGGCATCGGGAATCGATTTCGTGCTCGAAGGGCTGTACGCGACCAAGAAGATCAGTCGCAGCGAGGAACGCGGATATCACGGCGCCGACACGCCGGTACGTCGGCCGTCGCGCGAGGCGAGCTTCGACGAGGACACGCCGGCGCCGCGGATTCCGCAGGGCAAAAAGAAGTATTACAACTAGCTGGTAGGTGGATAGTGGATAGTCGTTCGTGGGGGTGTGAAACGGGGCAACGTCGCCGAGGCGCGGCGGATCACTTCCAGCGAGCAACCACCATCCACCATCCACCAACGACCATCCGATGAAGTATCGCTACACCAAGTACACCGGCGACCTGCTCGACCAGATCGATCTCGAAGATCTCGTGTCGAAGCTCTCCGACCTGCTGCTGTCGAGCGGATTCAGCAATCCATGGATGGATCCGTCCGGCGGTGATGAGGACCGGACGCTGCAGGCGCTGCACGACGCGATCCTCGAGGCGCTGTTCAGCGGCGGTGTGCTGTCCGACGAGGCGCTGCAGCAGTTGCTCGGCGAACCGGCCGACGGGGATCAGGAAGGCGCACGGCAGCAGCTCGAGGATCTGATCCAGCAGATCATCGAGAAGATGATGGAGCAGGGCTTCGTCACCGGCGCCCCCGATCTCGAGAGCGAACGGCAACATCGCCGGGGGACGGGCGGCGGGATGGGCGAGAACGCCGGGGCCGTGAAGTTCGAAGTGACCGACAAGGCGCTCGACTTCCTCGGCTATCGAGCGTTGCGCGACCTGCTCGGCTCGATCGGCCGCAGCAGCGCCGGCCGTCACGATACGCGACACCTGAGTACCGGCGTCGAGGCGATCGCGGCGCCGAAGCCCTACGAGTTCGGCGACACGCTCAACCTCGATCCGAGCAGCACGATTCTCAACGCCGTGCAACGCATCAGTGGGGAGCGCGACCACGCGGCCCCACCCAGATCCTCTGCGTTCTCCATCGAAGTCGAATATGAAGATCTGATGGTGGCGCAGAGCGAATATCAGAGCTCATGTGCCACGGTCATCATGCTGGACTGCAGCCACAGCATGATCCTCTACGGCGAGGATCGCTTCACCCCGGCCAAGCGCGTGGCGCTGGCGCTCGCGCACCTGATACGGACGCAGTACCCCGGCGACTCGCTGCACGCGGTCCTGTTCCACGACTCCGCCGAGGAGATTCCGCTCAAACAGCTGGGGCGCGTGCGCGTGGGCCCGTACTACACGAACACGCGCGAGGGGCTGCGACTCGCCCGCCGCATCCTCGAGCGGCAGAAGAAGGACATGCGGCAGATCGTCATGATCACCGACGGCAAGCCGTCTGCCCTCACACGACCGGACGGGCAGATCTACAAGAACGCCTTCGGCCTCGACCCGTTCATCGTCTCCGAGACGTTCGCGGAAGTGAACGCGTGCCAGAAGGCCGGCATCATGATCAACACGTTCATGCTCGCCCGTGACCACGACCTGGTCGCCTTCGTTCGCCGCGTCGCCTCGATCTGCCGTGGCAAGGCCTATTTCACGACGCCGTACACGCTCGGGCAATACGTGCTGATGGATTACATGGACAGGAAGACGAAAACGATCCATTAGTGAATTGCGATTAGTGATTCGTGATTTTGTTGATGATTTGGGATTTGCGATCGGGTGAACTATTTCCGAATCACCGATAGTTCAGACATCGCAAATCGGAGATCGTGGCAATGAATCACTGATCACAAATCACAGATCACAAATCGACATGCTTCCTCCGATCATCCCCATCTTCCCCCTCCCCAACGCCGTTCTCTTTCCCAACGTCTATCTGCCGCTGCACATCTTCGAGCCGCGTTACCGGGCGATGGTCGCCGACGCGTTGAAGGGCGACCGCATGATCGGCATGGTGCTGCTGAAACCAGGGTACGAGGCGAATTACGAAGGGCGGCCGCCCGTGTACCCGACCGGCTGCGCGGGGCTCATCACGCACTCCGAACCGCTGCCCGACGGCCGCTACAACATCGTCCTCCGTGGGATCGAGAAGTTTCGGATTACGGCCGAGGACGAGAGCAAACCCTACAGGCTCGCGGAGGTCGATCCGCTGCCGGAGCTCGTGCCCGACGCCGACCGCCTCGCCATCCGGCAGCAGCGACAGCGGCTCGAAGCGCTGCTGGCGGCGCTCATCGAGCGCAGCGGCTCCGATCCGAAGTTTCCGCCGGCGATCCCCGATGAGGATCTCGTCAACGCCCTCGCGCAGTACGTGCAGCTCGACCCGCTGGAGCGCCAGGCGCTCCTCGAACGCGACGGCGTGCTGGCGCGTTGCCGGGCGCTGATCGAACTGCTGGAGATGAAGACGCTGACGCCGCGCGGGACCTCCTGGAAAACGAGATCACTGCATTGACAGCGTGGAAACGCATTGCCGCCGAGGAGGCCTTCGCGACGCCGGACCTGCTCGCGGAGTACCGCCGGCTGCTCGAGCGCCCTCCCGATGATCTCGACCCGGGGTTCAGGAACCTGCTCGGCTACTACCTGACCAATCCTCATCCGCGTGCCATGTTGATGTCGACGCGGATTCAGGACATCGGCGATCGACGGCTGGCGGACATGGACGCGTCGCGCATCGACATGCAGATTCTGGGGCTCACTGCGCCTGGCGTGCAGATCTTCGATGCGGCCACGGGCACCGCGCTGGCACGATCGGCCAACGATCAAGTCGCCGAGGCGATCCGCCGCCATCCGGATCGATTCGCTGGTCTCGCCGCCATCGCCCCGCAGGATCCGGCAGCGGCCGCCCGGGAGCTCGAGCGCGCTGTCAGGACACTCGGTCTGCGCGGTGCGATCGTCAACTCGCACACGCACGGAGAGTACCTGGACGATGCGAAGTTCTGGGCCATCTTCGAGGCGGCCGAAGCGCTCGACGTGCCCATTTACATTCATCCGACGACGCCGCCGCGCAGCTGGATCGCCCCATTCATGGAGCGCGGTCTCGACGGGGCCATTTTCGGCTTCGCCGTCGAGACCGGTCTTCACGTGCTGCGACTGATCGTCGCCGGCGTGTTCGATCGCTTCCCGCGTCTGCGTCTGGCGATCGGTCATCTCGGCGAGGCGATTCCGTATTGGCTGTTCAGAGTCGACTTCATGCACGCGCCGATGGCGGCGGCGAACCGCTATCCGGGCGTGAAGCCGATCAGACGCAAGCCGAGCGAGTACTTCCGCGAGAACGTGTGGGTGACGACGAGTGGAATGGCGTGGGAGCCGGTCATTCTGTTCGCGCAGCAGGTGCTGGGGGTCGACCGCGTCCTGTATGCGATGGATTACCCGTACCAGTTCGTGGCGGAGGAAGTGCAGGTCACCGACAACCTGCCGATCTCGGACGAGGACAAGAAGAAGCTGTATCAGACAAACGCGGAAGAGGTATTCGGTTTGACGGTAAGGCCGGCCTGAAGGCCGGCCTCTACGCTGGTTGGATGGCGTGGGTTCGAACGTAGAGGCGGACCTTCAGGTCCGCCTGCGATCACTCGTCTGACAACGCCAGGTACACGGCCACAGGCGCGATCAGCGCGCACAACGCCACGCCGATGAGCAACGGCAGGCTGCGATGCGCCAGATCGAGCAGCAGCGTGGCCGCCGCGTTGCCCGGTGAATCCGGGCGGACGGCCGCTCCCGCCACCCACTCCACCGTTGCAGCAAGCGACGGCCACGCCACACCGACCAGCGCCGCGAGCAGGCCGCACGCGCCGGCAGCCGCCAGCCCCTGTGCCCACGTGATCGGCCGCGATGCCGCATGCACGGCTTCCATCCGCGCGCGCACCGCCGCCCGCCACCAGACCTGACCGGTAACCGGCACGTGCACGTCGGCGCCCATCGCCAGATAGTCGCCGCGCAGCGCCGGCGCGATCAGCATCACTTCCGAGCAGATCTCACAGGACTCGGCGTGCATGATCAGCTCCTTGTCGCACCGCTCCGGCCAGTCGCCGGACGAAACGGCCGTCACAGGATACGACTCATCGGAGCGCCGCCGATCCGTGGCGCCTCGAGCGTCGCGGGAGCGGCCTGAAGAAAGCTGATGCCGGCAGGCGTCTTCGCATACGCGAGGAGATCCTCGTTCGACGTCGGGCGATCGATCACCTTCGTATTCGCCTCGGTCTGGATACGCGACTGCCGCAGCCATCGACGGTACTCGATCAGCTGGCGCAACGCAGCAGCTGCTGAAGCTCGTTGACCGTCTGATACGACGGTTGAGACTCGTAGATGATGGGCTGCGCGGGGGCTGGTCGCGGTGGCGCCGCCTGCGCCGGACGCGACGGAGGCGCTGCCCCGGCCTGGGCGGACGCGTGGGATGGTGCCAGAGCAGCAGTGGCGGCCGCCAGGACGACTAGCCCGATGTGACGACGGTGCATACCTGTTAATACGCACCGGAGCCGGATGGGTTAACAGCCGAACAAAACGCCGTTCAGTCGACCGCGTGGGAATGGAGGCGTTCGGCGAGGACCGCGATGATCTTCTCGCCGTGAAACCGGCCGTTTTCGATGAAGATCGAGCCGGTGTTGCGGCCGGCGACGCATCCGCCGGCGAGAAACAGATTCGGGACGTTCGTTTCGAACGTGTCGGGATTGAGGTCCGGGGCCAGCGTGTCGGGGTCGCAGCGCACACCGGCGGCCGTCATCAGCTCCGCATCCGGGTGATACCCGGTCAGGAGCAACACGCCGTCACACGGGATCTCTTCGCGCTTGCCGGCGCGCTCGATCACGACTTCGGTCGGCCGAATCTCGACGACGGTCGACTCGAATCGACCCGTGACTGACCCTTCCTTGATCCGGTTCTCGATATCAGGGCGCACCCAGTACTTGATCGACTCGCCGAGGGTGGCGTGGCGATGCACGAGCGTCACCTGCGCGCCTGCGCGATAGAGCTCCAGCGCCGCCTCGGCCGCCGAATTCTTCCCGCCGACGACGACAACGCGCTGTCGGTAGTAGGGATGCGGATCGACGAAGTAGTGCGAGACGTGCGGCAGATCTTCACCGGGAATACCCAGATAGTTCGGCAGATCGTAGTAGCCAATCGCCAGCACTATCGCGCGCGCATGCCTCACCCGCGGCACTCCCCGGTCGCTCCGCGTCGTCACGGCAAAGACCGCGCGACGGCCGTCATCCTGTTCACGCTCGATTGACAGCACTTCCTCGTGATAGCTGATCTGCAGCTCGTAGGTGTCGACGACGCGGCGGTAATAGCGCAGCGCTTCGAGGCGCGTCGGTTTGTCGTATGGCGTCACCAATGGCAAGCCGCCGATCTCGAGGAGCTCGGGCGTGGTGAAGAACACCATGTGTACCGGGAAGTTGTAGATCGAGTTCACAAGCACGTTCTTCTCGACCACGACGTAGTCGAGACCGTGCCGCTTGGCGGCGATGGCCGTTGCCAGCCCTGAGGGCCCGGCGCCGATGATCAGAACGTCACGAACGGACATGGATCATTGTTGATCTTTGGAGTCTCTGGTCTGGGGTCTGTTCTTCGTCTTTGGTCTTTGGTCGCGCGTCTCTTGTCGCTCGTCTGTTGTCTCTGTCAGCCGAGCCGGAAGGCGCGGTGAATCGCCTGGACCGCCGCCGTGGCGTCGTTTTCGGCGACCACGAACGAGATGTTGCGCTCCGATGACCCCTGCGAGATCGCGATCACGTTGATGCCGGCGCTGCCCAGAGCGCCGAAGACGGTTGCGGCGATTCCGGGAGTGCCACGCATCCGATCGCCGATCGCCGCGACAATGGCGACGCGCTGATCCGCGATCTCGTCGATGTGACCGCGCAGGAGTTCGACTTCGAGCGACTGTCGCAGCGCTTTGACCACACGCGGCGCGTCTGCCACGCTGACGGCCAGGCAGATGTTGTTCTCGGAAGAGGCCTGGGAAATCATCAGCACGTTCGCCTGCTGCTCGGCGACGGCGTCGAATGCCTTGGCAACGATCCCTGGAATGCCCTGCATGCCGGTGCCGCTGATCGCGATCAACGTCACGTTTCTGATCGAGGTGACCGCCTTGACGCCGGGTCGCGCCGTATCGCCCTGCACGCTGACACGCGTGCCGGACTGCGACGGCTCGAAGCTGTTGAGGATGCGTACCGGAATCCGCTTACGGAATGCCGGAAGGATCGTTTTGTAGTGCAGGACCTTCGCGCCGTAGTAGGCCAGCTCGGACGCTTCGCTGTACGAGATCTCGGCGAGTGTTGTCGCCTCCGGCACTTCCGCTGGATTTGCGGTCATCACGCCGTTGACGTCGGTCCAGATCCAGACTTCGTCGGCATCGAGCGCCGCGCCGACGATCGACGCCGAATAGTCGGACCCGCCGCGACCGAGCGTGGTGAGGACGCCATCGGCCGTTGCCCCGATGAAGCCGGTGACCACGGGAATCTCCCCGCGATCGAGCATCGGCTTCAGCACCGCCATCGCCCGGACGCGGGTCTGATCGTCCAGCGGTTCGGCGCTCCCGAATTGATCGGTGGTGACGATCACGTCGGTCGCGTCGATGGGAGACGAACGACGGCCGCGTGCCTCAATCGCCGCCGCGACCAGCGGAGCGGCGAGCATCTCCCCGGTCCCGGAGATCGCGTCGAGCAGACGCGGCGTGAGCTCGTGGACCATCGACAGCCCGAAACACAGCTTCTCCAGCCGATCGAGTCTCGTCGTGAGCGCATCGATCAGAGCCTGGCGGCGATCGGCGTCACCGCCGGCGATCGCATCGACCACGGCCTGATGCTTGTCCAGGAGTTGCTGCCGGATTGCGGGGTTCACGCCTCCCTGAGCGGCATTGTGAGCGGCATCGATGAGCGTGTTGGTCACGCCGCTCATCGCAGACGTCACGACGACGACCTGGTCGCCCTGTTCCACACGTGTGGCGGCGAGCTGCGCCGCCTGCGCAATGCGCTCGGCGGAACCAACCGAGGTTCCGCCGAATTTCATGACGATGAGCATGTCGCGAAAGGTTATTGGAGTGGCGCGGGGAGTTGCGACTCGCCCATGAGGTATTGATCGACCGCGCGTGCCGCGCTGCGGCCCTCGGCGATCGCCCAGACGATCAGCGATTGGCCGCGCTGCATGTCGCCGGCGGTGAACACGCCGGGGACGTTGGTCATCCAGTGCGCGTCGCGCGCCACGTTGCCGCGATCGGTCAGCTTCAGCCCAAGGTCGTCGACCAGCGGACCCTTCTCCGGACCGACGAACCCCATGGCGAGCAGCACCAGGTCGGCCGCGATCTCGAACTCGGTGCCGGCGACCGGTGCGAATTGCACGCGGCCATCCTTCCTCACCATCTCCACCTTGACCGCGTGCAGCGCGCGCACGTGCCCGCTGGAATCACCGGTGAAGCGCTGCGTCGACACCGCATACAACCGCTCGCCGCCCTCTTCGTGCGCCGTCGAGACGCGGAAGATCTGCGGCCACTGCGGCCACGGATTGTCCGGTGCGCGCTGGTCGGGCGGCATCGGCATCACCTCGAGCTGATGGACCGTGCGCGCGCCCTGGCGATGCGCCGTGCCCAGACAGTCCGCGCCGGTGTCGCCGCCGCCGATGATGATGACGTGCTTGTCGTGCGCGGTGATGAACTCGGCATCGGCAATCTGATCGCCTTCGCAGCGGCGGTTCGACAGCGTCAGGTACTCCATCGCGAAATGGATTCCCTTCAGCTCGCGTCCGGGGACCGGCAGATCCCTCGGCGCCCCCGCCCCTGCAGCGAGGAGGATCGCGTGGTAGTCACTTCGCAGGCGGCTGACCGGCACGTCGACACCGACGTTCACGTTCGGGCGGAAGATGACCCCTTCCGCCTCCATCAGGTCGAGACGGCGCTGCAGGAACCGCTTCTCCATCTTGAATTCGGGAATGCCGTAACGCAGCAGGCCGCCGATGCGATCCGACTTCTCGAACACCGTCACGGAGTGCCCGGCACGATTCAATTGATCCGCCGCGGCGAGTCCTGCCGGCCCCGAGCCGACAATGGCGATCTTCTTCCAGGTGCGGGTAGCCGGTGGCCGCGGCGTCACCCACCCCTCCTCCCAGGCGCGATCGATGATCGACGCCTCGATCGCCTTGATCGTCACGGGATAGTCGTTGATGCCGAGGACGCACGCGCCTTCGCACGGGGCTGGACAGAGTTTGCCGGTGAACTCCGGAAAGTTGTTCGTCGTATGCAGCCGCTCGATGGCGTTGTGCCAGCGATCGCGATAGACGAGATCGTTCCAGTCCGGAATCAGATTCCCGAGCGGGCAGCCCTGGTGACAGAACGGAATGCCGCAGTCCATGCAACGCGCGCCCTGCGCCTCGAGCTCGCCGGTGCCGTACGGCAGATACACCTCGTGCCAGTCGTGGATACGCTCCTCGACTGGTCGCGTCGGCTGCTTCTTCCGTTGGATTTCAATGAAACCGGTCGGTTTGCCCATGAACTGACGTCGTCGGCTCCTAGTCTTTGGTCTTCGGAGCTGGTCTCTGGTCTCTAGTCTTTGGTCTTTCGATCGCGGGTCGGCTTCGCCGGACCCGGCCTAGCTGTCCACAGCTGTCGGTAGTGTCAGGCGGGTCCCGCGAAGCGGACCCGCCGGCGCCTACGCGGTCGCGTGCTCCCTTGCTACTTTCGCGGCAACCCCGGTAACGACGAGCGTGGCCACTTCGTCGCGCCGGTTCTCGATGCGGCGTTTGACCTGTTCGGCCAGCGCGCGCCTATATTCGCGCGGCATGACCTTCACGATGCGCCGCTGCAGATCGTGCCAGTCGCCGAGCAGCGACGCGGCGTACAGGCTGCCGGTGTAGGTCATGTGCTTGATGATGGTCACGTGGACGAAGTCGATCTCGTCCGGCTCCACCAGCGTCTCGAGATCGACCATCTCGCGATTGCAGCGTCGCGAGAACTGGCCGTCGACATCGACGACATATGCAATACCGCCGCTCATGCCCGCCGCGAAATTGCGACCCGTCCTGCCGAGCACGATCACGCGGCCGCCGGTCATGTACTCGCACCCGTGGTCGCCGACACCCTCGACGACGACCGTGGCGCCGCTGTTGCGGACACAGAAGCGCTCGCCCGCGACGCCGTGGACATACCCCTCGCCGCCGGTCGCGCCATAGAACGCCACGTTGCCGATGATGATGTTGTTCTCGGACTTGAACGTCGACAGCTTCGGCGGCGTCACAATCAGCTTGCCGCCGGACAACCCCTTCCCGAAGCCATCGTTCGCATCGCCGGTGAGCGTCATTGTCATCCCGCGCGGCACGAATGCGCCAAAGCTCTGACCGGCCGACCCGCTGAACGCGATTCGAATCGTATCGTCGGGCAATCCGCTGCCGCCGTACCGCTTCGTGACCTCGTACCCGAGCATCGTCCCGACGGTCCGGTCGGCGTTGCGGATGAACGCGTTCAGCTGCACGGACGACCGGTGCTCGAGCGCCGGTGCGGCCGCCCTGATCAGATCGTTGTCGAGCGTGCCGTCGAGACCGTGGTCCTGGTCCCGCACCCGTCGCCGCGCGACGGAAGCCGGGAGGTTCGGCCGCTGCAGCAACGGCGACAGATCCAGTCCTTTGGCCTTCCAGTGATCGATCGCCGTCGCCACGTCGAGGCAATCGGCACGGCCGATCATCTCGTCGATGGTGCGGAACCCGAGCTCCGCCATGAGCTCGCGGACTTCCTGTGCAACGAAGCGGAAGAAGTGCTCGACGAACTCCGGCGCGCCGGTGAACTTCTTGCGCAGCTCCGGGTCCTGCGTCGCAATGCCGACCGGGCACGTATTCAGATGGCACACGCGCATCATCACGCAGCCCATGACGACCAGCGGCGCCGTCGCAAACCCGTACTCCTCGGCGCCGAGGAGCGCCGCGATCACGACGTCGCGCCCCGTCTTCATCTGACCGTCCGTCTGGACGACGATGCGGTCGCGGAGCTTGTTGAGAACGAGGACCTGCTGCGTCTCCGCCAGCCCGAGCTCCCACGGCAGGCCCGCGTGCTTGAGGCTCGTGAGCGGCGACGCGCCGGTTCCTCCGTCGTGACCGGAGATCAGCACGACGTCCGAGTGCGCCTTCGCCACACCAGCGGCCACGGTGCCCACTCCGCCCTCGGCAACCAGCTTCACCGAAATGCGTGCGCGCGGATTCGAATTCTTCAGATCGAAGATCAGCTGCGCGAGGTCCTCGATCGAATAGATGTCGTGGTGCGGAGGCGGCGAGATCAGGCCGACGCCCGGCGTCGAGTGCCGTGTCTTCGCGATCCACGGATACACCTTGTGGCCGGGCAGCTGCCCGCCTTCACCGGGCTTGGCGCCCTGCGCCATCTTGATTTGCAGTTCGTCGGCGCTGACGAGGTATTCGCTCGTCACGCCGAAGCGACCCGAGGCAACCTGCTTGATCGCACTGCGCTTGGAGTCGCCGTTCGGCAGCGGAACGAAGCGTTCGGGGTCTTCGCCGCCTTCGCCGGTGTTCGACTTGCCACCGAGGCGATTCATCGCAATCGCCAGCGTCTCGTGCGCCTCGGCGCTGATCGAGCCATACGACATCGCGCCGGTCGCGAACCGCTTGACGATCGTGTCGACCGGTTCCACTTCGTCGATCGGCACCGGCGGGCCTGACGGCTTGAGGCGGAACAGTCCGCGCAACGTGGCGCGCTGCGTGTTCTGCTTGTCGACCAGCTGCGTATATTCCTTGAAGATCCCGTACTGGCTGGACCGCGTTGCGTGCTGCAGCTTGAAGACGGTCTCGGGATTGAACAGGTGGTACTCGCCGTCACGGCGCCACTGGTACTCGCCGCCGGGCTCGAGCTCCTGCGGCCGGACGGGCTGACGTCCAAAGGCCCGCTCGTGACGCAGCCGCACCTCCTCGGCGATGACGGCGATGCCGATGCCGCCGATGCGCGAGGTCGTGTGCGTGAAAAAGGTGTCGATGAAGTCCTGACGCAGACCGATCGCCTCGAAGATCTGCGCGCCGCAATAGCTCTGCAGCGTCGAGATCCCCATCTTCGACATCACTTTCAGCACGCCCTTGTTGAGCGCCTTGATGTAGTGCTGAATGGCCTTGTCGCGATCGATCCCGGCGAGCATGCCGCTGCGGATCATGTCGTCGATCGTCTCGAACGCCACATACGGGTTCACGACGCCGGCGCCATAGCCAAGCAGCAGCGAGACGTGATGGACTTCGCGGGCGTCGCCCGATTCGACCACCAGCGCGCAGCGCGTGCGCGTCCCTTCGCGCACGAGGTGATGGTGCACGCCGGCCGTCGCGAGCAGGCTCGGGATCGGCGCCATCTTCGGACCCACGCCGCGGTCCGAGAGGATCAGGACGTTGAACCCCGCGGCCACCGCTTCGCTCGCGCTGCGACACAGCTCCGTCATCGCCTGCTCGAGACCGGCGCCGTTGGTCGCCGGATCGAACAGCATCGACAGCGTCGTCGATCGGAACGGCGACTGCGGCGGCAAATGGCGCAGCTTCGCCACGTGCTCGTTGTGGATGATCGGATACTTGATATTGATCTGCAGGCACGACTCGGGCTCGGGCTTCAGCAGGTTCCGCTCGGGCCCGATCGTCGAACCCATGTCGGTCACCAGCTCCTCGCGGATCGCGTCGAGCGGCGGGTTGGTGACCTGCGCGAACAGCTGCTTGAAGTAGTCGTAGAGCAGACGCGGCTTGTTGGAGAGGACCGCAAGGGCGCTGTCGGTGCCCATCGATCCAACGGGCTCCTCACCAGCCAGCGCCATGGGCCCGATGAGGACTCGCAGATCCTCCTGCGTGTACCCGAACGCCTGCTGCCGCTTGAACACGGTCTCGTGCTCTGGCTGTTCGGCGCGCGCCGGCGGCAGATCGTTGATGTCGACCAGCTGCTGCTGCAGCCATTCGCGATAGGGATGCTGTGATGCCAGCTCGCGCTTGATCTCCTCGTCATCGATGATGCGGCCCTGCGCCGTGTCGACCAGGAAGATCCTGCCGGGGTGGAGCCGGCCCTTGACGAGCACGTTCTCCGGCGGCACGTCGAGCACGCCAACCTCGGACGCCATGATCACGAGGTCGTCCTTCGTGACGTAGTAGCGCGACGGACGCAGCCCGTTGCGATCGAGCACCGCGCCGATCACCTGGCCGTCGGTGAAGGCGATCGACGCCGGACCGTCCCACGGCTCCATCAGCGAGGCGTGGTACTGGTAGAAGGCACGGCGATCCGGATCCATCGACTCGTGGTTCTGCCACGGTTCGGGAATCATCATCAGGATGGCGTGCGGCAGCGACCGCCCGGCCATCACCAGCAGTTCGAGCACGTTGTCGAAGGTGGCCGTATCGCTGCCGCCTTCGCGAATGACCGGCAGCAGCTTGGCGAGGTCGTCCCCGAACAGATCGCTCTGCAGCAGGCCTTCACGGGCCCGCATCCAGTTGATGTTGCCGCGCAGCGTATTGATTTCGCCGTTGTGCGCGATGTACCGGTAGGGATGCGCCAGCGGCCACGACGGGAACGTGTTCGTGCTGAAACGCTGATGGACGAGCGCCAGCGCCGATTCGAGAGCCGGATCGGACAGATCGGGAAACATCGGCTGGAGCTGCCGCGCCGTCAGCATGCCCTTGTAGATCAGGGTGCTCGCGGACAGGCTCACGATGTAGAAGAAACGGCGCGAGAGCGCGTTGACCTTCAGTTTGTCGACGGCGTGCTCGATCCGCTTGCGGATCACATACAGCTTCCGCTCGAACCCCTGCGAATCGACGCCGAGTCCGCCTTCGGCGGAACCCGGCTCAGCCTGGGAATGCAGGGAGGGACCCGCCGATCCCGCACCGATGAACACCTGTTCGAAGATCGGCTGCGTGGCGCGCGCGCTGTCGCCGATCAGGCCGTTGTCGTTCGGAACCTCACGCCAGCCGAGCAGACGCTGCCCTTCTTCCTCGGTGATGCGCCCGATGAGCGCCTTGATGGCGTCCCGATCGCGTTCGTCGTGCGGGAGAAACACCAGCCCCGCGCCGTACGAGCCCGCCGCCGGCAATGTGAACGGAAGAACCTTGCGGAAGAACGTGTCCGGCGTCTGAATCAGGATGCCGGCGCCATCACCGGTATTGGCCTCACAGCCACACGCTCCGCGATGCTCAAGATTGATCAGGACCTGCAGCGCATTGCGGACGATGTCGTGCGAGCGACGGCCCTTCATGTGCACGACGAAGCCGACACCGCAGGCGTCGTGCTCCATCTGCGGGTCGTACAGACCGGTCGCGGAACCGATGGAGAAGTCTTCCGGCGCTAGCATGGTCGGGACATTTTGCAGCCCGCGAGCCTCATAAGGGAAATACAATGATCTGAAGGGTTTAATCTGGTTTCGGAATACCTATTCTTCCTCTGCGTGGTCTCAACCGTGTGACACGCTACGCCAGCTTCTTCAGCTCATCCAGGCCACAAGTCAGCGTCGGATCGCCCCCGTGCTCGAGATCCAGCTGATCCCACGTCGCTCGGAAGCCGGTTACCCGGCCCGGCCACCTGATTCGGAGATGACGGACCGCCAGACGCTCGAGCATGCCGTGGGCAGGTCCGATTCAATCGCCAGCACGCGTGGCGGACGGTTCTGTCGCGGCAGCAGCACCACGCCGTCGACCTTGCCGACCCGCAGGTTGTTGGCATCGTAAATCTGCTTGTCGAGAACGTCGCGAACGAGCAGAAGCGGCTCAGCCACCCAGCACCTCCAGAGGAATCGCGACGATCGCGATCGCAAATGCGACCAGAATCACCAGCGATGTCAGGACGTTGCTGATCGGTCCATTGGTTCTGTCGCGAAGGTACGCCTTGTCGTTCATCAGGATGAGCAACGGGTGACGATCAACGGAGCAATCGCCGCGTTCAACGCCATCGTCAGCATCGTCAGCCGCAAAGGGTCCGCCAGCATGACGAGGGCGACGGCCATGAAAATCGCGACGGTGTAGACCACGGCGAAGCGTGCGTCCTCATGCGGCTTCAGGTTCTCGCTCCAGTTCCAGCCGAGCCCCTGCGCCACGAGGTAGGCGAGATTGAGGGAGACATCGGCAGCGGCCCCGAGCGCGGCGATCCCGAGGGATGCGGCGAACAGCGAGAGGCCCCACTCGCCAAACG
>Ga0081539_10003288_pt1 | contig 20253 bp, 22 predicted proteins | sample TabmetS4T2R2_FD_71023 | JGI IMG/M metagenome (GOLD analysis project Ga0081539, IMG submission 71023) | Tabebuia heterophylla rhizosphere microbial communities from the University of Puerto Rico - S4T2R2 | ecosystem: Host-associated > Plants > Roots > Rhizosphere ...
GCTCCGTGGTTGCGGTGTCGCTGCCGGTGGAGGGTTCCGGGCCGGTCGCCGCGCCGCCGCTCGGGGACTCGGCGCCGTCCGTAGCAGTGTGGTCCGTGGTTGTGCCGTCCGTCGGGCTGTGCTCGGAGGTGGCGCGGCCGGCGGAGGCCCGTTCGGAAGCGGCGCGGCCGGCGGCGGCGCGGCCCGCGGAGACCCGGTCGGAAGCGGCGCGGCCCGCGGAGACCCGGTCGGAAGCGGCGCGGCCGGCGGCGGCGCGGTCAGCAGTGGTCCGCTCGGCCGTAGCCCGGCTGTCGGCGGCCTTGTCAGCGGCGGTGCGCTCGGCCGCGGCCCGGTCAGTGGCGGCCCGGTCCTTGGCGGCCCGGTCTGCGATGGCCCGGCTATCTGCCGCCCGGTCCTTGGCGGCCCGGTCTGCGGTGGCGCGGCTGTCGGCGGTCCGGTCCTTGGCGGCCCGGTCGGCCGCGGCCCGGTCAGTGGCGGCCCGGTCAGTGGCGGCCCGGTCAGTGGCGGCGCGGTCGGAGGTGGTCCGGCTGGCAGCGCGGTTGGTGGCGGCCCGCTCATGGGCGGCGCGCTCGGCGGCGGCGCGCCCAGCGGCGGCGCGGTCGGCGGCGGCGCGCTCAGCGGCCGCCTGCTTGTCGGCTGCTCGCTCGGCGGCCTGCTTGTCGGTGGCTGCACGTCCGGTCCGCGTGCCGCTCTCCTCGTCGCGCGGCGGCCGGCTCAGCTCGGCCGAAAGGGCGGAACCGAAGTCCTCCCCGCCGTCGCCCCGCCGCCCGGCCGGCCGGCGGCCGGACTCACCCGCCGTGGCGCGCTCCGGACCCGTGACGAAACCCGGCATCTTCATGCGGCTCTCCCTCGAATGGTGCGATCGCGGTCAGCCGCCGAGCGCGGCGAGTGCCTGCTGAACCTTGGGGACGTAGGCGCGCGTCTCCGCGTACGGCGGGATGCCGCCGTACCGGTGCACGGCGCCGCCGCCCGCGTTGTAGGCGGCGAGGGCGAGCGGGAGCGACTTGAATTCGCGCAGATTCTGCGCCAGGAGCTTCGCGCCGCCGTTGATCGCCTGCTCCGGGTCGAACGGGTCGGTCACCCCGAGACCGCGGGCGGTCGTCGGCATCAACTGCATCAGGCCCCGCGCGCCGGCCTTGCTGACCGCGTTCGGGTCGTAGCCGGACTCCACCTTCGCGACGGCGGCCAGCAGCTTGGGCGAGACTCCGTAGCGGGCGCCCGCCTGGACGAACAGGTCCGCGTACGGCACGCCGTCGAGCCCGCCGGTGCCGCGCAGGCCGGCCGGCCGGATCGCGGCGGCCGCGTTCTGGGCGGCCACGGCGGTCACGTCGGAGACGATCCGGCGGATGTGTGTGGGGTTCTCGTAGACGTTCTGGATCTTGACCTCGTCACCGGGCTTGGGGGCCGCGATCATCTTGTTGCCGCCGAGGTAGATGCCGACGTGGTCGACCGGCGAATCGAACGCCAAGATGTCGCCGGGCCTGGCCTGTGCCAGGCCGGCCACCGGCTCGCCGGCCTTCGCCTGCTGCCCGGACAGGCGCGGCACGTCGATGCCGACATCGGCGAAGACGCGCTGGACGAGCGCCGAGCAGTCGAGGCCCCGCTTCGGATCGGTGCTGCCGAAGGCGTACGGCGTACCCAGGTACTTCTTCGCCGCGGCCACGACGTCACCGCCCGTGACGCCGGAACCGGCCTCCTGCGCGCCGCCGGTCACGCCGGCCAGCACCGAGGCGAACGACGAGTCCCCGACGGTCGCGGCAGCGCTCGCGGTGCCGGTGCCGGCGGCGGGCACCAAACCCAGCTGGCCCTGCAGCTTCTGGATCCGGGTGAGCACCCCGGTCACACCCATCATGCCGGGCTCCCACCGGCCAGGCCGCGGGCGGCGTTGCGCGCCTTGCTGGTGGTCGCCAGCTCGTCCAGTGCGGTCTGGTCGAGGCGCAGGTCATGGGCGTGTACCGCCGCGGCGTGCCGCTCGGCCATCATCTCGACGGCCCGGCGCCGCTTGGCGGCGTCCGCCAGCACGGCGAGCCGCTCCCGCTCCACCTGCTCGGCGTCCGCGACCATGCGGTGGGCCCCGGAGAGGCCGGCGGCCAGCGACTGGCGGGCGACCAGCGAGGCCACCATGGCGCGCGCCGAGCCCTCGGACGGCGCGTCCGCGCCGACGAGGTCGAGCTGGCGGCGCTTCACCAGGGCCTGGGCGTCACGGATTTCGGCGCGGGACTGCTGCACGGCGCCCCGAGCGACGTCCTCCTGCGCCTTGCGGGCGCGGAGCACCGGTGCGAGTCGGAACAGGCGGTTCACGGTTGTGCCTCCTAGCGCGGGCGGGCTGGCCCTCATCTGACCGCTTCGGCCCCGGTCCGGGATCGCTGAGCGCTGCACCCGACCTGCACCGGACCCCTCAGCCGCCGATCAGCGCACGCAGCTCGGCCCAGGCCTGTTCGGCGGTGACCCGTTCGTCGAGGTCCTGGCGGAGGAAGGCGGTGATCTGCGGCCAGATCGCGGTGGCCCGGTCGGCCTCCGGATTGGTGCCCGGCACGTATGCGCCGATCTCCACGAGTTCCCGGATCTCGCGGTGCGCGGCCATCAGCCGGCGCAGCTCGGTCGCGTCCGCGCGCTGCCGCGCCGTCGTGATCTTGTTAGCCACCCGGGAGATCGAGTCCAGCGCCTGGATGCTGGGGAAGTGGCCGGCGGTGGCCAGCTTGCGGTCGAGCACGATGTGGCCGTCCAGGATCGATCGGGCGGCGTCGGCGATCGGCTCGTTGTGGTCGTCACCCTCGACCAGCACGGTGTAGAGACCAGTGATGCTGCCTCGCGCCCCGGGACCTGCTCGCTCCAGCAGCGAGGCGAGCATGGTGAACACCGAGGGCGGGTAGCCGCGGGTGGCCGGCGGCTCGCCGACCGACAGGCCGACCTCGCGCTGAGCCATCGCGGCCCGGGTCACGCTGTCCATCATCAGCAGCACGTTCGCGCCCTCGTCGCGGTAGTACTCGGCGATCCGGGTGGCGACCGCGCCGGCCCGGAGCCGGACCAGCGGCGGCGTGTCCGAGGTGGCGATCACCACGACCGAGCGGGCCAGGCCTTCCGGTCCCAGGTCGTGCTCGATGAACTCGCGGACCTCCCGGCCGCGCTCGCCGACCAGGGCGACGACGTTCACCTCGGCCGACGTACCCCGGGTGATCATGCTGAGCAGGGTGGACTTGCCGACGCCGGAGCCGGCGAAGATGCCGATGCGCTGCCCGCGCCCGCAGGGCACGAGCGTGTCGAGCACGCGCACGCCCAGCGGCATCGGCGCGTCGACCAGCTGGCGGTCCATCGCCGAGGGCGGGGCCGCCTCGATCCCGACGTGCTCGCCGCGCAGCGGCGGCCCGCCGTCCATCGGCCGCCCGAGCCCGTCGAGGATCCGGCCGCGCAGGTCCGGACCGACCGCGACGCGCAGCGGCCCGCCGGTGCCGACCACCGGCGTTCCGGCGCCGAGACCGGTCAGCGGGCCCAGCGGAAGGCACGACAACTGCTCCCCGTCGATAGCGGCGACCTCGGCGAACACCGCGTCCGGTCCGTTACCCATCCGCACCAGGTCACCCACCCGGGCGTGCAGGCCGCTCACCGTCACCCGCAGACCGACCGCGCCGGTGATCCGGCCGCGGGTAAGCGGCCGGGCCGCCGCGAGCGCGGCCTCCATCCGGTGCCGGAACACGTCGGTCATGATGGGGCTGCCTCCCTCTACAGGCGCAGCGCGTCGCGCGCGCGGGCCACGGCCGTCGCGATCGTGGCGTCCACCGTCGCCATGCCGGTCTCGGCGACGGCGTCGCCGGGGCGCAGCGCGGGGTCGGGGCGCAGGATCACCTTGCGTCCCTCGTACTCGAACTCGGTCGCCCCGCCGTCGCCGACCAGAGTGCTGAAGTCGTCGGGGTGCAGGCTGACGACCAGGTGACCCGATTCCGGGGCGGCCGCCATCGCGCGGCGCAGCGCGTCGGCACCGCGGCGCTGCGGATCGTCGAGAGTCCGGCCGACGATCGCCTCGGCGAGCTCGAAAGCGTGCGCGAGCAGCACCTCCTGCAGCTCGGTGAAGGTCGGCATGAGCTGGTTCTCCAGCTCGGTGACCGCCCGGCCGAGCGCGTTGACGGCCTGCGCCAGAGCGGCCGCCCGCCGCTGCTGGAAGGCCTGCTCGGCGGCCCGGGCGCGGGCCTCGGCGGCATCCGCCTCCACCGCCGCCTCGCGCCGGCCCTGAGCCCATCCCTCGGCGTAGCCGGTCGTGCGGGCCTGCTGCTTGGCCCGCTCCACGGCCTCGTTGTCGGCAGGCACCCCGGAGCGCAGGTCGACGGCGAACCGGGCGGCCGAGGCGGTCTCCGCGACGGTGCCGCGCAGTACTGGATTGCGGCCGTCAGGCGATGAGCTCATCGGCCTCGCCGCCGCGCTGTACCTCGATCTGGCCGGAGTCCTCGAGCGAGCGGATCACCGAGACGATCTTCGCCTGGGCCTCCTCGACCATCTTGACCTTGACCGGGCCGAGCAGGTCGATCTCCTCCAGCAGGTTCTCCCGGCCGCGCTCGGAGAGGTTCCTGGTGACCTTGTCGCGCACCGTCTCCGGCACACCCTTGAGTGCGGTGGCGAGGTCGGCCGGCTCAACTTGCCGCAGGACCAGCTGCACCGCGCGGTCCTCGAGGTTGACGATGTCCTCGAACATGAACATCCGGCGCCGGATCTCCTCGGCCAGCTCGGGGCTGCGGGCGTCCAGGGCCTCCAGGATGAGCCGCTCGGTGGTGCGGTCGGCCCGGTTGATGATGTCGACCAGCGGCTGCAGGCCGCCGACCGTGGACAGCTCGTCGGGCTGCAGCACGGTGGAGAGCTTGCGTTGCAGGGCCTGCTCCACCTGCCGGATCACGTCCGGCGAGGTGCGGTCCATGACCGCGATCCGGTGCGCGACCTCGGTCTGAACCTCGAGCGACAGCCCGGCCAGGATGGAGGAGGCGAGGGCCGAGGGGATGTGCGCGAGCACCAGCGCGATCGTCTGCGGGTGCTCGTGCTGCACGTACGAGAGCAGCTGGCGCGGGTCGGCGTGGCTGAGGAAGTTGAACGGAATGTCGTTCATCGAGGCCTCGAGCCGGTCCAGGATCAATGCCGCCCGGTCCTTGCCGAGCGAGGCCTCGAGCAGCTCACGCGCGTAGTCCACGCCGCCGGAGCCGGCGTACCGGGTGGTCGCCATGGCGTAGAACTCGTCCATCACGTCGTCGACGACGGTCGGCTCGAGCTTGCCGAGCCGCGCGATCTCGGCCGAGATCATCTCGACCTCCTTCTCCGACATGCTGGCCAGGATCTGCGCGGACTGTTCCTTGCCGAACTGGACCAGCATGATCGCGGCCTTACGGACGCCCGTCATCGACATCGTGGTGAGCGCCGGTGTGCTCAATGCGTACTCTCCTCAGCCCGTTGTCCTCGCCTCGGCAGGACCGCGACGCGAAGCCGTCGGCACGGCGGCCGGCGATGGCCGGCCGCCGTGCGGGTGAAATCAACGCGACGCGTCGGCGGCGAGCCAGCCGCGGAGCAACACCGCCATCTCCTCCGGTTCATCCTTGACCATCTGCTCGATCTCGCGCTGGCGTTCCTCGCGAGCCTCTTGATCGGCATTCGACTCGACACCCGCCTCGAGCATCTGGGCCGGGATCGCCTGGTTGAGCTCGGCGAGGCGCTGCTGCTCCAGGGCGGCCTGCATGTCCTCGAGGTGCTTGCGCTCCTCGGCGGTGAGCCCGCGCCGCCGCTTGGTGCGGCGGCTGGCGCGCCAGGCCAGGAAGAGCAGGGCGAGCACGACGGCCGCCAGCGCACCGGTCTTGATCAGCGACATCTGCTTGGCCTGCTTCTCGGCCGCGGCCGACGCGGTGAGCGCGTTCTGGGCGGCCTGGGCGGCGGTGGTGTCGAACGGCATGGCGCTGACCGCGATGGTGTCGCCCCGGGTCGCGTCGATGCCGGCTGCGGCGCTGACCAGCTGCTGCACCTGGGCCGGGTCGATGGTGCCGGCGGTGGTGCTGTCCAGCAGGACAGCGACGTTGAGCTTCTTGATCGCGCCGGGTGCGCTCTTGCGCACCTCCTGGGTCTTGTTGATCGCGTTGTTGCGGACGGTCTGGCTGTTCTCGTACTGTCCGGGGCCGCTGCTGCCGCTGGTGCAGCCGGGGCCGGAGATGTTGTCCGGGCCGAGGACACCACCGGCGCAGTTGTTGTTCCCGTTGTACGCCTCACGGCTGTTGCTCTCCGAGAGCGCCGGCAGCGACGGGTCACCCTTGTACGTCTCGCTGGTCGTCTGCGTCTGGTCGAAGTCCAGCTGGGCGGTGGTGGTGACGACGGCATGGCCGGGACCCACCACGCTGTCGAGCATGTTCTGCAGCGACGAGTTCATCCGGTTCTGGAAGGCGACAGTCTGCGCCTCGGAGCCGCTGTCCCCACCGGTACCCACCGCGGCGCCGCCGCCGGTCGACAAGATCTTGCCGTCCGCACCCGCCACGGTGATCTCGGTGGGGTCGAGGCCCTCGACGCTGGACGCCACCAGGTGCACGATGGCCTGCACCTGCTGGCTGCTCAGCGGCTGGTTGGCCTGCGAGGCGACAAGCACCGACGCGGTCGGCTTCTGCTGGTCGTCGGCGAAGACGTCCTTCTGCGGCATGACGAGGTGCACGGTGGCCGCCTCGACGCCCTCGATCGACTTGATCGTGTTGGACAGCTCGCCCTCGAGCGCCCGCTGATAGTTGGTGTGCTGCATGAAGTCGCTGGTGGTGATGCCCTGCTGGTCCAGCAGCGCGTAGCCGGTGCCGGCGTCGCCGGGTAGCCCCTCGCTGCTCAGCGACAGGCGCAGGCTGTTCACCTGGTCCTGGGGTACGAGGATGGTCTGGCCGTCGTTGGCCAGCTCGTAGCTCGTGCCGGACTTCTGCAGCGACTCGACGATCGCGCTGGCGTCCTTGGTGGAGAGGTTGTTGAAGAGAATCGAGTATGAGGGCTTGGCGGCCCAGGTGGCGAAGAAGTACCCGCCGATGACGAGGGCGATCACCGCGGCGATCGTGACGGCCTTCTGACCGGGCGTGAAGGACCGGAAGGTGTCCGTGACGCGGCGGACCGGAGCGGGAAGGCGGTCGGTCATGTCAGGCCTGCATCCTCATGATCTCCTGGAAGGCTTCCACGGCCTTGTTGCGCACGGCGAGCGTGAGCTGGAGCGCGAGGGACGCCTCGGTGGCGGCCATCGTGTACTGCGCCGGGTCGTTCAGGGTCCCGTCGGCGACCTTGACAGCCAGGTCGCTCGCCTTGTCCTGGGACGCCTGCACGCTTTCCAGGCCCTTGGCCAGCATCCCGGCGAAGTCGGTGTTCGGGCGTTCCGCGGCGGCCGCGCCGGTGCTGCCGGCGAGACCCTCGATGCCGCTCACGCCGGTGAGTCCGCTGATGGCACTGATCGGTGAGGTCATGGTCACTTCCCGAGGTTGATGGCGGCGGTGTACGTGTCCCGGGCGCGGTCCACGACCGCGAGGTTCGCCTGGTAGGAGCGCTGGGCCATCATCATCTGGGCCATCTGGCTGCTCAGATCGATGTCCGGCCGGCGGACGTAGCCCTGGTTGTCGGCCAGCGGGTTGTCCGGCTCGTAGGTGAGGATCCCCTTGGCGCTGCCGAACTGGACGCCGCCGACCTCCGCGCCATTGCCGTCCTGGGCCTCCTGCGCGACGACGTACCGCGCCTGGAAGGCGTTCTCGGAGGTACGGCTGACGGTGTTGAGATTGGCGATGTTGTCCGACACCGCGTCCAGCCACTTGCGGTAGACGGTGACGCCGGTGCCGGCCACGCCGATCGCGTTGAAGATGCTCATCAGGCCCCCTTGATCGCGTCGCGCAGCATGCCGTACTTGCTGTCCAGAGCCCGCAGGGTCAGCTGGTAGCGCATCGTCGTGTCGATGTGCGACAGCGTCTCCTGGTCGAGGTTGACGTTGCTGCCGTTCAGCCGGGTCGGCTCGAGCGAGGTCAGCGTGCTCGGCCGCACCCCGGCGGGCGAGTCGCCCCGGGTGACGGCGCCCCGCAGCGCCTCCTCGAATTCGACCTTACGGGCCCGGTAGCCGGGGGTCTCGATGTTCGCGATGTTGTTGGCGATGGCGGTCTGGCGGGCCGCCAGGCCGGCCACCGCCACCCGAAGGGAGGACGATGAAAGATCGTCGAACACAGCAGCTCCTTGCTTCGCGGTCAAGGCGCCGATCCGTGGCATTTCGTGAGCAATCCGTGCTCGTACCATGCAGTTCGGCCCGACCGCGGATCCGCTGAGCGCGAAGCGGTTGCCGGGAGGTTGCACCCAGAGCTGTGCTGCCTGAGGCGGCTCCGCCGCACTGCAAGCCGGCAAACAACGTCCCGGAACCCGCTTGAGGGTTCCGGGACGCCGGCGGTGACCGTTACATGGCGCGGTCGACGTACACGGGCCGTTTGACCGTCTCCCCGGTCTCGATCCGGGCCGTCACGACCATCTGCTGCCGGTTGGCGGTGAGCCGCCGGGCGATCTCCTCGGCGGCGCGCAGCTGCCGGGTGAGGATCTCGTCCGCTCGCGGTCTCAGGTCCAGCGGGAGGGCGCCGAGCTCGGTCGGCGGCTTCCACAGGTCGGCCGGCGGCGTCTCGGCGTGCCGGCGTTCGTCGGCCAGCATCGCCTCGACCTGGGCGACGTCCAGCTCGAGCTCGTCCAGGGCGGCGGTCCAGGCGCCGCGCCAGTCCTCGGCCATCGCGCGCACCCGGCCTCAGCCGGCGGCCGCCGCGGCGGCCGCCTCTCGCCAGGCGTCCCGCAGCGGCTCCACCAGGGCGCGGCACGGCGCCACCCGGTCGGCGTCCTTGGCGATGTTGGCCCCGATCAGCTCGGTGAGCAGATAGCCGTAGAGGTTGGCCAGGCCCGGCGCACCCGACCAGGCCTCGACGTCGAGGCTGGTGCGCAGCTCGATGACGATCTCCTGGGCGTGGGTGAGCTTCTCGTGCGCCTGTTCGCGGTTGCCGGCCCGCAGGGCCTCCTCGCCCTGCATGAGGTCGAGCACGAGCCGGTCGTAGAGCATGAGCAGCAACTTGCCGGGTGAGGCGGTATTGATCGAATCCTGAAGGTACCGGTCACGCAGGTGCGTCGAGGTCATCGGTCTCCTCGGTCAGGGCCCGGACGGCAGGTCGGGCGAGCGGTCAGGAGAGGCCGGCGAGCTGCCCGGCGAGCCACGTGGACTGCGAGTTCATCTTGCCGAGCGCGACCTCGAGGTCGGAGTACTGTTTCTGCAGCGCGAGACGCCGCGCCGACAACCGGATGTCCCAGTTGTCGATCTGGCTGTTGAGGCTGTCGATCTCGCTCTTGCGCCCGGTGATGGTCGCCTTGAGGTTGGTGGACTGGCTGCCGGCCAGCGTCTCGAAGACGCCGCCGATCGCCATGCCGAGCTTCTGGACGCCGGCCGGGTCCTCGCCGTACGACGACGTGAACTTGGCCGAGTCGAAAGTCAGCCGGCCGGTGCTGTCCAGCTGGATGCCGAACTGGGCGTAGGACCCGCCGGCGAGGGTCTTCGGGACTCCCGGCTGCTCCTCCGGCTTCTTCTTGACGTCGTAATCCGGGTTGGGATAGACCACGCCCTGGCTGACCGTGCCGAGGATCGCCTGCGCCATGTTGCGTACCGAGAAGTCGCCGGTCAGCGTCGAGGCCTTGTTGTTCGCCGCGTCGTAGGCCGTCTGCGTGCCGATCTCGGACAGCGTCGCGTTGGCCGCGTCGACCATCGCCTGGAACTTGGCCGCGATGCCGTCGACGTCCTGGGCCGCCTCGATCCGGACGTCGTTCTCCTGCTTCGACACGGTGATCGAGACGCCCGGCATCAGCTTGGTGAACGTGTTGGTGTCGTTCACTACGTCGTAGCCGCCGGCAGCCTCGCCGCCGGCGACCTGCAGCAGGGCGTTCTGCGCCGCGGTCACGTCGGTCGTGTCGACGCCGGTGAGGCCGGTGACGGTGAACTTGGCGGCCGCGCCCGTCTTGGTGCCGCTGAACTGCAGGATGTTCTCGGCGCCGCCGGTGGTCACCACGGCCGCCTTGACCGGGATGCCCTTCGCGTTGATCGCGTCGGCGATGCCCTGCGCGGTCATCTTGGTCAGTTCGACCGTGTAGGTCTTGTCCAGCGAGTTGCCCTCGCTGTCCACGCTGCCGTCGCCGACGGTGATCTCGAAACTGGAGACGTTCGTGACGTCACCCGTGCCCACCTTGGCCGTCGTGATCTGGCTCTTGGCCAGTTCCTTGACGTTGAACGTCGTGGTGCCGGCCGCACCGTTGGTGCCGGTGACGGCCGTGGCCGTCACGGTCGGCGAGGACGAGGTCGCCTTGATGGCCCGCCAGGTGCTGAGCTGACCGAGGGCGTCCGCGGCAGTCTTCAGGGCGGAGACCTTGGTGTTGACCGCCTGATAGGCCGTCACGGCGGTCTCCGCCGTGCTCACCTTGGTCTTGAGCCGGGTCTGCGGGGCCGCCTCGACCTGCATCAACTGGCTGATCAGCGAGGACGTGCTGAGGCCGCTGACGAGACCGTCGACTGCACTGGTCACGGGAGCCTGCCTTTCGGTGCGGAGGTGGGACGGCGCAGGAACGAGGAGAGGGCAGCCGGCGCCGTCCGCCAGCTACCCCCACCTGTTCGGCCGTGTTCGGGCGATATTCAGTTTCCGCCGGTGGCAGTTCGGTTAGCGGAGCAGCGACAGCACGTTCTGCGCCGACTGGTTCGCCTGGGACAGCATCGACGTGCCGGCCTGGGTGAGGATCTGCGACCGGGTGTAGGAGACCATCTCCTGCGCCATGTCGGTGTCCCGGATCCGGGACTCCGACGCGGACAGGTTCTCCACCGCGACGTTCAGGTTGTTGATGGTGTGCTCGAACCGGTTCTGCACGGCACCCAGCGAGGCGCGGCTGTCGGAGACCGACTGGAGCGCCTTGTCCAGGATCGTGATGGCCGCGTCCGGGTCCGTGGTCAGGTCCAGGGCGGCGGTGCCCAGCGCGTCCGCGTTCACCGCGCCGATCGCGATGCTGATCTTCTGGTTCGCGTTCGCGCCGACCTGGAAGGCGCCCTTGTTGCCGCCGGTCGACACGAGCGTCGAAGCGGCGGCGGTGGACGACACGTCGAGGTTGAGGTCGCCGAGCACGCTGCCGGTGTCGTCGATCTCGAAGTTGCCCGCGCCGCTCAGCTGGAAGGTCGTGACCTTGTCCGCGCTGACCTTCGCCGACATGGTGATCTCGTTGCCTTCGAAGCCGCGTGCCTTCAGGGCCGCCTCGAGGCCGGCGTTGACGGCCTTGGCCACGTCCTGCGGCGTCGCGTCCGGAGCCACCGATGCCACGGTGACGGTGATCGGGTCGGACCCGTCCATCTCCAGCCCGTCGGGCGAGGTCGTGAGGCCGGCCACCTGCTTGAGGTCGAAGGACCAGGTCGCACCGTCGGTCGTCGTGACCGAGTCGGCCAGGGCCGCGACCTGATTGACGCCGTTGCTGTCCGGGACCGCGGCGATGCTGTTGCTGCCGTCGGCGGCCAGGGCAGTCTTGACGGTGGCGCCGAAGGAGCCGTCGAGCAGCTTCTGCTTGCCGAACGCGGTGGTCTCGCCGATCCGGTTCAGCTCGGCGTTGAGCTGGTCCATCTCCTTGTTGGCGGCGGCGGCCGCGTCGGAGTCGGTCGCGCCGCTGTTCGACGCCTGGACGGCGAGGTCGCGCATGCGCTGGAGGATCGAGGTCACCTCGTTCAGCGAGCCCTCAGCGGTCTGCGCCACCGAGACGCCGTCCTGGGTGTTGCGGACGGCCACCTTGAGGCCGCCGATCTGCGAGCGCAGGCCCTCGGAGATCGAGAGGCCGGCCGCGTCGTCCGCCGCCCGGTTGATGCGGAAACCGCTGGACAGCTTCTCCAGCGACTTGGACATCTGGCTGTCGGTCACCGACAGGTTCCGGTAGGCGTTCTGCGCGGCGATGTTCTGGTTGATCCGGAGACCCATGTGTGTTTCCTCCTTGAGAGGGGTCTGGACGGCCCGTCCATGAGCCGTGGCGGTACGCCACTCCCGTGCGGCTCGGCGCCGGCGGGTCACCTGCAGTGTCCGAGATTTCTTCGCACTTTTCCGGCGAACCGGAAGAAAGGCCCTTGCGCCGGAACGGCCAGATCGGGGGAAATTCCTCAGCGGAGCGGTGGACGTGCCGACCTGTCCGAATGAGCGGGCACGTCGACCGGGCGCGTCCCAACCGGAGCGAGGCGGAGGACCAGGGTGAGCCTGACGGACCTGGCCAGCGTCCTGTGGCGGTCACGCGAGCTGCTGGAGATGCTGCTGTTCAAGCTTGAGGAGGAGCAGCTGCTCCTGGCGTCCAACCGGTCCCGTTGGCTCAGCCACGCCACTCGCGAGGTCGAGGTGGTGCTGGACCAGATCCGGCAGACCGAGGTGATCCGGGCCGCCTACGCGCAGGACGTCGCCGTCGAGCTGGGACTTCCGCCGGAGGCGTCGCTCGGCGAGCTCGCCGACGCGGCGCCGGCCCCCTGGTCGGACCTGCTGCACCAGCACCGCAAGGCGTTCCTGATGCTGACCTCCGAGATCGCCGCGCTGGCCGACGTGAACCGGGACCTGCTCACCGCGGGTCAGCGCGCGGCCCGCGAAACCATGCTCGCGTTCGCCGAAACTGTGGAAACGTACGGCCCGCAGGGCCAGACCGTGTCCGGCGGCGTACGCCGCTCCAGCCTGGTGGATGAGGCGATCTGATGGCGAGCACGTTCGGCGGTATCAACACGGCACTCACCTCGCTCTACGCGCAGCGTCGCGGCCTGGACGTCACCGGGCAGAACATCGCGAACGCGAATACCGAGGGCTACACCCGGCAACGCGTGCGGATGCAGGCGCAGGCCGGCGGCCTGCACCCGGGCATCTACGCCACCACCGACCAGGTGGGCAGCGGCGTGAGCGTGGCCGGCGTGGAACGCGGCCGCAACGAGTATCTGGAGGAACGCGGGCGCACCGAGCACGCCAACTCGGCGTACCTGTCCAGCCAGAAGGCCACGTACGGGTTCATCGAGGACGTCTTCGCCGAGCCGGGGGACACCGCGCTGCAGGCGCGGTTGCACGACATGTGGGGCGCCTGGAACGACGTCGCGAACAACTGGCAGGACGCGGCGACGCGCTCCACGCTCCTCGAACGCAGCCGCACCGTGGCGCTCACCCTCAACGAGGCGTACGGGTCGATGTCGAACCAGTTCGACTCGCTGTCCGGCACGCTGGACACGTACGTGGGCCAGGTCAACAAGCTCGCCTCCTCGATCGCCGGCATGAACCAGCAGATCGTCGTCGCTCAGGGCGCCGGCCTGCAGGCCAACGAGCTGCAGGATCAGCGCGACCGGGAGGTGATGCAGCTGTCCGAGCTGATCGGCGCCACCACGTCCCGCCAGCCGAACGGTGCCCTCAACGTCTTCGTCGGCAACGCGCCGCTGGTCAGCGAGTTCACCACGCGCAAGCTGGAGCTCACCGGCTCGCCCACGCTCGAGGACGTCCTGCCGCCGTCGGCCGTGCCGGCCGGGTTGCAATGGGCCGACACCAAGACCGCGGCGGCGGCGGGCGGCACCATGGGCGCGATGCTCGACGCGATGAACACCGTCATCCCGGACGTCGTCGAACAGTTGAACGGGGTCGCCACCACCCTGATCGGCAAGGTCAACCAGATCCACGAGGGCGACGGCTCGGCGGAGTATCCGGGTGGTTACACCCCGGCCGGGGTCAAGGGCGGACCCTTCTTCTCCGGCACCTCGGCCGCGGACGTCGCGGTGGCGATCGGGGACGTGGCCGACGTGGCGTTCTCCAAGGGCGATCCGGCGGCGCCCCCGCCCGCGGTGGCGGCCCTCGACCACGACATCGCCGACCAGCTCGCCGACATGGGCACCTCGGCGACCGGCCCGGACCAGACGTATCAGGCTCTGGTCGGCCAGCTGGGCGTGGCCGCGCAGGCGGCGCTGCGGCGCAGCGACATCCAGGACAGCGTGACCGATCAGGTGGACACCGCGCGGGCCGGCGAGGCGGGCGTCAATCTGGACGAGGAGATGACCCACCTGCTGACCTACCAGCGCGGCTACGAGGCGGCCTCGCGCGTTCTCACCACGATCGACTCGATGCTCGACCAGCTCATCAACCGCACCGGCCTGGTCGGCCGGTGACGGTGAGCCGGTGAGACGACAGCGGGGGCCCCGATGACCATTCCCAGCCGGGTTACCGAAACGAGCATGCAGACCCGGGTGCTCGGCGATCTCCAGCGCACCATGGCCCGCGGCCAGAAACTGACGTCGCAGATATCGAGTGGCAAGCAGCTCAGCCGTCCGTCCGATTCACCGACGGGCACGGTCGCGTCGCTGCAATTGCGCGGTGAGGTGCGTGCCACTCAGCAGTACTCGCGCAATGCGGACGACGGTCTCGGCTGGCTCGGCATCATCCAGGACAAACTCCAATCGGCCTCCACCTCGGTCATCCGGGTACGCGATCTGGCCGTGCAGGCGCTGAACACGGCCACGGCTCCGCAGACGCGGGACGCGATCGCGGTGGAGATCGACAACATCCGCGCCGCTCTGATCGGGGATGCCAACACCACGTACATGGGCCGGCCGATCTTCGGGGGTACAACTCCCGGTGGAGCGGCGTACGACGCGAACGGCGGCTACGTCGGCAACGAATTCCAGGTCACTCGTACGGTCGGGCCGAACGCCACCAAGGTCCGGATCGAAACCACCGGCCCGGAGGCGTTCGGCGACGGCACGGCCGGCCGTCCGGTTCTTTTCCAGGTGCTGGCGGACATTTCCACGGCGATCCAGAACGGTGACACCGCCGCCTTGAATGCAAAGCTGGGGGATCTGGATAAGGCCCATGATTCGCTGAAATCAGCACTTTCGGATGTTGGCGCCCGATATAATCGGGTTACCCAGATGAAGCAATCCGCAGATGATCACCTGCTCTCCGTGTCGTCCCAATTGTCCGACATCGAGGATGTCGACCTGCCCAAGGCGATCATGGAACTGCAGATCCAGCAGACCGCGTATCAGGCCGCCCTGGCCGCCTCGGCCAAGGTGATCCAGCCCTCGCTCATCGATTTCCTGAGGTGACCATGAGTACTCGCACGGCGTTCCGGCCGATTGAGGCCATCAAGACCGATCCATCGCTGGGTCTGCCGACCATCACCATGGCGGTGCCCATGCCCGGCTTTCCGGCGCACCGGGAATTCGTGCTGGTGCGGCTCAACGACGACGGTCTGCTCTACGCGTTCACGTCCATCGAGGACCCCGAGCTGCGATTCCTCGTCGCGCCGCCGGAGCTGTTCTTCCCGGACTACGCACCCGAGATCGAGAACGAGGTCTTCGCGGCGCTGAACACGAAGGACCCGGATCGCCTGCTCCTCCTCGTCGTCATCACCGCCGCGGTGGACGAGACGACGGCGAATCTGCTGGCGCCCATCGTGCTCGACCGCGACTCCATGCGGGCCATGCAGGTCGTCCTCAGCGGTTCCGGAATGCCGGTGCGGGCAGTCATGAATCGGACCTACTGACGTTCCCCGCGGGCGCGGTCGCTATCTCTCGCGACCGCGCCTTCTCGTGATGCTGTCCGTCCACGGATGGAGGAGGGCACCGACGATGCTGGTGCTGACCAGGCGAGCCGGCGAGAGCGTGATGATCGGTAACGACGTGATCATCACGGTCCTCGAGGCCCGGGGCGAGGTGATCCGCCTGGGTATCCAGGCTCCCCGCGACGTGCAGGTCCATCGCGAGGAGGTGTACCGGGAACTGCAGGCGGCCAACCGCGAGGCCGCCTCGCCCACCGAGGACGCCGTCCAGGCCGTGACCAGGTTGCTGTCCGCCGAGGACGCCTGACCTCATCCCGGCGGAGGCTACTCGATGGCCAGGCCGCGGGCCCGGAAGAAGGCGATCGGGTCGACCGCGTTGGCGCGCGTCACCGGCGGCGCGTTCACGTGCACCTCGAAATGCAGGTGCGGGCCGGAGGACGAGCCGGACGTGCCGACGTACCCGAGCACCTGGCCCTTGGCGACGGCCTGGCCGACGGTCACCGCGGGGCGGCGCACCAGGTGGCAGTAGCGGGTGACGATGTCGTCGGCGTGCTGGACCTCCACGTACCAGCCGCAGCCGCTCAGCGTGCGGTTACCGTCCACATCGCAGCTTCCGGCGGAGACGTTGCAGACGACCCGGATCACCGTCCCGGCGGCGGCCGACAGGATCGGGGTGTTGCGGGCCGCGCCCAGGTCCACGCCGTCATGGTTGGGCCGCTCGTCGGTGCGGAAGCCGCTGACCAGGCCGGCGGACACCGGCAGCTGCCAGGCGCCGGTCGAGGCGGGCACGACGGCGGAACAGGCCGGGATCCGGAACGATCCGCGCGCGACGTACGCGTCCGCGACGTATGTGTTGTTGGCCAGCCGCAGCCAGACGTTCGTGGTCCGTACCGTCCCGGCGATCCGATCGCCGGTGATCTGACACATGATCCAGACGGTCCCGCCGTTGGCCACCGTACCGAGCCGCTCGCCGGTGGACGACGGCGTCCGACGCATGTTGAGCGGCGTACCGCCGGTCCTGGCGATGCCCGTTCCGGCGACCTTCCCGGTGGCCCTCGCCGGGGTCGAGGACGTTCCCGCGGCGCTCGCCGGCGATGCTGACGGGACGAGGCTACCGAGCACGCCCGCCAGGGCGAGCGCGGCCGCGGCGGTGCGGCGCTGATGTCGGACCTGCACGGCTTTCCTTCCCCGGCACGCGGTCGCGTGCACGACAACGAACAGGCTGCCGAGCCCGGGATGCCGGGGCCGGTGCCGGACGGTCGCCGGTCGGTTGCGCGCGAAACGGCCCGGGAACGGCGGGGCCGCGCCAAGATGAGGACGGCGGATATTTCCGGTACGGGGAGGTTTCCATGTCGCGCTTGGCGGATCTCGGCATAGCCAAGCGGCTCGCCCTGATCGTCCTGACCGGAGCGGCCATCCTGGCCGCGATGGCGACGATCGCACTGATCGGGCAGAGCCGGTTGAACCGGCAGGGCGGCACGGTCTCCGGCCTGCAGGCCGGCCTTGCGGCGCTCAACCACCTGGATACCCGGCAGAGCGAGCTCAAGGTGGACGCGTACCGGTCGGCGCTGGGTCAGGACGTCACCCAGGACGTGGTCGACGACGTGCAGTCGTCCACCGAGGCGGCGGACGCGGTCCTCGCCTCCGGCCTGCCCGGCGACCTGCGGACCACGTTCGAGCGGGACCGGCCGGACTTCGTCGCCTTCAGCGCGTTCATCACCGACTTCACCGATCGGGCCAAGGCCGACGTGGACTCCGTCGCCGGGCGGCTCGACGAGATCAGCGAACGCAACCACGCCACCGACGAGAAGCTCGGGGCGCTGACCGACCGGGTGACCGAAGCGGTCTCGGCGGAACAGGCGGGGATGGACCGGACCGTCCGGTCCACCCGGCTGCTGGCCGTCGTCGTCGCGCTCCTCGGCCTGGCGCTGCTCGTGGCGCTCGCGGTGCCGACGGCCCGGTCCATCCTGGTGCCGGTGCGCCGGCTGGGCACGGTGATCGACGCGCTCGCCCAGGGCGACCTCACCCGGCGCAGCGGCATCACCAGCAAGGACGAACTCGGCCGGATGGCCGCCGGCCTGGACGGCGCGCTCGACTCGTTCCGCGACTCGCTGGAGACGATCGGCCGGGACGCCGACGCCCTCTCCAGCGCCGCCGGTCAGCTCTTCGTGGTGGCCGGCCAGATCGCCGAGGCGGCCGGGCACACCGACCGGCAGACGGCCTCCGCGTCGGCGGAGGCCGATGAGATCTCGCGCAACGTGCAGTCGGTGGCGGCCGGTTCGGAGCAGATGGGTCTGTCGATCCGGGAGATCTCGCGCAACACCAGCGAGGCGGCGCGGATCGCCGGGGTGGCGGTGGCCGAGGCCGCCCGGGCCACCGAGACGATCCGGCAGCTGGGTGACTCGTCGGCGGAGATCGGCAACGTCATCAAGCTGATCACCTCGATCGCGGAGCAGACGAACCTGCTGGCGTTGAACGCGACGATCGAGGCGGCCCGGGCCGGGGACGCGGGCAAGGGCTTCGCGGTGGTGGCCAGCGAGGTCAAGGACCTGGCCCAGGAGACCGCCCGGGCCACCGAGGACATCGGCACCCGGGTGACCGCGATCCAGCAGGACACCGGTGGGGCGGTCGAGGTGATCTCTCGGATCTCCGAGGTGATCGCGCAGATCAACGACTTCCAGACGACGATCGCCTCGGCGATCGAGGAGCAGACCGCGACGACCGGGGAGATGAGCCGTAACATCGCCGAGGTGGCCGGCGGGTCGGCCCGGATCGCCACGAACATCTCCGACGTGTCGACGGCCAGCGCCACCGCGGTGCGCGGCGTCGAGCAGACCCGGCATGCGTCCTCCGAGGTCGCCCGCACCGCCGACGACCTGCGCGGCCTGGTCGGCGGGTTCCGCCTCTGAACGCGCACCCGGACTGCACCGGCCGCATACCACGCCTGACAACGCCGCACCCCGACTCTATGGCGAGACGGGAAGAGCCCGTCGCCGAGAGGGCTGGGAGAGACAGTGGGCGCAGAGCGGGAATCAGTCATCGCTGGCGTTAACATCGCCGACGCGCTGGACCTGACGATGGACGCGCACGTGCACACCGGCTTCGCGGCCGGCCGGGACAGCGTCGGCGTGGTCGTTTCCGCCGCGGACCGGGCCGGTCTGACCGCGCTCACCTTCGCCGACCAGGTCGGCCCGGACACCACCTGGCTGCCCGCGTACGCCGATGCCGTGCGCCGCGCCCGGCGGCGTACGGAGCTGACCCTGCGGGTCGCCGCCGAGGTGGAGGTGGTCCAGCCGGACGGCTGGCTGGCCTGGCCCGCCGACCTCGGCCACCTCGAGGCCGTCTCGGTCGCCGTTTCCCGCCTCCCGTCGCCCCGCGGGCCGCTCGGACCGCGCGAGGTGCGCGCGCTGCTGGCCACCGGCGAGGTGACCGCCGACCAGGTCGTCGAAGACCTGGTCACGGCCACGGTCCGAGGTCTCGAGCGCGCTTCGCGGTACGCGCCCACCCAGCTCGCCCGCCCGCTCGGCCTGCTCGCCCAGGCCGGCCTCGCCGACGCGGCCGTCGCCCCGGACCTGATCGGCGCGCTCGCCACCGCGTGCCGGGCGACCGGCACCCTCGTCGAGGTGAGCGAGGCCTGGCGTAGCCCGTCCCCGGGCCTGGTCGCCCAGCTCCGTGCGGCTGGGGTGGCGCTGGTGCCCGCGAGTGACGCCCGGTACGCCGCCGAGGTCGGGCGCTGGCAGTACCTGCGCCGGGTCTGACGAAAAACCGAACACGCGGAGTAACCATCTCCGTACGCTCGCTATGTCGGCAAGGCACGACAAGCAGCAGGGGAGAGATGCGATGAGCATGGTTCAGCAGGCCATCGAGGTGAGTGCGCCGCTGCACACGGTGTACGAGCAGCTCGCCGCCTTCGAAAACTACCCGCGGTTCATGAGCGGCGTGCACCAGGTCACCCCGATCGGAAACGATCAGACGCACTGGATCATGGAGGTCGACGGCAAGCGCCGGGAGTTCGACGCCCAGATCATCGAGTGTTCGCTGGACGAGCGGGTCTCCTGGTCGACCATGGACGGGCCGCTGCTCGCCGAGACCATCACGCTGCGCCCGATGGGTGAGACCAGGACCCAGGTCGTGGCGCAACTCGAGGCGGACATCGCGTTCCTGATGCCGAGCGACCGGCACGGCCAGGCGTCGCTGACCAAGCGCCTGAAGTCGGATCTGACCACGTTCAAGGGGCTCGTCGAGAGCGGCGTGCTCGGCAGCCGGCCGAGGCCGATGGGTGCGGCGAGTTCCAAGCGGCTGTCCGCCGCCACGCCGAGCCCGGCCGCCGTCGCGGGCCGGATCCGCAGCCATCCGGCGCACCCGGGCGCGGGATGGGGCACGAGTGCGGCGGAGCGCAGCAACGCCGCCGAGCCCGATCTCGGCTATCCGGGGACGAGCGCGGAGCTGGGCACGGCCGGATCGGCGCGGATGGGCGGCCGCAACACGCCCAAGGACGCGTGGGGTGACGGCATGATCAACGAGGAGGAGCGGGGCAGCGCTCACGACATGTGAGCCGCCGGATCGAGGGGCCGGCTCGAGCGGGCCGGTCCCTTCCCGTGCCGGAGCCGTTCATACCGGAGCGGCCTCGAACGTGACGACCAGGCGTGCCCCGCGCGGCTCCGCCGGTTCGTACCGGACCGCGCCGCCGTTCGCCTC